>RRZU012666397.1_pt1 | contig 10515 bp, 10 predicted proteins | sample 2165561 | NCBI WGS metagenome assembly RRZU01 (sample SAMN10456909, study PRJNA506462) | wastewater metagenome | isolation source: wastewater sludge | place: USA: Moscow, Idaho | reverse complement strand
CAGGTTTACGATCAGCATATGGCTTCGGAGCTGAAGTTGCAATTAATGGATATTTACGAACCCGAAAAAAAAGTGATCCTGCTGATCAACTCAGGCATTCCGGAGACCGAAGAATTAGTCGAAATCTGCCTCTATGAGCTGGATCGGGTGGCGGCCATTAATCATCTGACCAGTCTTTATCTTCCCGCCGAAAATGAAAAATTTCAGGGCTTTCCGGGCACCATTGAGATGATGAAAGCTCTGCGAGCCGATGACGGCTGTTCCTGGGATCGGAGTCAGACTCATGAAAGTCTGAAAAATTATCTGCTGGAAGAGAGTTATGAGGTTTTAGAGGCCATCGATAATCAGGATTGGGATAATCTCGCTGAGGAATTGGGGGATGTTTTATTTCAGATTGTCTTTCACGCCGAAATAGCCAGTGAGGCTGGCCGTTTTAACCTCAACCAGGTGGTTGCCGGGATCAATGAAAAAATGATCCGGCGCCATCCCCATGTTTTTATCGACAAGGCCAGCTTTAATCCGGATCAGGTTGAAACCAACTGGGATGCCATCAAACGGCTGGAAAAGGGTGAGTCAGGCGCAGCACTGGAAAGCCCGGCACTGGCAGCAGAAATGAAAAAAATACCCAAAGCCCTGCCGGCCTTGATGGAGGCTTATAAGGTTCAGAAAAAGGCGGCCAAAGTCGGCTTTGACTGGCAGGAGCCAATGGCGGCGCTGGCCAAAATCGATGAAGAAAGTCTGGAATTGCGAGTAGCGCTGCAGGAAAATGACCCGGAAAAGATTGCCGAAGAACTGGGAGATCTGCTTTTTTCGGTGGTTAATGTCTCGCGGTTGTTAAAACTTCAGCCGGAGTTGGTGCTAAGGAAGGCGACAGAAAAATTCATTGGACGCTTTGAAAAAATGGAAAAAGAAGCCAGTCAAGAGAAAAAATCTTTGAATGACTATACTTTTGAGCAATTGGACCAGGCCTGGAATCGGTCAAAAGGGCTTTAAAGGGCGAAAAAACGCAAAAAAGCAAAAAAAACTTGTAATTTACAGGTGAACACGCTTATAATATTACAATAGAATACTGGAAACTATCAGATGGAGGAAAAAATGAACAAATCAGAATTAATTGCTGAAATGGCAGAAAAGTCGGGTTTATCTAAAAAAGATTCAGAAAAAGCATTAGGAGCTTTTTTAGACACTGTGGTAGATACCTTGAAAAATGGAGACAAGGTGTCATTGGTAGGTTTTGGAACCTTTGAGGTCAGAGAACGTGCAGCACGTACAGGTCTTAACCCACGAACAAAAGAGCCCATCGAAATAGCAGCCTCTAAAGCCCCTGGCTTTAAAGCGGGCAAAGGCTTTAAGGATGAAGTAAATAAGTAAGCGAAGTTACAGAAGCCGGGGCAATGCTCTGGCTTTTTGTTTTTTTATAGAAAGCAATAACCAAAATATTGCGATGTTACAGTTTTGTTTTAAGATTTTTGATTTAGAATAATGAGGAATCCATGAGAATTGATAAATTTTTAAAAAATGCCAGAATTATCAAACGTCGGACCGTCGGAAAAGACGCCTGTGATGGGGGTCGTGTATCCATTAATGACCAGGTTGCTAAACCGGGTGATCAGGTTAAGCCTGGCGATATTATTACCATCCGTTATGGTGACGGAGAACAAAAGGTGGAGGTGTTGGAATGCCTGGAACATGCACCCAAGGACAAAGCAGGAGACATGTACCGGGAATTATAAAACAGCTCCGTCGGAAATGAAGAAAAGAAGATGAATGAAAAAACAAAAAGCCTGATCAGGCGACGGATGATGATTGCTCTGGCAGTAGTAGTAACGGTGCTGTTTACCGCCTACATCTATCTGGCCAATGCGATAAAAATCTACGAACTGGATCAGCAAAAGATCCAGATTGCGCAAGAAATCGAAAATGAAAAGATAAGAAGCAATCAACTAGATGAACAGGTTAAGCAAATGGGCAGCAAGAATTATGTGGAAAATTTTGCACGTAAATATCTGGGATTATATTATCCCGATGAAACCATAGTCATTGTGGAAACCCAGGAAAATGCTGCAGAAAGTGATGGGCAAACAGTTGTACAATAAATGTGATCGTAATTTAGCTGGTGCTGAACTGGAACCGCCTGAAGTAAAAGATAAACAAAAAAAACGACATCTGGCGGTGATTGATATCGGCACTAATTCGACCCGGATGCTGATCTTTCGAAATAATCAGGGAAAACTGGTGCGAGTTAATAAGTCAGTTCGCTATACAAGAATGGGCCAGGGCGTCAATCAAACCGGACGACTCCATCCCGATGCCGAAAAACGAAATATCGAAGCCCTGGAAGAATATAAACAGATCGCTGCTGATTATGCGGTCGAAGACTTTTATTTATTTGGCACCAGTGCGATGCGGGATGCTGAAAATACAGCAGCCTATCTCGATGCGGTCAAGGAAAAACTGGGTTTTGAAATTGAGGTTATTTCGGGCGAAGCAGAAGCGGAACTTGGCTTTGTCGGGGTATCGCAGTGCTTTGAAGAGAAGATTCTGATTTTTGATATTGGCGGCGGCAGTACCGAATTTATTTATGGTGAAGACAACGAAATAAAGCGAATGATGAGTATCAATCTGGGCTGTGTTCGTTGCACTGAAGAATTTATTTTTTCCGATCCGCCGACTTTTCAGGAGCTGGAACGGATGAATGAAAAAATATATGCCGAGTTCGAAAAAAGAACCCGGGGCTTTTTGCCGACCAAACCTTATAAACTGATTGGTATTGGTGGCACGGCCACCAGTCTTTCTACCATTAAACAGGAACTGAAGACCTATTGCAGTGAGATGGTTCATGAAAGCACCATCAGCAAAGATGAACTGGAACACATAATTGACAGTTTGGCCAATAAAACCATCAAAGAACGGCAAAATATGGTAGGTCTGGAAGCAAAACGGGCCGACATTATTCTGGCTGGGGCGTTTTTACTTTTAAATATTTTCAAAATAACCGGTGAGAATAGTTTTACTGTCTGTGATTATGATAATCTCGAAGGCGCAGCATACCGCCATTTTGTCATGGAAAAATAAATAAAAAACTTTATTTCTAAAAAGCTTGACATTAGGGATGAATGGGCGTATAATAACACTTGTCCCTTGAGCAAGGGGACAGACGAAAAAAGTGCCGGGGTGGCGGAACTGGCAGACGCACAGGACTTAAAATCCTGCGGTCCTAACGACCGTACCGGTTCGATTCCGGTCCTCGGCACCACTTTTTAACTTGACACTTTTTAAAATTGCTCAATTAATTACATCGCGGGATGGAGCAGCTTGGTAGCTCGTCGGGCTCATAACCCGGAGGTCGTAGGTTCAAATCCTGCTCCCGCAACCAATTAAACAAATCCCTTTTTTTCATGGCGGCGTAGCTCAGTTGGCTAGAGCATACGGTTCATACCCGTAGTGTCAGCGGTTCGACTCCGTTCGCCGCTACCATAAAAAAATATGCAATCTGTGGCCCCTTGGTCAAGCGGTTAAGACACCGCCCTTTCACGGCGGTAACAGGGGTTCGAGTCCCCTAGGGGTCACCACTTAAATTGTATAGTCACAATCGAATACCAGTTTTATTTTTTAGTGGTCGCATAGCTCAGCTGGGAGAGCACCTGCCTTACAAGCAGGGGGTCACAGGTTCGAGCCCTGTTGCGACCACCATTTTTTTATTTACTGAGTTTTATTAAAAGAGTTAGATAGATAATTTTGTTGAAGTGGTGAAACCATGGAGAAAAAAGTAATTCAATACATTGAAGAACAGAGAATTTTAGAGGCTGGCGATCATGTTCTCATCGGCGTATCCGGTGGAGCAGATTCGCTGGCTTTATTGTATTTTTTGGACAAATTTGCCGACTTGTTTCAGATTGTCATTGGCGTCGCCCATCTTCACCACGGCCTCCGCGGACCGGCAGCCGATGCGGATGAAGAATTTGTAAGAAACTTCTGTCAGCAGCGCAAAATTCCCTTTTTCTCGAGACAACGGAATATTCAGGTGATTTCCCAAATCGAAAAGATTTCTGTAGAAGAGGCAGGCCGAAAAGAGCGTTACGATTTTTTTATGGCTATTGCTGAAGAGCAGGGGTATAATCGGATTGCCATGGGCCACCATATCAACGATCAGGCCGAAACGATGCTGATGCGGCTGATCCGTGGGACTGGGGTTAAGGGTGTCTCCGGCATTAAATCCAGCCGCGATAATCTTTATATCCGGCCCTTTCTTTGTTTGCAGAAAAAGGAAATCCTCAATTATTGTGATATCCACAAATTGGCGTTTCGGACTGATGCCACTAATTTTCAAAGAGATTATACCCGCAATAAAATTCGGCTGGATATTATGCCGATGATCTTAGCAATCAATCCCCGGGCCGAAGTCCATTTTAATGAATTTACCAAAATTGCCAATGAATACGAAGCATTTTTTGAGAAATACGTGGATCAGTTGGAAGATCAGATCCTGACCCTAAAAGAGCAGCGGGTCTTGATTAACCGTGATTTGTGGTTAAAAGAAGAACCGGTCGTTCAAAAAGAAATTTTACGCCGGTCTATTTTTAAATTTAAGGGTAGTTTAAAGGAAATTGAGTACAATCATATCACTGCTTTTTATAGTTTACTAAAGAGCGACAAAACAATATGGGAAATCCACTTTCCCCATGATATCCTGATAATGCGCCGTTATGACCGGGTTATGGTGGTAGAAAAACAAAAATCTGTGGGCGCCATAATAGCACCTAAACGGATTCTTCCCAATAAAACCTATCTTTTTTCTAAAGAACGTCTGATATTGGAGACAAAGTTGGTAAGCCAGGATGAATTTAGAAAAAAAACAGCTTTTTTTTCTAAAGAAATGGAAATTCATAGTGAAAAATATTTTGATTATGATAAAATAAAGGACATATTGGTTTTGCGCAGCCGACAATCCGGAGATTATTTTTATCCTACCGGGTTGACAGGCAAGAAATCGATAAAAAAGTATTGTATCGATAAAAAAATCGACCGCAATCGAAGGGATCAAATTCCGCTTCTGGTGACGGGGGGCGAGGTGTTGTGGATTTTAGGCTATGCCATCAATCAACGATTCCTGGCCGATAATGATACAAAAAATATAATTAAGGTAACATACCTTATGTTAGGAGAAAAGTGTGATAGCCGATATTCAGGAAATTTTGGTTGATGAAAAGGCATTGGAAAAACGGGTCGCAGAACTTGGTGAAAAGATTACCGCAGATTACCGGGGGAAGTACCCCATCTTGATCGGTATTTTAAAAGGATCTTCAGTCTTTATGGCCGATCTGATCAGAAAGATCCCGATTCCGGTGGAAATTGATTTTTTAAAGGCGTCCAGCTATGGCGCTGAAGCTCGCAGTTCCGGAGTTGTTGAACTGGAGGCCGATTTATCGATGGATGTCAAAGGTCGGAGTATCCTGCTGGTTGAGGATATTGTCGATACCGGGAATACCCTGAAATATTTACTGAACCGTTTCGAAAGCCTGGGCGCAGCCGATGTCAAGGTCTGTTCTCTGCTTGATAAACCGGAGCGGCGGGAACAGCGGGTTATTGCAGATTATATTGGCTTTGAAATACCCAATGAGTTTGTGGTCGGCTACGGCCTGGATTACGCCCAAAAATATCGCAACCTGCCCTTTATCGGGATTTTAAAACGAGAAGTATATGAATAAGAATAGCAGTAAAAAGAAAAATTCGAACCTGAGAGGAGTGATGTTTTTTGAATAAATACCTTAAGATGATTGGGTTTTATTTAGTAATTCTATTAATCATTATTGTCGCGGTAACCTTTTTAAACCCCATGAAGGAAGAGGTTAAAACCATTGTTTATAGCGAGTTGCTCACCGAACTGAATAACAATCAGGTCGCTGAGATTGAAATAAACAACTCAAATGTCACCGGCGTTCTACGAAGTGGTGAAACATTTGAGGCAGTCGTACCACAATATGTCATAGATGAACAGGTAACACCGTATATTTTAGAAAATAATGTCAAGGTAACCATTACCAAACAACAGGATTCCTGGTGGATTTCTTTGATTCCATCGGTGGTGTTGATTGTTTTAATGGTGGTATTTTTCCTGGTCTTCAGCCAGCAGGCTGGTGGCGGTGGCGGGAAGGTAATGTCCTTTGGAAAAAGCCGGGCCAAGCTTCATGTTGAAGGCGAAACCAAGGTTACCTTTAAAAACGTCGCTGGCGCCGATGAAGAGAAAGAAGAACTTGAAGAGGTCGTCGACTTCTTAAAAGCACCGGATCGATATCGAAAACTGGGTGCCCGGATTCCCAAAGGGATTTTATTAGTGGGCCCTCCGGGAACCGGAAAAACCCTGCTGGCCAGAGCGGTGGCTGGGGAAGCGGCGGTACCGTTTTTCACCATCAGTGGTTCGGATTTCGTTGAGATGTTTGTTGGGGTCGGCGCTTCCCGAGTTCGTGACCTTTTTGAAAATGCCAAAAAAAATGCTCCATGTATCATTTTTATTGATGAAATTGATGCGGTTGGTCGTCATCGTGGCGCGGGCCTCGGCGGCGGACATGATGAACGGGAACAAACCCTGAATCAATTGCTGGTGGAAATGGATGGTTTCGGTATTAACGAAGGCATTATCATCATTGCGGCTACCAACCGTCCCGATATTTTGGATCCGGCCTTACTGAGACCGGGACGTTTTGACCGACAGGTTACGGTTGGCGTACCGGACGTAAAAGGTCGGGAAGAAATTCTTAACGTTCATAAAAAAGATAAACCCCTGGCTCCGGAAGTAGATCTGGGTACCATTGCCAAAGGAACACCGGGATTTACCGGAGCTGATCTGGAAAACCTGATGAACGAAGCGGCCCTGTTGACGGCCAGACATAACGGTAAATTGATCACCATGGTTGAACTGGAAGAAGCCATTAAGCGGGTTATTGCCGGACCGGAAAAGAAAAGTAAGGTTATCAACGAGGATGATTTACATATCACCGCTTATCACGAAGCCGGACATGCGATTGTGATGCATCTCCTTCCCAACTGCGACTCGGTTCATGAAATTTCAATTATTCCCCGGGGCATGGCCGCCGGGTACACCCTGTCGCTGCCGGATGATGATCGTCAGCATATGAGTAAAAGCAAATTGCTGGAGAACATCTGTGGTCTGCTGGGTGGACGGGCAGCTGAAAAAATTGCTCTCGATGATATCTGTACCGGTGCCAGCAATGACATTGAACGGGCGACCCGGATCGCCAGAAGCATGGTAACCGAATGGGGAATGAGTGAGCATCTGGGACCAATGACCTTTGGACATCCCGAAAGCGGCGAAGTATTTCTGGGCCGGGATCTGGGCAGATCGCGTAACTACAGTGAAGAAGTGGCCGCCGTGATCGACAAGGAAATCCGCACCATTGTGGAAAATGCCTTTGAACGGGCCTGCTCGATTCTCGAAACGCATCAGGAAAAGCTTGAAGAAATTGCCACCCGCTTACTCAGAGATAAAACCGTAACCGGTGAGGAATTCAGAGCTTTGTTTGAAGAACAAGCGGAAGCAGAAAAAATGGTTGAAGTTGAGATTGAAGCTGAAATAGAATAATTAAGATAGAGAAAAAGCCGTTTTTATAACGGATTTGAGGTTGTCATAAACTACCGTCCCGACCAATTGTTAATCTGTTGTTCGCCGCGGAATCGGACAGGCTTTGCCGTGTCCGCTCCGATGCGTACAACATGATGTAACACTTGTCGGTACTAGGTTATCTTTTTGACAGTCTGAAAGCCGTTTTTATAACGGCTTTTTTTAAGATATTTGTCTTAAGATATTAAATGATGAAATCGGATAAAATTGACAAAACAAGACATGGAGGATGAAATGGAAGAACTGAAAATTGGAACCAGTTATGAAAAGAAATTTTTTGTGAATCAAGAAGATACCGCCCTGGCCTTAGGCAGCGGTGGCGAAGCGGTGCTGGCAACGCCGCGACTGGTGGCCTGGATGGAAAATACCGCCTTTGCAGGGGTGGAAGCAACTCAGCCGGAAGAAAGTACCACCGTGGGAACCTTCATTGAATTAAAGCATCTGGCAGCCTCGCCAGTGGGGATGGAAATCCGGATCAAAGCGACCCTGGTATCGATCGAAAAGCGGGCCTTAAATTTTGATATCGATGCCTGGGATACGGTGGAAAAAGTCGGTGAAGCCATTCACCAGCGCTTTATTGTGGATAAAGCCCGCTTCAACGAAAAGGTTGCAAAGAAACTGGAAACCAGTCTTTAGGAGGAAACATGATTTTAGGTATTGATGTCGGAAATACAAATACAGAACTGGCGGTCCTGATCGGTGATGAAATCCCCTATTCCTGGCGGTTTGTTACCAAAACACCGCGAACCTCAGATGAGTATGGGGTGTTGATAAAGTCCTTTTTTAGAAACTCGGAAATATCGGTAGATGAAGTCAGCAGTGTGATTATTGCTTCAGTGGTGCCAAACATCATGTACTCACTGACCAACGGCATCAAAAAATATATTGGTCTGGAACCGATGGTCGTAGGACCGGGCATTAAGACCGGGATGCCGATTAACACCTCAGATCCATCCGAAGTGGGAGCTGACCGGATTGTCGATGCGGTAGCTGCTTACAATATTTACGGTGGCCCGGTGATTGTAACCGACTTCGGAACCGCGACTACCTTTGACTATGTCACCAGGGAGGGGGCCTTTGCGGCAGCGGTAACCACTCCGGGGATTCAGATATCCATCGATGCTTTGTGGAAGAATGCCGCCAAGCTGCCCAATATTGAAATCAAAAAACCAGTCTCGATTCTGGCGCGAGATACGGTAACCAGCATGCAGGCTGGTCTGGTTTATGGTTATATCGGTCAGGTGGAGTACATCATCGAACAGATTAAAAAAGAAACCGGGGTCAAGGATATGAAGGTAGTGGCCACTGGTGGTTATGGTCGTCTTTTCTATCAGGAAACAAAGTCCATCAATGTCTATGATCCGCAACTGTCACTAAAAGGACTGAAGATTATCCATGACAAAAATTTCAGGTAAACAGGATATCCGATGAAGATAAATGCAGCATCAGTACAAAAGAATAAAGCGCTGAAAATTGGGGATGTTTCAATTGAAACCCCTCTTTTTTTGGGGCCGATGGCTGGCTATACCAATCTGCCCTTTCGGCTGATTGCCAAAGAGTTTGGGGCGGGGGTGGTCTTTTCGGAAATGATCAGCGGCAAGGGTCTATATTATAAGGATCATAAGACCGCTGATTTAATGCTGACCTGTGCAGCAGAAGCACCGGCGGGGATTCAACTGTTCGGATCCGACCCGGATATTCTGGCTGAAGTTGTCAGAGATACTATCAATGCCACCGATTATGCCTTTCTGGATTTTAATGCCGGCTGTCCGGCCCCCAAGATTACCAAAAATGGTGAAGGCTCAGCCTTGTTAAAAACACCGGAGTTGTTTTTTGAGGTCGTCAAAGCATTGGTAGAAGCCTCGGCAAAGCCGCTGATTGTTAAAACCAGAATCGGCTGGGATGATCAAAGTATCAATATCCGGGCCATTGCCGAAGGGGTCGAAGAAGCCGGGGCCGCGGCCTTAACTATCCATGGCCGCACCCGGGAAGCTTATTATTCGGGTCGGGCCGACTGGGGTATTATTGCCGAGGTCAAGAAAAATGCCAGGATTCCAATTATCTTAAACGGTGATATCAACAGTGGTGAAGCGGCCCAAAAGGCCCTTGAAACCACCGGGGTGGATGGCCTGATGGTCGGCCGGGCCGCCATCGGCAATTCCTTTATTTTTCGTGAAATCAACCATTATTTAAAGACCGGTGAAGTGTTGGCCAAACCGACGCCGGACGAACGGGTCGAGGTTGCCATTCGGCATATCGATTTGCTGGCGCTCCTTACCAATGAAGATGCCGGGCTCCGGGAAATGCGCAAGCATCTGGCGGCCTATACCAAGGGTCTGCATCATGCCACAGTGATCCGCAACGAACTGTTTCACGCCCCGGATAAAGCAGCGGTGATAAAACTGTTGACCAGTGCCTTAACACAATAAAACAAGAGTGGCTTCAAAAAAATATTGTAGGGGCGATCCGCGATCGCCAGTAACGTTTGCTATGACCAGCTACGTTTACTGGTGATCATGGATCGCCCCTACTTTTTTAATTAACGGTTGTGAATGTTTTAAAGCTGATTTTTAGTTTTACAGTAAATTCTTACGGATCAGGGTGCGGGCTTCGCCGATCATGTACAGTGAGCCCACAAAAACATTAACCTCATCTTTTTGGGATAAGTCAATGCTGTTAATGGCGGCTTCCATGGTATCGTAGAAGTCAACGCTTTTTCCGTAAGTATTGTGGATCAGCGCGGCCATTTTTTCCGCCGGCATCGCCCGGTCGCTGTTGGGGGTCAGGGTATGAATGGTGCTGGCAATGGGCACCAGATAAGATAGCGATTCTTCGATGTCCTTATCTTCGAGCATCCCAAAAAATAAGTTGATGGT
>RRZU011464449.1_pt1 | contig 10515 bp, 9 predicted proteins | sample 2165561 | NCBI WGS metagenome assembly RRZU01 (sample SAMN10456909, study PRJNA506462) | wastewater metagenome | isolation source: wastewater sludge | place: USA: Moscow, Idaho | reverse complement strand
GAGAGCATCTCGAAATCGTTCATGCCATCCCCAAAGGCGATGGCATCGCTGAGCTGGTAGCCGTTCTGTTCCAGCACCGCCTTGACGGCATTCCCCTTGTTGACCCCTTTTTGCATCACTTCCAGACAGGTGGGCGTCGAGAAGGTGATGCTCAACAGGTCGCCGTAATAGGTCAGCAGACGGTTTTCCAGTTCGACCAGATCGACGTGCTCACCGGAATAGAAGATCTTGTTGATGTTCTGCTTATCCAGCGTGATGGGATCGACCACTCGATAGCTGAAGCCGGACTCCTTGTTGTAGGCCAGCATCTCTGGACTTTCGGCTTCGACCAGCCACTCGTCACCCTGATACAGGTGCAGGAGTGTCTCGGGGTGGCGCTCGATTTCGACCAGCTCCTGAGCCAGCTTCGGCGGTATGGTCTGGTTGTAGATGCAGTTGTCCTGCTTGTCATGGACCACGGCACCATTGGCGGTGATGAGGAATATCTCGAGCCCGAGTGCGTTGCGAATGCCTTGCACATCAATGTGGTGGCGGCCTGTGGCGACAATGAAGCGGATGCCTTCGGCGGTCAGTCGATGCAGGGTGCGACGAGTATGGGGGGAGATCTGGTGCTGATTGTTCAGCAGGGTACCATCGAGATCGGATACGACGACTTTAAACATGCGGACCTCTGAATGCGCGGGATGGACGGTCAGTTTACCCAAAGTGACCGCCATCTAAAAACGCATTCTTCATTCGAAAGCTATTGGTGTTGTTCGAAGAATTTCAGGGTCGCATTCAGTGCCGGTATCCGGAACTCATCACTCTCGTTGAGCAGTTCATGGCGTGCGCCGGCGATCGTCAGAGGCTTATCGCCCGTGCAGGGATGGCCGGCTAGCCGCATCTGATCACAGAATTCCTGTTGCTGGTCATTGCTAACGACGCTATCGGCACCCGCTTGTAGGAGCAGCAAGGGTGTGGTGATCTGCTGTCCGGCCTGGACGGCCTGTTCGGCAAACGGGATAGCCAGGTTGACCCAGCGGGCGGTCGGCCCTCCCAGTTGGACCTCGGGGTAGTGCTGGTAAACCGCACGGAACTGGGCGTAACGCAGCGCATCGTGGGTCAGATCATTATCGGCAAATGGCAGCGCTTCATAGCGTCCCTGTCCGGGGGCATAGGGCGATTCGATGCCGAGCAGCTGGGTGATCCACTCCATCAATCCGGTGACCACCCGGGCCAGCCAGTTGGGCAGGAATCCCAGATCGATGCCGAACATCGGCGAGGCCAACACGGCAGCGTCAATATCGTGCGGGTACTGTTGCAGATAACGGGCGGCGATGGCTCCCCCCATGGAGTGGGAGAGCAGGAACAGGCGGTTGGGCTGATCGGCCTGCACAACCTGATCGCGGAACTGCTTGAGATCCGCGACGTAATCTTCGAAGTTCACGACATAACCCTTGTGGGGATCGCCGAGCATGCGGCCGGAGAAGCCCTGACCGCGATGGTCATACAGATAGACGCTATAGCCCTGCTGAAACAGTTCGTAGGCCAGCTCCTGATACTTGATGTAACTCTCCATGCGGCCGCTGACCAGCAGTATTGCGTTGTGGCTGGCCGGGTTGCGCAGGGCAACATACCGGATGGGGACATGATCGGTCGCCACCAGCTCCCCCGGTTGTGCATGCTGTTGCCAGAATACTGGCAGTGTGGTGGAGAGGAAGTCCGGCAATTCGGCCGAGGTGAGCAGTCGATATGGGTTATCCATGGCCTGGGCGCTACCGGTCACAAAAAGGAGGAAGATTAAGCCCATCAGGGCACGGAGTCGCATGCAAAGTGTCTCAATAGGGACATATAGAGGCTTTCGAGTATAAAAGAAAAAAGCGGCTGGATCCGGATCCCCGTCAATTCAGCGCCTTTTCATCCTGCTTTCTTGGCTCACTCGTCGCCTTGATCGGTCGCCAAGGCGGCCTCTTGCTCCATAGCCAGCCAGGCTCGTTTGCTCAACTGCATTTGCTGCCACCAGCTCTCGTCTGCATGCAACTCACCTGCCTCGTCGATGGCCGGGTAGGGCAGGTGCTTCATGCGGCAGACGCGGGCCAGCACAGGGTAGCCCCGCTCGAACAGCAAGCGCTCCTGATCGACACGCGGTAACGAGCATGCCTGGTTGGTGTAGCGACCTGCCAGTTGGCGCTGCCGCTGGGCCTCGTACAGGATCAGGGCACTGGCCACAGAGACATTCAGCGATTGCACCATGCCGACCATGGGGATGATGATCTCGCGATCGGCCAGAGCCAGCGCCTGGGGACTGATGCCGTGCTTTTCGGCGCCAAACAGGATGGCGGTCGGTCGGGTGTAGTCGATGTCGCGAAAGTCGACGGCCCGCTCCGAGAGGTGGGTGGCCAGGATCTGCATCCCCTGCTGGCGCAGGGTGCCGACGGCGTCCTCTATGGTCTCGTGGCGGTTAACCTTGACCCAGTATTGGCTGCCTTTGGCGGCATTATTGCGTGCGCGCATGTTTTGGGGCCACACCGCATGAACCTCATGGATGCCGACTGCATCGCAAGTGCGGATCATGGCGGCCAGGTTGTGTGGCTTGTGCACCTCTTCCAGGCAGACGGTGAGATCCGGCTGGCGCATGGCCAGCATCTGGCGGATGCGCGCGAAGCGCTCTGGGTTCATGGCGTCCTCGTTGCGGGATTATTGGCGGCTGCGGCTGACGCGCAGCACATCCGGCATCACGCGGATCTTGCGCATCACATCGGCCAGATGGATCCGACTCCGGGTGGTGATTAGCAAGTTGACCTGATAGACGCGGGCATCCTTCTCTTCGGTGCTGATACCCTGAATATTGGCGCCGGTCGCCGCGATCGTGTTGGCCAACTGGGCGAGAACCCCCTGATGGTTGATGACTTCGATCTGGATGCCGGTGCGGAACTCATGTTCACCGGTGACTTCCGGATCCCACTGCACGGGAAGGTACTTGTCCGGCTCCTTGCTGTAACCACGGATGTTTCGGCAGCTCTCCAGGTGGATCACCAGCCCCTTGCCCGGGCTGATGTGGGCGACGATCGGATCGCCCGGGATCGGACGGCAACAGTTGGCAAAGGTGACCAGCATGCCGTCGGCCCCCTTGATCGGCAGCTTGCGGGTATGTTGTGGCAGCGTGTGTTCCAGGTTCAGCTCTTCGACATTGCCCAGCAGACGACGGGCGATGACCACGCTCATTGCATTGCCGAGGCCGATGTCGGCCAGCAGGCCATCCATGGTTTCGTGCTTGGTGTCGAGGAGTACCCGCTTGATGTTCTCCGGTGATAGTTCCTCGATACGCTTGCCACCCAGCGCATGGCCGAGCAGGCGGCGGCCGAGCACTATGGACTCTTCGCTGCGCAGGTTCTTCAAGAATTGACGGATCTTGGTGCGCGCCCGCGAGGTGACGACAAAGTTCAGCCAGGCCGCGTTTGGGCGCGCGCTGGGGGCCGTGATGATTTCGACGGTCTGCCCCGAGTTGAGGGCGCGGCTGAGCGGATAGGGTTGTCGATCGACGCGGGCTCCGACGCAGGAATGGCCGATATCGGTATGCACCGCATAGGCAAAATCCACCGGCGTGGCGCCAGCGGGCAGCTCCAGGATGCGCCCTTCGGGGGTAAAGACATAAATTTCGTCGGGGAAGAGGTCGGTCTTGACGCTCTCGATGAACTCAAACGAACTGCCAGCGCTCTGTTGTAGCTCCAGCAGACTCTTCATCCAGCGCTGGGCTCGCAGCTGGGCTGTGGTGCCCGAGGTATCGCCATCCTGCTTGTAGGCCCAGTGGGCGGCGACCCCCTTGTCGGCCATCTGGTCCATATATTCGGTACGGATCTGCACCTCGACAGGTACGCCGTGGGGGCCGACCAGCGAGGTGTGCAATGACTGGTAGCCGTTGGTCTTCGGGATGGCAATATAGTCCTTGAAACGTCCGGGACGGGGTTTGTAGAGGCTGTGCATCTGGCCCAATACCCGGTAACAGGTATCTATATCCCGGACTATGACCCGGAAGGCGTAGATATCCATCACCTCGTGGAACTGCACCTCTTTCTTCACCATCTTGTTGTAGATGGAGTAGAGGTGCTTCTCGCGCCCCTTGATCTCGCAGGGGATCCGTACCTCATACAGTCGCCCGATGATTTCGCTCTTGATCGAATCGATGATCTCTTTGCGGTTGCCGCGAGCCCGTTTGACCGATTCGCGCAGCACCCGGGATCGCATCGGGTAGAGGGCCTCGAAGCCCAACTCCTCGAGTTCGGTCTTGATGCTGTGAATACCGAGGCGGTTGGCGATCGGCGCGAAGATTTCCAGGGTTTCACGAGCGATGCGGCGTCGCTTGTCGGGGCGCAACGATCCGAGAGTGCGCATGTTGTGGGTGCGGTCGGCCAGCTTGATCAGGATGACGCGAATATCCTGCACCATGGCCATCACCATCTTGCGGAAGTTTTCCGCTTGCGCCTCTTTGCGATCGCGGAACTTGAGCTTGTCGAGCTTGGAGACGCCAGAGACCAGTTCAGCCACGGCACTGCCATAGAGCTCGGCCAGCTGTTCCTTGGTAACTGGAGTATCTTCGATCACGTCGTGTAGCAGAGCAGCCATCAGAGTCTCATGGTCGAGACGCATATCGGCGAGAATGCGAGCCACCGCCAGGGGATGGGTAATATAGGGCTCACCACTGGAACGGCTTTGTCCCTCATGGGCGTCCCGGGCGGTCAGATAGGCGTGTTGCACCAGCGCCACCTGGTCGGCGGGCAGATAGGTGCTAATCAGATCTTTAAGACTTTGAAACAGATACAAGGCCTGACTCCGGCTCACTTCAACGACTGCGAGATACAGCAGATGCTCCCGATCGGGATGTGATCCTGAGTGTGCTGCCAATTTTCGTGATTGTAAATCGGGAGAGGGAGAACGGTACCGAAAAGGTACCGTTCCCGAACAGGATTAGAGGCTCAGACCACGGCCTTCGGTCATGGCAGAAACGGCAGCCATCTCGGCAGCTTCTTGTTCCTGCAGATCCTGACGATCCTGGGCATCCATGAATTCATTGGAGATCAGTCCCTCTTCGATCTCACGCAGCGCGATCACGGTCGGCTTGTCATTTTCTTCATCCACCAGGGGATCACGGCCTTGAACGGCGATCTGACGCGCGCGGCGGGCGGCGATCAATACCAGATCAAAGCGGTTGCCAACCTGTTTTACTGCATCTTCAACGGTAACGCGTGCCATGGGAGCTCCAGAGATAAAAAATGACGCGAAAGTGTACTTGTTTTTAGCTTATCTCGCCAGTAGGCGATCCAGCAAGTCGGCATGCCGCAGGCGCTGGGCTGCCAACCGGGTGCGTTCGGCGCAGATGATACTGGCCAACTGCTGCAACGAGGTCTCGAAGTCATCGTTGACGATCAGATAATCATACTCATCATAGTGGCTCATCTCGGCCACGGCTTGAGCCATGCGGTGGCGGATCACCTCGTCGCTATCCTGGCCACGACCGTGCAGACGCTGTTCGAGGATCGGCAGGCTGGGTGGCAGAATGAAGATCGAGCGGGCCTCGGGAAGCTGGTCGCGGATCTGGCGAGCCCCCTGCCAGTCGATATCCAGGAAGACGTCGATCCCCTGATCGAGACAACGCTCTATGGTCTCGCGCGAGGTGCCATAGTAGTTGCCAAACACTTCGGCCCACTCAAAAAACGCACCGCGATCGATCTGTGCCTGAAACTCGCTCTTGTCGACGAAGTGATAATGGACGCCATCGGCCTCTCCGGGGCGCATGCCGCGGGTGGTGTGGGAGATTGACAGCTGCATGCGCTGGTCATCGTTGAAGCGGGCCAGGAGAGCCGAGAGCAGGCTGGATTTCCCTGCACCGCTGGGCGAAGAGACGATATACAGGGTGCCAAGATGCGCCATATCAAAACCTATATTGAACAGGATGCCAAGCCATCACCATAGCGGGAGACTGTCGACATCATGAGGGGTTATCGGAACCAGAGATAAGGCGAGCAAGGATACCAGAGGAGGGCGTCGAAAAAAAAGCCGGGCACAAGGCCCGGCAGGAAAAAACTGTAGCTTGCTGCGGAACTGTCTTCACGCCTCTCCCTTGTATCCTAAAGTTTGGTTACATGTAGGCGGTTATTTCGTGGTGAATCATCGGGAAAGTCGATCTGGTTGGCCGCCAAAACCTAACATGTTGATTATTAATGATTAAATATAATAACGCCTAGCTGAACGGTGGTTAAATGAAGTGACGATTGCTCCCGCTGACAACACCCCTATCAACCAATCAAACAGCCTGTGGTTTGAGTCGCCTCACCACAGGCTGTCAGATGCAACGTCAATGGCTGCCAGGTGTTAAACAGATGACCTGGGTTTTGCCATCTTGGTACGATTACGCCATCAGTTGTCGCATGGCCTGATTCAGGTCGCCTGCAGTCTCATGCAACTGCTTGCTGGCATCCTGAGTCCGCAAGGCATTCGCCTCGTTGTCGGTCGCTATGCTCTTGATGTCCATCAGATTCCGCGCAATATCCTCAACAACCAGCGACTGTTCTTCAGCCGCCGTCGCAATCTGCTGATTCATGTCATGGATCTGCCCGATTAACGCCGTGATGTTCTGCAACTTATGACCCGCTTCAGAGACCTGCTCGACACTCTTTGTGCTGAGCTCCTGGCTGCTGGAGATCGCCGCCACAGCGGCTTGAGTTCCGCTTTGGACCTTATCGATTATTTTGTTGATCTCAGCCGTCGAGTCGGCTGTTCGTTTGGCCAGGGTGCGAACCTCATCCGCGACCACCGCAAAGCCACGGCCTTGTTCTCCGGCGCGCGCCGCCTCGATGGCGGCATTCAATGCCAGCAGGTTGGTCTGTTCGGCGATGGAACGGATGACCTCCAGTACGGTACTGATCCGACGACTGTCTTCATCCAGGCGATGGATGACCGCGGCTGTGTTATCGATCTCGTTACCCATCTGCGCTATACCGCCGATGGTTTCCTGCATCACCTGCTCACCTTCGTGAGCCGTCCTGTCTGCCTGATCCGCGGCTTGTGCAGCCGAAGCGGCATTCTCAGCCACATTTTGTGCGGTGGCGGACATCTCATGCATGGCCGTCGCCACCATGTCCGTGCGGGAGAACTGCTCGCGGGTTCCTGTCGTCATCAAGCCGGAAATTTGCTGCAGATCCCGGCTGGCAGAGTCCAACTGTTCAGAGCCATTTTTTAGTTGCGCAAAGGTTGAACCCAGGAACTCGCGCAGTGTGTTGGCCGCTACGGCCAAGGTGCCGAGCTCATCTTGGCGTTGCATCGCCAACGGTCGATCAAAGTGGCCATGGCTGAGTTGTGTAATGTAGTCGATCAGGCTCTTGATCGGCGTCAGCAACTGACGATTCACCAGCCACAATCCGAGCAAGGCCACTGCCAGGGATGCCCCCACCAGCATCGCAATCCCCAGAATCTCGTTGGTCTGTGTCTGCTCATTGATCGTGACAGCTTGGGCCTCCCCCTCCTCATGCAGGTGTTTGACCAGAGCGGCCATCTTCTCACTCGTTGACCGATCGATGCCTTTGACTGCCGCATCGCCGATATAGGGGTCGGCCTGAGCCGCAATAAACTTAGCCTTACCCTGCCGATAGGCCTGTCCCAGACGCTGGTGTTCATCGCTGAGATCGCGGATCTGGCGAGCCAGGGCATCATCCTGCCAACGGTTCGCTAACTGCTCTAGCTGCTGCAATATCTGGTTGACTCGTCGCTCCTTTTCCTCAAATTGAGCCCAGTACTTGGCCAGCGCCTCGGGATCCTTTCCTCTGAGCAGGACATTCTTCCACTCTTGCACCTGGCTCTTGAATTCCAGATTGCTCTCATCGACCAGATTCGACTCGGCTTGGCTGCTTGCCAGCAGATCCCGATAATCGTCAACGCCTTGCGACAGCAGGCGAAAACTGAACAGGGCGATCAAGACGATCAGCAGTATGCTACCAGCCAGCAACGCCAGTAACTGGCCGCGCAGAGAACTTTGAATGGACATGAATGTGCTTCCTTCGAATCAGTGACGACAGATGGCCATGACAATAACGCATCAACATCCGTCTATTGTAGCCTGCAACGTACAACTTTAATTGTCTTAACATCCATCGACCGCTGTTCTGTGGCTACGGGTTTCTCTCGGTTAGCGAGCTATGTGCTCACACCACTGATCCTCGCAGGGGATTCCATCACCATCGCCGTCCATCATCGGCCAGGGGCAATTATCCAAGTAAAACATAGCCTCTTCGCAGGATGTCATCTGGGGGCAGCGGACCTTCTTTTCGCAGCGAAATGTTGCCTGATGCTTGGTAACCGTTCGCGGTTTAGCGACTCTCGCGGCGGTCACTTGGCGCGAGACTGGTGGAGGAACGTCGAGTGCCAACTGACTTGGTCGTCCAGCGCCTAGTTCTGATTCGAGGTTGACAGGAGGTGGTGGATCGTTGAGATAGGCTGCCATGGCCGCGGCTGCCTTTTGCGGCGAGGCGACAACAAGCGGGGCAGGTTTCAGATAGCGATAGAGAGATACCCCGCCTATAAGCAGTAGGCAGACAATTCCGAGGGCTATCCAGAGATAGGGACTTTTCTGTGCGGATCCCCGATTGGGGTTTTGTGACATGACTTTTGCGCTCTTCCACGTTGTTGAGATAGGCCCAGACCCCGGAGGTGTTGTTTTCCCCGGGAGCTGGGTCGAGTTGACATGTCGTGTTAGCAGCTGCCTGCGCGCCAGCTCATATTGCTGTAACGTTTGAGTTGCAACATGCTCTTGCTGGCGGAGATGACCTTGTGACTTCCGACATTATCCAGATCGAGGGTATGCTCGTTGTAGTCATAGGTCCAACCACCCTCCTGCTTGAATTGGCCTTCACTCCAGAGGTAATGGCCGCTGTCATCGAGCTGTATGGTGACAAATTCGTCGCTTTTCTCGCCAGCTAGTTCTTGTGCGAAGAAACACCAGGTGCCGACGAACTGATCCCGCTCGTAATAGTTTTCGCCGGTGACCGTCTTTTTCTGGGTGGTTGCGGCTGGCGCGCTATCTTTTTCGAGTACCACCTGTTTGGTGACCGACTGGGGACAGGGTTGTCCCTGATAGGCTGTTTTGCCATTGGCATCGGTGCATTGGTAGACAGCAGCCTGCAGCGGTGCGGTAGCCGCCAGCAGCGTGAGGGCGAGCAGTAATCTTACGTTCATATGACTCCTTGTCATTCCATCAAGAGGATCTCTCCTTAACTGCTGCCTAAAATAGCCGCAAATTTAGTCCATTTGAATACATACCCATCATCTGGCAATGCCAGTCAGGTTAGCGAGGGAGAGATAGTCTTTTGAGCCAACCGGTGGCGGCAGGGGAGGGGTTACGACGAGTCTGGCTCCCGACTCGGGACGCACCTTATGACCTGCCGACTTTATATTTCGCCATGGCCTGACAAAAACGACTCACTTAAGGCCTATGCCCTTTGTATACTGGCACTCAGGAGAATAACCCCCTCCGGGGGCTGGACAGCCTGGACGCATTTTGGCTCACGGGTTGTCTCAAAAGAGGACATCTGCATGTTAGGTTCACTGCTGGCCATCAGTGTCGGCGCTTCGTTAGGTGCCATCTCGCGCTGGCTACTCGGGCTTGGGCTCAATGCGCTGTTCCCCCTGCTGCCACCGGGGACTCTGGTCGCCAATCTGCTCGGCGGTTATCTGATTGGCGTGGCGGTGGCGGTCTTTACCGCTTACCCGGCCCTTTCGCCCGAGTGGCGTCTGCTGGTCATCACCGGATTTCTGGGGGGGTTGACGACCTTCTCTACCTTTTCGGCTGAGGTGACGAACTTGCTGCAACAGGGGCGCCTGCTGTGGGCCTGCGCCTCTATCTCGGCACATGTGGTTGGTTCCCTGGTCATGACGCTGCTTGGTCTGGCCACGGTTTCGGTTCTGCAACGCCTCTGATCAGGAGCTCCTATGCAAGGCTACAAGCTCTCTTTCTTTACCCAACAAGATCGCTCGGTACAGGGTCACTCTCTGGCCCCCTGGTTGCTGGAACAGGCGCGGCAACTGGGAGTCCGTGGTGCCACCCTGTTTGCGGCCAATGAAGGATTTGGCCACGATCGCCGTCTGCACTCGGTGCACTTCTTCGAGCTCAGTGAGCAGCCGTTGGAGGTGACGCTGGCCGTGACGCCTGACGAAGCGGAAGCCCTGTTTGCGCTGTTGCGGGCCCATCAGGTCGATGTGTTCTACACCCTGACCCCGATTGAATTCGGCATGACCAGCGAACGGCCCGCGCCCTAAAACCTTCAGCCTGAGCTGTATCCGCTTTGGCTTTAGCCGCAGCAACCTGTGGTCGGTCCGTGCGCCAAGTCCCCCGGATCCCCCTGGATCGGAAAGCCGCGCGCGACCCAGCGCTCCATGCCGAACTTCATGTTGGTGACATTGGTATAGCCCTTGTTCATCAGGTAGTAGGTGGCCCGCAGACTGCGTGAACCATTCTGGCAGGCCAGGATCAGTGGCCGGTCTTTGGGG
>RRZU012575396.1_pt1 | contig 10516 bp, 14 predicted proteins | sample 2165561 | NCBI WGS metagenome assembly RRZU01 (sample SAMN10456909, study PRJNA506462) | wastewater metagenome | isolation source: wastewater sludge | place: USA: Moscow, Idaho | reverse complement strand
TTGTCTGCATTCTACCACAACCACCTAGACATCTCTGATCCTAAGCATCGTGATGACACAGCGGTTGACCTAATCGCTAAAGTACCTACCCTTGCTGCGATGAGTTATAAATACTCTATTGGCGAGCCGTTCCTATATCCACGTAAAGACTTTAGCTACGCTGAAAACTTCCTGTACATGATGTTTGCTACCCCCGGTGATGTGGATTACAAACCCGATCCTGTGCTTGTTAAAGCGATGGACAAGATCTTTACCCTACACGCTGACCACGAACAAAACGCATCAACTTCTACCGTGCGTCTAGCAGGTTCTACAGGTGCTAACCCCTATGCCTGTATCGCAGCAGGTATCGTTGCCCTGTGGGGGCCTTCACACGGTGGTGCTAACGAAGCGGTACTAACCATGCTTGATGAGATTGGTACGGTTGAAAACGTTGCTCCATTTATGGAAAAAGTAAAAACCAAAGAAGCCAAACTGATGGGCTTTGGTCACCGTGTCTACAAGAACTTTGACCCCCGTGCCAAAGTCATGAAAGAAACCTGTGACGAAGTGCTTGGTGCTCTAGGCATTAACGATCCTAAGCTACAGCTTGCCATGGAACTTGAGCGTATTGCCCTATCAGATCAATACTTCATCGATCGCAAACTATATCCAAACGTGGACTTCTACTCTGGCATTATCCTAAAAGCCATTGGTATCCCGACTTCTATGTTTACCGTAATCTTTGCGTTGGCTCGTACTGTGGGTTGGATTAGCCACTGGACAGAAATGCACTCAGAACCGTTTAAAATCGGTCGTCCACGTCAGCGTTATACTGGCGAAAAACATCGTGCCTTTGTTAAGATTGAAGATCGTAAATAATAGTACGACATTTAAGTTGGCTTGCTGACTTTAACAAATTCCCCAAGGTTTTGGCTTTGGGGAATTTTTTTGCTTAACTTAAATTTTAAACGAACGTAAACTGTAAATTTTACTTAATTCATGATAAGATAGGTTATTTTTAATTTTTTGACATAGTTCGTTACACTTGGATATACAGACAGATGAGTATAAATAGACCGCCAAAAGCCCCCCATTTTGACCGCCCTGACCATGAACGTGTGGTGATTACAGGCATGGGGGCGATCACCCCTGTGGGTAATGATTTGGACAGCATTTGGCATAATTTAACACAGGGAAACAGTGGCATTAGCAAGATTGACAGCTTTCCCACAGAAGACATCAACGAATTTCGCTCGCAGATTGCAGGGCGAATCAAGGATTTTGATGCCAAAGCCTTTTTAAACCCCAAAGAAGTTCGCCGTTATGACGACTTTATGCATTATGCCCAAGTTGCCAGCGCCCAAGCCTTATATCACGCCAAATTAACCGATGGCGTGGTGGGCGACAGTTTGCCTGTTAATGTAGATAGCGAGCGGTTTGGCGTAATCATGGGGTCAGGCATTGGCGGACTGCAAACCATAGAAAATAGCCGTGATGTCCTGCATGAAAGTGGGGCAAAAAAAGTCTCGCCCTTTATTATCCCTGGTACAATCGTCAATATGCCCGCAGGTCTGATTGCCATACGCCACAACCTAAAAGGGGCAAACCTTGCCACGGCAACCGCCTGTACCACATCTACACACGCCATAGGGCTTGGGGCAAGACTTATCGCCTATGGCGACCTTGATGCGGTGCTGGTGGGCGGCAGCGAAAAAGCGTCCACACCGCTGGGCATGGCAGGCTTTGGGGCAATGCACGCCCTATCCACACGCAACGATGAACCTAGCCGAGCCAGTCGCCCCTTTGATAAGGACAGAGATGGTTTTGTGTTGGGGGACGGTGCAGGGGCACTAGTGCTAGAAAGCCTTGCCCACGCTAAGGCTCGGGGGGCAGTGATATTGGCAGAGCTTGCAGGCTTTGGCATGAGTGATGACGCAAGCCACATCACCGCACCGCCCGATGATGGCAATGGGGCAAGACGCTCTATGGCAAACGCCTTGGCAGATGCAGGCATTAGCCCCGATAAAGTCGGCTATATCAACGCTCACGGCACCAGTACGCCAGCAGGGGACGTTGCCGAAAGCTGTGCCATACAGACGCTGTTTGGTGATGATATTTTGGTCAGCTCCACTAAATCCATGACGGGGCATTTATTGGGGGCAGCGGGGGCGGTAGAAGCCATTTTTAGCGTGCTTGCCCTGCGTCATCAAGTGCTACCGCCAACCATTAACCTAGATAATCCCGATGAACGCTGTACGCTAGACTATATCGCCCACAGTGCTCGTCAAGTAGAAAATTTGCAGTATGCCCTAAGTAATAGCTTTGGTTTTGGTGGTACTAATGGGTCGTTATTACTTAAACGTTGGTAAAATTATCTCAGCCAGTTAAACAAGGAAATTTAACATGCCTTATGTCAATATCAAAGTCACAGGTGGCACAGAAGCCCCCACCCCCGAGCAAAAAGCTGAGCTAATCGCAGGGGCGACCGAGCTTTTACAGCGAGTGCTTAATAAAAACCCCGAAACCACGGTTGTGGTGATTGATGAAGTGGACATGGACAATTGGGGTATTGGCGGGCGGACAGTGACCGAGCGTAGAAAGGGGAAGTAATTCGTTTAGTGTGGTGGATTTAGGGCGGATTGTCGCCCTTTATCCACTTTCTAGCAGTCCACTTTATCCCCCTTACCCGCCAAAAACGCAAAAACTACATTAACCACCATTAGCCCCAATAACACTTGTAATGGTATTTGCCAACTACCTGTTTTTTCAAACAAAAACCCAAGCACCAAAGGCCCAAAAAAAGCAATCACATAACCAACTGCCTGCACCATACCCGACAAATCCCGAGCAGTTTCCACATGACTGGTGCGAAGAGAAAACAGCATCAAGGTCAGCGTAAAAATAGACGCACCACCAAACCCAAGCAGTGCTGACCATAGTGGTAGCAGCGTTGGCGACCATAATAGCCCCGCACTACCGACCACATTAAATAGAGCACTGATCAGGGCAATGGGCTTAATAGGGGCGTTACGTTTAATCAGCCAAGTCAGCACCAGCACTGCCACTGGTGCCATGATTTGAAAAACAAACGCCAAGCCCGTTGCCTGCTCCAAGCTCATGCCATAACCAGTCCCCACAGACGGCAAAAAACTTGCCACGCTATAAAACAGTAGCGACTGCACCCCAAAAAATACCGCCAAATAATAAGCGTCCACACAGTGCCACACCTTAAAAGCACTTTGACCGCCCCCATTAGACTCGCCCGCCTTATCCGCCCCACCCTTTAACATCATGCCCCACACGGCGACCGCCAACACACCAAACACAGACCATAGCGACAGCCCCACCTGCCAAGACGTTGCCCCAGTAATTGGCACGACCGCCCACGCCAACAGCCCCGCACACACTGACATACTTAGGCTAAAAATCCCTGTGGCAAGGGCGATGTTATCCTTGGCGTATTTTTTGATAAAGGGGGCGATGAGCACATTTAAAAAACCAATGGCAAGCGACAGCACAAACGTGCCCACAAACAGCCCGACCACCCCAAACCATACCCGACCGCCCACCGCCACGGACAAGCAGGCAATCATGGCAATAATGACACGCTCCAAGCCAAAACGACTCGCCAAACGTGGGGCAACCAACGCCCCTAGTGCAAACAGTGGCAATGGCAATGCCCCCAAATAACCAATATGCACCGCCGACAACGACAATACATCGCCCAGCGTTTGGGCGAGCGAGCCTATCATGACAATCGGCGATCGCATATTGACGGCAAGTAATATCAAACTTAGGATAATTAGGGCAAGTGGTAAGGGTTTTTTATCCATGATAATGGGTTTGGTTTAAAGGCGATGGACAGTAAGACAACAAAACCCAATGACGGTCATCACTGGGTTTTTAATAAGGTTTAAAATTAACCAACTTTTTTGGCAAGTTTGTCTAATTTTTCTTTATCGGTATCGCTGGCTTGGTTGTTTTCGCATTTGTTGGGGTCATTGCCACAAAACTGGCAATATTCATCGCCCATTAGGTTTGCCACGCCACCACATGAGCCTTTTAGGGGCTGTTTTTTGACCATATAGCCCACGCCCATAAATAAGAAAAATAGCACAAATACGCCAAAGGTCACAAAAAATATGGGGATAAATTGGTGCATTAAATCGCCAAGCATGGTCGCTCCTTGTGGTAAGGATTAGTTATTAAAGACTTAGGTTTTCATTATAGCGGTTTTTGGGGAGAAAATCAGCTTTTTATCCACTTAAAAAACATCTTAGCCTTCGCCTAATTTGTTAATACAATCATTTTGTAAACCAACTTTGTCGGTAGGTTCAGATTTACTAGCAGCAAGATAATCAAAAGACAACGGCACGGTTTTGGTTGCCACCACTTGGCTAAAAAACAGCTTAATGGCTTGTGTGGGCGATAAGCCATAACTTGCCAAAACTTCGGTTGCCTGACTGCGTAAGGTGTCATCAAGACGAATATTTAGATTTGAAGTGGTCATCATTGCCCCTTATTTGCACTTAATATTTAATACAATTATAGGGCAAACAATGGGCAATAACAATCACTTTTAAGTCTTAGTTTACAATCTTCCCACCTGACAACATACCTGCTTGTCAAAACTTAGCACCATGCCCCACGTTGGGATAAAAAGCCAGCCTGCAAATTGGCAGTAAGTGGCATGATGTTCCATAAGCTCTTTAATAATGGTGGATTTATTTTTACCTAAAAAGTGGGCACGGGTTTCGCCTTGGGGTTTATACATGGGTTTCATGGTTGTCTCCTTGCTGATTTGCATTGTCTTGGCTTGGCTTGCTTGGCTTGACACTATCAACCAGTTTTTCTTGAGCTTTATCACCCAGTGCGTACCAATCCACATGACGGGTGGTGTACATGGCAATGGCAATCAGGGCAAAACAGAACAGCGAACCAAGCAATAAATTTAATCCACTGGCGGACAGCACCACATAAAACACCGCATATAAACTCGCCAAAATTGCCGAAAACATCACGCCACGCTTTGCGGTCGCCAGCACATAGCAGGTGTACCAACCAACAAGCCCCACGCACGCCACAGACGCAATCAAATACGCCAAACCAAACGCCACTTGCTCTGCCAGCGATAACAGCAGTACATAAAACACCAACAGTGCACTGGCAACCAAGCCGTATTGAATGGGGTGAATGCGTAGCCCTTTGATGACTTCAAATAAAAACATCGTGCCAAACGAAACCACAATCAGTAGTAAAGCGTATTTGATGGTGCGGTCGGTTTTGGTATAAGTGTCGTTGGTGGTCACAAAAGCGGTGTCAAGTTTGCGATATGAAATGCCTGCATTTGGGCAATAGGTTGCATCGTATAAACAAGTGGTCAGCTGAACTTGGTTGTCTTGGCTTAGGTTACCTGCTTGCCAAGTGGCGTTAAAGCCTTGATTGGTAATGGATTTTTCATTTGGCAAGGCATCGCCTGAAAAATTAGGCTCTTGCCAATTACTGCTTAAAGTGGCACTAAACTGCTCGCCCAACGGCACGATGTTAAAGCTGTCAATGCCTGCAACAGGAATGTCACTATTGATGGTGACTGTGGTCGCTTTTTCTGCCAACAAATGACTGACATCAACCGCCAAATGCTTAAATGGCAAGGTATTATTGACCAGTTTTGCAGGCAAGGTTTGTCCGCCCACACTGACCGACACCGAAGAAATACCACGCATGTCGCTGGTGGCGATGATGAGTGAGACTTTTTTGGCGACCTTGCTTGGGGGATTTTTGGGCGTGGGTTTGGCAACGTCTTCTTGGGTTTCGCCTTTTGGATTTTCAATGGGGGGCAAGTCATTGATGTGTGTTAAATCAAAACTTTGCTGGCTGTTTAGCGTGGCTTGGTAGCTGATGGCGTGATAAATGCCCCGCTGGTATTGGTCATCTTGGACGCTGGCGGTGGTGGCAAATTCGCTTTTATCAGCAAAAATCATGCTGTAACCTGCGTCCGATTGCACCAATAAAAAAGGCGTGATGACGGTTTGATCGCCTGTATGGGCGGATTTAATTTCGTCCATGACTTGTCTGTGATAGCCTTCACGTTCTTTGACAATGCCTGAAATGATGCCAAGCCCGATGACAAACATCAGGCACAGCACGCCAATGGTAATAATTTTTAGGGTAAGGTGGTATTTTTGCATGGATTTGCTCCCATTTATGGATAGCTGTATCATAAAATGGCTATATGGAAAGGGTGTGCAAGCAATGTGGAAAAATGGTGGAATGAGTGAACTTTTGTGAAAAAATGATGAAACCAGTAATTTTAATAAAAACTGCTTGCAATATTTAAAAAGTTTGCTAGAATAGCAGTCCTATTCGGGGTGTAGCGCAGCTTGGTAGCGCACTTGCATGGGGTGCAAGGGGTCGCGAGTTCGAATCCCGCCACTCCGACCAAATAACAATTCATAGGCGTTCATGTTAGTTCATGAACGCCTTTGTTTATGGGGGTTTTGGGGTGTTTTAGGCGGTTTGGTTGTACGTATGTGTTCGTCTTTGACCGTTGTAAACCGTGAATTTTTGGTGTATATTTTGGTGTATATCAGTTACACAGTAAAATATACACCAAATGAGCCTAACAGACACCGCCATTAAACGCTTTAAGCCGTCCGACAAATGCACGCCAAACCGTCCCGACAAATACAGTGATGATAATGGGCTTTGGCTTGCTGTTCGCAGTACAGGTACAAAGGTATTTTTTACCCGTTATACCGTCAATCAAAAACGGGGTGAAATAACCCTAGGTAAATACCCAGCTTTATCATTGGCACAAGCACGCCTACAGAACAACCAAATTCAAGAATTAGCCAAACAAGGCATAGACCCCAAAACCCAAAGAAGCAAAGAAGCCCTAATCAGCTTTGACAGTTTAGCCCAAAAGTGGCTTGCTCATCAGCAAACACGCATTGCAGACGGCACATTTAAGCGAGACCAGTCCGCCTATAATCGCCATATCAAGCCCATATTGGGGCATAGAGACGTTTACGCCATTACCCTAAGCCATATCATGCTAGTACATGACAAATTAGCACAGGCAAACAAAACAAGCCTGGCACACAGGGCAATAAGTTGGGTAAGTGCCATTTTTAATCATGCAATCATCAAAGGCTATGTCCCTAATCTAGCCAATCCCCTACCGCAAGGCATTCATAAAGAACTGGTAGAACACAGCCAAACACACTACCCACGCATTAAAATAACCCAACTGCCTAGACTGCTACAAGACATTGATAATTCTAACTGTAGTCAAATGGTCAAGCTGATGTTTTATTTTATGGCTTACACCTTTGTACGTACTAAAGAAGTTCGCTTTATGCGTTGGGGTGAGATAGATTGGCAGGCGTGTTTGTGGCACATACCAGCCGAGCGTATGAAAATGCGTAAACCGCACATTGTGCCACTTGCCCCACAAGCGATAGAGATTTTACAGACGATTAAGGCTTGGGGCTTTAGCAGTGAGTTTGTATTCTTTAGTCATCATGGCAAAGGTGAAGTATTTTCCAACAATGTATTAACGTCCGCCCTTAAGAAAATGGGCTATCTTGGCAAGATGACAGGGCATGGTTTTAGGGGCTTGGCGTGTACGTCACTGTATGAAATGCAGTACAACCCCAAAGCCATAGAATTACAGCTGTCGCACGTGGTAGGCGGTAAGGTAGAACGTGCCTACAATGATGCAACCATGTTACCCACACGTACGCAGATGATGAATGAATGGGCGAACGTCATTGATGAAGTTAAAGGCGGTGATTTTAGTACTTATAAGGCACGCTTGACCAATGATAACAGTTTAGAGCTGTTTTTGCGGGCATTGGACTATAAAGAGAACCAAATACGCTATGAGATGAGCATTCACCAAGCAGAAATGGCAGAGCTTGCCAGTATGAGTTAATTTTTTGCAAGGCTAGGAGTAGCTACCGAACAGCGGTTATTTTCATACCTTAGACCGCCCCGCCTTGCATTCTTTTTGGTTAAGGTATGGTAAGGTATGATTATGGAATACTTGGAGATTGACGAGGCAATTTCTAGCCTCAAACTTTCACTTGGCGAATATAGCGATCGCCTTGGCGAGTTTTTACAAGACTATGGCTTTTATCATCTAAAACTTTATGTGGAGAAAAACGAAACACTATCAGAGGCGGACGGACTGACAACCGATTTATACTACAAGCATTTAAGAAAGCGTTACCCCGCTAGTCAAATAGCGGTTCAGCTGAAACTTATGTCCCCTTTTGCTGGCATTAACCTTGATGATGCATTGAGCGAGAATAAATTAACACAACACAAAAAATTCTACTGGTTAGCATCAGACTTCTATAAAAACCCAATTTTTTCCAAACTATCCACCCAACCGCCCAAAGTGGTTGGTTATCGTTTTGGGGTAAATATGGACGAGATGGCACGAGCAACCATAGAAAACTTAAAAACACGCATTGCAGAACTTGAGAGCCAAGCCACCAAGCCACCTACTCAAGCCATACAGCCACCAAGCATAAATAACATGCCTGCCAGTGATGAAGAGCTACCACCCAATAGCAAAAAAGCGGTAGCAAAGCTTTTGTATGCCTTGTTACTTGAACACAAATACACTCTAAACGGAGCAGTAAAAGGGGCAACCAATAGCCAGTTGGAGAACTTAACCAAAAGTCATGGCGTACCAATGGGAAGGCAAACAATCGCTAATTGGTTAAAAGCAGTAAACGACATACACCACGAACGAACAAAATAACTTTAGGGGCTATATAGCCCCTTTTTTATGGCTATATAACCTTATCTAGCCCCCACCCTACCCCCTACAATACGCCCAAGAACCGCCACAAACAGCGGTAAACCATAAACCATATAGGCGTATTGTTATGAACAACACCTTACCACCTCAAGGCTTAAGCCGTATCAAAGACATTTTGCCCCTACTGCCGTTTGGCAAAACCAAGCTATACAAACTGGTACAAGCAGGCAAATTCCCCAAACCTATCAAATTTGGTGCAAATATTACCGCTTGGCGTAATCAAGACGTATTAGACTGGATTGCCGAGCAGACCACGGCAAACACCGCCCAAATCTAACCCCACAAGAGATAACACCATGAATGATTTAATGATTAACCAAGTTTTAACCATGTCCAGCCGTGAAATTGCCACGTTATGCGACAAACGCCATGATAATGTTATGGCTGATATTCGCAAAATGCTTGATGAGCTTGATATTTACGCTCCTGATTTTTCAGGAACGTTCATCACAGAGCAAGGCAACCAATACGAATGCTTTAATTTGCCAAAACGTGAATGCTTGATTTTAGTTAGTGGCTATAACGTTAAAATTCGCACCAAGATTATTGACCGTTGGCAACAGCTAGAACAAGCCACCGCACCACGCCTGCCCCAAACGTTCGCAGATGCTTTGCGTGCCTATGCTGATGAAGTAGAAGCCCATGAACAAACCAAAATAGCCCTAGAGACCGCCAAGCCAAAAGCACAGTATTTTGATGCACTGGTAGAAAGAAACCTATTAATCAGCTTTCGCATCACCGCCAAAGAACTAAAGTTAAAGCAAAACAGCTTTATTCAAGCCTTGTTAGATGACAAGTACATTTATCGAGACGGCAAAGGTAAGCTTATGCCCTATGCCCAGCACACCCCAAGTCTATTTGAAGTCAAAGAGTTTACCAAAGGCGGTTATGCCAATGTGCAAACCATGATTACCCCCAAAGGGCGTGAAGTGTTTAAATTGCTTTATAGCCAAACCATAGCTTAACAACAACAAGAGATAACACCATGACAGCTAAATACACCCAAGGCACATATAAAGCCCTTATCCTGGAACATCTGATGACAGGCGAACCCTTAGAACTCATGAAAGCACTTAAGCTATGGCACTGCTTTAGCCTAGCTCAACGCATTTCAGAAATGAAACAAGACGGCATACCCATTCATAGCAAGATAGTTACTGCACCCAGTGGCAAACGCCATGCGGTGTATTGGCTAGACCAAGAGCATATTACATGGGCTAAACATGGTTTGTAAGTGCATTTCCGTATAAAACGCTAAGAATAAATCTTAGCAAAGTATATACATAAAGGCAGTAATGAACTATGGAGGAAATCACCATAGTAACGCCTATATGGTGATTTCCCCCATACAGGTAACGTTACTGGTAACGCTGGTAACACTGTTGGTAACGCTATGGGTAACGTTGGTAACGTCAGCGGTAACACTATGGGTAACGCTGGTAACGATTTTGGTAACGTCAGCGGTAACGATACTAATTTTTTCAGTCCGTAAAAAGGACTGAATTTTTAGAGTCCATAAAAAAGGACTAACAAACCTCAAATTTGAGTTTTGCAAAACCGTATTTCAAATGCGTAATTATTTGATTTTTACGGTAAACGTAAATTTGCGTTTGTCAAAGCCAAGATGTGCTAAAAACTTAGCACATTAGCAACCATAACGTAAATCGTGATAGTTGCCCCATACACGCCATTTAAGAGCGT
>RRZU011514735.1_pt1 | contig 10516 bp, 12 predicted proteins | sample 2165561 | NCBI WGS metagenome assembly RRZU01 (sample SAMN10456909, study PRJNA506462) | wastewater metagenome | isolation source: wastewater sludge | place: USA: Moscow, Idaho | reverse complement strand
GGGTTGTGGCGTTTTTTATTTATGTACTTATCAAATGGTGTAATACCCATTTCAAAAAATAATTTTTATCTAATCAATGCCAAAATATCCTAAAAAAGGCTGCCTGAAAGTTTCAGGCAGCCTTTTTGTATTTCCAATCAAGCCATTCGGCCAGACTCACCAATCCCTTATACCAATTCGAAAAAATAAGATAACAAGGCGGCGAGCCGAAGACAGTACAAGTAGTACGGCAAGGCGAGTCAACGCAGTTAGGTTATTTTTTCGAATTGGTATTATTGCGGCCACAGCTCCCAGCCAAAGCGCACAATCATCACACACAGCAACACCATAAAGCCATAGCGCAGCCAGCGGCTGCCGCCTTTGATGGCCAAACGCGCACCCACTATGCTGCCGCACAAATTGGCCACCGCCAAGGGCAAAGCCCAGGCCCAAATGATGTGGCCGTGCGGCACAAAAAACGACAGTGCCGCCAAATTGGTGGTGAGGTTGATGATTTTGGACGAGGCGATGGCGGTGAGGAAATCAAAGGCATAAAAGCGCACATAAATAAATGCCAGCAAGCTGCCGGTGCCGGGGCCGAAAATGCCGTCGTAAAAACCGATTAAGGCACCAAACAGCAAACCCAAAGCGGTTTCTTTGCGGCTCAGTTGGGTGGTGCGCGCCACTTGGCCGAGGCCTTTTTTGCAAAAAGTGTACAGCATCATCACCACCAAAATCACCAAAATAGCCGGTTTCATCCACTCGGTGGGAATATAGGCCACCAATTTGGCGCCCAGATAGGAAAACACAAACGCCAGCAATGCCGCAGGCAGCAGCATTTTCCACGGCACCGGCAAGCGGCGCACAAATTGGATGGTGGCCATTAGCGTGCCATTAGCCGAAGCAAATTTATTGATGCCCATAATGCTGGGCACGCTGGTGCTGGCGGGCAAGGCATTAAATAAGGCCGGAATTTGCAGCAAACCGCCGCCGCCCACCGCCGCATCCATCAGCCCGGCGGCAAAGCCGATACACAATAACCAGATTAAATGGGCATCCATAAAAAACTTTTATTAATTCATTACCAAAACAAGACTGCCTGAAAGCACAGCTTCTGCGAAGCCAAAGCCATTTCAGGCAGCCCATCAAGTCAACAATACGATTAACGCATGGCGCGGGTGCGGATGCGTTCGATCAGCTGTTTCTCATTGCGCGGCAGGCCGTCTTCGCAAAAGGTTTTATACAGCACGGCGCGCACCGGATCGGATACATTCATTACCGAGCCAATCACTTTCCAATCACTCACGCGCGGGGTAATCCAGCGCCGGTTTACGCTGTCGCCATAGCCAAAGGTTTTCACGCTGCGGGTGGCGCAGTGCATGGCTTCGGCGGTGATGTTGTCAAAGCCCTGTGCCGACTGGATATTGAGAATATAGTGCATGGTTTGATCCGGCCCGAACCGGATGCTGTTCATCATCAGCTTCGGCTGGGCGGTGTAGGTATTGCTCACATAGATGTCTGCCCACTGCGCCTCGGCACCCGGGTAAGCCGGCATGGCCAGCGCTTGCTCTTGCCAAGGCTGGTCTTTTTCCGACTCCACGTAATAGCGGTTGTATGAAGTGTTGTCGTCTTTGGCCACCGCCGTGGCAGCACATAAGGCCAGCAACAACATGCTTAATTTGCGCATAGTGATTCCTTTTGTATTGGCTTTCGCGGCCAACATCATCTTATAAACAATATAAACAGTATTAGGCTGCCTGAAACTTTTCAGGCAGCCTAATACATGATTGTTATCAGCTCAATGTTTATTTACCCAATGCCGCCAACACATCGGCTTTCACTTTGTCTACCGCTTGGGTGCCATCGATTTTGATGTATTGGGGTGCGGCCGCGCCGGTGAGGTTGCCGTAAAAGCCCACCAGCACTTCGGTTTGCTCGTGGTATACCTCTAGGCGTTTTTTTACCGTTTCTTCTTTGTCGTCGTCGCGCTGAATCAAGTCTTCGCCGGTGGCATCATCTTTACCGGCCACTTTGGGCGGGTTGTGGGCGATGTGGTAGGTGCGCCCGGAAGCCAGGTGCACACGGCGGCCGGACATACGCTCGATAATGGCGGCATCGGGTACATCGATTTCCACTACCGCATCCAAATCCACACCGGCGGCCACCATCGCTTCGGCCTGCGCTAGGGTGCGCGGAAAGCCGTCGAATAAGAAGCCGTGGGCGCAATCCGGCTCGGCAATACGCTCTTTTACCAAGCCGATAATGATGTCGTCGCGCACCAAGCCGCCCGCATCCATAATTTGCTTGGCTTCCACGCCCAGAGGGGTGCCCGCTTTAACTGCCGCACGCAGCATATCGCCGGTGGAAATTTGCGGAATACCAAACGCCGCAGTGATAAATTGCGCCTGCGTGCCTTTGCCTGCGCCAGGGGCGCCCAATAATAAAACTTTCATGTATTGCTCTCCTTTTTCTTATATAGATGAAATTGACTGCAATCTGCGTTTGCGCCCACTTATTCCCAATCTTGCGGGCTGGGCAACGACGGCCCGTCTAAATACCGTGCCGGCTGCGGCGGTAATGTTTGCCAGCGGGTTTTGATTTTAGCCGCGGGCACGTCTTCAAACATATTGCCACCGGTAACGGTTTTTTGCCGCCCGGTAAGGTAATTGATGCTGCGCTCGGTCATATCGCCGGAATTGCGCATAAATTCTACACCATCCCAGCCAATCAGGCGCAAGCGGTTTTGTTGCCAGCGGAAAGTGTAGGTGTCGCGGCTCACGCCCCAGCTGCCGCAGCTAAGCCAATAGCCCAAGCTGACTTTGAGCACGCCGCGGTTAATTTCTATGCTGCCTTCATCCAGCAAAGGATCGGCCAGGCAAGGCATATCGACATCGCCGGCACTGGGCAGCCAGCTGCGGTTTTCCGCCACCAGCCGATAGCCTGCACCTTGGCGCAGCAATACTTTAATTTGGCGCTGATTGGTGTCGAGAGTGGGATTGCCCAAGCCATCATTAGCCACGATTTTAGCGGCATCTTGCTGTTGCAACACAATCACCGCATCGGCGGCACCATCGCCATTCAAATCGCCCTCGGCACCGGCCACCATTTTCCAACCTGCCGGTATCCACGCGCTAAAGTCGGCGGCGGTGGCCGGTAGTGCCAAGCCCAGCGCCATTGCGGCGCAGCAAAGTGGGTGCCAGTGCTTCATTGCCTGCTCCTTATATTCAACCGTTGCTGTGTTTGAAAAAAGGCTGCCTGAAAAACCGCTATCGGCTTTTGTAGCGCTGAATCGATGTTTTAAATGGCGTTTATGCGGCGCATTCGGCATCGCTCAGCGCCCGTGCTTCGCTTGCCAACATCATCGGAATGCCGTCTTTAATCGGGTAGGCCAAGCGCGATTGAGTGCACCACAGCTCTTGCTGTTCGGCGTGGTAAGTGAGCGCACCTTTGCACAACGGGCACACCAGAATACTGAGTAATTGCTTATCCATTGCGGATTCCTTCGCATCAATAAATAGGCGGCAGCGCCGCATTAACGCGTTATTGTAGCGCAACTGCCCAATACTGGGCAGCTTGCTGCGGCCTAAGTTTTCAGGCAGCCTGCCGCACCCGCCAACAACGCCACAGCCATTCCACCAAATCCGGCTCAGTGTGCGCCGCTATCGGCAGCACCCACACCTGCGGCAAATCATAAGCGGCCAGCTTCACCGCGTCTTTTTCGGTGATGATAACAACCTCGGCCACCGGCAAATCCGCAGGTGTGAGCGCGGCGTGATCGGGCAGGGTTTTACACACGGCCGGTGGCAAACCCAAATCGCGCAAGGCATCAAAAAAGCGCTCTGGGCGGGCAATGGCGGCCAGCGCGGCAATGGGTTTGCCCGCCAATTCGCCAGCAGCAACGGTGTGGGCAGGTGCATTCAAGCGGTACAGCCGCCCTGGCTGTATGCGGCTGGCGCACACCAGCAACTGCGGCGGCAATCCTTGGGTTTGGCGCAAACGCGCCACATCATCGGCACTGCCTTGGCTCACCACCAGCGCATCCACCGTATGCAGGCGCGATAAAGGCTCGCGCAGGCCGCCATTAGGCAGCAAATCCAACCGTAATAAATCCGGCCGCAGCAAGTCCAGCCGCCGTGCCGCATCGGCAGCAGGAAACACCACAATCTCCCAATCGCGCGCCAAGGCGTAGTGCTGCAAACCGTCGTCGCACAAAATCAATTGGGTTTGCGGATGTGCCGCCAGCAAGGCCTGGGCTGCCTGAAAGCGTTGCGCCCCCACCGCCACCGGCACACCGGTTTGCCGCCACAGCATCAACGGCTCGTCGCCCACATCGGCGGCGCGGCTGTGTTGGTCTAATAGCAATACTTCTTTGCTGCGGCGGCCATAGCCACGGCTCACAATCCCCACCGCCACACCGCGCGCGCGCAAGCCGCTGGCCAAGGCAGCGGTAATCGGCGTTTTGCCCACGCCGCCGGCATGGATATTGCCCACCACCGCCACCGCACAGGGCAAGCGCTGTGATTTCAGCCAGCCGCGCGCATAGCCATAGCGCCGCAACGCCGCCAGCGCCTGAAACAGCCGTGCCAACGGCCACAGCAGCGGCGTGAGCCACCACTTCGGGCGTTGCCAGTGTTGCTCCAAAATTGTGTGTAAAGACATAAACCGTGCGCCAAACCCAAACAAACGCCAATATAACACATGGCCAAGGCTGCCTGAAGCCGCCAAATCGGCAGTATAGTGAATTAAATTTGAACCAATACTGCGTTGTCTCGCCTTAGCGCACAGCGAACGACTTTGTAAGGCACTAAAGTGCCAACAAACTCTGTTCCGTACTACTGTACTGTTTGCGGCTCGTCGCCTTGTCTTGATTCAAATTTAATCCACTATATAATCGGCATACTGTTGATTTTCCCTTTGGTATGCCCGTATGTCCGACCTATTTACCCCCGCCGCTTTATCGGTGTCCGAGCTCAATGCGCTGGTGCGCAGCCTGTTGGAGCAAAACCTGTTCGGGCTGTGGGTGGCCGGTGAAGTGTCCAACCTTACCCGTGCCGCTTCCGGCCACTATTATTTCTCGCTCAAAGACAGCCGGGCGCAGGTGCGTTGTGCGCTGTTTAAAAACGCCGCCACCCGGCTGGCCGCGCCGCTGAAAGAAGGCGACCATATTGAAGTGAGCGGCAAAATCAGCCTCTACGAAGCGCGGGGCGAATTTCAAATTACCGTGAACGACGTGCGCCTGAAAGGCTTAGGGCGGCTCTACGAAGCCTATGAGCGTCTGAAAACCAAATTGCAAGCCGAAGGCGTGTTTGATGCCAATCGCAAGCAACCCTTGCCGCCGCAGCCGCAACGCATCGGCATTGTCACCAGCTTGGCCGCCGCTGCTTTACGCGATGTGGTCAGCACCTTAAAGCGCCGCCACAGCGGGCTGGCGGTGGTGGTGTATCCCACTCCGGTGCAAGGCGCGGGCAGCGAGCAGCAGATTGCCGCCGCCATCCATACGGCGGGCAAGCGCCAAGAAGTGGATGTGTTGATTGTGTGCCGCGGCGGCGGCAGTATTGAAGACTTGTGGGCGTTTAACGAAGAAGCCGTGGTGCGTGCCATTACCGCCTGCCCGCTGCCGGTGGTGAGCGGCGTGGGTCACGAAACCGACTTTACCTTGGCCGATTTTGTGGCCGACGTGCGCGCGCCCACCCCTACCGCCGCCGCCGAATTGGTAAGCCCCGACCGCGCCCAACTGCGCCTGGCCTTGCAACGCACCCAACAGCAATGGCACAGCCGCTTATGGCAACGCTATTACGACGCCAGCCAAAAGCTCGATTGGCTGTTACGCCAACTGCGCCATCCGCAGCACAACCTCAGTGCCCAACAACAGCAATTGCGCCAACTCAGCAGCCGGTTAAACCTGGCCATGCAGCGCCAACAACAGCAAGGGCAGCAGCGCTTGGCACAAGCCGTGCAGCAGCACCAACATCTGCGCCCCGATACCGCCCAAGCCGCCAAGCAGCTAGCGCAGCAACACCAAGCCCTACAGCAACACTGGCAACACGGCCTGCAACAGCGCCACACCCGCTTGCAATACCAAATCCACCTGCTCGATGCGGTATCACCCCAACACATCCTTGCCCGTGGCTTCAGCGTGGTGACCAACAGCCGCGGCCAAGTGGTGCGCCAAGCCGCCGGCCTTAAGCCCGGCCAAGCCTTGCATATCCGCTTTGCCGAAGGCAGTGCGGATGTACGGGTAAATCAGCAGGCGCAGACGGATTTGTTTGATTAGCTGTTAGCAGGAGCAATTCGTTTTAATCGAATCGGGGTTTTCAGGCAGCCTATAATGGGAAATTTATTTTAAAATCATACGGGTTTGAAATAATTAAATTGATTTAGCATACCCGTTAGTGGCGCATGGCGCACCCTAGCAACTGAAGCAACTGAAGATACGTTTCAACTTATCAAGACTGCCTGAAATGTAAAGCCGTAGGTACGGTTACTTCTGCTTGATGTTTGATGTTCCTATAAAAGAGATGGTTTCGCACCTATCGCCCAATGTATGCAAATTGATGCTGTACATATTATTTTTCTGATATTCGTTTTGATAAATATTGTGTAATCCAACCTCTAAAAATATTTGTTTAATTTCGTGTTCAGAAAAGCATCGATTAAAATTAAAGGTATTTCTAAAAGAAAATCCTTGATTACTCATGCCCCGAAAAGACTGAAATCGCCACTCTTCATCCTCAAACCGATTGGCTAAATAAGCCATATCGTTTTCATAAGTTTTAGCCGCATTCAAAACTTTTTTATTGGGATGAAATCTCAATTGCCATTGATTAATCACCACCAATGAAAGCCCATATAAAACCAATCCCGATAAAAAAATGATATAGATTTTTTTAAAAATAAATTTAATTTTCATGTTTAATTTAAGATACTAATAAACTCAATATTTAAATTTATAAACCACAGCTAACAATTTCATCCATACATGTAAATTAAGTGGCTTCTCTACACTACTTCACCCACCACGTAGTCAAAGCCCAATCGTAGGCCTGAAAATACCTTGGCGGGCGCGGTGGTTGGCCGAATTTATCCCAATACACCAGCCGGTGCTCGGGCGAATACCAGTTGGGCACCACCAGATAGCGGTGGCGCAGCACGCGATCCAGAGCGCGGGCGCTGCTGACCAATTGGGTGCGGTTGTCGAAATGTTCAAAATTTTTCAGCAAGGCATCAATGGCCGGATCGCACACACCGGCCCAGTTTTTGCTGCCCGGCGTTTTGGCGGCTTGGCAGCTGTAGTAGTCGAATTGCTCATTGCCCGGGCTTTCGCTGTTGGCATACACCACGATGCTGAGGTCGAAATCAAAATCGTTCATGCGCCGCTGGTATACCGCGGTGTCCACCACCCGCACCTGTAAATCAATGCCGATTTTGGCCAAGTCGCGCTGCCATTTGGCGGTAACGCGCTCATAGGTTTTGCTGGGGCTTAAGAAGGTGAGGCGCAAGGGGCGGCCTTGGGCGTTGACCAGGCGGCCGTTTTGATAGCGCCAGCCCGCTTCGGTAAGCAGGGCGCGGGCTTTAAGCAAATTGGGGCGCACACCCAGCTTGGCATCGGTTTGCGGCGGCTGCGGCACCGTTTGGGTGAACACGGCAGCGGGCAGGCGTGTGCGCACTGGGTTGAGTAGGGCTAGCTCGGCGGCATCGGGCAAGCCGGTGGCGGCCATTTCGCTGTTGGTAAAGTAGCTGTAGCTGCGCGCATAGCTGTTGTAAAACAATTGCCGATTTACGGTTTCAAAATCAAAGCTCTCCACCAGCGCTTGGCGCACGCGGATGTCGTTTAGCGGCTCGCGGCGGGTGTTCATCACAAAGCCCTGCATGCCGGCGGTGCTGTGCTGAGGGTAGGTTTGCCGCGTAAGCCCACGGCTTTGCAGGCTGGGGTTGTTGTAGGCGCGCGCCCACAGCCGCGCCACGTTTTCCTGCACTACATCGTATTGCCCGGCTTTCATGCCTTCTACTTTGGCGGTTTCGTCTTGATAATATTTGATGCGCACGGTGTCGAAGTTGTACATACCGCGGCGCACCGGCAGGTTTTGCGCCCAGTATTGCGCATCGCGGCGAAATTCGCTCACACCGCTGTGCGCCCGTTGCAGGCGGTAAGGGCCGGAGCCGATGGGCGGGGTATTGCCCGCAGCGGCCAAGCCTTGCGGATAGCTTTTGTGGGAAAACACCGGCAGGCTGCCCAAAATTAGATGCAATTCGGCATTAGGCTGCCTGAAAACAAAGCGCACCGTGCGTGCACCGGGTGTTTGCACTTGCGCCACATCGGCCCAATAAAAACGGTATAGCGGCGTGGCGGCCTTGTCTTCGGTGAGCGCTTTAAACGAAGCGGCCACGTCTTTGGCCAGCACCGGGTCGCCATTGTGAAAGCGCGCTTTGGGGTTGAGCCGGAAGGTAACCGACAAGCCATCTTTGGCCAAGCTAATATCCTCCGCCAATAAACCATACATGGTAAAAGGCTCGTCTTGCCCTTGCGCCATCAGCGTGTCGAGCGTGAGCATGGCAATGCCGATTTCTTTGTCGCCCTTCAGCGTAAACGGATTGAGCGTATCAAAGCCGCCCGGCCACGGCAGGTTGAAACTGCCGCCCTTGGGCGCGCTGGGATTGGTGTAGCCGAAATGGGTAAATTCCGCACTGTAGCGCGGTGCCTGCCCCAGCCCCAGTGCGTGTTCGGCATTGGCGGGCAAGGCGGTTGCCAGCAGCAAAAGGCAGGCCAGCCAGCCGCGCACAGCGGTAAAACAGTGATACGGTTTTTTCATCATCTTCTAAAGCCTGTTCAGGCAGCCTGCAATGCATTGCTGCTATGTGGTTGGCACAAGTTGGTTTATAATACGCGATTATTTTTGAACGCAAAACCACACCAAGGACAATAATATGGGCTTTTTGCAAGGCAAAAAAATCCTTATCACCGGCATGATTTCCGAGCGCTCCATTGCCTACGGCATTGCCCGCGCTTGTCGCGAACAAGGCGCCGAGCTGGCGTTTACCTATGTGGTAGACAAATTGGAAGAGCGCGTACGCAAAATGGCCGCCGAATTGGGCAGCGAGCTGGTATTCCGCTGTGATGTACAAAGCGACGACGAAATCAACCAGGCTTTTGCCGACTTAGGCCAACATTGGGACGGCCTCGACGGCTTGGTACACGCCATCGCCTTTGCCCCGCGCGAAGCCTTGGGTGGCGATTTTCTCGACACCATCAGCCGCGAAGCCTTTCAAATTTCCCACGATGTTTCCGCCTACAGCCTGCCCGCACTGGCCAAGGCCGCCCGCCCGATGATGCGCGGCCGCCACAGCGCCATTCTGGCACTCACCTACTTGGGTGCCGTGCGCGCCATCCCCAATTACAACGTGATGGGCATGGCCAAAGCCAGCCTTGAGGCCGGTGTGCGCTTTACCGCCGCCGCCGTGGGCAAGGAAGGCATCCGCTGCAACGGTATTTCCGCCGGCCCCATCAAAACCCTGGCCGCTTCTGGTATTGGCAATTTCAACAAACTGCTGCACCACGTGGCCGAGCAAAACCCCTTGCGCCGCAATGTCACCATTGAAGAAGTGGGCAATGCCGCCGCCTTTTTGCTGTCGGACTTGGCTTCCGGCATCACCGGCGAAATCACCTATGTAGACGGCGGCTACAGCATCAATGCGCTAGGCACGCCCGACGAATAAATAACGGTCACGCAGCTACGCCAGCTTTGGACAACGCCCAATGCTGGCGTTTTTACAACATAGGCTTCACCCGCTATTACATTCACATAAATAAATTGAACTTTTTTTACCAAGCTGTATCATAAGCAGCGCTGTTGGGCTTGAACTTCAACGCCAACCGCGCCAGCCACACAACCAAATTGAATTCAATAAAAAAGGAAAACACACAATGAGCCTGTTAAACGACTTTAAAGCCTTCTTAATGAAAGGCAATGTGATTGATCTGGCCGTCGGCATGGTGGTGGGCACCGCCTTTACCGGCATGGTGAAATCACTGGTGGACGATGTGATTATGCCCCCATCGGCCTGTTGATTGGCGGTGTGGATTTCTCCAACCTGTTTCTCACCTTAAAAGAAGGCGCTAAAGCCGCCGGCCCTTATGCCACATTGGCCGCCGCCAAAGATGCCGGTGCGGTTACCATGAACATCGGCCTGTTTATCAACACTCTGATTAGCTTGGTGATTGTGGGCTTTGCCATTTTTATGGTGGTAAAAGCCATTTCCAAATTGCAAAAACAGCCGCAACCGGCCGACCCGACAACCAAAGAGTGCCCGCAATGCTGCACTGAGATTCCGGTAAAAGCCAGCCGCTGCCCCAACTGCACTTCCGAGCTGTAAACCCCATGGATGATTGCCGGGCCAATGCCCGGCAATTTTTTTGTTTATATCATTGGCAAAACACCTCAAGGCTGCCTGAAAGTTTTTCAGGTAGCCTTATACCCATTCTAAAAAATAAACTATTTTCAAATTCATCCAAATGAAATTGACTCATAGGATGCGCCTT
>RRZU011353934.1_pt1 | contig 10516 bp, 9 predicted proteins | sample 2165561 | NCBI WGS metagenome assembly RRZU01 (sample SAMN10456909, study PRJNA506462) | wastewater metagenome | isolation source: wastewater sludge | place: USA: Moscow, Idaho | reverse complement strand
TGACCCGCCGCCCTCGGTGAGCGACCTGGTGAACGTTTCGCTGGTGCGGGTGCAGGCCACCGCCGTGGGCGTGTACGAGGTGACCCAGAAGAAGGACACCATCGTGCTGAATCTGGAACACCTGGATGTGCCCATGATCCGGGGCCTGCTGGTGGCCTTCAACGGCCGCGTCACCGCCGGTGCAGGCTCAAAGCCTTACCTTTCGGTCACCCTGCACCCCGACGAAAAGCCGCTGGAACTGCTGCAGAGCATCCTCAAGGCAATGGCGGAGATCCTGAATGGCAAGGACAAACCGCAGGAAAGCAAGTAACCGATAGCATCCTCGCCCTCTCAGTCCTCTCGCATCCGCTCGATGCCAGCTCTCCCAAAGGGACAGCCATTGGCAAACCGGGCGACGTTATCTCTTCGCCACAGGCTCTCCCTTTGGGAGCGCTGGCGCGTCAGCGCCTGAGAGGGCGAGCCATCTACAATTTCAAAAAACAGGAGCATTACACATGAAAAAGAAACTGCTTGCGCTGGTATGCGCACTCGTCATGATCTTCAGTCTGGCAAGCTGCGGCCTGTCCACCCCGGACACCGTGGGCAAGGTCGGCGACTTTGAAGTGTCCTCCGGCCTGTATCTGCTGGCCCAGTTCAGCGCCTACCAGCAGGCTGCCCAGCTGGCCGGCACCGACCAGGACGCCACCGACGTGAAAGCCTTCCTGAAGGAGACCATCACCACCGATGCCGACAGCGGCGAGACCGCCGTGGTCCAGGACTATGTGGCCGACAAGACGCTGGAGACCCTGCGCACCTTTGCCGCCATCGACGCTCGCTTTGCCGAGCTGGGCGGGGAGCTGACCGCCGAACAGACCCAGGTGGCCGACAACTACGCCCAGCAGCTGATGGACCAGTACGGCAGCACCTACACCGCCAACGGCATCGGCCTGGAGACCCTCAAGGCCTTTGAGCGCATCCAGCTCAAGCACACCCTGCTGCTGACGCTGGTGTACGGCCCGGACGGCGAAAGCCCCGTGGATGACAGCGACCTGACCGAGCATCTGGACAGCCAGATGTACGAGCTGGCCTATGTGAACATCCCGCTGTACAACACCAGCACCTTTGTGTCCGCCTCCGACGACCAGAAGGCCCAGATGCTGCAGCTGGCACAGGCGGCCGCCGCAAGCTGCAGCGAAACGCAGGACGGCTCGGTGTCCGAGCAGGTCAGCGCCCTGCATTCTGCCGCTTCTGCCGCCCTGCCGGACATCTACGCCGTGCTGGACTCCACCCCCGCCGAGGATGCTTCCAACGTGCAGACCGAACTGCTGACCGAAAGCGACCTGACCGGTGCCTTTACCCAGGACGGTGCCGCCGACGCCGTGCGCGGCCTTGTGTACGGCGAGGCCGCTGCCGTGCAGTACAATGCCGCTTCCATCATCCTGATGATGCGCATTGACCCGCTGCAGGTGTCCACGCTGGACGCCCTGCGCACCCAGATCCTGAGCGACATGAAGGGCGACGAGCTGGAAGATGCCCTCACCGCCTACGGCAGCACACTGGAGAACGACCTCAGCACCTCTGCCATGAACAAGATGCCCGCCAGCAAGATCGTGAACCCGTCCTCTTCCAGCAACAGCTGATCTGCCCCCAAACGCACAAAGGCCCCGCTTCCACACCCGGAAGCGGGGCCTTTTTCGGCGTTGTATTTTGGAGCGGAGCTTACGCGCCGCGCTCCCGCTCATCCTTCAGGATGTCCCGCATGTGCTGCAGGGTGTCCACGGTGCGGCGCAGCTCTTCGTCCCCCAGCTCGGTGCGCAGGCGGGCATAGCAGCGCTTCATGAGATCGCGTTCCTCGGCCATCAGCTCCACGGCCTTGCTGGTCAGCTCCACATAGGTGCGGCCGGCCTCCCGGTCGGTGAGCCAGCGCACATAGCCCTGGTCCTGCAGCTTCTCGATGCCTTTGGACAGCTCGGTCACCTTCACGCCCATCTCGGCGGCAAGGTCTGCCAGATAGAGTTTCTCGTCCGGGTGGCTCTCCTGCCGCATCTTGATGTAGAACAGCACCAGATAATCCGTGCGCCGGATGGTGCTGAACACCCGGTCCACGTCAAAATTGTGCAAGAAGAACCATTCTTCCGGGTGCTTCTGCATGGCTTCCTTTTTCATGGCACAGCCCTCCTGTTATCGTGCATCCCGCGGGATGTAGTCGTGGGTGCCGCCCAGGCTCTTGTAGGCCGGACGGATGATCTTGTTGGCGCTGAGCAGCTCTTCGATGCGGTGGGCACTCCAGCCCATGATGCGGGCCACGGCAAACAGCGGGGTGTACAGCTCCATGGGGATGCCCAGCATATCGTACACAAAGCCGCTGTAGAAATCCACGTTGGGGCTGACGCCCTTGAAGATCTTCCGTTCTTCGGCGATGAGCTGCGGGGCCATGCGCTCGATCTTGGCGTACAGGGCCAGGTCCTTGTCCCGGCCCTTCTCGTGGGCCAGCTGCTCCACATAGCCCTTGAACACCACCTCACGGGGGTCGCTGAGGGAGTAGACCGCGTGGCCCATGCCGTAGATCAGGCCCTTGTGGTCAAAGGCTTCGCCGTGTAGCAGTTTTTTCAGGTAGGCTTCCAGCTCCTCGTCGTCCTCCTGGTCGTGCAGATTCTCGCGGCTGTTCTGCGTCATCTGCATCACCATCAGGTTGGCACCGCCGTGGCGCGGGCCCTTGAGGGAGCACAGCGCCGCCGCCATGGCCGAATAGGTATCGGTGCCGGAGGAGGTGACCACGCGGGTGGTAAAGGTGGAGTTGTTGCCGCCGCCGTGCTCGGCGTGCAGCAGCAGTGCCACATCCAGCACACGGGCTTCCAGCGGGGTGTACTGCATGTCCGGCCGCAGCATCCGCAGGAAATTCTCGGCGGTGGACAGCTGCGGGTCGGGCCGGTGGATGTACATGCTGCCGTCCTTCTCGTAGTGGTCGTAGGCGTGGTAGGCATACACGGCCAGCATGGGGAAGATGCTGGCCAGCTGGATGCTCTGGCGCAGCACGTTGGGGATGGACAGATCCGATACCTTGGGGTCGTAGGAGGCCAGGGTCAGCACACTGCGGGCCATGGAATTCATGATGTCGTGGCTGGGGGCCTTCATGATCACGTCACGGGTAAAATTGGTGGGCATGGTACGGCACTCGCCCAGCACCCGGCAGAATTCTTCCAGCTTTTCCGGGGTGGGCAGCTCACCGAACAGCAGCAGATAGCCCGCCTCTTCAAAGGCAAAGCGGCCGCCGCGGCTGCCGTTGATCAGGTCCTTGACGTCGTAGCCGCGGTAGAGCAGCTGGCCGTCGGCGGGGCGCTTGACGCCGTCCACATACTCAAAGGCGCGGATGTCCGAAATGTTGGTCAGGCCCGCCAGCACGCCCTTTCCGTTCTCGTCGCGCAGACCGGCCTTGACGCCATATTCCTGATACAGATCCTTGCTGATCTTATCATGCTGTGCACACAGCGGCTGCTGCTGGTCAAAATATCCCATCACGTTCTGCAGGTAGTCCATGGTGTGTTGCTCCTTTCCCCGGAGGCTGGCAGACGCAGCCGGTGCACCGGCCCGCGTTTCCAGCGGCATTTCATGTGAATTGAATACCCTTTCAGATTACAAAATGGATATTTCCATGTCAAGCAACCATTTGTAAACAAAAAACAAAATCTTGTCCGGTAAAAAAATCCCCGGTGCAGTTCTCTGTTTCCTGCACCGGGGATCTTGCTCATTTTTTCGCGGGATTTGTCACTCTTGCAAACTCGGCGGCCAGTGCCGCATTCACCGAGCGCACCGCGTTGGCGTCCGGCTTGACGGCGGCACGGTCGTAGGTGAACAGCCCATTCACCTCGTCCTCCACATCGGTGAGCTGGGTGTACACCAGCGCCGAAAGGCCTTTTTCCAGCTGGGGCAGCACAGTTTTCAGCTGCAGCTTCTTGTAGCGGGCAGTCAGCTCCTGCCGGTCTTTGGCCGTGCCGTAGCCGTAGGTCTTGTGGGGCGGCTCGTGGCCGGGCATGGGCCAGGCAATGCCGCCGTATTCGCTGAGGGCCACCGTGCGCTTCTGCGGGCGGATGCGCAGCGGATAGAAATAATTGTGCAGGGAGTGCACATCGCCCCCGCCCTGGTCGAACCAGCCGCTGGCCTCGTCCACCAGACGGGTGCCGTCCAGCGCCCGGAGGGCCTGCACGGCTTTTCCGGCATCGAACTGCCCCCACCCTTCGTTGAAGGGCACCCAGCAGGCAATGCAGGGGTGGCACTGCAGCGCCTGTACCGTGTCGGCCAGCTCGTGGGCGTACTCCTCCCGGCCGACCGGTTTTGCCCGGCTCAGCAGGCTGTAGGCAGCCTTCCCGTCCGGGAAGCGGCGCAGCAGCGGCTGCAGCACATTGGTCAGGTAGGTGACGAACCACAAATTATAGGCGCTGCCGCCGTTGACGATGTCCTGCCAGACGATCAGGCCCAGACGGTCGCAGTGGTAATACCAGCGCTGCGGCTCGATCTTGGCGTGCTTGCGCAGCAGGTTGAAGCCCAGCGCTTTCACCTCGCTGAGCTCCCGCTCCACGGCTGCGTCCGAGGGTGGCGTATACAGACCCTCCGGCCAGTAGCCCTGATCCAGCAGGCCGTTGAGCAGGATGGGCTTGTCGTTCAGGCAGAAGCGCAGCACCCCGTGGGCGTCCGGTGCACAGCTCCACTTGCGCAGGGCAAAGTAACTGTGCACCGTGTCGAACTCGGCTTCCTCCCCCTGGTTGGTGCCCACCGTCAGGTCGTAAAGGAAGGGCGTGTCCGGGCTCCATGGGAAGAAATGCTCTTCCGGGATGTTCAGGGTCACTTCGCCGTCCTGGTCGGCCTCGTCGCTGCCCCAGTCCTCGGCGATGGTCACGCCCCCGGCCCGCACCATGGCCCACAGGTTGACCGCACCGCCGGGCTTTGCCGTGTGCACCCGCACCGTCACCGTGCGAGCGCCGTAGTCCGGGGTGACGGCCAGGGTCTGGCTGCAGTTCTTCCGCACCCGCTCCAGCCAGACGCTCTGCCAGATGCCGCTCTGGGCCGGGTAGAACATCCCGCCGGGTTTCAACGTCTGTTTGCCCCGGGCCTGGGTGCCGTGGCCGGTGGGGTCCTGCACGGCCACCCACAGGCTGTTGCGGCCGGTGCCGTTGAGCAGGTCGGTAATGTCCAGTGTGAAGGGCCAGTAGCCGCCCCGGTGACCGCCTGCCAGATGCCCATTGATCTGCACGGCGCAGGCGTAATCCACCGCGCCGAAGTGCAGCAGCACCCGGCCGCCCTCCCCCGCCGGCGGGGCGAACAGGCGGTGGTAGTGCAGCCACTGCCCCGGCTGCAGGGTGCGCCCCACCCCGGAGGCCGGGGCCTCCGGCGAATAGGGCACCAGAATGCTGCCCTGCCAGGCCGCAGGGTATTCGGCCGTTTGGGTGATGGCATACTGCCACGGCCCGTTCAGGATCTCACAGCTGTCCCGGCGCATGGCCGGGCGGGGATATTCTGCAAGAGGATGCATCCGCTCACCGCCTTTTGTTTGTTGGCTCCATTCTAGCACAGGGCGGGTGGTTTGTATAGCCGGGATGATTTAAAATCGAGGCTGCCGCGCCGCATACGCAAAAAGGCTGCCATGCCAAGCGGCACAGCAGCCTTTTGTTGTTTTTTCTGAGAAAACCGGGTCAGAGCGCTTATTCGTCGTCCTCTTCTTCGTCGTCCTCATCGTCATCGTCCGACTTCGGCTTGTAGAAGATGCCGCTCAGGAAGATGCTGATGAAGTACAGCAGCACCATGGGGCCTGCCACCATGCACTGGGACACGATGTCCGGCGGGGTGACAACAGCCGCGATGAAGAAGATGATCACGATGGCCACACCGCGCACCTGCTTGAGGAGCGTGGGGTTGATGATGCCCATCTTGGACAGGATGATCGTGATCAGGGGCATTTCAAACACACAGCCGAAGATGATGAACATCGTCAGGCAGAGGTTGACGTAGCTCTCAATGCTGGTGGTGGTCTGGATGTACTCAGCGCCCTCGATGCCCGTGCTGAGGAACCGCAGCATAAAGGGCATCATGAGCTTGTAAGCAAACAGCACGCCCACGCAGAACAATGCCAGGCCCAGCAGCATGACCATCTTGAAGAAAAAGCTCTCGCTCTTTTTCAGGCCCGGCTTTGCAAAGGCGTAGATGTGGTAGAATGCCACCGGCACCGTGACCACCACGCCAGCCAGAATGGACACGCGGAAGTACTGCATCAGCTTTTCCTGCGGTGCAATGGACACGAACTGATAGTAATCGCGGCCCATGGCAGTGAGCAGGTCGATCAGGCGGTCTGCATAAGCCAGCGAGACCACAACACCCACCACAAACACCACTGCGCAGATGATGAGCCGGTTCCGCAGTTCCTTCAGATGGCCGGTCAGCGTCATGCTGCCGTCATCTTCCATGACCTCGGCTTTCTTTTTGCGCTTCATGTTCGTAGCCACAATTACTCCTCGTCTTCGTCCTTCTTAGCGGCCTTCTTCTCGGCCTTCTCCTCGGAATCGTCGGAATCCTCCGGCTCCTCCATGCCCTTCTTGAAGCCGTTGATGGTCTTGCCGAACATCTTGCCCAGCTTCGGCAGGTTCTTGGGTCCAAAGATCAGCAGTGCAACAGCCAGGATGATCAGCAGTTCGTTGGTACCAATACGCATAATAAAAATCTCCTTTTTACTTTGCCGCGCCGCGTGGCGGGCTTATTGCTTGATGTATGACAACCGCGGGCGCGGTGTATCCAAACTTAAACGGTGGTTTCCTCTGCCGGGGCAGCCTCGGCAGCTTCCGGGGCTGCTTCCGCAGCCGGAGCTTCGGGTGCGGGGGCGGTTTCTTCCTGCACAGGGGCAGTCTCGGGCTTCTCTTCGGCCGGGGCCTTAGCCTTTTCGGCGGCAGGCTCGGCGGCGGGGGCTGCATTCTCTTCCGGCAGCTCCTCCACCGGCTCTTCGGCAGTCAGGTCGGTGACCTCTTCCTCCGCAGCCTTCTTGGCGGCTTCTTCCTTGCTGGTCTTGCCGATGCCGGCAAAGCCCTTGGTCACGTCCTTCACGCTGTTGTCGATGTCCTTCTTGATATCGGTCAGCGGAGCAACGGCCTCCTTGAGGGGAGCCTGGATCTCGTTCAGCGGCTCCACCACGTTCTTCTGGATCTCCTCGGATGCAGCGCCGGTGTACTTCTTCAGCTCACGCAGCATCTTGCCGATCTTCTTTGCGTAGACGGGCAGCTGATCCGGGCCGATGAACACGAACGCCACGATGACGACCACGACGAGTTCCCAAAAACCAATTTTCATAATGATCCAATTCCTTTCCTGTGCCGGTGTGGGTGTGCAGCCCTGCTTGGTGCAAAAATGTGCCGCAGCCTTTTTGCCCGCTGCCTTTTTTGCCCAGACCTGCGTGGGTTCGGCGCCGTTTGCGCCTTTGCTGCCACACTTATACCGAAATTTGGTGGACTGAATATGAATTTATTTTGAACATTTTATGAACGAGTGGGCAGACGCAGCGTTTTTATCAACAAACAGTATTTTGCGGTTTATATATATCATTTTGGAAACCGCATTTTCTCTTGCTTTTTCGCAGCCTGCGTATTATAGTGGTCTGCAGAACGGCCCCGGCGGGCGAAATTTGCAGCAGCAGAAACGGAACGTGACTCGTATGATCAGTCTGATCCTTGCAGAAAAGATCTTCTCGCTTTTTCTGATTATGTTTATGGGCTATGCGGTGGTGCACTGGGGCCTGCTGCACGCCGAGGACAGCAAGACCCTCTCGCTGATCTCGCTGTACCTGATCTCGCCCTGTGTGATCATCTCGGCCTTTCAGGTACAGTACACCCCGGATGTGCTGCACGGGCTGCTGCTGGCGCTGGCGGCGGCGGTGCTGCTGCACGTCGGCATCATCGTGGTGGTGAACCTGCTGGGTCACGCACTGCATCTGGACGCCGTGGAAAAGGCCTCCATGATCTACTCCAACGCCGGCAACCTGATCATTCCCATCGTGACGGCGGTGCTGGGCAAGGAATGGGTGATCTACTCCAGTGCCTTTCTGTCGGTACAGCTGTTTTTGCTGTGGAGCCACGCCAAGAGCATGCTCTGCGGCGAAAAGAGCTTTGCGTTGAAAAAGGTGCTCACCAACATCAACATGATCGCCATTCTGGCGGGTGCCGCCCTGTTTCTGCTGCACATCCAGCTGCCGGCTGTCATCGAGGATTCGCTGGACATGGTGGGCAGTGCCATCGGCCCCATCTCCATGATCATCCTGGGCATGCTGATGGCGGGCATGAACTTCAAAAAGATCCTGGGCTACCGTCGGCTGTGGCTGGTCACGGCCCTGCGGCTGGTGGGCATCCCGCTGGCAGCTGTGGCCCTGCTCAAGCTCAGCGGCCTGGCCCATCTGGTGCCGGACGGCCAGACCATCCTGCTGGTGAGCCTGCTGGCCACCTGCACCCCCTCGGCTTCCACCATCACCCAGATGGCGCAGATCTACGGCAAGGATGCCGACTACGCCAGCGCCATCAATGTGGTGACCACCCTGCTGTGTATCTTCACCATGCCGCTGATGGTGGCCCTGTACCAGCTATAAGTCCCCGCCCTGTTATACAGAACGTCCCCGTGCTCCGAAGAGTACGGGGACGTTCTTTGTTTCTGCCGTCCGGCGGTTTATACGGTCAGGGTCCGGTCCTGTGCCGGGTCCCAGTACACCAGCTCCACCCGGCTGCCCTTCTCCAGAGGCTTGTGGGGCTTTTCGGCGCTCCAGCAGCGCTCCAGCAGACCGGCTGCGTCGGCATCCGGGCCGGGCTTTTCCGTGCAGAGGGCCGTGCCCTGCCAGCCGTCCTCGGTGTACAGGCTCAGTGCCCCGGCGCTGCCTGCCAGAACAGCCTGCACGTCCTGGGTCATCTGCGCATAACCCTCCTCGGTGGCCGGGTACTCCCCATGCCACTTTTCAAAAAAGACGGAAAACTCGCCGCACAGTTCAATGAGCAGATCCTCCTCGCTGTGCGGGTTCTTCACCACAAAAGCGACATCCTCGTTTTCCATATAGTCAAAATCATCTTCCGCGCTGGTGTGCACGGTCACCTGCTGGCCGCTCAGCAGCATCAGCAGCTCCCCCTGCTTTTCGGTGGGGTCAAAATCGCCCTGCGGGCTGTTCCAATCGGTGATCATCGGTGTTCCTCCATTTATAAAGTGTGCGGGCGTTTTTTCCCGCCGAATGATCCGTTCAATCCTTTTCCCCACTGCCGCCTGCGGGCATTGCCGCTGCGGCGCGGGCTTTCAGCTCGTTTTTGGCACAGTAGAGTGCACGGTCGGCGCGGTCTTTCACCGTAACCACATCCTCCCCGGAAAAAACAGCAGAGCCAAGGGAGAGCGTCGGCAAAAGGGTGATTTCTTTGCGCCGCTCTGCCAGCAGAGATTGCAGCGCCGCTGCGCAGCGGGCTTCATCTGCCTCATCCCTCAGCAGCACGCAGAACTCATCGCCGCCGATACGGTAACAGTACCCGCAGCGGGCATAGGCTTTTTTGATGCAGTCTGCGATCTCGGCAAGGCAGACATCTCCCTGCAAATGGCCGTAACGGTCGTTGATCTGTTTGAAGCTGTCCACATCGAACACCACCAGCACCCCGCCGCTGCGGCGCATCTCGGCGGTGCGGTTCAGGTAGCTGTTCTGGTTCAAAAGTCCGGTCAGCGCGTCCAGCTGGTTCCACATCTCGCTGCAATAGATATAATACAGCACCGACAGCAACGTGACGCACAGCCATGTGACGTGCAGCGCCGGCAGCGCGATCTGGATCACAGTCTCCGCGCCCAGAAAAAGGATCAGCGGGTAGATCAGCGTGCGGCTGCGGTTCTGAAAGACCGCCGCCGTGCGCACCGTAGCCACCATAAGGTACAGCATGGAGACATAATACATAACGACATAAATATAGAAGTGCTCACCCCGGGCGTAGAGGTTCTCCCTGCTCACCGAGAACACCGGCCCATAGGGCAGCGTTGCCGCCAGAAAAAGCAGATACACACCATCGCAGCAGACCGCTGCCTTGAACCCGCGCCGGATGATGGTTTTTTTGTCCAGCACATACACAAGGCACAGCGCCACCGCTGGTGTCAGCCCGAAGCCCAGATAGTTGGACAAAATATTCAGCCAGCGGTAGCCCGGCGGTGCGCCGTCCACCACGATGGTGATGACCTCCAGCACCGAGATCGCCGCGATCAGCGCAAAGGCCAGAAAGAACCCGCGCTTCTGCTTTTTATTCAAAGATTCGCTCAGCTTTGTAAGAAAGCACATAAAGCCAAGCACGAAAAGATCAATGGTCGTTAAAATAAAAAAATATCTATCCATTGCAAATTATCTCACTCTGTGCGCTGATGCCTTTGATAAGGCACAGACAACCTCGATATGCTCTGTATGCGGAAACATATCCACCGGGGTAAAGCCCTCGGCCTTATAGCCCAGCTTTGTCAGGGTGGCAAGGTCGCGGGCGAGAGTGACGGGGTTGCAGCTGACGTA
>RRZU010390551.1_pt1 | contig 10516 bp, 10 predicted proteins | sample 2165561 | NCBI WGS metagenome assembly RRZU01 (sample SAMN10456909, study PRJNA506462) | wastewater metagenome | isolation source: wastewater sludge | place: USA: Moscow, Idaho | reverse complement strand
GCACCCGGTTATATTGGCTTTGGTTCATTGGGGTGATAAGCATATGGTCGATGAACGCGGCGCCCCAATTGTTCACGTGCATAGAAAGTGCGGCCAAGTCATGCAGCCTGTTACTGTATGTTCCTGTTGCAATGAGCCGGTGACCGCCAAAGATATTCGTGTTGAAGTCGGTTCCGGGTGGCAGGATCTGGCTAAAGAGCTACTCCCTTAATTAGTGTGTTTTCAACCACATAGGGCGAGTTTAAAAGCGCGTGGCAGTGCAGTGTTAGTGTAATGATTGGTTGTGCGTAAATTACTTGCAGAGTTGGTAAAGAGCATCTATTTAAAGCTACATGAGTTAAAATACGCACCTTTTTGAGGCTCGTAGCAGTCTAGATAAGTCTTAAAATTATGTTTACTCCTTGTTTTTACCCCCTTTAAACCATTGATAATTAGGGCTCACCTTGCTTGAGCGGGGTGAGTTCAGGGTTGGTGCACATTAGTTTAACTCATGACATACAGCCCAGTTGGGCACTTTGCTTTAAATGCCAAGGACGTGGGCGGATTCGTCAGAAAATCCGCAAAAAAACCAAGTTGAGCTATCAGGCGGCCTTGTTGCAGTTTGCGCAGCATGGCGGTATTGCGCCAGAACGACCAAAGGCACACTTGTCTGCTTGTCCGAGCTGCCTTGGATCGGGCTTGCGCGCGGCCACTCACCCGCCAGTTGCGGACACTGAAAACCACCCAAATGTCGCCATTATTGGTGGTGGGATTGGTGGTGTGGCATTGGCGGTCGCCTGTTTGCACCGTGGTATTCCATTTACTCTGTATGAGCGTGACAGTGATTTTTCTGCGCGCTCTCAGGGCTATGGCCTCACTTTGCAACAAGCGAGCAAGGCCATCGAAGGCTTAGGTCTGTTCACGCTTGACCAAGGTATCATCTCGACGCGTCATGTGGTGCACAGCACTGACGGCAAAGTGCTTGGCGAGTGGGGCGTAAGAAACTGGCGGCATGCCGATGGCAATAAAGCACCTAAGCGCACTAATGTACATATTGCCCGTCAGTCCTTGCGCCTCGCGTTACTGCAGCAATTGGCGGCTCATCCGCGGCCGCATGAGGCAATACAGTGGGGGCATCAACTGGTAAATCTTAAGACAACCCCAGCTGGGGTCGAGTTAAGTTTTATGGTCGATGGTCAGACAAAAACTGCCACCGCAGATTTAGTGGTGGGTGCTGATGGCATTCGCAGTGCGGTGCGTAAGTTAGTTCTGGGGCATGACAACAGTTCATTACATTATCTTGATTGCATCGCTATTTTGGGCATTTGTCCATTAAGTGCGCTCAGCGAGATCGACAGTGATTTGCTCGACTCTGCCACCGTCTTCCAAACCGCCAATGGCCACGAACGCATTTATATCATGCCGTTTGATACCGACTCGGTGATGTGGCAGTTGAGCTTCCCGATGCTAGAAAGCGCTGCTCAAGCCTTAAGTGCTGCAGGGGCTGAGGCGCTCAAAGCAGAAGCTTGTAAACGCGCGCGCTGGCACTTGCCTATTCCACAGATTTTAGCAGCCACGCCTGCAGCTTTAGTATCGGGTTATCCAGTGTATGACAGGGCTGTATTGAGTGCAGATGCATTAACGGATATAGGGCCGGTGACTTTGCTGGGCGATGCGGCACATCCCATGAGCCCGTTTAAAGGCCAAGGGGCTAACCAAGCGTTGTTAGATGCATTGTCGTTGGCCCGCATGATCACTAGAGGGTGTTGCTTGCACTCAAACTGGCGCGAGGCGGGCCTGCGCAGTCGAGTGTTAAGCGAGTTTGAAACGGAGATGCTTGAGCGTAGCGCCATTAAGGTACAAGGCTCAGCCGATGCGGCAGATTTTTTACACTCTGAGGTGGTCTTGCATAAAAGCGATCAGCCTAGAGGTAGCTGTTTAAAGGAATGCTGATCTAAGCTGTCTTGGCGAGCGCAGTGAAACAATCCATGTCGCACATAGCCCAGTGTCTTGTTATAGGTTGCTACCTAGGAGCGCGGGCCGCTGGCCCGCATGTGCACGCCACCACCGGCACTAGCACACCCGCTGTAGGCTGCTTAAGCTTTCAGCTCACGGCGAATAATTTCAGCGCCGGCACTTAAAGCATTGAGCTTGCCACGTGCTATTGCACGGGATAATGGCGCCATGCCGCAGTTGGTGGATGGGTAGAGCTTGTCCGCATCGACAAATTGCAGTGCTTTGCGCAGCGTAGCGGCGACTTCTTCTGGCGTTTCAATGGTATTGGTGGCCACATCAATAGCGCCAAGCATGATTTTTTTACCGCGGATCAGCTCAAGCAGATCGATGGGCACATGGGAGTTTTGGCATTCGAGGGAGATAATATCCAAGCTGGATTGTTGCAGCTTAGGAAAAACCTCTTCGTACTGACGCCACTCAGAACCCAAGGTCTTTTTCCAATCGGTATTGGCTTTAATGCCGTAGCCATAGCAAATATGCACGGCGGTTTCACAGTTCAGACCTTCTACGGCTCTTTCTAGCGCGGCAATACCCCAGTCATTTACTTCATCAAAAAACACATTAAATGACGGCTCATCAAATTGGATAATATCCACGCCAGCGGCTTCTAGCTCACGGGCTTCTTGATTGAGGATCACGGCAAACTCCCAGGCCAATTGCTCGCGGCTTTTGTAATGGGCGTCATACAGGGTATCGACCATGGTCATTGGGCCGGGCAGTGCCCATTTAATCGGTTGCGTGGTGTTCTGGCGTAAAAATTTGGCATCGTCAACAAACACTGGATTTTTGCGGCTCACAGCGCCCACTACAGTTGGCACGCTGGCATCGTAGCGGTCACGGATTTTAACTGTTTCACGTTGGGTGAAATCAACGCCATCGAGGTGCTCAATAAAGGTGGTGACAAAGTGCTGACGGGTTTGCTCGCCATCACTGACGATATCAATGCCTGCTTGTTGCTGCTCGTGCAACCAGACCCGTAAAGCATCCTGCTTACCTTCAATTAAGGCCTCGCCCTCTAAGCGCCAAGCCGACCAAATGGTCTCTGGCTCGGCCAGCCAAGAAGGTTTGGGCAAGCTGCCAGCGGTGGATGTGGGTAGTAAAATGCTCATAGTCGATTCCGTATTAATAAAGCGCTGAATAAGTACCTAGGGAATCTGGGCAACATTATTCAGCGCTTCTTTCAATTCTTGTAGGTGATTAAACGCAAATTCAGGCAGCGTATTTAGCCGACCATTGCTCAAGTAGGGCTTGGTAGGGCTTGATAAAGTGCTCTTGGGTAAATTTACCTTGCTCAAGTGCTAGCGCGTTACGTTCTTCGCGATCATAGACGATTTGCGTGAGTGAGTGATCTTGGTTGCTCAAGCTGGGTTGGTAGCAGTGGCCAGCAGCGGCGTTGGCATTATAAATCTCTGGGCGGTAAATTTTTTGAAAAGACTCCATGGTGCTAATGGTGCTGATCAGCTCCAGATCGCTGTAATCATTGAGCAAATCACCAAAGAAGTAGAACGCCAGAGGCGCAACGCTGTTGGGCGGCATAAAGTAGCGCACTTGTAAGCCCATTTTTTTGAAATATTGCTCAGTTAACGAGGGCTCATTGGGCTCGTATTCCAGGCCAAGGATCGGATGCTCATTGCCGGTTCTGTGATACACCTTGTTATCTGAAACGCTGAGGCAGGTCACTGGCAGCTTAGTAAAGTGTTCTTGGTAAGTTTCTGAATTAACAAAGCTTTTAAAGATATTGCCATGCAGCTCGCCAAAATCAGCCGGAATACTAAACTCAGTCTTGCCTTGATTATGCTCTCTAAGCAGTACGCTAAAGTCATAATCGCGCACATACGAAGAAAAGTTATTACCGATCATGCCATCAATACGTTTGTTGGTCTGGTGATCAACAATAGTGGTTTTTAAGACTTCAATTGCTGGGAAACTGCTTTCAGTGCCTTGATGATCAATTTTCATGTCCACTGAAATGATTTCTAGTTCAACAGTGTAGCGGTCGCCTTTGGGATTGTCCCAATGCGCTAAAGCGTTAAAGCGGTTGTTGATCATCGTTAAGGTATTGCGCAAGTTTTGCTGACGACTTTCACCTCTGGCTAAGTTGGCAAAGTTAGTCGTGGCTCGCGTGTTGTCCGAAGGGCGGTAGTTTTCATCAAAAGCAATGCTGTTGATAGCAAATACAAAGTCGTTAGTCATGGTGCTCTGGTATCCAAATCGTGCGATAAAACCTGAAGGCAAGCTTGTTGATGCTGGACGTTATTGACGTTCCTGGTCGACAGTCTGCAGCGCTTGTTCTTGTTTATGGCTCATTAATAGTTGCTCTAGCAGTCTAGAGTTGAGAATGGATACATTTATACGTGGATGCTGACATGAATAGAAATGATCTTATTTCAGCTGCTACATGAGTAAAGATCATGATCAGCTCAAGGCCAGTGTTTGCTTGGCTAAACGGGGGCTGAGGCGGTTGCTGCCGAGCGCGCAGTGCGGGATTAATGGCTAGCCGATTTGCCTCAATGGGTTTGTCGGTGAAAATTTAGTAAGCTGCAGCCAGACAATTTTACCACTACTGTACAAGGCTAAAGTTAAGTTTTGTATGAGTACATCAAAAGTGCAATATATAAGTCGTTTAGATGCTCAGGTCGTTAGCGTGAGTTTTAGAACAGGTATTAGGGCAACGCCAAGGGCGCTAGTGCGTTATGGCCAGACTGTTATTGGCCAGATTGTTGCAGCGCTCGACGTGCCAACTAGGGGTTAAGATTGGACTTATTACAAGGGCTCATCGTTATTACGTCAATCCATCTTTTGGCTGCGGCGTCGCCTGGGCCTGATTTTGTTTTAGTGTCGCAACAAACGTTATCCAATGGAAAAAAGGCCGGGTTAATGTGCAGTATCGGCATTGCTCTTGGTCTGGCAATTCACATTGTGTATTCGTCACTAGGCTTGGCTACGGTGATAGCCAACTCCGCGAATGCATTGTGGGTGATAAAAATATTGGGTGGTGGCTACTTGCTGTATTTGGGCGTTCAAGGCTTGCGCTCTAGGCCGACAAGCGGACAAGAGCTGGTTGCGCAAACTGCTGTGAAGTACTCGGCGCGTAAAGGTATTGGTGTGGGTTTTCTGTGTAATGCATTGAATCCCAAGGCGCCCATCTATTTTGTATCGCTGTTTACTGTGGTGCTTTCACCCGACATGCCACTGTATCAACTCGCCATCTACGGTGGCTGGATGATGCTGATTCAATTGGCTTGGTTTTCCACGGTGGTGATGCTTTTATCTCGACCTGCGGTAAACGCACAATTCAAAAAGTGTGGCCATTGGCTTGAGCGCATTTTAGGCGGGGCAATGATCGCGCTGGGTCTTAAAGTGATCGCCACACGAACTGGCTAGGGCTGCAGGTGCGTATTCAGTCATTGCTGATGCAACTGGATCAGAGTTGGCACTAACGGCATACTATCTAGACTAAAACCATCACTCTTGGAGGGCTGCTATGAATATTTCATCAGTTGGCCATTCTTTTGCAGCGCACAGTTATACGCGCCGCTCTGAGCAGGGCGTAGCAGAGCAGTCCGCTGACGACAAAACTTCAGCTGTAACCGCAGCAACACTAGCTCCTGAGCAAATGAAAGAGTTGCAAGAACTCAAAGCCCGCGATCGTGAAGTGCGTGCCCATGAAATGGCGCACTTGGCTGCTGCTGGTGGTTTGGCCACCTCTGGTGCGACCTTTACCTATCAGCGCGGGCCTGATGGCGCCAGTTATGCCATTGGTGGTGAGGTGAAGATTGATACGTCAAGCGGTAATAATCCAGAAGATACCATTCGCAGAGCGCAAATTATTCGTGCCGCCGCGCTCGCGCCCGCAGAGCCTTCAGGTCAAGACCGTGCGGTAGCTGCTAAAGCCGCGCAAATGGAAGCCGAAGCCCGCGCTGAGCAAGCCAGCGTGGATAATGATGCTGAGCCAGAGCTTGATGCTGTTGATGAAGTTGCGCAGCAAAACAGTGAAAAGGGTAAAGTAGCGACTGCGCAATATCAAAATGTTGCCGCTGAGTTTAAAAGTGATTCGCAACTGAACTTGCAGGCTTAGTTTACTGGCCTGGCTGACAATGCAAAACTGCATGCAGCGTCTAACTGCCAAGCTCGCTGCACTACAACGTCTAAGGAGTTCGTTATGAAAATAAAAGCTGCTGTGGTTGTGTTGGCCTTTATTCTCGGCATGCCTTGGGCTTTTGCTGAGCGCACCTGTCGCACGGATTCCTTTGGGACCACAAGGTGCAATGACGGCACTACATACCGCACGGACTCGTTTGGCACTACCCGAGACAACCGAGGCAACTCATGGCGCACCGACTCCTTTGGTACGACCCGTGGTAGTGATGGCAGCACATACCGTACGGATTCATTTGGCACTACCCGAGACAATCAGGGCAATTCATGGCGCACTGACTCTTTTGGTACCACTCGTGGCAGTGACGGTTCCACATGCCGTACAGACTCTTTCGGTACCGTGCGTTGTAAATAAGTACGCCGTGCTGCGCGGTGCGCAAACTGTGTGCCGCTGCGGGCAGTTGTAGTCCTGCGGGCGACTTGCCCAAGACAGAATAAAATCCGCTATAGTCTGTGCGTCCTTTAATTCAGCTAGGAAGCACGCTATGACTGTCGCACTGCCTCGTTTGTACTCCTTTCGCCGCTGCCCATACGCCATGCGCGCTCGGCTCGGTCTTGTGTTTGCCGGACTGCAAGTGGAGCTGCGCGAAATTGTGCTGAGAAACAAACCTGCGCAGATGTTGGCGATCAGCCCCAAGGGCACTGTGCCAGTGCTGCAACTGCCTGCAGTGGGAGATGCGCCGCGCCAGGTTATCGAAGAAAGCCGTGAAATTCTTGAGTGGGCGCTGCAGCAGAGCGACCCACATGGCGTGTTAAAAACTGATGTAGCTGGCGCACAGGCATTGATCGAGCAGAACGATAATGAGTTTAAGCACTGGCTGGATCGCTATAAATACGCTGACCGTCATCCAGAGTTCACTCAGCTTGAGTATCGAAAAAAGGGTGAAGTGTTTTTGCAGGTGTTAGACAACCTGCTGACGCAAAACACCTACTTGCTGGGTGCCCACATCAGTATGGCGGATATCGGCATCATGCCCTTTGTGCGTCAGTTTGCCCATGTTGATCGAGAAGCGTTTTATCGCCTGCCGTATCCACATCTACAGCAGTGGTTAAAGGAATGGTTGCAGCACCCCGTCTTTGTGCAAATTATGCATAAGTACCCGCCCTGGCAGCCGGGCGATGAGTTGGTGGTTTTTCCGTTGGCTGAATGAGGGTGTTTTCTGGATGCGTGCACTTGAGGGTTTCTAATGCGGCTCTAACCGCCATCAAATGTATCGGCATTGCCGCGATGCTGCTTGATCACTACAACAGTTTTGTTAAAACTGAATACAGCCCGCTGTTGTATGAAATCGGTCGGCTGGCGCTGCCGTTGTTTGTGTTTGTCTTGGGCTATAATTTAGCCAGAGTGCCAGTAGCGAAAATACCCAAGATTATGCTGCGGCTGTTGCTGTTTGGGCTTTTGGCAACACCGCTGTATAACATCCTTGATGCCGGCTTGTGGTACTGGTGGCCGCTGAATATTTTATTTACCTTGCTGGTGGCCTGCGCAACTGTTTATCTGCTGGCCGTACCTGTGCCTCAGCGTTTTGTCATTGCTGTGCGTTTGACTGCGCTGCTGTTTTTTATTGGCGCAGGCAGTATGGTGGATTATGTCTGGCTTGGGCCGGCGCTGGTTGTGGTGATTTGGCGTTTATCTGTAACTGCCTGTCACTGCGAGCGCGTGAGTCTTTATAGTGTTTTGTCATTGCTTGCTGTATTGCTGTGCCTGCTAAATGAGAGCTTGGCAGCACTGCTTGCGGTACCGGTCATCTTATTGTCGTTACAGCTTTACCGCGATAGGCAGTTGCCGCGCATGAAGTGGTTTTTCTACTGGTTTTACCCTGGGCATTTATTAGCGCTGTTGCTGCTCAAACAATTGCTGAGCGGCTAAGGAGGGCGTTGGCGAGGCGGCGTTTAAAGCCTTGCTTGGTCTGGGGCGGGCTCTTAGAATGAGATCGGTTCTCAATATGCAAATTTAATTTCGCAGGGTGAAATAATGCACGGTGAATATAAAGTGCCTGGCGGCAAGCTAGTGGTGGCCGATGTTGCGGTGCAAGACGATTGCTTAACTCAGGTGAGTATTTCCGGTGATTTTTTCTTAGAGCCTGACACGGCGTTAGATCTAATTAACCAAGCGTTAGTGGGTTTGCCCAGCACCGCCAGTCAGCAACAATTAGCGGCGGCGGTGACTGCGGCGCTGGATGAGAATGTCATGATGTTTGGTTTTTCCGCCGAAGCCGTGGCCATTGCTGTGCGCCGAGCCTTAGGCAAGGCTAGCAGTTGGCTGGATCATCAATTTACCCTGATTCCACCGGTGACTTTACCGGCAGCGATGCACGTGGCGTTAGATGATGTGCTGGCTCAGTCTGTGGCGCAAGGCGTGCGTGGGCCGACGTTACGTTTTTGGGACTGGGATGACTCGGTGGTGGTAATTGGCTATTTTCAGTCAGTCAAAAATGAAGTGGATATGGTTGCAGCCAAGGCAGCTAATGTCGCAGTGGTGCGCCGCATTACCGGTGGCGGAGCAATGTTTATGGAGCCGGGCAACTGCATTACCTATTCATTAACGGTGCCAACTTCCATTGTTGATGGTATGAGCATTGAGCAGTCCTATAAGTTTTTAGACACTTGGGTGCTCGAAGCTTTAGCTGAGGTGGGGATCAAAGCGCATTATCAGCCGTTAAACGACATTGCATCACAGCAAGGTAAAATCGGTGGTGCGGCGCAAAAGCGTTTTGGTATTGGAGTCTTGGTGCATCATGCCACTCTTGCGTATGACATTGACGCCGACAAAATGCTGCAGGTGTTACGCACAGGTCGTGAAAAACTCTCAGATAAAGGCACCACCAGCGCGAAAAAACGCGTTGATCCGATGCGCAGCCAAACAGGTTTAAGTCGTGATGCAATTATCGAGGCTTTTATCCAGCATTTTGCTCAGCGTCACCAAGCGCAAACGGGCGATTATTTACCTGAGGAATTGGCCAGCGCTAAGGCATTGGTTGTTGAGAAGTTCTTAACTGAAGATTGGCTCTACAAAGTACGGTAGCAGCAAACGTACATGGCGTAATGCATTGTGCTGCGCCTTGTTGCTCGTGTTATTGCAGAAAACTCTGCTGGGCACTGCCAATAACAGCTGTGGGCTGTGAATCCTTGTAGCTTCTGTTGGTAAATAGATCTACAGTGCGGTCCTCAAAAATTACATAGCCCACAAAGAGATAGCATGAAGCCATTAAGCAAGCTTGCCACCGCCATTATTCCTAACAATGGCGGTGAGTTAACGCTATTTCGCCGCGAGGATGAGTTCTCAATTCGTTTGTCTGGCGTGCGTGGCGAGTTGATGAATAGCCGCCTGTATAATTCTGAAAAAGAATTGGCCAAGCTTGGCTGTGCGCATATTAAAGAAAAAGATCAAGCCAAGGTTTTAGTTGGTGGTTTGGGGATGGGCTATACCTTGGCCGCAGCATTGGCCAGTGTGAATGCCAATTCGCAAGTGACGGTAGCAGAGCTGATTCCAGAAGTGGTGGAGTGGAATCAGGGCCCGCTGGGCGAATGTGCAGGTCGTCCTTTGAGCGATGAACGTTGTAAGATTCGTGTGGGCGATATTGCTGAGTTAATCAAACTGGAGCAGCCAGACTTTGATGCCATTTTATTGGATGTGGATAACGGTCCAGAAGGCATTACCCACAGCAATAATAACTGGTTATATTCCAGCCGTGGTCTAGAGGCTTTGTATAACAGCTTACGCCCTGAAGGAATGCTGGCAGTGTGGTCTGCTGGCGCTGATGCCTTATTTCCCATTCAGCTGAAAAAGGCCGGCTTCATTGTTACTGTGCGTACTGTACGGGCGCGACCGAGCAAAGGCAGTCGGCATACTATTTTCTTGGCCCAAAAGCCTTGGCGCTAGTGTTTGACTGATGGTGTTAATAAGTTTGGGTTTGGTTTTTGGGACGATTTTGGCGCGCTTGTGAAGCAAATACGGCTGCTTTGCAGCTTGCTGGATAAATCAGCCGCCTATTTTAAATTCGGTATTGATTACAGGACAGCCCTGCGCCACTGCTTAGTTTTGCGTTAGACTCAGCGTCTTAATTTTTTTGCAGTTGTTGTTTATGAATGATCAAACCTCATCCAGTCGGCAGCGTTTTTGGCTGGGTGCTTTGCATATTATTCCCTTGTGCTTGGCGGTCTTACCTTGGGGGGTGTTGGCTGGCTCAATGGCGGTGAGCCATGGGTTTACACCGCTACAAAGTATGGGGCTGTCGGTGTTTGTCTTTGCCGGTGCGGCGCAACTGGTGACCATCAGTATGGTGGCTGCTGGCAGCGGTTTTATTGCCATTTGTTTAACTATTTTAGTGATTACCGCGCAGCATTTGCTCTATGCGTTGAT
>RRZU012809991.1_pt1 | contig 10518 bp, 5 predicted proteins | sample 2165561 | NCBI WGS metagenome assembly RRZU01 (sample SAMN10456909, study PRJNA506462) | wastewater metagenome | isolation source: wastewater sludge | place: USA: Moscow, Idaho | reverse complement strand
TCAGGAAGGGCTATCAACCGGTATTTCAGGCGATTTCCTTTCGCAAGATATTCGTGAATGTATTTTCTATTTAAGCGACATTGTGGGCGAAGTAACCAACGACATGGTACTTCAAAACATCTTTCATCACTTTTGCATCGGAAAATAGGTTTAGTTTAGACCTCTTTATATATAAAGCGGAGTAAACTAAACCGATGTCCTAAGGGCAAATATTGTCTTGCTATAAAAATATTTTTCACTAAACCTAAAGTAAAACTATAGGAAAACGCATATTTTTTAACCAAATATTTGGTTATATCCTGGAAACATTATATCTTTACAGTTGAAATATTCAACGTATTATAAAATATGGCTATAGAAACGAAGAGCAAAATCAACTCATTACTAATGAATATACTCCCTGGAGGAATACTATTTTCCGAGGGACTAAAGAAGCAGGGGTATTCTGATCAGTTGATGAAGCAGTACCGTAAATCTGGCTGGCTGACATCCTTGTCTAAGGGGGTGATGTATCGTAGCGGAGATTCTCTATCAGCTTTGGCAGCTTTAGCAAGTTGCCAGGAGCAAACTGGTAAACTGTATCGTGTAGCAGCCCACTCTGCTCTTGAGCTTTCTGGTTATTACCATTATGTACCAATGGGGAAACCACAACTTATGGTAGCCAGCAACGAGCCAAGAACTCCCCAATGGGCAAAAAGCGATTTGTTTGATATGAATATGGAGTTTTTTACAACATCAGCTTTCGGCAAAATTCAAAAACAAGCAATAAAGCAGAATAATTATACCGTACAAGCATCTTCCCCGGAACTTGCTTTCATGGAATGTCTTCTATTGGCCCCCAATAGATATAATTTCATGGATTTATATTACATCATGGAGCAACTAACGGCACTTCGCCCAGCAAAAATTCAAGAATTGCTAGAAACGACTAATAACATGACTGTTAAAAGAATGTTTCTTTATATGGCAGAAAAGGCTAATTATCCCTGGTATCAAGCTATTAATATTAGCAGGATAAACCTTGGTACTTCTAAAATTCAGTTGTGCAAAGGTGGTGTTTATGACTCAAAATACAAAATAACAATTCCAAGAGAATTAGCAGAGTATGAATAAACAAGATATGCAATCAAGCGTTTATGCTCAGAAGGTTGATCTCCTATTGCGTCTTTTACCTTTGGTTATGGAAGAAAAGGTTTTTGCTGTACACGGAGGAACGGCAATCAATCTCTTTCTAAGGAATCTTCCAAGGTATTCAGTTGACATTGATCTCACTTATATTCCTTTAGCAGACCGTAAGAAAAGTATTGATGACATTAACTTCCATCTGAAATCGATTAGCGAGAAAGCACGTAAAGCATTCCCAGGTATGCACATCATTCCAAACTATTCTACCTGTAAATTGCTATGCGAATACCGAGGCAAACAAGTCAAGGTTGAGGTAAACCAAACAAAACGAGGTATCGTAGGTGGTGAGTTAATGCATCTTCCATTATGCGAAAAGGCACAGGATGAGTTCCAAGTATATTGTATCGCTGACATTGTTCCTATTTCACTACTCTATGGAGGTAAGGTTGCAGCTGCACTCTCACGTCAACATCCACGAGACCTATTCGATGTAAAGTACATGACAATTCCGCTGAAGGATTGCCGTGAAGGTCTCATTTTCTGTTTACTTGGCAGTGACCGTCCCATTCATGAATCGTTTGCTCCGACTCTTATTGATCAGCATGAGGCTCTTGCCAATCAATTTGTTGGTATGACCGGTACTCCATTTTCATACGAAGAATTTGAAGAAACTCGTACCAAACTAATATCTGACGTTAATAACATCTTAACGGATGCAGACCGTCGTTTTCTTATCAGTTTTGAATATGGCGAGCCAGAATGGGACAACTATGAGTTTGCACATTTCAAAGACTATCCATCCGTCAAATGGAAGCTTCTTAACCTTCAAAAACTGGCGGATCTAAATCCTGAAAAGCTGAGGATTGAAGCAGAGCGACTAAGAGTTTTAATAGAGAAATAAGTAAAAAGTAAATTAATAGAGTAATAATATGCTTGATTTAATATTAAATTGGTGGAACTTTGTAGTATTGGGAATTGGACTCTGTGCTACAAAATGGTGTAATAACAAATACGAAGAAACAAAGTCAAGACCTTTATTGACAAGTCTTCCAGGAGTGTGGACATCACTGGGTCTACTCGGAACTTTCTGCGCAATCTGTTGGTCTCTGCATGGATTAGATAATATTCAAGAGGCTGTTGACAACACAGGAAAAACTCTTGGAGAAGTTAAGGCTGCAGGAAGTCAGGGCCTAGATATTATGAAAATTATTAGTGAACTAATTCCTGCCTTTACGACATCAATAATCGGTCTTGTTGGTGCTCTTGTGGTTACACTATGGGCAAAGAAAAAGTTTGCAGAAGAAGAAATTGAAGATAATAGCAGACTAGGAAACACTACACCAGAGGAGTATATTCGAGATATAGCCATCTATTCAAAGGAGATGACTTATAACAAGTCCATATTAAACAAACATAATGAACTTCTATCCGAATTGATAAATCTTCACAAGGAACAGGAACAGAAAAATAGAGAGTACAACGATAAACTCAACGATAATATTAGCCACCAAAGTGAGATTCTAAAAGAATTTATTGACGGCTTTGTTATGCGTATGGATGACATATTTAAACAGATGCATGGTGCCATCCAGCAGCAAGTACAGAATTTTGGAGAAGAACAGTTCACCAAGACTAGTCAGCTTCTTACTTCTATTACAGAGCGTTTGAGTAACGTCTCTAACGACATCATCAACAATCAGCGCCAGTCTGTTGAGACGATGATGAATAATACTAATACTGAAATTGGTAATATTACGACTTCTGTTACAGAGGTTCTCGGAAATCTTACATCTAAGGTTCAAGAGTCTCTTGCTGCACTTAATAACCAGCAATCAGAACGTCTCAATGCAATTATCTCAAACTATGACTCTCTTGCGACTAAACTGTCAGAACAAAACACAGACTTTGCGACAAAGGTTACTGAACAGATGCAAGCAGAATACTCAAAGGTACAGGAGCACAATGTACAGAGTCTGCAACAGATGGTTGACCTTAGAACCGCTTATCAAGAAGCCACATCTGATGTGCTCACAAGTACCCTTGCCATGAATGAGAAGGCAACATCAGACATGAGAGAGTCGATGTTTGGATTTGTAACAAATATCCAGACCTTGATAGCTACACAATGTTCTGCTCTTAGCACTGCGATTTCTACAAATGTTGAATCACTTAATAAAGCATATCAGTTTATAGAGAGTCTTGTGGCTGAGATTCGCCAGAACTACGACCAAGCTGTACTCGCATATGGTGATGCTGTAAATGTTGCTCATAGAACGAATGAGTCTTCAGAAAAGGTTATTGCTGCAAATAATAAGAGCTTGCAAGCTGTAGAAGATACTAACGATAAGATTTCTGAAATTTTCGATATCCTTGTAGAACGTCAGGAGAATATTGAGCAACTTATCAAGCAGATTAGTTCTGTTAGTGGAGCAATTGTAGAATTGCAGAAATTGGAATCAACGCTTAATAAGATAACAAATAGCAAATGAGTAGAATTTCATTCCGTGATAACGGAGAAGAACATAATTTCTGGCAAAATTATACAGATTTGATATCAGGGTTCCTTATAGTGTTTATCATTACGAGTTTGGTCGCATATGGTACCTATAAGGTGTATCTTGACCTTTACCACAATAAAGGTATAACGGAAAACAATATTAATGACATTGTGGTTAATGCGGAACTTTATAAAAAAATTAGAGAGTTTCAGGACGCGCAGAAGTCTATAAGTCGTAAATATTTCAAATATAATGATAAATATCAGCGATTTGAATGTACTGTTAATGTTACATTTGCGCCAGAAAGCCCTGTAATCCCACAAGAGTGCTATCCACAACTAATTGAAGCTGGGAAAGAGGTTGAAGATATTATTGAAAAGTTTAAAGAGTCCACAAATGTTTCTTTCAAGGTCGTTATAGAAGGCCGTGCAGCACGTTCTCATAATAACCCGAACCCCAACAATGACCAAAAAGCTTATGCAGCGCGTCTAAGTTATGAACGTGCCCGCAATTTACATTTGTTCTGGAGAAGCAAAGGATTACTAAACAATATTGAAAAGCTAAATGGTGAAGTATTCATTTCTGGTTCTGGCTTTGAAGGCAAAGGACGATATACTGGTTATGGTCCTAATGGTGAAGACCGGAATAAGACTTTCATCATACAATTAATTCCATACATAACATACTGATGTAATCATGAAAGTTAGAGATTTAAAACAATATATCACAAAGCTTTGTGGCCAAGAGACCCTGCATCTCCTTGGTTCAAACAAAGAACTTCTGCTTCAGAAGATTTACGGTCATGATCCTTCACCTGACCAGGTTAAATCAGTTATTTCTGATGCTGCCAGTTTTGCCAGCAATGCGGAAGAACAGTTGTTTTATGAATTCGTGCAGAATGCCTATGACGCTAGTGCGGATTCCTTATTCTTCTATGCCAACGAAGATTATCTCATTGTATTGAATAATGGTGAGCCTTTCTATACAGATTTTGATATTTTCGAAGATAGAGACGATGAAAATGAAACCATACGTGATGGTCAGCTCTATAACTTCCTTGCAAAAGGAAAGTCTTTGAAGCGTAATGACATCAAGAAGCTTGGGAAATATGGTCAAGGTTCAAAGCTTCTATATACACTTCTGACTGAAGTTAGTGAAAGTGAAGAGAATGAAGAACTTTTAATTAAGACACTCTACGAAGAGAAGAAAGGTCCATATCTTATCTCATGGTATGACAGAAAGCAGCTTGCAAATCTCCTACAAAACCAGGGAGAATGGACACCTGCACAAGGTGATGATTATAAAGAAAACATTCTGTTTGCCAAAATACTTATGAGCTATTATCCTATTGCGCCAGGTACTTCTGAAGAATTATTCTCGACAAAGGAAGCATTAGATGCAATAGAAGCTTTCGACTCTCTTGTTGATCCTAGGCGTAATCTTCATTTTTTGAATAGAGGTACAGCTCTGATTATTCCTCTTGGTGAAGGTAAATATGAAAAAATAACATCAGAAACAAACCTTGAACGAGTTAGAACCCGTTTGGGTGGCTTCGCATCCATAACCAAAGACCAGGAAAGAAACGAAGGAAAGACTGTTGATCATATTTATGTCATGGGAGAAGAGGTTGAACAACATGAAGTTCAATCTGTGTTTGTTGATTTCAAGGTAGATGGCAAACCCTTCTACTATCACTTCGCATTTAATCCCATTTTTGCAGAGAAAAATTTCGTCAATCTCTTTAAGGGTCTTCCGATACTTGAAACAAAGCTCAGACTTGGTTTTATTATAGACAGTCAGAAGTTTGATGTTGATAGCAGCCGTCAGCGCATAAGTGATAAGGACAAGACAAAGGGACAGTTGATAAGAGCTTTTACTGAACTTGTCAAAGAACTTAGAGGATTAAAGAATACAAATCCAACGAAGTTTGACTATATATACAAAGCAATTGCTGCTACGAAATATTTGGAGGGTGAAGACTTTAGATTTATTAAAGAAGCCTTCCAAGAAGTGTTTGTGCCATTTTTTGAAGAGTTTGTCCTTACATCTACAGGAGAATACGAGAAAAAAGAAAATGTGCGTTCTTTTGAAGAAGATTACCAGATTCCTTTAAAGGAGATAGGCATAAGTAAATATAAATGGATAGATGATACTGTCAAAAAAGATCTTCACCGTCATAAAGTTGATGTTGAGGTTGTTGACTTCTCAACCTTACTGTCTGATGCGGACTCAACAAAATTGTCTGCTTGGATAAAAGCTTTGTCAACGAATGACTATAAAGGCTTTAATGAACTTTGCGATTCCCATAAGGATGAAAGTGGTGTACAGACCAATAAGATATTCCGCTCAAACAAAGGAAATCTTTATAGTTACATTGAATTGAAGAGTACGGCCAATATCTATTATCCTTATGAAGAAGGAATGAAATTTGGAGAGTGTGAGCACATTAGCGAAACACTATCGGATGTAGACTTGTCCAGCTATATTTTAAATCTGTTTGAAAAGGTAAAGACAAACATAGCTTCATTCAGAATATCAGATTCGACAAAGGATGATGCAGCAAACCTCTTAGCATGGATAGCGTCAAAAAGCGAGTATTATGTATCAAGGATAAGAAGTGAGATTTCACTTCTTCAGAACTGGCATGATAATTACGATTCTTTTGAAAATATCATGTTGGAGCGTCCTAATGACACTATACTCTTTGATAACTACTGTGCCAAGGGCTATATACCAGAAGCTGTCAAAACCAATAATTGGTTGTTAAATCCAGCCAAGGCTAAGACATCATGCTGGCAATGGCTTATTTCTCATTGGGATAACCTTCAAAATGACGAAGAATGGGGAAAAAACACTCATAAGTTTATTTCTGACATAAAGACAGTATATAAAGCTGCTGGTACGGATGTACAAGGAAATGTCGACAAAACGGAGTTGACTTTGTATCTTGATGAAGATGGAAAGCCTACTTCCCAATTACGCACAATTGTTAATAACGTATCAAAGCTCTCGGAAGATGAATACAATTATCTGGATGAAAAAGTATCGCATTTACGTTTGCTTCCTTATGAGTATCACAAAGAACTTATGGAGGCTCCATTCCGTGTGGAAACTGTTCAATCTGCAAATATCGTCAACGAATCGTTGACTGCAGATGAGAAACTTTTGCGTATTTTCATTAAGATAACAGATGCATACTTGCTGTTTTATCGAACTCAGGAGAATTCTGGCAAATATATTATCACAAAGACTTCGAGTGGTTATAATTATATTGATTCGGTTTCTTCTGATTTGCAATCAGAACTGCTTGCTGCTAACTTCTATCGTATTCCTGACAAAGTACAGGAGATATTGCAAACAGAAAGTGGTAAGTATAAGTTTGCCTCCAATGAGACAATGCTTTTGAAAGCGATAGAACGTCTCAATAATCCTATAAAACTCTTCCCGTTTGTCAAGCAGGCTAATGCCAGTGTTGTTGAATCTTTCTTCAATAATTTGAATGATATCAATATAGATAGAAAAATTACGAAGGAGGATCTGAGATGGCAGATTATTGAATTTGCTGTGCAGCGTAACACTGACGAAAATGAGTATATAGACACTATTTTTGGACTTATCAGACATAAGGACAATGAACTTCCTTCGTCCATAACTCAACAATTTGTACAAGTTGGTGAGAACGAATATGATGTCTATGTTCTGGATGATGACTATAAGAAAGACAATCAAAAGATAGATTCCTTCCTGAAATGTCTACCATCACAAACAGAAATAGATTATTTCAAAGAACATTATTACGAAGGAAAAGAAGAAGAGGTTGACACACAGGTTCTTTTCGATGAACTCAAAACCCATTATCTTTCTATTGAACAACTTCAATTCTGTATAGACTATGCTATAGCAAACAATGAAGATTGTGATGATCTTGAAATAGTTGAAGATGAAAGTCTTACGGATGCACTTAATATGATTTTGAAGAACAATTTTATTGGTTTTGATAAACATTTCAAGATGGAAGATGTTGATTTTGACGAACAAGTGTACGCTAAACATGAAATACTTCTTGAAAGCGAATACCTACCAGATACACTTCAAAAATGGATTGACAACAATCCAGTTTCTTTGATGTTGTTCACATTATTAACCACATCTTCAAATCCATATATTGCTGTTCGTCAGGCATTACTCGATAATGTGGCATATAACGATGTGACCTGTTTTGCTGATGCAGAACACAAAGGGGAAATTGATTATACTATTGACTGGGCTATTGAAAAGAAGCTCACTTATAAATACATGTCTGAGAGATATTATACAATGATGGCAATAATTGAAAAATTGCCTTCAGACTATTCTGTTATGCCATTCCTTAGATATACAGGTGACGTGGCTCCCGTGGAGAATGAGTTTGAAACACCGAAACCTATTTTTATGCTGGAAAGGTATCAAGATGGAGGCTCTTTCCTTTCTTATTATTCTTGGGCAGGTCAGCAATTTCAGGAAAGGCTTAATGGTAGTAAGAAGTTGGCAAAGTTCATAAAGGACAATATTGTATATGTTTATGGTGAAACGGAATTACTATACAATCATGGATTCAAGAAAAATCCACGATGGAATGTGCAAACATCGGTTGACATAAAAGATTTTCCTGAACATGATGACCCTGTTTACCAGTTATGGAAGAAATCTGATGAATCCAAGGGAATCACAATTCATACATCGGAGAATCCTATTATGATGAACTTCAATATCATGTCATCAAATGCAAGTATATTTGCCGATAAGATGCATGATAGTGAATATGGTTATGAGCCAGGAAAAAGAGTTGTTGTCCAACAGCCCAATAAAGACGGTTTGAGTTTGATGAAGACCATCGCAAAACATATTGGTAGCATGGACTTTTTCCAGCAACCGTTCATTGCCTTGCAGTCTTTGTATGTTGATCAATGGGAACTCTTGCAACAAGGAACGAATGGTGATAATGAAGGTAACGGTAAGTCCAACATCGACCTCACCAACAGTTCTCTAACTGAGGAACAAGCACAAGAGGCGATTAATAAGATTTCAACCGAAACAGCCGAAAAAATTGAGCAGGTCAACAATATCACCAAGCAGATGAATGGTGACGAACTTGACAAGCTCAATGAAGTTGCAGAGTCAATAAAGGAATTGATAGAGGGTCTTGACAAGGATGACATTGAGAGACTTGCAGAGAAAAAAGACAAGATTTTGCAGATGATGGATGACTTGGCTGAAGCTGAGGAAGAAGAGAAAGAGTCTCAGGTAAGGCAAACTATTGGTTTTATCGGAGAACTTATTTACAGTCATTATCTGGAAAACAAGAAGCTCGTCAAGGACAAGGATTTCATCCACGCAGCTCTTGAAGGTGTTGGTGAATATGATTTTGAAATCAAACCAGAGAAGATGTTTGTTGACGTAAAGACAACACTCTATAGTCTGAAAGACGGTACAGCACCTTTCTATTTGCATCGGTCACAAAACGTCTTCATGCAGAAACATCCAGATTCCAAGTATCATATTGTCCGTATTTCTCTTATTGACCTTAATCTGAAGAGATCGTATGAGGAATTACGTGACACCTATGGTAAGGATGCAAATCCTCTAGAGAATCCACACCTGAAGAAGCGTTGTGAAGAGGTCGCAAAAAGATATTGGAGAGGGGCAAAAATCGAAGATTTTGATGCCAACTCACCTGAATACGCTATCAGAATCGAACAAAAGATTAACAAATAGATATGATATCATCCATTCAACAGCTATATTACGCATGGGATATTTCTCACAAGAAATCTGTAAGTGATGACAGTCGCTTTACAGGTGTTTTGTCGGAGGCTCGTGTGGATCTCAACCCTCATCAGGTAGAGGCAGCACTTTTTGCCTTCAAGTCACCACTTAGCAAGGGAGCGATTCTAGCAGATGAGGTGGGTCTTGGTAAGACCATCGAGGCAGGCATTATCTTGTCGGAAATGTGGGCCGAGAATAAGAGGAACATTCTTATTGTCGTTCCTGCTTCCTTACGAAATCAATGGAATATAGAGTTGATGGAGAAATTCTATTTGCCATCTTTTATCTTAGATAGTGAGTCGTTTGAAGAAGGGCAAGTCCAAATTTCAAATGGTGAAAAGAGTATCTATATCTGTTCTTATAATTTCGCAGTCACTAATGCAGAGTACTTTAAAAACATTAACTGGGATTTAATCATCTTGGATGAAGCCCATAAACTCAGAAATGTCTATAAGAAAAGTAATGTGATGGCTAATGCGTTGAGAGCTGCATTCAGAAACTACAAAAAGGTGCTGTTGACTGCAACTCCATTGCAGAACAATCTTAAAGAATTATATGGCCTAATTAGTATTATTGACCCTGAGTTCTTCTCCAGCCTGGAAACGTTTGCAGACCAATATAATTCTGTAACCACAAGAGATAAAGCCAAGTTTGGTGAACTTAAAGGTCGCCTTGCTCACATCATTCACCGCACATTGCGAAATCAGGTTGAGGAATATGTGAACTTCACCAAACGCACAGCTTTTGTACAGGAGTACTATCCTACAGATGCAGAAATCAACCTCTACGAACAGGTTAGCGAATACCTTATGCGTGAAGGAACCTATGGAGTTCCTGAAAGGCAGCGTCCACTCCTTTCACTATTGGTGAGAAAGATTATGTCATCTTCCGCTTATGCTCTTGGATTTACTCTTGAACGTTTTATCCATAGACTTCAGGAGTATAAGCAGACAGGACTACTTTCGTCAGCCTTGGCGTGTGTTAATTCTGACATAGATGGTGCAAACGACGAATACGATATTTATAACTCCGACACGCCATCATCAAAAACAATATATAATGATATAGATGCCGAGATAACAGAATTGCG
>RRZU011818509.1_pt1 | contig 10518 bp, 10 predicted proteins | sample 2165561 | NCBI WGS metagenome assembly RRZU01 (sample SAMN10456909, study PRJNA506462) | wastewater metagenome | isolation source: wastewater sludge | place: USA: Moscow, Idaho | reverse complement strand
TAATTCTCGTCCTTCTGATGCAATATGCTTCAAAAAGGCATCAATATCATCGTAATGCACAAAATAGACGCCTGATTTCATGGTCTCACCTTTATCTTTCAAGTAGTTTAATTCGAAAATAAAGAGGGTCGGGGTTTTCCCCGTAGTGTTTTTCATGTATATGAAAAACAGCTCGAAAAATATCGAGCTCTTTTTAAAATATTCTAACGTATGTACCTAGCAGGACTCGAACCTGCAGCCGCCCGGTTATGAGCCGGGAGCTCTGACCAATTGAGCTATAGGTACTAAAAAGGCCTTTCGGCCTTAATTTTAAAACATTGAGTTCTTTTCAATGTCTGCGATTAGTCGCGCTTTGTTGTAGTTGTTTACATATGGGTTGTCATCTTTGACTTGGTAACCCGTCATGAATGCTTTAGAAACGAGTTCAGCTACTTCATCAAATGAGAATGTTGGTTTATCATCTAGTGATAGATTACCATCAAAAGTTTCTTGAACTAATGCAATTTCGTCAGCTTTTGTCAATCGTGTATACACACTTGTTGCACCAGTTGAATAACCAGTTCCCCGACCTTGGTGAGCATATGGTCCAGTTTGTGCATATGTGTATGTGCGTACAGGACGGATTTTAACTTGTGCATCCCACTCATCAAATAGTGATTCATCAAAATCTAGTTGGCTACGAGTGTAAACCAATTTTTCTGTAGTTTCATCATAACGTGATGACGGATTGAAATCCATGATTTTATCCAGTTCGTCAGCTGACAAACCTTTTTTCATGATTTCGTTCATGGTTGCCCATGAATACATTACAGGATGTTCAGTGTTGAGCTTACCAAATACAAGTTGGAAACCATCATTTTCTGAGTTTGCTTCATCTTCACCAGATGCGAAAGCGTCCATTGAGTTGTGTGAATGTGTTTCCACATACATACCAAAGACACGGTTGAACTCATCGTAGAAATGGTCATCTGCTTGTGTGTGAGCTTTTGTGTTGTATTGAAGAGGAGTGTATGAGAACAATTTCTCTGTCCAATAATGAACACCTGGGATGTCTTCAATGTTTACTTCAACACCTTGCTCATTCTCAATAGTCTTTTTGTCAAATTCATTGTAGTAGAATACTACTTGAGCTTCTTCATCTGATTCATCAGTGATTCGACGGTACCACTCAATTACAGTGTCCAAAGCACGTTGTGGTATTTTTGGAGCTGGGTTGTGAGTGATGAAAAGACCATCAGCTAGTGAGTCGTAAGCGGCACCAAGACCTGGATAGTTTCCACCTTGGTTTTTGACTGAGAAGCCATATTTTGAATCTTGTGCTTCAAAGACTCCGTTACCAGCCATAATGACGGTTTTAAGAAGTCCCTTTTTGAAGACTTCATCTTTAATTGTGTTTGTTTCTGTGATTTCTGGGGCATCGGACATTTTAAACTCTTTTGCCAAGAAAGGACGGAAGTCTGTTTGCTTGGTCATAATAGTGAGTTTTTTTACTGTTCCAAATGTTTTAATTGCCATTGTATTCTCCCTTTGTTTTTGATTTCAAAAATAGATTGGGGTTTGGGGTGTCCCCAGCGAGTCAAGGTGTCTACCTTGGCGATTATCCCCTAAAAAAAAGACCTAAGTCTTTTGTATGACGCGTGCCGGGTTCGAACCGAGCGAATACAGCCTTGAAAGGGCTGCGAGTTAACCACTTCTCCAACGCGCCAAAAAAAAGCCCCAGATGGGGCTCTCTATTAGTCTTCGATTGCAAATTCTGCAAGAGCAGCGAAGCCTGGGTTAGCTTCACGGATTACAGCAAGGTCTGCTTCACGTTTAGCTTCAGCTTCTGCACGTTCGTTGTCAACAAGTTCTTGAGCAACAGCCATTTCAAGGAGAACAAGGAGTTTGTCAGCAGTAAGAGCTACTTGCAACAAGATTTCATCTGAAAGACCTTTTTCTGGGTCAGCTGCGTATACACGAACAGCTTCTACAGCAGCCTTAAGGCGGTCTACTTCTGTGCTACGTTTTGCAACGGCTTCAGCTTTAGCTTCTTCAGCAAGAGTTTCTTCATTTTCGTTAAGAGCTGTGAAGTATTCTTGAAGTTTCACTGGGTTTTCCAAAGTTTCAAACAAGTTGTCTTCTGGGAAAAGCTTAGCGATTGCTTCGATGTCAGCATCAGTTGGGAATGTTGGGTTACCAAGAGGTACAAGAACACCGTCTTCCGTTACGCGAACGCGAGCAGCACCCTTTGAACCAGATGCAGCAGCCAAAATGAGGTTGTCACCGTCGATAGTTTGTTCGTAAGTTGATGCGTCAATTTGCATTGCTGTAAGTGTTTGCTCAGCAGTCATTGATGCTGGAACGTTGATAGTTGGGCGACCTACAAGTGTGATACGTTTAATGTTTTCAAATGCCATTTGATTAATCTCTTTTCTATTTTTAATAATTTTGTGTTTGTAAAGTGTGTGTGTTCTGTTGCTGTTGGTTTACTTAATTGGTGGTCGTATTCTCATTTTGAGTGCACTCTCGCTTTCTTTTAAGATTATGAACCTACCAGGATTCGAACCTGGATACATGGTTTAGAAGACCATTGCATTCTCCCTTATGCTATAGGTCCAAAATAAGGCTCAAGCCTTAAATTCAAAAATTGTGAGGGGTGTGGGGCAGAGCCCCATGTGGTTTAGGCGTACGCCTAAACCATAGGTGTTACCGATAGCATACGGGTATCAAAAATGATTTTATTTGTCAACAACATACCACCATTTAAGAGGATTGCGATGATGTTGAAGATGGTGTTTGCTGAGGTTACGTTTGCAGTTACGTTCTGCGGTGCTGATTCGGATTGTTCAGCACATGAGATTTGGTCAGGTCGACGTTCGTCACCTGCGAAGTTTTGGAAGGCTTCATCGATGTCAATTGGTGATTCATAACCTTCTACGAATTCACCGTTTTCTTTGATACATACATAGGCTTGACCATAACGCTCTGCGTTACCTCCGTCAATCCAAATTGCTTCTGGTACTTCGTTCATGAAGTCATGAGCAAGTTTACGTGATGCGTTGTTATCCAAACAACCCACAAGCATTGGAATAGTACCTTCTGGGAATTCTTCCATAATTTGGTGGAAGATATCCGTTGATGTGATGAAACCGTGAACGAAGGACATTGAATGTTCTTTTGCTACGACTTCAGCCTTATTTTGGTTAATATGGTTATGTTTGAAGTTTTGTCGAAGTGTGTTTTTTGCTTCTACTACGTCACCGTCCATGACGATTACGTCATTATAGAGGGACATTTTGTCAAGAAATGCACACAGCCATGACCCTGTACCGCCAGCGCCTAGAACAAAAATTGCATATTTCTTTGGTTGAACTAAATAAGTCATGTTTTACCTTCTTTTCATTTTTTATAGAACTACTGTTTTTGGTTGATAATATTCGATATGTTTATCTGTCCACATCCAATCAGTCCAGTTTTCTATCTCTTTTAATACTTCCGCTTGGTTGTGACAGATGTTCTCTGACCAATATCGGATTCGATTGCCGCAAGAATCTAGACAAAACGGTATTATACAATTTGCTTTTATATAAGGTTCTATCTCTTCGTGAACATTTGTATTATACCATTGCCATCCACTTTTGTATGCCTGGTCAATGAATTTCTGTATATTTTGAGACTCAACATAATATACGCCAGATATTAGTTTTCTCATATTACATTACCTTTTGTCTGATTTGAAATTTTCAAGAATATTGAGGGGGACGGGGACAGCGACGCATGGCGGAGCTCCCGTTTTTTTGATTTTTGCGTATGCAAAAATCAAACCCCGAAAAGGGGTTATTGGGTTACTATTTAGCTGATAGTATTTTTACGTTTTGTAGCTTCTGCTTTATTGTCACGCATAAGTCGTCGACCATTTTGTTTTAGGTCTTCATAGACTTCTTCAGGTGTGCGAGTTTCCATCAAATAGTTCAATAGTCCCCAATACATTTTGTAATCGGTTCTTGTGTTACTGCTTGTCGCTTCACGAACAATGGTGCGAGCTGTTTCGTTTTCTCGACAGTTGTAAATTGACAAGTCATCGTTGCTCTTAGAGAGTAGGAATGTTGGTAAGTTGGTTGCCACGGAATTCACCAATTCCATAACGTTGTCACATTCACCAGCCATGTTACTCAAAACACGTTCACAACACATTTTAGTCCAATGAACATCGTCATTATAGACTTTGTTTCGTGGGCTGTCATAATCTGAATAAATGTTGGTCAAAGGCATCAAGGCCAAATGTTTTGAACCAATATGAACATAGTCACCACTTAGTGTTACATGATTTGTTCTACGGTTAATATCAAATGACATGTGTACATACAATTCCGGAAGTGGAATATCAATTGTACCACTGCGGAATGATGATTGAGTATATACACCTGGTTTTTGTTTGTAGATAAGGTAAAGATTGCTTGAGGATTCTTGGACATAAATGATACCTTCAGCAATATCTTCTTCTACTGCACGCAAATCAAGTTTAATGCGGTTGTTGATTGTTTTGTTTGTCTTGTTTTTCACAAGTACTTTTTTATCACCTAACCAAGCCGCTAGGTTTTGTTGTCGTGGTGAATCTGGAAAATGAATAAGTTGATTTTTTACAAACATAATTTACCTTTCTTAGATACCTGGATAGAATTGCACTTCTTCAGCCATAGCTCGTTTACCATTTTTCAATTCCACACACGGCATAATGCGACCCTTGTAATAATCTAAATGATAGACTGGTAAAGGTGTGAGGTGTAATTGTGAATCTGGTTGTTTTCGGTTTGATGACACTGTACCGGTCATTAAATATTCAATCATTTCTTCTGTGATGTTGACTACTTTTTCATCTTGTGGTGTTTCTACTTCGATTTGAGTACTCATTGTGCCATCCGGTTTGATAATAACCATTTCGTATGTGTTTTCTTCTTCTGTTTTTAATAGTTGGAAATCATTGCGTAGGATTTCTCCAAGTTGTGTCAATCCATATGTTCTGACATTTTTCTTGATTTCTAGTTCTCTTTCATAACTTTTTAATTCTGCTTTTAAATCCATTTGGTTCACCCTTTTTCACTAGTTTAATTCAAAAATAAAGAGGGGACGGGGTGACAACCCCGTATTGTTTTTTCACGTATGTGAAAAAACAAAAAAAAGTCTAGGAAAACCTAGACTATAAGAACTGGTATTTTTGCGTGTGTTGCAACGTAGTTGGCGGTTGAACCGATTCGAATTCTCTCAACAGCATTAAGACCTGTTCGAGATATGACTATGAGGTCTGCTTTGATGTGGTCAGGCATATCGTGAGCCAACATGACTTTTGGATTTCCAAATTCAATACGATACTTGACCTTGTGATATTTGGACAATTTATGAACTACCGTCTTCCCAGTCTTATTCGCACGTTGAATAATGAAATCACGCATGGTAGCAGGTTTAACCATAGCCAATTTCTTATTAAGGCCTTTGGATTGTTTGGTTTTCTTGTCTGATTCATCTCGCATCGAATTCGAATTTGACCCATCTATGGAGGCTAAAATTTTCATGATGTGCGCTTCTTTCCTTGATTTTATGTGCTTAATATGTTATAATAAAGCAAAGCTTGAATATCTTATGCTTATATTATAACATACTAACGAAGCAATGTGATACAGAAATATGGACAATGTTCCCCTTATGTCAAGATTCTATTTCGTCAGTCACTTGGCCTTATTCTGGTTAAGTGGAAAAGTTATGTTATTTATTTGTTTTTAAGTACATTATCTACGAGCAAGACACCATGTGACTTATTATACTTATATTATATCACACTCTCGGTGATTTGTCAAGCTTGAGGAAAGTTAAATTACATTAAGGTTTTAAAATGTACTATAAATTAAGAAAAACAACACATGGTCTAAGTTCCGTTGGATTTTTAGCGTTGGCTTCAGTCATGGGTACAAATGTTAATGCGGAAGAAACTGTTGTGTCTGATGATACTACTAAAACTGAGGCTGTACGAAACTATATATCTCAAATGAAGCAAGAGGATACCAATCCTTATGTTGCTGAAATACTTAAAAATGCTGAAACTCCAGTGACTTCTGAGACTGATAGTTTAGTAACTACTGAGACTGATAATTTAGTATCGTCTGAGATTGATAGTTTAGTAACTACTGAGATTCTAATATCTTCTGAGACTCCAGTATCTTCTGAGGTACCAGTAACATCTGAAACAGTTACAGAATCCGTTGTTGAAACTTCTACTCCAATAACATCCGAATCCATATCGGTAGGGGAAGCTGAATTACCTACTGACCTATCTGATGAGCTTATATTAGAACATATAGCCGTCCCAGAACCAGAGAATTTGGTTAGTGACCCACAACAATTAGATGTTGCAGTTGAATCCACAAAGGGTGAGGTTGTTGACGATATGCGAGCAGCTGTAATTACTATGGTTGAGATGAGTGCCGCTATTTCGTCGATTGATGATATACCTGACGATTTATCTGCAATGGTTGGTGATAGATTGGTGTTCAGATTTACTCCAACATCGAAAACAACACCGCCAAAAATTAGTTTGATTGATACAACTGATACTTCAAAATGGAATTTGGTTTCGTATACATTAAATAATTATTATGCAAAACCGTCAGACCGTGTTATTATATCTAATCCATACACAGTACCTCAACGATATACATCTTTACCTGCTGAGACTACTGAATTAGACGCTCAATTGACACAAGAATACGCGGGTTCAATCACGTATCCTTCAAGTACTCTGCAGTTAACGGTATCAGATTTAGACCCAAGCAACACAACAATGCGTAGCAACTTTGCTGCTTATGGTTGGACTAATGACTTAGAATTTGCTAAACGTATAATTCGACTCAATTATATCGAAACCATGCATGTATTGTTAAACCGATACTCATCTGAATACACCAAAGACGTGTATGATGTTTTTGATAATATCTATCATATTTCAACACAACAATTTGCGCAAGTTAAGGCGGCTAAAATGCGTGTTGATGAAGCTATGAAGATGGCATCTATTACTGATGCAACAACACTAAACTATTATAATGATTTCCAAAAGTATTATAAACGTATTGAAACAATTTATAATGGCTACAATAATGAAACATATATGCCTAATATTATATGGGAAAACGCTGTAAATCGTTATCAAAACACAAGCACTGACGAACTTAATAAATTCCTTAAGGCTCTCCCATTACAAATCCGTCAATTAGCTGTTGATATCACAGTTATAGATGAAGCTAAGGCTCCTAGCTGGGCGGGTTTGGCTTATGGTACAAGAGAAATAGCTCTTAACCCTCTTTATGTAAATGTGAATAACATTAGTTTGATTGTTGCTCATGAAATGGGGCATGTTGTGGATTTTGCATCTACTGTATACGATAAGAATGCTGGATACAAGGTTGTTAATTCATTCAGTCAAACTCCTGAATTTAGAGAAGTTTGGAAACGTGGATTCGTTAATTATGACCCATATTTCAGAGATGACCCAAAAGAAGGGTTTGCTGAAGGTTTTGCTCAATGGTTGGCTGTTGAATATGGTGGTGCAAGTCGTGCAGACATGGATAGAGTCTTGCCGGGTGTTTATGATTACTTCAATAAGCTTGCTAATAGAATATTCTTCTCAGCAAATAACTACCCAACAACAACTCCGCCAACCACTTCAACAACCAATCCGGATATCACTCTAACACATAAAGAAGCTATACCGTTCACAACAAGCTATGTGGCAGATGATAACCTGGACGTTGGTAGAACTCAAATTCGTTCATATGGTAAAAATGGTGAAGAGGTCACTTTGACAACAGTTACGAATGGAGTGTCAACTGAGACCGTTACAAGAACCGAACCAATTAATCAAGTTGTTGCGGTTGGTACTAAACCAACGGTGGTTACATCAGCTATACCTTTTGAAACAAGATACACACAAGATGCGGGCTTAGATGCGAACACTACACGTATCATTGTTCCGGGGGTTGATGGTGTGAAATCTGTTACAACCACTTATCATGTCGTCAATGGTGCGGCGGTACCGTTGAACACTGTTACAAGTATAACCAAACAACCAACACATCAATGGGTTTCGGTTGGTTCTAAGGTATCAGTTGTGACTAATGTGTTACCATTTAAGACTGTTTATGTTCGAGATGATTCGGCTACTGCCGGCACAACCCGAGTCACTAAAGAGGGTGTAAATGGTTCTGAAACCATAACAACAACCTATTCACTCTCAGGTTCTACTGCTGTTCCTATGACAGCCAGAACAACATCGGCACCAATTGATAAGGTTATAGCGGTTGGAACAAAACCTACAAGCTCTACAAGCACTGTTTCGTTTGACACCATTTATCAAAGAGACGATAACCTGATTGCGGGTACTGAACGAGTGGTTGTAAATGGTAAAGATGGAACCAGAACGGTTAATATCACCTATGATTTGGTTGATGGTAAGGCTGTTCCTAAAGAAACCGTAGCATCTTCAGTTGTTGTGAATAAAGTTGTTGTAATTGGTACTAAACCAGTAACCAAAATAACGAATGTTGCATATCAAACAGAATATGTGAGAGATGACAATTTAGCTGTTGGTCAAACAAGAGTTATTAAAGACGGTGTTAACGGTGTTAATACTGTTGTCACAACATATGATATTGTAAACGGTAAAGCTGTTGCTAAAGACACTGTAACAAATACAACTGCAGTTAATAAGGTTGTTGCTGTTGGTACAAAACCGACGGTTACTAGAACAAATGTTGGATTTGAGACAATATATCAGAGAGATGATACTTTAGCAGCTGGTCTAACACGGGTAATCAAAGAAGGTGTTAATGGTGTTACAGAAACTGTAACAAGCTATCAAATCGTTGATGGTAAGGCTGTTGGTACACCAAGTGTTAAAAACACATCTGTAGTTGATAAGATAATTGCGGTTGGTACTAAACCAGTACAAACTGAAGCTGTGACTCAGAATTATACAACACTCTATGTTCCTAATTACGAAATGGATGCGGGACAAACCAGAGTGAAGACTAAAGGTGTTAATGAGGGCACTGTTACAACAACAACCTATGACGTTATCGATGGTAGGGCTGTACCGACTATTCAAAGAGCTGTGAGCAAGATGATTCCAGAAGTTATTGAAGTTGGTGTTAAAGCAACAAGCACTATAACACATACTGATTTCGCAACAAAATATGTAGCTGACAGTAACTTATCAGCTGGTACGAAACGGATACAAACCTTAGGTTATCGTGGATACACTGTCACCACAACTACTTATAAGATTGTTGATGGTAGAGCGGTTCCTTTTGTATCAACACAAACAGCAAAACCTATTGATGAGGTTATTGTAATTGGTACTAAACCACGGGTGAGTGTGAAATATGTTCCATATAAAGTTGAATATATTGTTAATCCAACAATGGCTCCTGGTGAGGTTAAGGTAGTACAAAATGGTACCCTTGGGGAAATCATAACTACAACAACCTACACTATTGTAAATGGTCAAGCAGTTGGTACTGATGTGGTCACTACCAAACCTGCGCAAAATTATATTGTACATGCTGGAAGATAGGGATTTCCCCTATCTTTTTTGTGTTGTATTAGTACAATCTACAGAAAATAGGTAAAAAAAAGGCAGACTACGGTCTGCAATTCCAAGCTATGCATAACATGTCGTCTCGCTTTAATTCGACATCTTTCCATTTGCTCAATAGTTCTCGAGTATCGAATCCGTGTTCTAAAACTACAGCATAGCCGTTAGGTGTTTTATACTTTGTAGCTTTGGTATATTGTTCAACATCTTTCATGAATTCATCTACTAATTCTACATCGTCATCGTAATCAAACAGTCATTGAGAGCTTGCTTTCTAGTATAGACGAGAAGGTTGTTGTCTTATCCAACAATCTCTTTTTTCTTTTCTATTACTTCGTCTTTATATTTGTCTACATCAGCTACAACAACCTTTTGATTGCTCTGATGTAGCGCTCCTTTCACCGCTCATCTGAGCGGAAATAAATCTAAAAGTGTGATGTCATTAATTTCTTCTTGGCTCTCCACTTGGCCGTCTTTGATGTCAATGATATTGGTCAGTTGGATTTTAACCAAAAGTATTAGTGGTTGGCTTGGTTCCAGGATAAGTAGGGGTGTGATGTCGTCTATTGTGAGCTTTACGTCACGTTTGATGTCATCAACTTGAACTTCTTCAAGAACCTCGACAGTGTCAGTCACCTTTAATTTTTGAATTATATTTCTCATGGCTGAACCTCCGAAATATATGTTGGATAGGTTTTGGTACGGTGGATAACTAATGTGCCGTTTGTCCCTTGTCCATCACCTTGTAGTTCATGGACTATACTAATCAGTATAGGATTGAGAAGCTGGTTGAAGTGATTACTCATTTCTACCAGTGAATGACGACTATGAACTTCCAGAGTATCGCCCCTCTTTATAACATAGAATTACATTCTCTCAACCATCTTACTCACTAT
>RRZU011380747.1_pt1 | contig 10519 bp, 10 predicted proteins | sample 2165561 | NCBI WGS metagenome assembly RRZU01 (sample SAMN10456909, study PRJNA506462) | wastewater metagenome | isolation source: wastewater sludge | place: USA: Moscow, Idaho | reverse complement strand
TCCGATGGCCCGAACATAGTCGAGAGCCTCGCCCAGCCCAACGGCGTCCGCGATGTTGCCAGTACCGGCCTCGTACTTGTTGGGTGCCCCTTGAAAGACGGTGCGTTCCAACGTGACATCCGCAATCATGTTCCCGCCCGACTGCCACGGAGGAGTCTCGTCCCACACGCGTTCGTTGATGTAGAGCACCCCGATTCCGGTCGGCCCATATATCTTGTGCCCGGAGAACACAAAGAAGTCAGGATCAAGTTCGGAGAGATTCACCGTGAGATGAGGAACTGACTGCGCCCCGTCGATGAGCACCCTGGCCCCGGCACGATGCGCGATGTCCACGATTTCCTTGACCGGGGTGATTGTTCCAACAGAATTGGAGACCTCGGTGATCGCGACGATCTTCGTCCTCGGACCAACCAACCGTTGATATTCTTCGAGCAGGAAATTGCCCGCGTCGTCGACCGGAGCGACTTTCAACCGGGCTCCCGTGGCATGCGCGATCCCCTGCCAAGGAACCAGATTCGCATGGTGCTCCAGGTGGGAGATGAGGATTTCGTCTCCCGGACGCAGATTCTTGGCACCCCAGGATTGAGCCACCAGATTGATGCTCTCGGTGGTTCCCCGGGTGAAGACGATCTCCTCCACACGCCCGGCGCCGAGGAACCTGCGTACAGTCTCTCTCGCATTTTCGTAGGCGTCCGTGGCCCGCGCTGCCAGTTCGTGGGCTCCACGATGAATGTTGGAGTTCTCATGCCTGTAGAACTCCGAGATCCGATCTATCACCCGTTGCGGCTTCTGCGTGGTGGCTCCGTTGTCAAACCAGATGAGCGGATGCCCGTTGACTGGCTCGGCCAGGATCGGAAACTGCGAACGAACCGACGCGACATCGAAAACCGGGTCAGGGGCAGCCAGCACCGAATGATCCAGACCACCCGAGCGTTCCACCCCGCCCAGCTCATACAGATCGCTGTTCAGTGAATCCGTCCCGGCGCGCGAATCCGTCCGTGCGAGGGCTCCCCATCGCGGCGCATAAGCTGACAGGTCCGGAACTTCGTACGATGCGAGGGGCACGGGAATCCCCTGAAGAGCATGTTGCTGCTGAGGGGTGTTCTCGCTGAATTCCGTCAAGGATGCCGGCCGAAATCCCCCGGCATCTGCACGCGCACCATCCCCGGCATCCGACCGCGCACCATCCGCCAGCCCACCGGGAAGCTCGGCAAAGATCTGCCCGGCCAAGCGTGACAGCTCGTCAGCCGGCACCGGGGACTCCTCGCCCGCGTTGCCGGCTCTTGTCTCACTTGTACTCATGGAACAGATCCACCCGTACACCATCGAGAACAGCCAGCGCATCATCCGTGAGAACTGCGAGCGCAGAGTACAGTGACACCAAGTACGAGGCAATCGAGAGCCGATTGATTCCTGTGAATCGAACCGACAAACCCGGCGCTTGTTCACCCACCAGACCAGGCTGGAACAGCCCGACCACTCCTTGCTCTGCCTCGCCAGTGCGTACGAGCAGGATCTTGGTGACTCCATCTTCCACCGGAATCTTGTCCGACGGCAGAATCGGAACACCACGCCACGTGATGAACTCGGAGCCGAAGAGCGCCGTGGTGACCGGCGGCACACCGCGCCACGTGGCCTCCCTCCCGAATGCCGCAATGGCGAGCGGGTGGGCAAGGAAGAAGCCGGGCTTCTTCCACACCTTGGAGAGGAGGGCGTCGAGATCGTCCGGCGTGGGTGCTCCGGTCAGCGTGTCGATGCGCTGATCAGGCGTCACCTGCGTGAGAAGTCCGTACTCGGCGTTGTTGACGAGCTCGTGCTCCTGCTGCTCCTTGATGGCCTCGATGGTCAGGCGAAGCTGCTGGGCCACCTGATCGTGGGGACTCGAGTAGAGGTCCGAGACCCTGGTGCGCACATCCAGAATCGTGGAGATCGTTCGCAGCGTGATTTCACGCGGGTTGGTTGCGTAGTCCACGAAGGTCTGGGGAAGCTCGTCATCGGCGTCTCCCCCAACGTGAAGCTCGATCGTCTCGGGATTGACAACGCTGTTGACTCGGTAGATGCCCGCCTCCACGGGAACCCAATCCAGCAGGTGCAGCAGCCACCGGGGCGTGATAGTTGAAAGCTGGGGAACCGTCTTCGTCGCGGTGGCGAGTTGCCGCGCCGCGAGATCGCCGAGGGCCTCTGATTCTGTTTGGAAATTTGTCATGACATCTCCTTGGGGAAGGGGTTGGCTTACTGAACATTTCGAATACCGGTGATATATGGGACGACGTCGAATCGCTCAGGCGACGCTCTTTCCTCGGCTGGTTCTGACCTCACCCATCATGGATGAAGACTCGCGGTTCCAGTTGATGGTGTGTACCAGCAGCTCCGAGCGCGAGCCGCTCACGTGGCCGGAAACCACGGGCGTGTAGCTCTCCGTACAGCTGGACGTATCCGTTCCGGTGAGCGCGACGATGTCAATGACTGGTTGGTTCTCCACTGTCAGATACAAGGTGGACGAGCCGCGGGCCGCTCCATTCGGCGCCAAGTAGAACTGCTGGTGCGTTCGCAGCGCATCGATGGTCCGTCCCTCCGAATTGCACACGCGGACGGGGCCACCCTGCGCGGAGACGCTGATTGATCCCACTGCACCGGTCACTGTGAACGGCCCCGCCCAATCGCTCGGAGTCGCGCCGCCCGTGCGTGCCTGCTCAGCCAGGTGAGGATCAGCATGAATATCCCCTCGAGCGCGGCAAAGCAGGTAGTCGTGGAGAAAAATGACACGGTCCGAGTTGCGCTCGGCAGCTGCTGAAAGTGGTTGGAAGCGGAGGCCGGTGACGGCAACCTCGGGAAGAACGGATGCGCCATCTGGCGAGGCAGCGAGAACAACACGATAGTATCGATGGCCTTGAGGCCGCCCACTGCTCTGCGTCCGGGTCAGCGTCGTGGCATGGCCGAGATTCTTGCGGTACCAAGGATTCTCATCTGCCTCTGCCGCAGAGTCCTCGTTCGACATCTCGATGAGGGAGGTTGGCACCTTTCGCCAATGCGATCCATCGGTGGACTTCTCCAACCACACGGAGACTCCATCATGCTTGCCACGAATCGCGATCTCGTAGCGCCTGAGCTCAATTGGTTGCTCGAATTCCATGGGAATGCAGGCAGCTGCCCCGCTCAACGGGATCGTTCGGAAGCCCAACCGAGGGTCGCCATCCGTCTGGTCGATCTCCAGCCATTCATGCGACGGGTGCGTGTCCAAGTGAGAATCATTCGTGTAGTGCCAGATGGCAGCTTGCGTCGCCGCAATTGCCTCGTGTTCTCTGAGATTCACCCCACCCAACGGATAACGGTGCGTGCGCAGGATGTCGCTCAATTGCGCGAGGGAAACAACCGGGTACGACCCGGCAACAATGCGCGAGATCTGCAGTTCGAATTGCCGCGCACGGGGGTTGCCGACGTCGTCGAAAACGGAGTACTCATATCGCGCGAGCCGGGCCGGACTGCGTCCGTCCTGATCAAGGGAATAGCCATCCACGTTCGGGTTGAGGCGTATGAGGTCAGTGAGCGCGGCGCTGCCGTCTGCGAAGTGCAGGAGGTCGACGGTCGGGGAATAGGTTCCTCCTCGCAGACGCGTCAAGTAGGGCGAGCGATGCGGGACACGGAGTTCTTGGGTCTCCCGGATTGTTTTCATGAGAATGACTCAGCTCTCGTTGGCGAATGGTTGGTGGGCGGGCAGCATTGCTCCGCTGCACATTCGCGTACAAGAACTCGTCTGCCGCACAGCGTCCGCGTGGTTCCGACGAATAGTGGTCATCTCGCAACTCACTTCCTCAACTCCGGGGTATCGCTGTGCGGTTGCTTCCTCAGGAAGCCTTGAGCGGATTTCCGCGGACGCGGCGAATCAACAAGTACAACTCGCATCCCAAGCAGAAGTTGAATGCCCAGTTGAGGAACGAGGCAGCCAGGGCGAAGCCCGCGCCCACGTAGAACAGGAAGCTCAGACCGGGCAAGGCGCCAATGATTGCGATCACGGCAAAGGCGAGACCCACAGTCTGCGCGAATCGCGGAGGTCGTTCATCCTCCAGTTCCGTGGGAGAGGTAAGACGCGGCCTCACGAGTCCTTTGTAGATCCATGAATATGGCTGATACTTCAATCCGGCGATGCTACCGAGCGCAAACGCCACCGCCTGAATTGCGACGAGGATCCAGCCATGTGTTGGCCCAAGAATCAGGGCAAACAGGAGGACGAGAAAAGTGATTCCTGCTCCGAAACGCGGGCCACGGGGATCGATCATGATGTTCTTCCAATCAAGCTGTCAAGGGTTTGTCCGAGTTCCCTGAGCGCCACAGCGCCCTCGGTTCGGGTCACTGTCTCCGAAACAGGATCCAGCAGGAAAATAGTGGGCGTTCTACGGATCTTCAGCTGGCCGGCCAAAGCCGAGTGTTCCTCGACCGGCACCTCGTAGAAGCGGAAATCGTTCCGAGACTGGTTGAGCCGCTTGAACAGCGCCTGATTCCGTTTGCATTGAGCGCAGTACTCTCCAGAAAACTGGATGAAAGCTGGTTCTTCCACGGGTTCTTTCACGAGATGGGAAAGCTCCTGCCACTCGGAGGTTACCGAATGAACGGACGAAACATCCTCTTCAGTTCGGTCCGCCTTGTCACCGCGCGTCGTATTCTCAACTGTCCGGAAGGTGCCATCCACTCGGTTGCGGTACAACACGAATACTGACGATGTCACGACTGCGACGATTGCTATACCGATGCCGACTGGGTCCATGTATCTCACCATGTCTCGTGATGAATGCTGTGCTGTTTGAGGCAACGGAGAAGGCCACATCGTGTGTGTTGTCATTTCTCGGTGGAAATGGATCTTCTCCATGTTCGTTGAGTCCACGAATCTGAATTCAACGAGGCGCGATCTTCTGTCAGTAGGAGCAACACATTCGGCGCTGGCAACAAGGAATGAGGGAATGACAAGAAGTGTGATCCCAGAGCACCGGGGAGTTCACCATCGCCATTCACCTCCAGCCTTCATTTCATATCTACCCACATTATTAGTGGGTAGAAAACAACCTAATGGAATTCTTCAGCGAAGAACAGCCCCATCTCGAACTGTGGTCATCCGGTTTGAACGATGGGCCACGTTTTCCAGCACGTTTGCAGCGCTGCCCCGTGGGCTCGTCACTCTCGCCAGCGGATTTGCAGCACTCCCGCATCGCCTCACGGCTCCTAGCAGCGGAATCGCGGAAAACTCCGCGGGGCCGTTGCCCTTTCCGAGATTTCATGGCGGTGAGACAGCACTATCTGACCATAAAGTCAGTGCCTACGCGGTCACCGCCACCAAGAAATCTGACACCAACCGAAGCAGCCCACACGCTCCGCGGTTTCTCCACAGATCAGCCCAGCGCATCACCCATCCACAGGAGAAGCCTCGCACGAAACTCCACTTGTGGCGTTCATATAGAAACGTCCCATGTATTCGAGGAAAATATTTCGAAGGAAAGACTTGTCCGGAGTTCTGAACGGACAACTCGAACTCGATCAGGCCATTGAGGACGGCACAATCGAGAGGCTGCAACGCAACTGGTACGCTTCCGCAGATGCTCCTGCGGACATGGCTCTTGCACTGCGAAACGGTGTGCGGCTCACGTGCGTCAGTGCGGCCGAGCATCACGGCATCTGGACGCCGTTGCACTCCGATGTTCACATTTACTCCGTTCACGGCCGACCCACCACATCTCTACCACCGCCTCTCATTCCGCATCCTGCCCCTTACTTGCCCAAATGGCCAGACGAGAATCCGATAGCCTCACTGGAGCTCACGTTGCTCCATGCAGCGAGATGCCTACCCGTGTCGGAGGCCGCGATCCTCTTCGAGTCGGCCTTGAATCTCAAAAGGATTATGCTGCTCGATGCGTTGGCGATTGTCGAAGAGCTTCCTGAGCCGCGTCGCACCCAACTCTCCCGAATCAGAACGGACGCAGAATCCGGAACTGAAACTTACGTGCGTTGGTTCTTGGAGTCGCATCGTGTCAGCGTGCGCAGTCAAGTCTGGATTCCAGGTGTTGGTCGCGTTGATCTGCTCGTTGGAAAAGGCTTGGTCATCGAGTGCGACTCAGTCAGATATCACACGGATCCCGAGCAGTTCCACAACGATCGCCACCGCGACACCAAGCTGATCACACTTGGATATCAATCGCTGCGTCTGACTTGGGAAGACGTCTTCCTTCATTGGGATTCAACCCAGCAACTTCTTGTGAGTCTCATTCGAACGCGTCGCCAGCGCTACGTACATCCCATCTGACGGCAATCTCGCCAAGTGGGAGTTTCTGATGGCGGCGAGGCTGCGCTATCCGACCATTAAGTCAGATAGGTGGCTCTCACCGCCACCAACAGGCCGACAGCCACCTCATTCTGGCCTTGCGGCGGTCCGACGCGTCCGCTGCCAAGGCGAATCAATCGATGCCAGCCGCTGCTCCATTGCGGCGGCGTCCTCCCACGTGTCAACGTCCATGCCAGTCCGCTCGGTGTCGCGAACCGTGGCAAGTTCGAGTTGGGAGAACAAGGAGCGCACGGAGCGATCGCGCACCTGCGCCCCGAACAGTTGGTCAAGAGCTCCCGCGACGTAGACGCCGTGCAGGTACTGATTGAAAACAGCCGGTTTGCCACCATCAGCTTCAGCCTCGGTGCTGACGAGAGGCACGGCGCCGCCGACGAACTGTTCCGGTTCGCCGTCCGTACCATTGGCTACGCGCATGCTCTCGCGTGTTGCATCTCGAAACGCCCGTTCCAACGCGGGGTAGAGCCGCGGTGCAAGCGGAGCGTCACAGGTCAGGAGACCAACAAGGCCTCCCGGGCGATACCCGGTCAGGGTCACCATCTTTGCAAATCCCGAAGCCACCCCGGCCACTGGTCCTCCGAAGGGTGGCTCCTCCAACACACGCACGCAACCCTGAGGGATGGCAACCTCGGGCGGCGCCACCACCACAATTCGCGCAGCTGGAGCGACCACACGAATCTCGTCCACCGCGCGGGCCAACAACGTCATTCCCCCAACCATGACATCCGGCTTGGAGATCCCGCCCATTCGCTTCGCCGTACCTCCAGCCAGAATGATGACCCCGCAAATACGCGATGCACCTGAGGTGGATGAGGAGTCTGCAGGGGGAACCGGTTCCGTCTCGAGGGTCGAGCTTGGTCCCACAACGGGGCCTGCCGCCGCAGCAGTGGGAACTCCCGCCGGGACGGGAACCGCATAAGGACTCGGAGCATCGAATGCCGGGGCTTCCGGAATGCCGTCAACTCTGGGAGGTACGGCCCCATCCACCACACCGGCGAATCCGTTCTCGGGCATCGGGCCGGCCGGTGAGGGCCCGGTCATCTGCGCCGCGTATGGACTGCCACTTCCCATGGGTTGACCACCACCGACTGGCGCCCCACCACCGCTCGGCGAACCACCATCCATCGGCGCCCCACCTCCGGCAGCGGCACCCTCACCGCCGTCTTGCGACTTCGCGGCGGGCCGCAGGCGCCGCCCGTACTTTCTGTAACGCTCGTTGATCCAGGAGATCAGCACCGCGACCAAATACAGCGCCACGAGAATGAGGGCCTGCATGATCATTGGCCACGGACTGGGCAGCGGATTGGCGATGGCCGCGAAGATGAAGGCAACCAGCACGGCCCAACGCCACGACCGCAACATGGCCCGCGAGCCCAGCACCCCCAGGAAGTTCAGCGCAACCAGCACCTCCGGAATCAGGAAGGAGATACCAAACAGGATGACCAGCCGCAGATAGAAATCCACGTAGGTGTCCGCCTGCAGGAGCGAAACCCCACCCACCGGAACAAATGACTGCAAGATCTCCACCGCACGCGGAACGAGCCACACTCCGGTGGTCGCTCCTCCGGCAAAGAGCAGCACTCCCACCGCTCCGAAGGCAAAGACGTAGAGCCTCTCCTTGCGCTTGAGCCCAGGTATGATGAACGCCCCCAGCTGGTAGATCCACCACGGGCTGGAAATGATCAACCCGATCCAGATCGCGACCCGAAGCTTCAGGTCCAGCGCGGCCCCAATGGTCGGGAAGTTGATCTGGGTACCGGCATCCTGTATGTCGAACAAGGGCGCGGTGATGTATCCCATCACCGGCTCATACAGGAACCAGCCACCCACGGCACCCACGGTGATGCCCAGCAGTGCAAAGAGCACACGCTTGCGCAAATCCTTCAGGTGCCCGGAGATACTCATTCGAGCCTCCGGATTCAACTTCCTCTGCTTGGCCACTGCTGACCAACGCCTAGCTCTGCTGGGGTGCAGTGCCGTTCTGGCCCTCTCGCCACTCACCGTTGGCAGGAGGGAAGGCGCCGCCGGACTGTCCCTGACCCGCAATGCCCGGGTGGGTGGGTTGGCCCTGCTGGAACTGTCCGGCCGGGTACGCCTGTCCCTGAGCCGGGTATTGTCCTTGCGGATACTGGCCCGGCTGCCCGGCAGGATACTGGCCCGGCTGCCCGGCAGGATATTGCCCGGGCTGGCCTGCGGGGTACTGACCCTGCTGGCCCTGAGCCGGGTATCCCCCCGGAGGAACATCGTCTTGCAGTTCGCGCATTTCCTTCTTCAGAACCTTCGCGGACTGTCCCAATGAACGCGCAATGTCAGGCAGCTTCGCCGCGCCGAAAATAATGATGATGACGAGTAGAACAACGATGATGTGCCATGGCTTCATCGTGACCCTCCTAATTCAGGTCGATTGAGTATCGTGTGAAGATCAAGTGGTCCATCGTCATCCTTCGACGACGGCGTCGTGCCCGCACCCGCTCGTGACTCATCACCAGCTGGCCGGGCCAAGTAGTTGGGGGTTCGAACGTCGTTCCTTGCACGCCCGCCGGGGCCATCTGCGCGCACATTCTCCGCCAACGAGCCCGCAAAGTTGATTCCTTGTGTTGATACAATGCTGAGGTCCATTGGCCTCTGTGGAGCCGAGTGACCCCGTGCCGAGCTCGCCACGTCCGGCTCCGCAGGCGCCACTACCGAATCCACGCCATCAGCTCCGCGGTTTCTGTCCGCCGCGGCGACGTCCGCGGGAAAGGGCGCCGCGGCCTGCTGCATTGCCGACACTGCGCCGGTCGCTGCTACCTTGCCTGCCTTCGCGGCCCCACTCGTTGCGGCGATCCAAGCGTTCATCTCCTCCTGCACAGCTTCACGCACCATTTGGCGCGGATCGTACTGGCTGAGATTGAAGTTCTTGATCTTTTCCACGTCGCTGGCGTCAATTCCCAGAATCGACAAATCAACGGAGGTCTCCGTGCGCAGCTTCGCGCTCCATCCACGCACCATCTCGAGGAGGTATCGCAGACCGTGCAATGCCTGAGCCACGTTCTTCGGCCCCATGACGAGTGCCGCAATGATGAGCAGAACGAAGAGCTCACCACCACTTATACCGAACATGACACCTCCTCGGCCCGACGTCGCCAACGATATTACACGGCACCTTGTGCCGAAACAGGACCCTTGTTCCCAGATCGCCTCCGTCTGGATTCACACGTCCGGATTCAGGCTTGCGAATTCACATTCCCGAGTCACAACGGCACGGCCCACACGTCCCGAACCTCCCAGCCCGACACCGCATGAGCCACCATGTGCGCGCAGCGCCACGGGACCGGAACACCAGGAACGGAACGCTACGAACGATCCGTGGAATCGGGACCATCCCAATTCTCAGCTCTGGTTTCCAGCAGCGCGACGAGCTCATCAGGGTTGCGCCCTTTCGACGCGGCCGCATACCCCACAAGGAAAGCCGTCAGTGGAGCCGCGGGCCGTGAGGGGCCGTGTGCGACCTTGCCGATGAGCCTGAGCAGCGGACCCTGATGGACCGTGATGAAGTCTTCGTCCAGATCCAGCTCCGCGCTCACCGCCTCAAGCCAACGAGCCATCTCGGCCATCTTCTGCGGATCATCTCGACGTACCATCGCGCCGCCCCCATCTTCCAACACATCACGGCATGTAGCCAACACCTGTTCGATAGGGAGAGTACCAGCAGGTCACACCCCCGGGGTAGAAGGACCGCCGAGTTCATCCGCGCCACGCCGAGCTCCGCAACTCGCCGCGCGCGGCACCGAATCACGCCTCAGCCACACTCTCCAGCAGGGCCGCAACCACCCTGTTGCGGCGCAAGGATGTGCGCCCGGACGGGCTGAACTTGGCCAGTTGCCACGGCGGAGCCAAGCTCATGTAGGTGCTCACCACAGCCTCCGGACTCTCCTCCATGCCGGTGCGCAGCCACGAGCCAATGATTGCGATGAGGTTGTGAACCTGCTGCGAGATGGCCATGGTCACCCACAACTGCGAGGGCATGCCGCCGTCGACATGCTGAACGAAACTCTCCACGTACTCGCCAAAAACCTGCTCGAAGTAGGCCGAGAGCATGGCCAGCACAACCGACTGTCCATCCACGGTGAAGATGCGACTGTAGATCTGTTCGTTGGCGCGGGCATACTCGAGCAGCTCGATCATGATCTCGCGCCAGCGCAGCAGATAGTC
>RRZU012564079.1_pt1 | contig 10520 bp, 6 predicted proteins | sample 2165561 | NCBI WGS metagenome assembly RRZU01 (sample SAMN10456909, study PRJNA506462) | wastewater metagenome | isolation source: wastewater sludge | place: USA: Moscow, Idaho | reverse complement strand
GACGGCGACAAGACCGTCTTGGGCCGGCGCCGCCGCGGTGCCTCACTGGTACTCATCGTGCCCTCCTACAGGCTCACGACGACCGTACCCCTGCCGTTTGATCCACACCCCGAAACCGGACACGAACGCTGAAGCAAACCATGTTCTGGACCAGATTGGCGAGATCCTCTGCCGGGGTGATCGTGTGCAGGCAGGTGACGGTCGTGGACGCACCGACGGCGAGCGCGCCGACCGTGGGGGTCACGTCGCACTTCGGATCCGTCAAGGTGACGCTGCTGAAGGCGACGTTGCCGGTGTTCGTAATGGTGAACGAATAGGTGATGGTGTCGCCGGCATCGGTGACGAGCGAGTCGGGGCCGGCCGTTACCGTCGGAGCTGCCGCCGTCTTCTCGAGGCGATGAGTTGTTGCAGCACCGGCGTGATCGCTGACGCGGCATGGGTGACTTCGGCGCCACCCGTCACCGGGCTGCCGTGCGCGGTGGCGGTGTTCGCGGCATACGTGAGGGTGAAGTCGGCACTCGTGATGAGTCGGGACGCGCTGCAGGTCGCCGTCTGACCCGGGTCGAGCGAGGCAGGTGAGCAGGCGATGTTCAGGGCCGTCAACGACGGGTCGCTGACGTACACGCTGTTCAGCGTGATCCCACCGGTGTTCGTCACGGTGAAGGAGTAGACGATGGTGTCGACCCCGGCCGTCAGGATGCCGTCACCGTTGACATCGGTGGCCTGACCCGACTTCGCCAGGTGGATGGCGGGGTTCGGGGTGAGGGTGGCCGTGACGCTGTCCGTAGCCGTGGCCGGGGCGCCCATGGCGGGGGTGCCGGTCGCGGTGGCGGTGTTCAGCACCGAACCGGCGTTCGACTCGGCCACCGAGATCGTGTAGAGGAAAGTGCCGGTGCATTGGACCGTGGCACCGGGCGCCAGGCTGGACACGCACAGCGTGCCGTTGAGACCGAGCTTCGAGTCGGTGAGGGTCACCGGGGCGAGGGTGACGTTGCCGGTATTCGTCACGGTGAACGTGTAGGCGATGGTGTCGCCAGCGTCCGGACCGTTGCCATCGAGGTCGGTCACCGGGCTCGCCGGAGTCGCCAGGGCCTTGTCGAGGGTGAGCCGCGCGACCTGCGGGATCGTGGTGTCGAACGTGGCGTTGGGCGAGGTTACGGTGGTGCCACCGGGCGTCGTGCCTTGGGCGTATGCCGTGTTGTGCACCGTGCCTGCCGAGATGTCGGCGGCGGTCAGCGTCTTCGTGCAGGTGAAGATCCACGTCTCGGTGACGTCGAGCTTGCCGTCGCCGTCGGTGTCACCGGTGGTGCGGGTCGGCGTCGTCGTGCACCGGTCGTCGACGACCTGCACCGACGAAAGGGCGACGCTGCCGGTGTTCGCGACCGTGAATCGGTAGGTGATCGTGTCACCGGGCTCGACGAGGCCGTCGCCGTCAATGTCGGTGGGGGCGGAGCCGGACTTGAGGATCGACATGGCGCCCGGGGCCGCGGTCACGACGGTGACCGTGTCCGGGGTTGACGTGATCGGCGTCGCGGACCCGGACGGAGTGCCCTTGGCAGTCGCCGTGTTGACGATCGACCCGGCATCGAGGTCGGCCTGGGTCACCGAGTACGTGCACCGGTAGGTCCACAGCTCATTGGGCTGCAGCTTGCCGTCGGCGTTGGTGTCGCCGCTGAGGAGGGTTGTGGTGCAACGGCTGTCGGTGACCGAGACGGACGACAGGCTGGTGGTACCGGTGTTGTCCACGACGAAGTCGTACGTGATCGTCTGGCCCACCGCGGAGATGGGGTTGGCCGACTGGCTGCTGACCAGCTTGTCGATGGTGATGCCACTGGTCACTGTGGCGTTGACTGTGGCCGTCGACGGCGTCGAGGTCAGGGTGGTGCCCATCGGCGTGGTGCCGGAGGCGGTGGCCGTGTTGACGACCTTGAGGTTGTCGAGATCGGCCTGCGTGACGGTGTGCACGCATTGGAAGACCCAGATCTCCGTGGTGTCGAGGCGGACGTCCCCGTCCGTGTCACCCGTGAGCAACGTGGCCGCGGTGTCGCACTTCGCGTCGACGATGGTCACGCTGCCCAGGCTCACGCTCCCGGTGTTGCGGACGGTGAAGTGATAGGTAACCTGCTGACCGACCGCGCTGAAGCTGAAGGGGGAAGTGGCCGGGCTTGTGGCGTAGACGGACTTGGTCATCGTCATGGCGCCAGTGCGGGTCAGCGGGGTGTTGGTGCTGTCCGGCGGCGAGGAGATCGTAACGCCCACGGCAGCACCCTCGGGATGCCCGGTGACCGTCGCTACGTTGTCGACCTGACCCAGGTCGGCCTCTGCCGCAGTGATCGTGTGCACACACGTGAAGACCCACGTCTCGGTGCGGGTGGCTTGGCGCACTCCGTCAAGCATCCCGTTGGCCGGGTTGTTGTCGCCGCTGACGTAAGTGACTCCGCTGGTATTGCATTGCGGGTCGACAACCGTGACGTTCTGCTCATTGATGCGGCCCGGGTTGGTGACCGTGAAGGTGTAGGTGATCCGGTCACCGGCGTCCTGGAGGCCGTTGCCATTGAAGTCAACCACCGGGCCAGCGGTCTTGTCGAGCAGGATCTCGGGGTTCTGCACCGCAACCGATGCGGTGTCCGTGTCGGTCACGGCGGTGCCCACCGACGGCGTCGCGGTGACGGTGGCAGTGTTGACCGCCTCGCCAGCGTTCGCGTCGGCCTGGGTGATCGTGTAAGGAGCGCTCACCGTGCAGTACGCGGTCGCTGCCGGCGCCAGCGGCCCGGGTGGGCAGGTGATCGTGAGACCGACCAGCTTGGGGTCGGTCACCGTGAAAGAATTCAGCGGGATGTTCCCGGTATTCGTCACCGCGAACTTGTAGAGGATCGTGTCGTCGCGGTCGATGAGTCCATTGCCTTGGCCCTGCGCCGACGGCGGGACATCCTTGACTTCTTCAACGATCTTCCTGAGGTCGACCGCGGCATACTGCACGGGCGTGACGAGCGTGGAGGAGGCCGTGATATTCGTGCCGCTAGGGGGTGTCGCCGTCACCGCAGCCGTGTTGACGATCTGGCCCGCGGTCTGGTCGGCCGCCGTGACGGTGTATGGAGCGGCTGTGCACGTCATCGAGGCGCCGGCGGCCAGGCTCGTCGACGGGCAGGTGATGGTGAGTCCCGCGAGCTTGGGGTCGCTGATCGTCACGCCGGTGAGCGGGACCTGCCCGGTGTTCGTCACGACGAACTGGTAGGTGATGGTGTCACCGGCGTTGAGCCGACCGTCGGTGCCCTGGTTGCGCGAGGCCTCACTCTTGACGATGCTGATCGCGGCATACGTGAGCGTCACGGTGACCGAGTCGGTCGCGGAGACCGACGGGCCCGACGGGGGCACCCCGGTGACCGAGGCGGTGTTCGTGAAGGTGCCCGCGGTCTGGTCGGCGGTCGTGAACGTGTATGCCGTCGAGGTGCAGGTCATCGAGCCACCGGCGGCGAGCGTCGACGTGGGGCAGGTGATGCTCAGGCCGGCCGCGGTGAGTTTGGGATCGGTGAGCGCGATGTTGGTCAGACTGGTGTTACCGGTGTTGACGACGACGAAGTTGTAGGTCATCGTGTCGCCGGCGTCGATGCGCCCGTTGGCGTTGGTGTCGATGTACGTGCCGGTCTGCTTGTCCAGCGTGATCGCGGGCTTGGCGATCGTCGTCGTCGTGCTGGCCGTTGAGGTGTATGCCGTGCCGGCGAAGGTGCCACTGGCCGACGCGGTGTTGACGACGCTGCCGGCCGTGATGTCCGCGGCCGTGAGCGTGTGGGTGCAGGTGTAGGTCCAGGTCTCCGTGGTCTGCAGGACGGAGTCGCTGTTCGTGTCTCCCCCGGTGCGGGTGAGCGTGCCGGTGTCGCACTTGGCGTCGGTCAGGGTGATCGACGCCAGCGGCGTGTTGCCGGTGCTCTTGACCGTGAACGAGTAGGCGATCGTGTCGCCCGGGTCGTGCCCGTTGCTGTCGAGGTCGTTGATCGGGCCGGCCGACTTCGTGAGGGTGATTGCCGGTGCCGGGGGCGGCGGCGGGGTGACGCACGCAGAGTTGTCGGTCGTCGCGCCCTGCTCCTGGCCGGCGGGCAGCGACACGCTGTTGTAGAGGCCGGTGCCGGCACCGCCACAGGCGGTGGCGGCGGTGAAGGTCGTGAACTTGAAGGTCACCGTCACGGTGTAGGTGTGTGTCCCGCCGGCTGCGAGGGAGGTGTTCGCTGCGCCGATGGAGTAGGGCCCGCTCCCGGTCGCGGAGCCCGAGCTCTGACCGACCCAGGTGGCGCCGGTCGCCGTGAGATTCGACGAGAACTGCGGCGTGTCGGTGATCGGTCCATAGCTGCCGGCCGTCTGGCCGGTGTTGCGCACCGAGACGGTGTACGTCACCGAGTAGGTGCCGGAGGCGTCGGGGCCCGTGACCGTGCCGGCGGTCTTGCTCACGTTGATCGAGGCCGGAGCCGGCGACAGCGTCACCGTCCAGGTGTCGGTGGCGGTGAGGTTGGTCGTCCCGTACTTGCCGGTGGCCGTCGCGGTGTTGGTGACCGACGTATTCGTCGAGGTCCACGTGAGGGTGGTGGCGCAGGTGAAATACCAGACCTCACCCACGTCGAGGACGCCGTCGGCGTCGAGATCGCCGGTGAGTGCCGTCTGATCCGCGGGTTTCAAGGCCAACGGCGAGCACTTATCGTCCGAAACGGCCGGAGTGGTGATCGCCACATTGCCCGTGTTGCTCAAGGCGTACGTGTAGGTGACCAGGCCCGAGCCGGCGATCGCGGTCTTGTCCGCGGTCTTGTCCAGGCTCATCGACGGCGCGACGATCCCGGTCGTCGTCGGGTCGGTGGAGCCGGACAGCGTTGGGTCGTCGGACTTGATCGGCGTGCTGTTGCCGGTGTAGTCGGCCGTGCCCTGGTTGACGATGTTCGTCGTGCCCGCGGGCAGTGGGCTGTTCACCTTGACCGTGATCGTGATGGTGGCGGTTTCGCCACCGGGCAGCAGCCCCGCTCGGGTGGTGCTCGTCCCGTGCACCTCGCGAGCGGTCTGCCACGGGTTGGTCGCGCCGGTGATGGCAGTGCCATTGAGGGTCGAGGAGACGTAGGTGGTGTTGGCCGGCAGGGCATCGACGAACGTGGTCCCGGTGCTCGCCAAGGTGGAGGTGTTGGTGATCTTGACGGTGTAGGTGATCTGATCACCGGCCTGCACGACGTCCTTGTCGGCCGTCTTGGAGACCTGCAGGTTCGGCTTGGGGATGGCGCAGGAGGCCAGGTCGCCGATGAGACCGTCGAGTGCCGCGGACCCCACCTGCGTTGAAGCACCAGTGGCGGAGTTGAGCGTGTAGAGGTAGGACGTGTTCCCGTTGTAACTCGACGCGTAGAGCGTGCCGTTCGTGCCGAACGCCAGACCGTTGTAGTAGCCCCCGGTGACCGGGTTCGTCACGGTGCCCAGGTAGGTCACCGTGGGACCGGTCGTCCTGGTCGTGCCGGTGCCGGCGTCCAGGCTGGCGTAGGGGATGGTGACGAGGTAGGTCGTGTTCGTCGTCCCGTTGGCCGCGAGGATCCACAGGTTGTTGTCACCGTCGAAGGCGATGTCGCCGGACGACAACGTCCCGAAGTCGATCGTGAACAGGGCGACGCCGTTGGGGTCGGTCACCGTGTATGTCTGCGGGATGCCGTGCGCGGTCGTCGTGCCCGTCGCGGGGTCGTACTCGTAGAGGAGACCACCGTTCGCGAACGACCAGACGTGACCGTAACGGTCGACGGCCAGCCGGTTGCTCGACCACGCCGCGGGCGTCGAGTTGGTGACGGTGATCTCGGTCCAGACGCCGGTGGACAGGTCGACCTTCATGAGATACGGATAGAAGGCCCCGGCCTCGGTGCGCAGGGTGAGGTAGGCGGTGTTGGGGTTGAGCGGGTCGATAGCCAGCGCCGCCGAGCTGTCCGCCGCGACTCCGCCCACCAGGTAGTTGCTCGGGATGTTGATGCCGGTCGCGTTCGGCCAGATCGACACCGCTCCGGCCGGCGTGAGGTCCGTGCCGAGGTAGATCGTCGAGGCGTAGATGAAGTCGCAACTCGTGTTGCCGGTCGCCGGTCGGTTGACGGTGACGGTGGCCGTCGCCGACACCGATGACTGGATGCCGGAGCCGTTGGAGAAGGACGCCGTGGCGGTGTTCGTGGTGTCCGCGGTGATCAGTTGGGTGCAGGAGAACGTGGCGGTCCCACCGGCCGGGATGTAGTCCCCGTAGAAAAAGGAGGAGCTCATCCCGGAGACGTAGCTGGGCCGGCACTTGTTGTCGGACATTCCGTCGTAGTACATCCGGCCGGCGGTGTTGTTCTTCACCGTGTAGGTGTAGGTCACGGTGCCACCGCCGTAGGGCAGGCTGGTCGGGGTGGCCGTCTTGGTCAGCGTGAGCTTGCCGTCGGCAGAGGTGACCGGCACGCCGGAGGCCGCGGCGGCCGGGGCGGCGGCAACACCGATCTGGACCACCGGCACGACGAGCATCGCGAGCATGGTCCACACGGCAAGGGAGGCCATCGCTCGAACAAGGCCCCGAGCGCCGGGTGACCGGCCCCCCACCAGGCTGAGATGAGCAGTACGACGACGAACGCCGAGATCCATCAGGTACTCCAAAGGTGCGACCATTGGGACCGGCCAACGCCGGGCACAGCAAGACGAACGAAACTCCCGCTCCGACATGACGGATCCGGGGGCCGAGTATGGCAACGTTTCCACAGCCGTGCTTGTGATCTACATCACACTTCTGCCAACACGGCGTGCCTAGCTTAGGGGTTGTGCATGTGAAGCTCACGGGGCAGGTCGGAGCCCGCCCTGGGTCCCCTGGCTACGGGTGCAGCAGCGCGTTCTCGGCGCCGCCGGGAGTGCCGAGGGCCACGCCCTCGACGTCGGTGGCCACGAGATCCATCGGCAACTGTTCGAACAGGTGCTTGCCCAACCGACTGTGGTCGGGCAGCGGCACCGGGTAGCTACCGGTGAAACAGGCCGTGCACAGCCGCTCGGCGGGCTGCTCGGTGGCCTCGATCATGCCCTCGAGGGTGAGGTAGCCCAGTGAATCGGCCCCGATCGAGGCCCGGATCTCCTCGACGCCCAGCCCGGTGGCGATGAGTTCGGCGCGGGTGGCGAAGTCGATGCCGTAGAAGCACGGCCAGTGCACGGGGGGCGAGGAGATCCGCACGTGCACCTCGGCGGCGCCGGCCTCGCGCAGCATCCGCACCTGGGCCCGCTGGGTGTTGCCGCGCACGATCGAGTCGTCGACGACCACCAGGCGCTTGCCGCGGATGGTGTGGGTCAGCGGGTTGAGCTTGAGCCGGATGCCCAACTGTCGCAAGGTCTGCGAGGGCTGGATGAAGGTGCGCCCGACGTAGGCGTTCTTGACGAAGCCCTGCCCGAAGGGGATGCCGGACTCCTGGGCGTATCCGACCGCAGCCGGCACACCGGAGTCGGGCACCCCGATGACCAGGTCGGCCGCGACGGGGTGCTCCCGGGCCAGCTCGGCCCCCATCGCCACCCGTGCCTCGTGGACGACGCGGTCGCGGATCACCGCGTCGGGTCGGGCCAGGTAGACGTACTCGAAGACACAGCCCTTGGGCTCCGGCGTCGCGAAGTGGTGCGAACGCAAACCGTCCTCGTCGATGACCAACAACTCACCGGGCTCGATCTCGCGGATCACCGCCGCGCCGACGGTCTGCAACGCCGCCGTCTCGGAGGCCACGACCCAACCGCGATCCAGGCGCCCGAGGGCCAACGGCCGGATGCCGTGGGGGTCGCGCGCGGCATACAGGGTGTGCTCGTCCATGAAGACGAAACAGAACGCGCCCTGCAGCAGCGGCAGCACCTGCAGGGCGGAGGCCTCGAGAGAGCGATCCGGGTCGGTGAGCAGTGCGGTGACCAGGGCGGTGTCGGTGGTGTTGCCGCGGCCCAGCTCGCCGGGGTGCCGGTCCAGCTCGCCGTGCCGGGCAGCGAGCAGCTCACGCAGCTGCGCCGAGTTGGTGAGATTGCCGTTGTGCGCGAGCGCGACCGTCGTCGAATCGGTGCCGCCGAGAGTCGGCTGGGCGTTCTCCCAGGTGGAGCCGCCGGTCGTCGAATAGCGACAGTGCCCGATCGCGACGTAGCCCTGCAATGACTGCAGGGCGTTCTCGTCGAAGACCTGGCTGACCAGGCCCATGTCCTTGTAGACGAGCACCTTGTGCCCGTCACCGGTGGCGATACCGGCCGACTCCTGGCCGCGGTGTTGCAGGGCATAGAGCCCGAAGTAGGTGAGTTTGGCGACCTCTTCGCCCGGGGCCCACACCCCGAAGACGCCGCAGGCGTCCTGTGGCCCCTGCTCGCCCGGCAACAACTCGTGGGTCAGCCGCCCGTCACCTCGCGCCACGCCGGTGATTCTCCCACAACCGCGCCGGTATGCCGCGGGGCTCCTTGGCCGCTGGGGTCTCGCCGGGGGTCGGGACCGGCGGGTCAGGTCCGCCGGTCGGCCCACAGGTAGGCCAGGCCGGCGAGCAGCAACCCGACGCCGGCACCGAGCAGCCCGAGGTAGGCCACGAGCGAGCCCTCGGAGAAGGAGCGCAGCCGTTGCGCCTCGAGCGTGCCGGCCGCCGGTTGGTTGAGCAGCGACAGCAGGCCACCGAGGGCGAAGCCGAGGATCGCCCCGGTCGCGAGGAAGGGCACCAGTCGCGGCTGGCGGGACCGGCGCCGCGGTGCCTGGCTGTGCGTCGGAGGCGGGGCGCCGGGGGTGGATGCACTCACCCGCCCAGCCTAGGTCAGCGTCCTTGGTCGGCCTGCTCGGCCGGGGCCGGGGCGATCGCGGCGGGCACCGGCAACCACGCGGACAGGTCGGCGCGGGCACCTGAGGCCAGCACCGCGCTGCCGCTGAGTGCCTCGGCCCAGCTCAGCTCGCCGACCGCTAGACGCAGCCAGGTCACCGGATCGGTCTCGATGACCGTGGGTGGGGTGCCGCGCCGGTGCGTCGGCCCGGGGAGGCACTGCACCGCGGCATACGGGGGCACCCGCACCTCGACCGCGCGACCCGGGGCGGCGAGGGCCAGCTCCTCGAGGGTCCAGCGCACCGCGGTCGCCACCGTCTCGCGCGGCACGACTGTGGAGTGGGCGTCTGCACCGGGGGTTGTGGCGTCCAGGGCTGGGGCCGGCGTGGCGCCGGCAAGGAGGCCGGCGGCGCGGCATACCGACAGCGCGGTGGCGCCGGCGGCGGGGTCGATGCGGCGACGGACACGCGGGGCGGGGGGCACACCCTCATGCTCGCACCCGCGGCGGCCAGGGCAGGATGGGTGCGTGCGAGCACCAACCCTGCCGATGACCCCCCACCGCCCAGCCGGGTGCCCCGGCCCCGGCGCTCGGTCATGAACCACGGCGGGCAGCTCGCCGGTGGCCTCATCGGCCTGGCGTGGCTGGTGCTCGGCTGGTGGCTCATCGGCGTCGGCCGCACCCATCAGCGCGCCGCGGCGAGTTGGCGGCCGGCCGTCGGGCAGATCGTCGACAAGGAGGGCGGCACGTCCGGGCTCTTCCTGCGCAACCCGCACGTCCGGTATGCCGCCGAGGACGGCACCGAACGGATCGTCCGGTCTCGCTCGCACGGCGACCTGTGGGAGCCGGGGCAGGGCGTCGACATCCTCGTGGATCCGCAGCGGCCCGAGCGCATCATGCTGGCCCGCACCGCCCAGCGGGGCACCCCGTATGCCGTGATCGGCTGGTTCATCATCGTGGTAGCCGCGTTGACGCTGGTGTCCTCGTTGATGCTCGCCGTGTGGGTGCCGGCCTAGGCGGTTGGTCTTGTCCCGCAAGCCCATTGCCGACGATCCCAGTGGCGACGATGGCTCGGGAGCGACCACGAGGGTGCAGCTGCGCGCGGATGCCGACGGGGTCACCGTGCTCGTCGACGGGCACCCGCAGTCCCATGTGTGCCTGCGGGACCCGGGCCTGCTGGCGTTCGAATACATGCAGCACCTGGGGCTGGCCGTGCAGATGGTGCGGCCCCCGGCGCCCGCGCCACTGCGGGTGACCCACGTGGGCGGAGCGGGGCTCACCCTCGCTCGATGGGTGCAGCACACTCGGCCGGGGTCGACCCAGGTCGTGCTCGAGCCGGACGCCGAGCTCACCGCCCTGGTGCGCGACGCGCTGCCCTTGCCCCGCGGGCACCGGATCCGGGTGCGGCCGGTCGGGGGCACCGAAGGCATTGGTGCACTTGGCGATTCGAGCGCCGACGTCATCATCCTCGACGCGTATGCCGCGGGTCGCGTCCCCGCCGAGCTCACCACCACCGAGTGGTTCGCCGAGGCGGCACGAGTGCTCGACGCCGATGGCTTGCTCGCGGCGAATCTCGCCGACGAACCCGGATTGGGTTATGCGGCAAGGGTACTGGCCTCGATCGAGGACTCCGGCGGCTTCGCCGAGACCGCTGTCATCGCGGCCCACGAGGTGTGGAAGGGTCGCCGTTTCGGCAATCTCGTCGTGGTGGCCGGCCGCCACGGCCTTGACATCGCCGCCCTGCTTCG
>RRZU010841882.1_pt1 | contig 10520 bp, 11 predicted proteins | sample 2165561 | NCBI WGS metagenome assembly RRZU01 (sample SAMN10456909, study PRJNA506462) | wastewater metagenome | isolation source: wastewater sludge | place: USA: Moscow, Idaho | reverse complement strand
CCCTGGGTCGGACGGTCGTCAAGTGGGTCACGTCGACCGACCACAAGACCATCGGGTACATGTACCTGATCACGTCGTTCATCTTCTTCTGCATCGGCGGCCTCATGGCCCTCGTGATCCGCGCCGAGCTCTTCGAGCCCGGGATCTCGGTCGTGCAGAGCAAGGAGCAGTACAACCAGCTCTTCACGATGCACGGCACGATCATGCTGCTGCTGTTCGCCACGCCGCTCTTCGCCGGCTTCGCGAACTTCATCATGCCGCTCCAGATCGGCGCGCCTGACGTCGCGTTCCCGCGACTCAACATGTTCGCGTACTGGATCTACCTCTTCGGCGGCATCATCGCCGTCTCGGGATTCTTCACGCGCCAGGGTGCCGCCTCGTTCGGCTGGTTCGCGTACGCGCCGCTCTCCAACGCGACCTTCAGCCCGGGGCTCGGTGGAGACCTGTGGGTGTTCGGCCTCGCCATGACGGGCTTCGGCACCATCCTCGGTGCGGTCAACTTCATCACCACCGCCATCACGATGCGCGCGCCGGGCATGACCATGTTCCGCATGCCGATCTTCTCGTGGGCCACGCTCGTCACGAGCATCCTCGTCCTCATGGCGTTCCCGCCGCTCGCGGCCGCGCTGTTCGGCCTGGGGGCCGACCGCCGCCTCGGCGCGCAGATCTTCAACCCGGAGACTGGCGGTGCCATCCTGTGGCAGCACCTCTTCTGGTTCTTCGGGCACCCTGAGGTCTACATCATCGCGCTGCCCTTCTTCGGCATCATCACCGAGGTCATCCCCGTCTTCAGCCGCAAGCCGCTGTTCGGCTACAAGGGCATGGTCTTCGCGATCATCGCGATCGCCGCGCTGTCCGTGACCGTGTGGGCCCACCACATGTACGTCACCGGCGCCGTGCTCCTGCCGTTCTTCTCGCTCATGACGATGCTCATCGCCGTGCCGACCGGCGTGAAGTTCTTCAACTGGATCGGCACGATGTGGCGCGGAAAGATCACGTTCGAGACGCCCATGCTCTGGGCGATGGGCTTCCTCGTGACGTTCCTCTTCGGTGGTCTGACCGGCGTCATCCTCTCGAGCCCGGCCCTCGACTTCCACATCTCTGACACGTACTTCGTCGTCGCCCACTTCCACTACGTGGTGTTCGGCACGGTCGTGTTCGCGATGTTCTCGGGCTTCTACTTCTGGTGGCCCAAGTTCACCGGTCGCATGCTCAACGAGAAGCTCGGCAAGATCCACTTCTGGTCGCTGTTCATCGGCTTCCACATGACGTTCCTCGTCCAGCACTGGCTGGGTGTCGCGGGCATGCCGCGTCGTTACCCGGACTACATGCCGGAGGAGGGCTTCACCTGGATGAACCAGGTCTCCACGATCGGCTCCTTCCTTCTTGCCGCATCGACGCTCCCGTTCCTCTGGAACGTGTACGTGACCTGGCGCAAGGCTCCCAAGGTCGAGATCGACGACCCGTGGGGCTTTGGCTCCTCCCTCGAGTGGGCGACGTCCTGCCCGCCGCCGCGCCACAACTTCACGTCCCTGCCGCGCATCCGTTCGGAGCGTCCCGCCTTCGACCTCCACCACCCTGAGGTCGCGGCGATGGACCACGTCGAAGGCAGCTCGAACGTGCTCGACCAGATCTACGCCGACGCGGACCGTCGCGGGGAGAACGGTGACCTCGCGAACAAGATGGCCTCCGGTGAGCAGGAGCCGGAGCGGTCGTCGATCAAGGTCATCGACGCCGAGCGCCCCCACGAAGGAGACACGAAGTGAAGATCGAGACCAACCTCTTCTTCTGGCTCGCGCCCTTCTTCCTGGTGGTCACGGCCGTCTACGCGCTCATGAGCGACTTCGAGCCGGTCGGCTCGGTCTGCCTCCTGCTCCTCGTGGGGCTCTCAGGCATGATCGCGGCCTACCTCCGGGTGACCGCACGTCAGATGGATGCCCGTCCCGAGGACGACCCGCACGGTGAGATCGAGCAGGGTGCCGGCGACCAGGGCATCTTCGCCCCGTGGAGCTGGTGGCCGCTCGTCCTCGCCTTCGCGGCGAGCATCTGCTTCCTCGGCCTCGCAGTCGGCTGGTGGGTCTTCTACATCGGTGCCGCGGTCAGCGTGATCGCGCTCGTCGGCTGGGTGTTCGAGTTCTCTCGCGGACAGCACGCCCACTGACGCCGCGCACCAGGACACGGCGAGAGGGCCGGTACGGACCACATGGTCGGTACCGGCCCTCTCGCCGTCTCCGGGACGAGAGTACCGCTAGACGCGCTCCAGGCGCACGGTTCCGTCCGGTGCCACGACGCGGCGGTACCCGGACCGGACCTGCTCGGCACTCGCCTGCTGAGCGTCTGTGACGGGCCGTCGCGGCTCGACATAGTTGCCCACCTGTGCGGGTCCGAGGATCTTGGCGAGCTTGTTGGTGATCGCTCGTCCGCGGGTCACCTTCTCGGCGTCATGCATCGTCTCTCCAGCTTCGGTCGCGCGCGCCGGCGCCCGACCAGGTCGGCGGCGCTGGGGGAGCGCCTCGGGTAATTGCGTCAGATGCACGTGAGGGGACGCCGCAGCAGGCGGCGTCCCCTCACGGTGCTGGGTGACGTCAGGGGACGAGGAGGCCCTCGCCCTGCGTCCGTGCGCGGGCGAAGCGGGCCGCGACGTCAGCCCAGTTCACGATGTTCCAGAAGGCCTTGACGTAGTCGGCCTTGACGTTGACGTAGTCGAGGTAGAAGGCGTGCTCCCACATGTCGAGCAGGAGCAGCGGCACGATACCGATCGGCAGGTTGCCCTGCTGGTCGTAGAGCTGGACGATGATCAGCTTCTTGCCGAGCGTGTCCCAGGCCAGGATGGACCAGCCGGAGCCCTGGATCCCGACGGCGTTCGCGGCGAAGTGCTTCGTGAACGCGTCGAAAGAGCCGAAGAACTCGGTGATCGCTGCGCCGAGCTCACCGTCAGGCTCGCCACCGCCCTCGGGGGAGAGGTTCTGCCAGAAGATCGAGTGGTTGACGTGACCGCCGAGGTTGAACGCGAGGTTCTTCTCGAGCAGGTTCACGGTGCCGAAGGACTCGTTCGCGCGGGCCTCGGCGAGCTGCTCGAGGGCCGTGTTGGCGCCAGCGACGTAGGCCGCGTGGTGCTTCGAGTGGTGCAGCTCCATGATCCGGCCGGAGATGTGCGGGTCGAGAGCTCCGTAGTCGTAGCCGAGGTCGGGAAGGGTGTAGTCCGCCATGGTCGTCTCCTCCGTGGTGCTGGGCCCCGGGCTGTCGCGCCGGAGCTGTGGATGGCTGCTCGCCGGCACACGGGCCGCACGAGGGTAGGACACCGGGCCCTGCCTGCCGGCGAGCCGGAGGGCAGGGCCCGGGGTCACAGGTTCAACACAACCGCGTGATCAGTGATTCCGCACGTCCGTCTCAGGACCGTTCTCGATCAGCGGACGTTCGTCGGAGCCGGGCAGCGCGTCGTGCTCACCGTGGGAGTGGGCCGCGGCCAGCTCGGCCGGGGTGACCGGCTCGACGCGGTCCTCGTAGAAGAACCGGGAGAGTCGCTGCCACCGCTTGTCGGCCGCATAGCCCTTGCGGCGGACACCACGAGAGTCCTCGGCCGGCTCGATCTCGAGCGGGCGGTAGACGTGGTGGCCGACGCGCAGCCAGCGCTCCTGCTCGTCGAGCGGGGTGTGCACCTCGACGTACTCGCCGTTGTCGAAACGGACGATGCGACCGGACTCGTGACCGTGGAGCACGAGCTCGCGGTCCTTGCGCTGCAGGCTCAGGCAGATCCGCTTCGTGATCCAGAAGCCGAGCACGGGGCCGGCGAAGAACAGGACGCGGAACGTCCAGGTGATCGTGTTGATCGACATGTGGAAGTGCGTCGCGATCAGGTCGTTCGACCCGGCGAGCACGAGGATCACGAACGCGGTCAGCAGCGCCACCCCGAGACCGGTGCGCACCGGGACGTTGCGCGGACGGTCGAGCACGTGGTGCTCGCCCTTGTCGCCCGAGACGCGGGCCTCGATGAACGGGTACAGCGCGAGAGCGGTGAACAGGATGCCGGGGATCACGACACCCGGGACGAGGATGTTGATCGGGATGGTGAACCCACCCACGACCCACTCCCAGCCCGGCATCAGGCGCAGCGCACCTTCGAGGAAGAGCATGTACCAGTCAGGCTGGGCTCCCGCGGACACGGGCGACGGGTCGTAGGGGCCGTAGTTCCACACGTTGTTGATCGCGAGCGTCGAGCCCATGAGAGCGAGCACGCCGAACACGACGAAGAAGAAGCCACCAGCCTTGGCGACGTACACGGGGAACAGCGGGAAGCCGACCACGTTCTTGTCGCTGCGGCCGCCGCCCGGGTACTGCGTGTGCTTGTGCACGACGACCATGAGCAGGTGCAGACCGACGAACGCGAGGATCAGCGCAGGGATCAGCAGGATGTGCACCGTGAAGAGCCGCGGGATGATGTGCTCGCCCGGGAACTCCCCGCCGAAGAGGATGTACGACGCGTAGGCGCCGATGATCGGGATCGACTTCGCCACGCCGTCGGCGATGCGCAGACCGTTGCCGGAGAGCACGTCGTCCGGGAGCGAGTAGCCGGAGAACCCAGCGAGCAGGCCGAGGATCATGAGCGTGAAGCCGACGACCCAGTTGAGCTCGCGGGGCTTGCGGAACGCGCCGGTGAAGAAGACGCGCATCATGTGCGTGACGATCGACGCCATGAACAGCAGTGCGGCCCAGTGGTGGATCTGGCGCATCAGCAGGCCGCCGCGCACCTCGAACGAGAGGTGCAGCGTCGACGCGAAGGCCTCGGACATCTCGACGCCCTGCATGGCTACGGGCAGCGAGTCCTCGGGGTAGGTGATGAGCCCCATGGACGGCACGAAGAACATCGTGAGGAAGCCGCCGCTGATGAGGAGCACGACGAACGAGTAGAGCGCGATCTCACCGAGCAGGAACGACCAGTGGTCCGGGAAGACCTTGCGGGCGAACTCCTTGACGGCCTTGCCGACACCGGTGCGCTGGTCGAGGTAGTCGACGGCACCGCCGAGCTTGGTCTCGGGTGCAGTGGTGGTCATCGCAGACGCTCCCAGTAGCTCGGGCCGATGGGCTCGGCGAAGTCGTCCTGGGCGATCAGGTAGCCCTCGTCGTCGACGGTGATCGGCAGCTGGGGGAGCGGCCGGTTCGCCGGGCCGAACACGACCTTGGCGCCGTCGGCGACGTCGAACGTCGACTGGTGGCAAGGGCAGAGCAGGTGGTGCGTCTGCTGCTCGTAGAGAGCCACGGGGCAGCCCACGTGGGTGCAGATCTTCGAGTAGGCGACGATGCCGTTGTAGGCCCAGCTCTCACGGCCCGGGACGTGCTTGAGGTCGCGCTCGTCGAGCCGGACCAGGAGGACGACGGCCTTCGCCTTCTCCTCCATCCAGTGCTCGTGCTCGCGCAGGCCGTCAGGGATGACGTGGAACACGGAGCCGATCGTCACGTCAGACGCCTTGATCCAGTCGCCCGAAGGGTCCTTCGCGAGGCGGGTGCCCTTGCGCCAGATCGTGTGCTTGAACTTGGAGATCTTCCAGTCGCCGCCGACGGAGCCGATGAGCGGCACCGCGATCGTCAGCGGGAAGAGCGCGACGGCCGAGAGGACGGCGCCCTTGAGCACGCCGCGGCGGCCGATGCCGGAGTCCTTGGCGCCGTCAGCCAGCGCCTGGATCGCGTCGCGACGGGTCTCGCTGTCGCTCGCGATCGGCTTGCGCTTCTCGGCGACCTCGTGGTCGGACATGAGGGTCTTGGCCCAGTGGACCGCGGCGAGGCCGATGCCGAGCAGGGAGATCGCGAGGCAGAGCCCGAACGCGAGGTTCGCGTTCCGGACGGACGCCGTCGTCTCCCCGGGCGTGATCACGAAGTACGCGACCAGGCTGCCGATCGTGCCGAGCACCGAGAGGGCGAAGAGCACGACGACCTGGCGCTCCGCGCGCTTGTCGGCCTTCGGGTCGAGGTCGGCCTGGCGGTACTTGTGCTCCGGGAGACCCGGGTCCTCGAAGGACTCGGGGACGCTCGAGGCGCTCTGCGCCGTGAGGTCGCGGGAGTTGTCGTGCGTGCTCACGAGGACTTCGCTCCGATCCAGACTGCGGCTCCGATCAGGAGGCCCATGCCGATGACGAACACCCAGAGGCCCTCGGACACCGGTCCGAGAGAGCCGAGGGTCAGGCCGCCGGCGGAACCCTCACGCTGCTCCACGAGGAACGAGATGACGTCACGCTTCTCCTCAGGGGAGAGGTTGGCGTCGTTGAACACGGGCATCGACTGCGGGCCTGTGAGCATCGCCTGGTAGAGGTTGGTGGGCGTGGTGTCCCACAGTGCCGGAGCGAACTTGCCCTCCGAGAGCGCGCCACCCGCACCGACGGCGTTGTGGCACATCGCGCAGTTGGTGCGGAACAGCGCCGCGCCGTTGGCCGAGCTGCCGAGCGCTGGGTCCACCATCTCGGCGGTCGGCACCGTCGGGCCGGCGCCGAGCGTCGCGACGTACGCCGCGAGCTGGTCGACCTGCTCGTCCGTGAACTGGCCGGGCTTGATGGGGGCCTGCGGCCCGCTCATCTGCATCGGCATGCGGCCGGTGCTGACCTGGAAGTTGACCGACGCCGCGCCGACGCCGACGAGCGACGGTCCGTCCTCGGTGCCTCCGGCGCCGGGACCGTGGCAGGTGGCGCAGTTGGCCTGGAAGAGCTGCTTGCCCTTCTCGACGTCAGCCACGCTCGCAGAGTTGTCTGCCTGCGCGGTGCTCGGGGCGACGGCGGCGTAGATGCCGCCGGTGGCCAGCAGCGCCAGCAGCAGCAGCACGACCGGCGCGAACCGGTGGTGGCGGCGGGCGGCGAGTGCCTTCACGGAAATGTTCCTCGTCTCGCGGTGGGTGGGGAAGGGGTGGAGCAGGCGTCAGCGAAGCCCGTAGATGACCAGGAACAGGCCGATCCAGACGACGTCGACGAAGTGCCAGTAGTACGAGGTGACGATCGCCGTCGTGGCCTCGTGGTGCCCGAACTTCTTCGCGGAGAAGGAGCGGCCGAGCACGAAGAGGAACGCGATGAGGCCGCCGACGACGTGAAGGCCGTGGAACCCGGTCGCGAGGAAGAAGACCGACCCGTAGGCGGTCGAGGAGATCGTCACGCCGTGCTGGACGAGCTCGGCGTACTCGAAGACCTGGCCGGCGACGAAGATCGAGCCGAGGATGAAGGTCAGGACGAACCACTCGTTCATGCCCCAGCGGGTGATCTGGAACAGGCGACCGCTGCGCTCGGGCTGGAACCGCTCGGCGGCGATGACGCCGAACTGGCACGTCACGGAGGACAGCACCAGGACCGTCGTGTTCGCGATCGCGAACGGGATGGCCAGGTGGGCGGAGTTCTCGGCCCACTCCTGGGCAGGCATGACCGATCGGTGCGTGAAGTACATCGCGAACAGGCCGGCGAAGAACATGAGCTCGCTCGCGAGCCACACGATCGTCCCCACCGAGACCGGGTTCGGTCGGTTCACCGCGGCGTGAGCCGTGGGCGTCGGGGTGCTGGAGGCAGCGGTTGCAGTCGTCACGGCAGCCATTATTGCCGACAACGAGGCAGGTTGGGGCCATTGGACCTAGGAGATCTGCTCGGACGTGGCCCACAATGAGCGCGGAGGCGTCTAGCAACCCGCGAAACCATGCGGAATCCGCGAGATTCCGGCGATTTTGGTGACGAAGCAACGAATAGTGTCAGCCCGTCTCCATCGGGGTGTCACGGGGCTCGAACGGGCTTCCTGACGTGTCAAGATGCTGACAGGAGAGCCCTCCTGCGACCGATCCGCGAGCCCGTCCGGGTGGCGCGGTGCCCGACCGATCTGCAAAGGCGATGACGATGTCGACCCAGGACCAGACGTCCACGAGCGTTCCGAGCGACCGCGCCCCGCGCATCCTCCTGCACAGCGACGACCTGACGATCCGCGAGCAGGTGCGTCTCGCGGTCGGGCCGCGCCTGCGCTCGGGCGCGCCGGCGATCGAGTGGACCGAGGTCGCGACCGCCGACGCGATCCTGGACCGACAGGACCTGGGCGCGTTCGACCTGGTTATCCTCGACGGCGAGGCCGACAAGGTCGGTGGCATGGGACTGTGCCGTCAGCTGAAGAACGAGGTCTACGCGTGCCCGCCCGTCGTGGTGCTGCTCGGTCGGCCGCAGGACAGCTGGTTGGCGTCGTGGTCCCTCGCCGACGGCACCGTGTCGCGACCTCTCGACCCGATCACCGTGCAGCGTGTCGTCGCCGAGCAGCTTGGCGCCACCGCGGCCTGACGTTAGGAAACGCCCGTGGACATGTCCTGGCCCGATCTTCTCAGCATCGTGGTCTCGGGCGAGGACCTGAGCCGCGAGCAGGCCGCCTGGGCCATGGACCGTGTGATGGACGGTGACGTGTCCCCGGTCCAGCTCGCGAGTCTCCTGGTCGCCCTGCGGACGAAGGGTGAGAGCACGCACGAGCTCGCGGGCCTTGCAGAGTCGATGGTCGGGCACGCGGTACCGCTCGACGTCGACGCGTCGCGTGCCGTCGACATCGTCGGCACGGGCGGTGACCGCGCGTTCACGGTGAACATCTCGACGATGGCGTCGATCGTGATCGCCGGCACGGGGCTGCGCGTCGTCAAGCACGGCAACCGTGCGTCGAGCTCGGCGTCGGGCTCGGCGGACGTCTTGGAGGCGCTCGGTGTGCGGCTCGACCATGCTCCCGAGCGGGTCGCAGAGATCTTCACCGAGGCGGGCATCACGTTCTGCTTCGCGCCGACCTTCCACCCAGCGATGCGGCACGCGGCGATCGCGCGGCGCGAGATGGGGATCGGCACGGCTTTCAACTTCCTGGGACCGCTGACAAACCCTGCGAGCCCCCACGCGACCGCAGTCGGCTGCGCCGACCTGCGGATGGCGCCGCTCATGGCGGGCGTGTTCGCGGCGCGCGGCACGTCGGCGCTCGTGTTCCGTGGCGACGACGGTCTCGACGAGCTCGCAGCGACGGGGACGGCGCGGGTGTGGGAGGTGCGCGCCGGCGACGTCGTCGAGAGCGAGCTCGACCCGGCATCCGACCTGGGCCTCGCGCGGATCACGGTCGAGGATCTGCGTGGCGGCGACGCCGTGCACAACGCCGGTGTGGCGCGCGCGGTTCTCGCGGGCGAGCCCGGCCCAGTCCGGGAGACCGTCCTGCTGAACGCGGCAGCTGCGATCGTCGCCGACGGGAGCCTGCCAGGGACGAGCGAGGGCTCCCTCGCGACGCGGCTGGCGGCGGCGTACGCCCACGCTGAGGCTGCTCTCGACTCGGGGGCGGCGAACGCGGTCCTCGATCGCTGGTCGAGCGCGGGCGCTCGCTGAGGCGAGGCGCGCCGCAGGGTATGAACGAGCCGCCTCTCGGCGGAGGTCACCGGTGCTGAGTCACCCTCACCGCGAGGGACGTGGGGCGAGAGACGTCTGCGGGACGATCAGTCGCCGAGCCCGAGGTCGAACGCGTGGTCGAGGTCGTCGGCGGAGTAGGTGCGGAACGCGAGGTTGGTCAGCGTTCGGGTGATCCCGGGGATCTTGTTGACGCCGTCGGCGATGACCTCCGCGAGCTCGTCGTGGTTGCGCACGCGCACGATCGCGATGAGGTCGGTGTCACCGGTGACGGAGTAGACCTCGCTGACGCCGTCGATCGCCGTGACGGCCGCAGCGACCTCGGGGATCTGTGCGGGGATGGCGTCGATCATGACGAACGCGGTGATCATCAGGGTGTCCTCTCGTGGGGTACGGCCGGTGCCGAGCCGGCTGTCTCGAGAACCATCCTGCCAGGCTGAGCGCCCTCCGGGACCGGGACGGAGGCGAGGCCGTGGCGGGTCCGGTCGTCGTCGCCGAGCGTGCCCGTCGTGGCGCGGCCACGGCGAGCCTGGTCGCTCACCGCCGCGTACGACTGCGCGCCGCGGACGGCGCACGACGCTGGGCGCGTCGTCCGGACGAGCCGGACGTCCGGGTCGGCCAGCCAGTCGAGGAGGATGAGCGACTCCTCCGGGTGGGCTGCGGTCGCGGGCGCGACGGGCGGGTCGACGTGCTCGGCCGTCGCGGTCACGGCGTCGATCGTCAGGTAGGGGTCGGTACCGCCCGGTGCGACCGCTGTTCCAGCGAGCCGTCCGTATCGGACGACGACGATCTCCCAGGCGCCCGCTCCCTTCGTGTGCTCGGTGCGACGTGCGGCGACGAGCTCGGCGCACAGCGCGAGCTCCTGGAAGCGTTCGCGGCGTGCGGTGCCCTCCAGGAACGCGGCGAGGCGGTCGCGCTCGGTTGCCGCCTGTTCGTAGCGCTCTTCCTGTGCGAGGCGGGTGATGCGCGCGAGCATCGATCGGTTCGACGACGGAGGCCGGCGACGTCGTGAAGGCCGTCACGACGGCATCGGCCGCGTCGTCGTGCTGCTCGCGAGCGTGGTCGCCCGCGGGGCCGTGCACGGCCACGCACGGGCCGCTGCAGCGGCCGAGGTCGAGGAGCTGGCAGGCGTTCGTGGTCGTGGACGCGACCCGGGGG
>RRZU010665935.1_pt1 | contig 10520 bp, 9 predicted proteins | sample 2165561 | NCBI WGS metagenome assembly RRZU01 (sample SAMN10456909, study PRJNA506462) | wastewater metagenome | isolation source: wastewater sludge | place: USA: Moscow, Idaho | reverse complement strand
GTCGGCTGCAAAAAGTGGGAAGACGGCTCATTTTCCCCCGTATTTCTGTGCGAATAGAACAACTATTCGCTTGAAATCCGTGAAAAACTGCGCTCGTCTCCCACTTTTTTCGCTTCGACCCATCAAGTCCGACAGGCTGCTAGGTCGGTCGGCACGAACGACGGCCCTCCCCCTTGCGGGAATTCTTCACGCAAGGGGGCGAAGAGCCTGCCTATTCCTCATCGTCGCCGCCCTCGCCATCGCGGCGCGGGACGGTTTGCGGATCGCAGGTGATGGCGCGGTAGATCTCGACCCGGTCTCCCGGACGGAGGGCCATGTCGAGCTTCACCAGGCGGCCGAAGACGCCTATCTTCTGCGTTTGCAGGTCGATGGTGGGGAAGGATTTGAGAATGCCCGAGCGGTCGATCACCTGGCGAACCGTCGACTCGTCAGGCACCTCGATGGTCAGCCAGATCTGCTGGCCGGCTTCGGAGTAGGCGACACCTACCTGCATGGCGGATACCCTCTCGATTCAGGATAGAAATCAGGCCAGAACCTGTACGCGCAGGTCGGCATCACTGGCTTCCCGCGCGCGCAACTCCAGCGCACGCTTGCCCGCCAGCAACAGGCCGAGGACGAGAAAGCCACCCGGCGGCAGAATCATCAGCAGGAAGCCGCCGTAGCCGGGGATCACCGTCAGCTCGATGGTGCGGAAGGCCGGTCCGAGAAGTAGACTGGCCTGCGCGAACAGGGTGCCGCTGCCGAGCAGCTCGCGGATCAGGCCGATCAAAGTCAGGGCGCCGGTGAAGCCGAGGCCCATGGCCAGGCCGTCGGCGGCCGAGGCGGCAACGGTGTTCTTCGACGCAAAGGCTTCGGCACGGCCAAGGATGGCGCAGTTCACCACGATCAGCGCGATGAACAGGCCGAGCACCTTGTACAGGTCGTGCAGCCAGGCGTTGAGCCCGAGATCGACGAGGGTCACCAGCGTGGCAATCAGCACCACGAAGATCGGGATGCGCACCTGCAGGCTCACCAGCGAGCGGATGCACGCCACCAGCACGTTGGAGGTGATCAGCACCGCCGTGGTCGCCAGGCCCATACCGAGTCCGTTTGTGCCGCTGGTAGTGACCGCCATCGCCGGACAAAGAGCGAGCATCTGGGCAAAGACGACGTTCTGCAGCCAGAGGCCTTCCTGCATGGTTCGGGCGAGTTGTTTCATGGGGCTTTTTCTCCTTGCAGGATTTCCGCGCGATGGGCAGCGAAGAACTCGAGTCCTTCCCTGACCGCCCTGACCACCGCACGCGGCGTGATGGTGGCACCGGCCATCTGGTCAAAAACGCCACCGTCCTTCTTCACCGCCCATTTTGCCGGCGGTAGGGTGGCAAAAGACAGGCCATTGAATGCCAGTATCCAAGGCGATTTCGCCAGATCAATCTTGTCCCCCAGGCCCGGGGTTTCGGCGTGCTTGATGACCCGGGCACCGAGCAGCACGCCGCTGCTGTCGACGCCGATCAGCACCAGCACCTCGCCGGCATAGCCACGCGCCGAGGTCTGGAAGATCGCCGCGGCGACCTCACCCTGGCGACGGGCGCGGTAGACCAGCTTTTTCGTCCCTTCGCCGTCGCCGACCTGCAGTGTGTCGGCCAGCAGGTCGTTCTCGGCATAGTTCTCGGGCAGGACCTGCGACAGGGAGATTTGCAGATCGCGCGCCTCGGCGGCGGCAATCCGATCGCGTGTGCCAGCGACGGCGAACACCAGGGCGGCGCTGGCCAGCAAGGCCATGACGCCAAGCGAGATGCCCTGGTAGGCAAGACGATCACGGAGGGTTGCCAGCACGGTCTTCAAGCGTCGATCTCCAGTGGCGTTCCGCGCCGGTCACGGCCATAGATTCGCGGCCTGATGAAACGGTCGATCACTGGCGTCAGCGCGTTCATCAACAACACGGCGAAGGCAACACCTTCCGGATAGCCGCCCCAGGTGCGAATGACGTAGGTCAGGAAGCCGACACCGGCACCGAACATCAGCTGGCCGAGTGCGGTATTCGGCGAGGTGACGTAATCGGTGGCGATGAAGAAGGCACCGAGCATGGCACCGCCGGACAGCAGGTGGGTGCCGACGTCCAGGTAGCGGGCAGGATCAAGGCCATGCATCAGCCATGCCGGCAGGGCAATCGCCGCCAGCATCGCCAGCGGAATGTGCCAGGTGATGATCCGCAAGCCGAGCAGCACAAGTCCGCCGGCGGCGATCAACAGCGACGCCGTTTCACCGAGGCTGCCGGCGCGTTCGCCAAGCAGGCTGATGGCCGGCGCCGGCTCGGCGGCCAGTGCCTGCAAGAGATCGACACCGCGTGAAAGTTCGGTCCGCGCATAGCCAAAAATGGTCGCACTGCTCATTGCGTCGAGCATCGTCGGCAAGGTGCCGAAGGTAATCCGCAGCCCATCGACCAACCCGGGGGAGTTGGCCGAGAGGATCGGCGAGGGTGCCGTCCAGATCGTCATCGGTACCGGGAAGGAAATCAGCAGGACGACGCGCGCCACCATCGCCGGGTTGAAGAGGTTCTGCCCCAGGCCACCAAAGACCTGCTTGGCGATGATCGTGGCGAACAGCCCGCCGACCACACCCACCCACCATGGCGCCCAGGGTGGCAGGGAAAGCGCGAGCAGCCAGCCGGTGAGCAGCGCCGAACCGTCGCCGAGCACACGCAGCACCGGTCGTTGCATCAGGCGCAGGCAGATCGCTTCGCCGAGCAGTGCCGCGCCAATGGTGATCCACCACAAGTGCACAGCCGGCCAGCCGTACAGCCAGAAGCCGTAAGCGGTGGCCGGCAGCAGGGCCGCGGCGACCGACAGCATGACGCGCGCAACCGTGCTCGCCGTCGCGGCATGCGGTGCGGCGACCGGGCTGGCGTGCAGCGGCGAACTCATGTCGCCGCCTCGCTGGGCGCCCTGACGGCGCGCACCGCTGGCGGGCGCGCCGGCGCTGCGACGGCGGTGGCGGCCCTGGCGGCTTCGCGTTCGGCCTTGCGCCTGGCCGCGACGGCCGCTTTTTCCTGCGCCTCGCGTGCCAGTCTTGCCAGGCGCTCTTCGGCCAGGCGCCGGCCCGCCTCATTGCGCAGCCGGTTCCGCTCGCGCGCCGACAGTTCTCCCTTGGCGTAACTGAAATACTGCACCAGCGGGATCTGCGAGGGACAGACGTAGGCACAGCAACCACAGGCGATGCAATCGGACAGGCCGAAGCCGGTCGCCCCGTCGAGGTCTTCAGCGACGATCCGACTGGCCATTTCCAGTGGCAGGAGGCCCATCGGACAGGCACGGGTGCAACTGCCACAGCGAATGCAGGGGCCGGCTTCCGGCAGTAAGGCTTCGCTTGCATCCAGGGCGAGAATACCCGACGCGCCCTTGACGATCGGCACCCTGGCGTGCGGCAGGACAACGCCCATCATCGGCCCGCCGAGCAGCAGGCGGGCCGGCCGGCCAATGACTCCGGCGAAGCGCAGGAGGTCGACGACCAGCGTACCGATCGGCGCCAGCACGTTGCCGGGCCGCGCCAGCGCGCCACCGTTGAGGGTGACGATACGCTCCACCAGTGGTTCACCGCGGCGCAGTGCGCGATGGACGGCGGCGCAGGTGGAGACGTTGTGCACCAGCACGCCGACCTCCGCGGCGCGCGCGTCGGCAGGCACTTCCTTGCCGGTCAGGGTCTGGATCAGTTGCTTGTCCGATCCCATCGGATAGCGCGCCGGTACCGGCCGGATATGGACGTTGCCGAAGGCAGCCGCAGCGACCGTCAGCGCGGCGATTGCCTCCGGCTTGTTGTCCTCGATACCGACCAGGGCTTCGCTGGCGCCGATGGCGTGCATCACGATGCGCAGGCCGTCGACCACTTCGAGCGCGCGATCACGCATGATTCGATCATCGGATGACAGATAAGGCTCACATTCGCCGCCATTGACGATCAGCGTGTTGACCTTGAGACGCCGACCGAGATTGAACTTGACCGCTGCCGGGAAGGTTGCGCCGCCAAGGCCGACGACGCCGGCCGCTGCCGTTCGCCGGGCGATCTCTTCGGGTGCGAGAGCGAAGGGGTCGCTTACCGGCACGCGCTCACACCAGTTGTCGGCGCCGTCGGCGGCAATCGTGACTGCCAGTTGGCTGAGACCGGAGGGATGCGGCGCCGTAATTTCGCCGATCGCGGTGATCCGTCCCGAGGTCGGCGCATGCACCGGCGCCGAGACCTTACCCTGTGCTTCGGCGACCAACTCGCCCTTGAGCACGCGTTGGCCGACCAGCACCACCGGCCGCGCCGGGCCGCCGACGTGCTGCTGCATCGGGACGTAGAGAAACTCCGGCACCGGCAGCGAGCGTAGCGGTGTGTCCGCAGCCGGGCGCTTGTGATCGTTCGGATGAACACCCCAGCGGGGGTGACTGCGGAAGATTTTTTCGAAAATTCCCACGTTTTGCCTCGTTGCTTTTCGGTGGCTTTCTAGGCGGCAAACGCGCCCGGTACCATGGCCGGCTTCGGCCACACCCAATGCTGAACGGTGACTGGCACCGCCTGCATCACCAGCGCTTCGGTCGGGCAGCGGTCGATGCAGTTGCCGCAGCCGGTGCACGCTTCGCGAATCACGTTATGGATCTGCTTGGCGGCACCGAGGATCGCATCCGTCGGGCAGACCTTGCTGCAGCGGCAACAGCCGATACAGATCTCTTCGGCGACACTGGCGATCTGCGGACCGTCGTCGACCAGCGCGCTGAGGTCGATGGTGATCCCCAGTTTGGCTGCCAGCGTCTGCGCCAGGGCCTTGCCGCCCGGCGGGCAGAGGGTCACGGCAGCGCTGCCGTCGGCAATCGCAGCCGCCGCCGCTGGACAGCCGGCGTATCCACACTGGCCGCAGTTGGATCCCGGCATCATGGCGGCGATCTCGTCGACGACGGGATCGCCGTCGACGTGAAACTTTTTCGCGGCGACGCCCAGGGCAAGTCCGAGCACGGCACCGAGGAGCGTGAGAAACAGAACGGCAACCGACATGGCAAAATCTCCTACTGAAAATTGAGGCCGGCAAAACCCATGAAGGCCAGCGACAGCAGACTGGCCAGGATAAAACTCACCGGTGCACCGGCAAACGCCGCCGGCACGCGCGCCAGCGCCAGGCGCTCGCGCAAGCCGGCAAAAATCAGCAACACCAGGGTGAAGCCAAGAGCCGAACCGAAGCCATAAGCAACGCTGCGCACGAAGCTCATGCTTTCCTGGGCGGTCAGCAGGGCCAGGCCCAGTACCGCGCAGTTGGTGGTGATCAGCGGCAGATAGATGCCGAGTGCCTGATACAGCGCCGGCGCCGATTTCTTGACCACCATCTCGACAAACTGCACGGTGGCAGCGATGACCAGGATGAAGGTGAGAATCCGCAGGTAGCCAAGCGCGAAAGGGATGAGCAGGCAATGCTCGAGTATCCAGGTCGCGGCGCAGGCCAGAGTAATCACGAAGGTCGTGGCGAGCCCCATCCCCAACGCGCTGTCGATGCTTCTCGAAACGCCCATGAAGGGGCAGAGCCCGAGAAACTTCACCAGCACCACGTTATTCACCAGGGCGGTTGATAGCAGCAGTAAAAGGTAGGCGGTCATGGTTGGCAAACTCCTCGATCTTCGTTGTGCACGAACCGTGCCACCGTATGCGGCAGGGCACCCCAAAAGCGTGCCGCGCCTCCCAAGTTGGCACCAGCATGGCGTTTTTTCTTCTCCTGGCGACCTCGCCACCCGCCAGAACCGATCCCGGCTGATGTCGCAAGTCCTACAAAACACAACAAATGAAGCCAGAAACGGTAGCGAAATCAGAGCCGGCACGAAATCTGCTTTTTATCAAGGCAGCAGCTCATCGCAAGGGGAAGGAAATGGCGAACAAGCAACTCAGGACAGCGTCCGAAGGCGAGCAGCAGATGGCGGACGGGTCTCCTCCGACGATCCATCCGCAGGTCTTTCAGCAAACCGTCAATCAGGCCGAGATGGCGATCTCGATCACCGACGTGCACGGCAACATCCTCTACGTGAACGCTGCCTTTTCACGTGTCACCGGTTACGCCAGCGACGAGGCCATCGGCAAGAACCAGTCGATGCTCGCCACCGAGGCCATGCCGCGCGAGTTGTACCAATCGCTGTGGCAGACGATTTCGCGCGGCGAACCCTGGAGTGGGCGCCTGGTCAATCGCCGCAAGGACGGCAGCAAATACCTCGCCGAATTGAGCATCTCGCCGGTCGTCAATGCCACTGGCGAGATACTGAACTATCTCGGCATGCATCGCGACATCACCGAAGTTCATCGTCTGGAGTACCAGGTCAGGAACCAGAAAGCCCTGATCGAGTCGGTGGTGGACGCGGCGCCGGTGGTCATCGCGCTGCTCGACATTGACGATCGAGTGGTCCTGGACAATCATGAATACAAGAAGCTGCAGGCCGATCTCGGCATGGCCGAGCCGGCGCCGATGCTGATGTCGGCGGTCCGCGCCAGCCTCGAACTGGAAGCGGGCCGGAGCCGGGGAAGACGCAACCTGGGGTATCTTTTTCTCGATCGCGAAGTTCGGCTTGACCCTCCCGGTGGCCGATCGCCGCGCTGGTTTTCCTGTTCCGGAAGCCGTGTGCGCGAGGACGATGGCGCGGGCGATGCCCTCCTCACGGGACAGGGTCGCGATTACCTGTTGCTGGTGGCGAAGGAGGTCACCAGCCTGCGCGCCCAGCAGGAAAAAGTCCGCGTTGCCGCGCTACAGGTGCTGATGGCCGACGAGGACCGGGTGTCGACCCTGCGCGAAAGTCTCGCCGCCGCCACTTTCCGGATCGAGGGACCACTTAACATGATCGCCTCGGTGGTCGGCATGCTCTCCCGTCGCAAAGGTGAAACGGACCCCATGTCGGTCGCGCTGGCGGATGCGGTCAGCGCCGGCCAGCAGGCACTCGAGGATCTGCGATCGATGATTCCCGGCGACACCCGCGAAAAGATCGGCCCGGTCAACGTGAATGAGCTACTGCGCGACGTTTTCGACTTGTCGACCACCCGTCTACTCGCCGCCGGCATTACCGTAAACTGGAAGCCGCAGGCGATGTTGCCTGCCTTGCAGGGAGCGCCGAACAAGCTGCGTTCGCTGTTCAAGGCGCTGATCGACAATTCCATCGAGGCCATGAACACGCGCGGCTGTCGCGAACGCGAGCTGACCGTGGCCAGCAGCGCACGCCTCGGCGGTATCGAAGTACTCATCGCCGACACCGGGCCGGGCATCCACAGCGCTCATCACCTGAAGGTTTTCGAACCGTTTCATACCACCAAACGCGGTGGTGGACATCTCGGTACCGGCTTGTCGTCGGCGCAGCAGGTCGCTGCCGAACACGGCGGCTTCATCGAGATCGAGCCATTGATGACCCGTGGCTGCCGTGCCCGCGTACTGCTGCCCCTGCACCGACCAGCATGAGCGAAAGTCGTTCAGAATCCTTGCTGCAATCCCAGTTCGAGACCCTGCTGCGCGTCTCGCAGGTGCTTTCGCGCTCGCTCGATTTCCCTCTGACGCTGCGCGAAGTGCTGCGCACGCTCGAGATCAGCGGTCACCTGAGCCGCGGTTTGGTCGGCGTCGTCGATGCCGACGCTGGCGACCTGAGCGTGCACGCCGTACACGGCCTTGAAGACGAGGAGTTCGAGTCGGTACGCTACCGGCCCGGTGAGGGACTGATCGGCACGATTCTCGACGGTGGTCGGAGCTGCGCAGTAGCCCGACTGGGCGATGAACCGCGCTTCCTCAACCGGCTGGGTCTCTACGAGCGGGAACTGCCCTTCATCGCCGTCCCGATTCATGTTGGCGGGAGGTTGCAGGGGGTCCTGGCCGTGCAACCCGACGAGCCTGACGACGGCCGGCTCGATGAACGGGTCCGTTTTGTCGAGATGCTGGCCAACCTGATCGGCCAGAATGTCCGCCTTGCACTCGCAGCTACGCAAGAGAGCAAGGCGCTCAACGGGTAACGCGACGCCCCTCCCCGCTCCATTCGCCATCGACCCGGTTTCGTCAATCTCGTCGGTCACTCGGTCGCCATGCTACGCATCTTCGACCAGATCCGTATGGTCTCCAAATGGCCGACGACCGTGCTGGTACGCGGCGAGACGGGAACCGGCAAGGCGTTGATCGCCAACGCCATCCACTACAACTCGCCGCGCGCGCGCGGCCCCTACGTGCGCCTCAACTGTGCATCGCTGCCCGAGAATCTGCTCGAGTCGGAACTTTTCGGGCACGAGAAAGGCGCGTTCACCGGCGCGGTCAATTCGCGCAAGGGGCGCTTTGAAATGGCCGACGGCGGCACCCTTTTCCTCGACGAAATCGGCGACATCTCGCCGGCGTTTCAGGCCAAGCTGCTGCGCGTGCTGCAGGAAGGCGAACTGGAACGTGTCGGCAGCGGCCGCACGCTCAAGCTCGACGTGCGCTTGATCGCTGCCACCCATCGCGACCTGGAAGCGGCGGTGGACGCCGGCGACTTCCGGGAGGATCTTTACTACCGCCTCAACGTGATGCCGATTCTGCTGCCGCCACTGCGCGATCGCCTCGAAGACTTGCCAAAAATCGCCAACCATCTGCTCGACCGTCTCGGCGGCATGCAGCGTCGCCCGTTACGCCTCACCGCTGGCGCACAGCGACGCCTGGCGCAGCATCACTGGCCGGGCAATGTGCGCGAGCTGGAAAACTGCCTCGAACGGGCGGCGGTGATGTCCGAGAGTGGCGATATCGACGCCGATCTGATCCGCATCGACAGGACGCGCGAGCGTTCTGGGCGGCGTCCGATGACCAGCGGACCAATGCTCCCGGCAGCGCGGAATTCAGCTGCCGATGATGGCGAGAGCGCCGACGACAACATCGCACCCGGTGGCGAGAAGAGCGAGCGCGAGCGGGTGATTGCCGCGCTCGAACAGGCCGGCTGGGTGCAGGCGCGCGCCGCCCGCCTGCTCGGCATGACCCCGCGCCAGATCGCCTACCGCGTGCAGATCCTGAACATCGAGGTGAAGCAGATGTAATGGCCACTTGTGGCCCGTTTGGTATGTTGCGTGATCGCGATCGTTGGTGCCGCCCTCAAGCAGCGCTTGCCCTGCTGGAACCAGTCGTCAATCCGCCATTGTCGCATTTGCGACATCAACAAGGGCTGCGGACATCCCCTATTTTTCAGTGACTTAAGGTAATCGAAGAAGCTGGCACGGCAGTTGCTGAATCATGGGTGCCTCGAACCTGAAAAGCACAAGGGAAGCCCGCCATGGATCTGCCTGTCATCGAACACTCGCCGCCCGCAGCCGCTGGCTGCAAAGCCAGCAGTTGCGGCTCCACCGCCCGGCAGATGGACGGTCTCACCGACGACATTCGCGCCAGGGTGCAGGATCACCCCTGCTATTCGGAAGACGCCCATCACTATTTTGCGCGTATGCACGTCGCGGTGGCGCCGGCATGCAACATCCAGTGTCACTACTGCAATCGCAAATACGACTGTGCCAACGAGTCGCGACCCGGCGTCGTTTCCGAACTGCTGACGCCGGATCAGGCGGTGCGGAAGACCCTGGCGGTAGCGGCGACGATCCCGCAGATGAGCGTGCTCGGCATTGCCGGTCCCGGCGACCCGCTGGCCAATCCCGCGCGGACCTTCGAGACTTTTCGCCAGTTGGCGCTGAAGGCGCCGGATATCAAGCTCTGCGTGTCGACCAACGGTCTCGTGCTGCCCGAGCACGTCGACGAACTGGTCAAGTACAACATCGACCACGTCACGATCACCATCAACTGCGTCGATCCGGAGGTGGGAGCGAAGATCTATCCATGGATTTTCTGGAAGAACCGGCGCGTCTTCGGCCGCGAGGCGGCGGCGATTCTCATCGACCAGCAACAGAAAGGGCTGGAGATGCTCACCGCGCGGGGCATCCTGGTCAAGGTGAACTCGGTGCTGATCCCCGGCGTCAATGACCGGCACCTGCCGGAAGTGTCGAAGATCGTCAAGGCCAAAGGCGCCTTCCTGCACAACGTCATGCCGCTGATCGCCGAGGCCGCGCACGGCACCTTCTACGGGGTGATGGGCCAGCGCAGCCCGCAGCCGGCCGAACTCAAGGCGCTGCAGGATAGCTGCGCCGGCGACATGAACATGATGCGCCACTGCCGTCAGTGCCGTGCCGATGCCGTCGGCCTGCTCGGAGAAGACCGCGGCGCCGAGTTCACGCTCGACAAGATCGAGACCATGGAGATCGACTACGAGGCGGCGATGGTCGTGCGCGCCGAGTTGCGCGCGCAGATTGCCGCCGAGTTGGCCGAAAAGCGCGCCATGGCACACTCGCCGACTGCACCGCAGCCAGGCCCGCAGCTCACCCCGCAGCCCATCCACTTCCAGTCCCGCACCGTCAAGCCTGCGGCCGCGGCCGGCCGGCCGGTGCTGATGGCAGTCGCGGCCAGGAACGGACTGGTCGCGGTGCACTTCGGTCACGCCAGCGAGTTCCTGGTGTACGAAGCCTCGGCAAGCGGCGCCCGCCTGGTCGGCCACCGCAAGACG
>RRZU012313096.1_pt1 | contig 10521 bp, 9 predicted proteins | sample 2165561 | NCBI WGS metagenome assembly RRZU01 (sample SAMN10456909, study PRJNA506462) | wastewater metagenome | isolation source: wastewater sludge | place: USA: Moscow, Idaho | reverse complement strand
GAGCATCACCGGCAACTCGGTCACGACGACCAACGCCGAGTACCCGCTGCTGGTCTCGCGGGTGCGACCGGCCGGCGACGCGGCGAAGAACGCCAACCTGACGCTCGACAACAACGCGTATGCCGGCCCGGTCCCGGCGGCATCGGCGCTCTTCGTCTGGAACGGCCGCGCCGTGACAGGACTCGCGAACTGGACGAGGTCCTCCGGGCAGGACGCCCACAGCACCTGGACCCAGCGGTAGCTGCCCCTGCCCGGGCTGCTGGTCAGACTCGCTTGGAATGGTAGGCCCACATGGCGATCTCGACTCGGTTGCGGACCCCGAGCTTGGCCATCAACGAGGCGACATGGCTCTTGACGGTGCTCAGACCGATGAAGAGCTCTGCGGCGATCTCGGCATTGGTGCGGCCGCGGGCGAGCAGCGCCAGCACCTCCTCCTCGCGCTCAGTCAGTGGATCGACGGGCTGGGTCACCGTCTCGGGTGCGTGGTCGACGAGGGTCGCCAGCAGCCGTCGCGTCACATTGGGGGCGATCAGTGCGTCCCCGTGGGCAGCGGCGTGCACGGCCTGGACGAGCAGGTCCGGCCCGGCGTCCTTGAGGAGGAAGCCGCGAGCGCCGGCGCGCAAGGCGCCGAGGACGTACTCGTCCAGGTCGAAGGTGGTGATGACCACGACCGCCATCGGGTCCGCCACGTCGGGACCCGCGAGGCGCCTGGTCACCTCGACCCCGTCGAGCCCGGGCATGCGGATGTCGACGAGGAGCACGTCCGGGCGCAGCCGGGTCGCCACCTCAAGGGCCTGTATGCCGTCCGCGGCCTCCCCGACAACGTCGATATCGGTTTGGGCACCGAGAATCATCACCAGCCCGGTCCGCACCAGGTCCTGGTCATCGGCCACGACGACACGAATGCTCATGGCGGATCCTGCGAGACCTGCGAGACCTGCGAAACGTGCACGGGGAGGACGGCCTCCACCATCCAGCCACCGTGGTGCGCCGGGCCCGCCGTGAGGGAGCCGCCAAGGAGCTGGGCGCGTTCGCTCATGCCGGTCAACCCGAACCCAGGCGGAGCAGCCGACCCGGTGTGGGTGAGCCCGTCGTCGGTGACGCGCAGCCGGAGGTGGTCGCCGACGCGGCATACGTCGATGCCGACATGCGTGGCGCCATGGGCGTGACGGAGGGCGTTGGTGACCGCCTCCTGTGCGATCCGGTAGACCGCTGCGTCCACGGGTCCGGGCAGCCCGGTGACGGCGCCGGTGAGCGAGACAGCGACGTCCGGCGTCGCGTCCGCGCGCGCCAGCCGAGGGAGTTCGGCGACCCCCAGCTGCGGCGAGTAGGCTCCCCAGCCGTCCTCCCGGAGGACTCGCACCATGGCCCGCATCTCCGACAGGGTGCGCGTCGCCTCGGCCTCGATCGTGGCCAGCACCTGGGCCGCCTGCGCCGGCTGGGCGCGGGCGACCACGCCACCGGCCTGAGCCTGCACCGCGATGGCCGAGACGTGATGGGCAACGGTGTCGTGCAGCTCGCGGGCCAGGGCCAGCCGTTCCTCATTGCGGATCTCGCGCTGCCGGCGCTGCCAGAGGTCGGCGCGGGAGCGGAATATCGCTGCGAGAGAGGCGATGAAGAGCAGCAGGAGGCTGCCGCCGACGAGGTCCGGCAGAGTCGCTGACGAGGCATACATTCCCAGACCCACGACGGCGGCGACCCACGGCATACCCACGGCGATCTCGCGCCCCGAGCCCCACCGGACCAGGGCGTAGAGCAGGATCAGGATGGCCATCATCGAGGAGGGGCCGAGGTCGTCGGTGCGGGCGACCAGCTGGATGGCTGAGAGCAGCCCGGCGACACCGAAGCCGACGAGGCAGGTGGCCAGCGGGTGGCTCCGCCGCCAGAGCAGCACCGGCATCACGGCAAGGGCCAGCAGGGTGACCACCGGACGCCAGGCAAGATCGGGGCGGGCTACCCCTTCGTAGAGTGCGGCCGCCTCGACGGCAGCGAGGAGGACCCAGTCCCCACGGCTCACGGGTGGAGCGTCGGTGGGGCGTGGCTCGCGCCAGATGGCGCGCCAGAGGGGTCTCACCTGTTCAGGCTAGGGATCGCCGGTGTGCGGGGCCAGTTCCAGGCCGAGCGGAGGATGAACGCGAGGGCGACCATCTCGAGGGCGAATCCGAGACCGTAGTAGGCCAGCCAATCCCCGCCCACCAGGTTGAACCCCATCCAGGGGATCAGGAGGGTGGCGACGACAAGGTTCGTCACACGGTTGGCGCGCGGGGGAAGGACCGTCGAGAGCAGGATCATCATCATCGGGACCGCCGAGGCAGCCAGCGCGCTGACCATGAAGGTCTGGGTGATATCGAAGGTGAAGACCTTCCCTTTCAGGATGCCCTCGACGGCGCCTGGCTTGTAGAGGCCGAGGACGTCGACATAGATGTAAAGGCACATGAAGGTGGTCCAGGCTGCGGCAAGCTTCAGCTGGAGGGGCACCTGCTGGTCCGTTCGGGTGGTCGGGGCCGGTGCTGTGTGCGTGGTCATCGGTGGAAGTCCTTCGGGTGAGTCGAGTGCGTGACTCCTCCACGATCGCGGGTTTCGCTTGCGGACTCATCAGCCCCCAGACCTGACCTGGACCGGCCGAAAGAACGGTCTGCGACTCCCCCTTTCGGCGTGAGATCCTCCCGCCGCCTCCCCCGGCAATGATGGAACAGTCACAGGCTGAAAGAATCCACCACTGCCCATTGTGTGTTCATGCGCTGACGGAACTGTTCCAGAACAGCCGCCGGGTCAGGTGAGCGCTGCGCGCCGGTGCCGGGCGCTCGTCAGCAGGTCGACATTGTCGGAACGTTGCTCGACGCTGCCCAGACCGGGCGGCAGCGCCCGTACGTCACTGTCCCGGATGCTGTCGAGCAGCCGGGGCACCATGCTCTGGCCGATATGGCGATAGGGCCGGTCGTGGAATGGCGCGCTCGCGGGTGATGACGTCGGTATGCCGAGTTGTCCCTGATGATCGGCGAGCGCGTCCAGGGCGTCGGCGAGGTGCGCGGCCCGGTCCTCCCAGCCGTCGGCCGTGAGCGTCTCGCTCAGGGCCGTGGCGACGTTGATGTGCAGCGGGAGCCGGTTGAACAGGGTCCCCCGCCACTTGGGGTAGGGCACCCACTGCCGGCACAGGAGGAAGCCGAGATGCATGGTCGCGTCGACCAGACGCGCGGCGATGACGCGAGAGCCCAGGTCGTCGCCGCGGTGCCCGGCGCGTTGCATTAGCGGCAGCTCCTGGTCGATGCGCTGCCAGTCGCAGGCGATGACATAGCGCCAGACATCGTTCGGGTACCACGCCAGCGCCTCACGCAGGGAAGTCAGGTCCCCGACGTCGTCCCGGAAGACCTCCCCGGCCGTGATCTCAAGGACGGCCTGACCGCTCAGGCTCAGCCAGTCCTGGACGGATGCGTCCCGGCGGGGGTCGAAGCCAAGGTGCTGCTTGGCTGCGGAGTCAACGCTGTCGACATCGATGCGCAGACGTGCCGCCGGGTCGGAAGAGAAGCCGAAGCGCACCGGGTGGCCGTCAAACTCGGTCGGTAGGTGGTCCTCGAGCGTCGACCGCAGCCGGGTGACGTCGGTGTCGGCGACGAACAGCTGCAGCCGCAGGCCCCAGTCATGGTCGCGGGATATCTCGTCATCGAGGCCGAGAACCTCCGACCCGGACCCCAAACGCGCGGCGGCATACCGCAGCTCGGGCACGTGCCGGCGGATGGTCGGCGCCACAAGCTCAGTGAAGTAGGACCGGGCCAAGGCGATGCCGCCAGGAGCGGGAGTCACCCGACGATCCTTGCAGGCGGGTCGCGCCCCCGTCGGGTAGTGCCGCTCGGGCGCAGCAGGGCGATGTATCAGGAACACAGGTCGGCAACTCCTTCCCCCCCGGTAGAATCTCTAACCCCCAGGAGAAGGCATGACCAACGACCTTGGCCCTGAGTTCGCGGCATACCCCGTCGCAGCCGTACCCGGCGCAACCGCGCGGTGGCACGACGGCGGTGTCCGGATCACCACCCCGCTCGGGGCCGTCGAGGTGCGGTTTGCCATGCCGAATGTCGGCCGCCCGCACTTCCCCGGACCAGCGGGAGACCAGGTGCAGATCCTGGAAGCCGCCGCCGTGACCGGCACCGTCCAGGGCAAGGTGGACGACACGGACGCGCTGGTCCGGGCCGCGCTGTCGGGACGCATCGCTGCCCTGGCGACCGGCGACCCGACGACCGTGGTCGTGACCACGTTCGGTCCGGGGCAGCAGCAACCGGACGGCTCGTGGGCCTGGCCAGTGCTCGGCGCTGCGCCTCAGCGGCGGTTGCTCGACATCGCGCTCGCCGACGGCGACGGTTGGCGGGTCATCGCGCCGCACGCGGTCTACTACCGCGCCGACTGGTCCGACTTCGGCCTGGCGCACCTGACGGACACCCACGTGGCCCGGCGGATCGACCTCTTCAAGCCGACCCTGCGCGGGTTGGGCCGCGCCGAGGCCGCCGACAGACTGCTCAACTGGAACGACCGGTTCCGCGGGTTCGTCCGGTTCGCCAACGCCCTGCACGACGCCGGTCAGCTGGACGTCATCGTGGCGACCGGCGACCTGATCGACTTCCAGTTCGAGACCACCGACGACCCCCTGGGCGGCGGCAACTCACTCTTCCTGCGCGAGCTCGTGCTGGGCACGGCCCCCGGCCCCGACTTCCCGAACGTCGAGGAGCTGCGGGTGCCGATCCTGATGACGCCCGGCAACCACGACTACCGACACAACCCCTACCAGCTGATCTTCGACATCCACTCCTGGGGCAAGGACTGGAGTCGGCTGCACAACCACGCCGACTACAACCTGGGCAAGGACGACGCGATCGCGTTGACGAACGCCCTCTACTTCCCCGGCGGGGACGACGTCCCCAACATCGACGAGGACGACGCGGCGGCGATGGTGGCCATCGAGCCATCCCTGCGCGCTTGGCGCGAGCATCTCGCCGACCCGCAGACCAGCGTTGTCACCCTCGGGCCGCACCGGCTGGTCCTGGTTGACTCGTCCCACGACGTGGGCACAGTGACCACGATGTGGGAGGCCTTCAAGAGTTGGATCGGCGCGGTGGGCGAGGACCAGCGCACCTTTATCGGCGGGTCACCGAACTGCGAGGGCATCACCGACGGCGAGTACGAGCTCGCGATCACGGCGATCGACGAGGCTCCTGACGAGGGCCTGGTCATCCTCGCCATGCACGCGCCGCTGGTGAACCCATGGAACACCGAGTACCCGTACTACCTCCGCGAGACCCAGCGGCCCGCCAACGCCAGCCACGCCTGGTGGTATGCCGCGCGGCATACCTCGCCGTTGAACAGCCTGGACGGCGACTGGGTGCGTGGCCAACACAAGGACTGGTTCGGCCGCGACGGTGAGGGCGAACCGCCCTACCTCAAGCGCGGCAACAGCCAGGACCTGCTCGACTTCGGGGTGTCCCGGGGCAAGGCGGACGACCTGATCCGCGCCGTCGTCGGCTACGGGCGGCGGCGTCCGGCTGACCTGGTGCTCGCCGGGCACACGCACCGCAACAACGAGATCAGGCTGAGCGTCGTCGGGGACGAGCTGGGCTACTTCCTCGACTTCTACACCCAGAACCCGCGCCAGTACTACGAGACCCGGTTCGTCACCGCCGACGACGCCAAGGCGACTCTGGCGACGAGGACGAACAACACCCCGTACTCGGTGCGGTCCAGCGCCACCTACGTCCACATCGACGAGGAGGCGCTGCCCGACACCGCGCCGTGGCCGATGCCGTATGCCGCCAAGCACGGGTATGCCGTTCAAGTGCCCCCGTATGCCGATCCGCTGGACCGCGCCGCGGACAAGCGCGACTGGTGGTCCCGGCACCGGCCGCTGCTGCTCCAGACCGGCGCCCTCGGCCCGATGGAGAACAACCAGGTGAGCTTCAGTGGCTTCCGGTTGATCTCGGTGCACGACAACGTCATCCAGCAGGTCCACCACCTGCCGATCGAGCGGCTTGAGGCGGCCGGGTTCACGCTCAGCCTCGAGGCTGCGGCCGCGGTCGACGGCCCTCGTGGGGTGCGTCACCGGGAGCGGTCGCGGCGCTTCGCGCTGCCGAAGCCGGCCGGCGCCCCCGCGGTGCTCCTTCCCGGCTCGGGGGGGCACTCGGCCATCTACCGGGACACCGAGGGCTTCCTCGTCGAGAACTGGGACGTGCCGGGCTCGGCGGGGGGCGGGCGCCTGGCGGACCGCGCGCTGGCCCCGGCGGCGGCCGGTGACCCAACGACCTTCCTCGACCCGCAGGGGACCAATGTGGTCGTCTATCGCGCTGTCGATGGCGGGATCCACACCCTCTACTGGAGCGGGACCGCGCCGGCTGCGCATGACGACCTCAGCGGCTACGCCCAGGCGCCGGCGGCGGCCGGTGAGCCCGCGGCATACCAGCTGGCCGGCGGCAGCCACATCGTCTACCGCCGCGCGGACGGGCATCTGCAGGAGCTGTTCTGGATGGGCGTCGACCCGGTCCAGACCGCGTGTCTGACGGAGTATGTCGAGGCACCCCTGGCCGCTGGCGACCCGAGCTCCTACCCGGTCACCACCGCTGGGCAGAACATCGTGATCTACCGCGGAGTCGACGGGCACGTGCACTCGCTCTACTGGGCCGATGGCCCGACCGGGCACGACGACCTCTCCGGCTGGACCCAGACTCCCGATGCTGTCGGCGTGCCGGTCGGATATCACCTGCCCGCCACCGACACCCATCAGGTCGTCTATCGGGCCGTCGACGGGCATCTGTATGAGATCTGGTGGCAGGGGGTCGCGCCGGCCTCTGGGTGGGACCTGATCGCCGCTGCCGGTTCGCCTGGGGCGGCTGCGGATCCGGCCTGTTGGTTTGTGCCCGCGACGGGGATCAAGCATGTGGTCTATGTCGGGACCGACGGGCATCTGCACGATCTGGCCTGGGCACCTGGGTCGGGCACGCCGGTGTGGACCGACCTCACGGCGTATGCCGTCGCGCCACAAGCGGTGCCGGAGCGGGTGAGCGCGTTTGCCGATCCCGGGTCGGCGGTCTGCCGAGTTCTCTACCGCGCTGCCGACCAGGAGGTCCACGAGATCCGTTGGGGCTGAGCGGGTTGGCCGCGCCCGCCGGGGCGACCTATCGGGATTGACGATGAATGGTCCGAGCGGGAGCGTGGGCGACATGGAGTCCGAGCGGTTCGTCGCCCTCTTCCACGAGGCATACCTGGCCTTCCATCGACGGTCCGGTCGCCGGGGGCAGCTGACGAATGCCTCCCGCTCGGTGCTTCTTCATCTCGCGCAGGCGGGGCCGCTGAGCATCGGCGAGGCGGCCCGGCATCTCGACCGGGCCCAGTCGGTCGTGAGCGACATCGTCGCCCAGCTCGAGGACAAGGGCCTGCTCGAACGCGAGAGGGACCCCTCGAACGGGCGGCGAACCCTGGTCTGGCTCACGCCGGATGGCCTGGACCGGTTGCGTGAGGACAGCACCCCGCTCGACGTGGAACTCGTCGCGAGCGCGCTCGTCCGGCTCGATGCCAGCACCCGCGAGGGTCTCCTCCGAGGCCTCGCGGCGCTCGTGGAGACCGGCAACCACCCCAACCACGAGCCTAGGAGCACCTGATGACGACGTGTGAGAGCTGCGGTATGCCGATCGAGACTGGCCCCTACTGCCCGCATTGCACGACCCCCGACGGCACGCTGCAGGACTTCGAGACGCGCTTCGAGACGATGGTCGCCTGGCAGGCTCGGCGAGCTCCCGACGCCTCGCGCGCCGAGCTCGAGGCCCAGACCTTGGCCTACCTGCGGACGATGCCCGCCTGGCGGGACCACCCTCGCGTGACGGGCGGCTGACCCGGGTCGCCGGGCCCACTCAGAGTCCGGGCCAGGGACCGGGATCTGCCGTATCCGCCTGGCCGAATGGAGGACGCGTCCTGCCCACCGCGGCTCACGCGGTGGGCAGCCGCCCCGTCGGCGAGGGGGCGATGACGGCGGAGGCATAGACAGATCGGTTCTTCGTCCGGCATCTGCCGCCCCCTCATCGTCGTCAGGAGGGATCGGGTTCTGCCTCGGTTCTGGTCAGCTCTTCGGCGAGCATGAAGATGATCCCGCTGGGGCCACGGACGTAGGTGAGCTTGTAGATGTCTTCGTAGGTCGCCACGCCGCGCAGCGGGTGGCAACCATGCGCCGCGGCGATCTCGAGAGCGGCGTCGATGTCGTCGACGGAGAAGGCGACGCGGTGCATGCCGATCTCGTTGGGCTGGGTCGGTTCGGTCTCGATCGCATCGGGATGGATGTACTCGAAGAGCTCGAGGCGGCCGTTGCCGTCTGGGGTCTGGAGCATGGCGATCTTGGCGTGGTTGCCGTCGAGACCCACGGCGGCGTCGGTCCAGTCGCCGCTGACGGTGGCCCGACTCAGGACGGTCAGTCCGAGGTCGGTGAAGAGGGCGATCGTCTCCTCGAGGTCTCGGACAGCAATGGCGACGTTCTCTAGCTTGATGGGCATACCTGGCACGGTACACAGGCCGCGGCTCCGGTCTGGTCTCCGAGTCCGCCTCGGTCTGTCCGAGAAAGAGGGCGTGCGACCGGCCTCAGCCGCTGCGCTCAGTCGTCGAGATGATCGCCTTCGAGAACGCGTCGGTGGTGGCACTGGACGCGCCGCCGGACCCGCTTCATCGACCGCTTCACCCCAAACCGCAAGGGTGCGTATGACGGCTCCGTCATCGGAGGCGGCGATGGCGATCGGCGGCTCACGGCATACGAAGTCACCCAGCTCCTCTCCAACCGTAGCCAGCCGGACCACGACAGGGCGGTGGGTCCCGGCGCAACCCTCGCTGACCTCGATCCGCTCAAGGTGTCAGCCCTTCACGCCAGGCTTGGCAACCGACCGACGAGGGCGTTCGCCACGCCTGACGGCACTCTGGCGCTCACCCGGGCGGGGGTGCTGGCCCAGGACTCCGGCGGCGTCGCGCGGCCTTCCTGGGCAGGACTGCTCTGCCTCGGCGTGTAGCAGCAGCGGCTCTTCCGCAGCCGTTCGTCTCGTTCTTCGCTTTGCCGACTCGGGACATGGGAGACATGCTGGACGACGGCACACGGTTTCTCGACAACGCGACGTACGACGGAACCATCCCCGAGATGCTCGAGGCCGTGATCGCCGCCGCGCGACGCACCATGCGCAGCGCTTTCGTCATACGGGGCTCTGGAGGGCCATCGGTCGCGATCCTCCCTCGGGCGCCGTGGTCGCCAACGAACCACATGATCGTGGTCTGGCCCGCATCGCCCCGACGCCCGCCGGGAGTGGTCAGGTGCCTCCCCAGGTGCGAAGCCGCACGGGTACGGGGCATGACCACCCACGAGTCAGCGGCCGGACGTGGGTATGGCGTCACGGGCCTCGATTCGTGACAGGTGGTGTTTGAGTGCCCGCACCGCGTCCGCAGCCGACATCAGGCGAGGGGACGCCACTAGGTGGAGGCACAGCCCGCCGATTGCGACGTGGAGCTCGAGCGCCTCGGCCTCGAGCCGGCTCGGTAGCCGCTCACCGAGCAGGGGACGGCGGCAACCGTTGAGTTCTGCGACCACCATGCGGCAGAGGTGGCGTTCGGTCGCCAGGCCGGTCTCCCGCAGTTCGCGCAATGCCGACCGCGGGTTGGCCTTGGCCAGGATCGCGACCCAGGCGCGGACCTCCCCTTCGCGGATCTCGTCGAGCGGCAGAAGCTGTTCGAGAGCGCGCAGGCACCGGGTTCGTCCCGGCGGCATCGTCGCGTAGATCGTCTCGACGCGAGCCCCCGCCCCATCGATGAGTTCCCAGGCGGCGAACTCGACGAGCTCGTCCTGGGAGTCGAAGTAGTGGCGCAGCGCTCCCAACGACCAACCGCCTTCGGCGGCGATGGCCCGCGCGCTGGCAGCCTCAAATCCCGCCCGGGCCACGACGGCCCACAGCGCTCGGGCGATCTGCTTGCGACGCTCGACATGGTCGACAACCTTGGGCACGGTCAACTTTCACACCCAAAGATCGCTTTTGCAACACGACTGTGTTATGAAAGATGAGTGACCGGTCAGCTGGCACTCGCCTTGGGCGGGCTGGCACTCATCGACGCGACGAGTGTCGGCACCCTCGTCCTGCCCTTGCTCATGCTGGTCCAACCCCGCGTCCGCGCCGGCGGAGTGCTCCTCTACCTGGCGACGATCGCCGTGTTCTACTTCGCCCTCGGACTCGCCCTTCTCGTCGCCCTCGATCGGCTCGTCGCGCTGGTGGCCGCCACCGAGGGCAACCGGGCGATCGACGTCGTTCAGCTGGTTGTGGGAGTGGGCTTGTTTGCCGGCAGCTTCTGGCCGGACCTGCCGGCGGTGAAACGCAAGCGGGAGGCCGGTCCAGCCGTTGGCGGGCGCCGGGCCACCTTGCGCGAGCGGTTGCTGGGGCCCTCGGCGCGGCCCGGGGTGGTTGTCGGCGTTGCGTTGGCGGCCGGGATCGTCGAGGCAGCCAGCATGCTGCCCTATCTCGGGGCCGTCGG
>RRZU011001240.1_pt1 | contig 10521 bp, 10 predicted proteins | sample 2165561 | NCBI WGS metagenome assembly RRZU01 (sample SAMN10456909, study PRJNA506462) | wastewater metagenome | isolation source: wastewater sludge | place: USA: Moscow, Idaho | reverse complement strand
TAAATCTCGTAATGCTTTTGCAGCTTCCAGCCCCAGCAAACCGCCGCCAATCACTACACCTGTTTTGGCATTTAAACTTGCTGCACGGATTGCATCCAAGTCTTCAATAGTGCGGTAAACAAAGCAGTTTTGACGGTCATTGCCCGGAATGGGTGGCACAAAAGCATACGAACCTGTCGCGAGAACCAATTTATCATATGCAATGACTTCGCCATGATTGGTGGTGATCAATTTATTCACTGTATCAATTTCGATGGCTTTGGTGCTGAGGCGCAGATCAATTCCGTAAGCATCGGCAAAGTCTGTGCGGCATAGCGTCAAATCTTTTGCCGATTTACCTGTAAAATATTCTGTTAAATGCACACGGTCATAAGCAAGACGAGGTTCTTCTGCCAAAATCGTGATTTCAACCTCATCGCCTGCATGTTCCAAAACTGATTCAATGAATTTGTGGCCGACCATACCATGACCAATCATGACTAATTTCATTGCAAATCTCCTCAATCTTATATTTTGCTTATCTTTCAAATAATGGCTTATGCGATGTTGTTGTGTTGAACGCTGGCGGCTGCACCTTGCTCAAGGCGGTGACGCTCTTGAACGGCTTCTTCATACAGTTTTTGTTCTTTCTCTTTGTGTTCAACTGAGAAGCGGATCATCAGGACAAAACTTGCTGCAATCACCACCAAGCCGCCTAAAATCATCAATGTGGTTTGAATATCCAGCATCCCCTTGAGAAGAAAACCTGCTGCTACCGCACCGACGTTACCGCCTGCACCGATAATGCCTGCCACACCGCCTAAAGCGTCACGGTCAATGAACGGAACCAATGCATAAGTCGCACCGCATGCCATGTGAGTAAACAGTGCAAAAACCGTCATTGCGAGAATGGCATACATCGGCGCACTCATTTGCGAGAATACGATCAGGAAGAAGCCTTCCATTAAGATCATAAGGAACAAAACTTTTGTACGGCCATGCAAGCCTTTTTTATTTGCGTTTTTATCTGACACAATGCCGCCCAAGGCGCGGGCAAACAGCGCCAATAAACCGAAGATTCCTGCTGCCATTCCCGCTTCTTTTAACCCGAAATTAAAGTGGTCGACGTAGTACATCGCAATAATGTTATGAATGAAGATTTCAATCCCGAAACATGCTGCATAAGCGCCGAACAAGATCCATACCCGGTAGTTGCGAGCTGCAGTCATTAAAATCGCCATGCCGCCTTTTTTATCCGAACCAACAGACACACCTTGTGCACGAAGCTCTTTAAAGTTGCCTTGCGGTGCATCTTGGGTAAATTTCCAGTACATGCAGCCCACAATGATCATCATGATGCCGGGAACCAGCAAAGCAATTCTCCACCCCAGTGTTTTTTCAACACCGAACATGACGATCGCGCCCAGCAATAAAGGCATTAAGGCTTGAGTTGCGCCGCCGCCTGCATTTCCCCAGCCAGCGGTTGCTGCATTGGCAGTACCCACCACATTCGGTGCAAACATGATGCTGGTATGATATTGCGTGATGACAAAGCTTGCGCCGATCGCGCCAATCAATAAACGGAAGAATAAGAAGGATTCATAACTGTTGGCAGACGCTACGCCAAAAACAGGAATTGCGCCAATGATCAATAAAGCCGTATAGGTTTTACGCGGACCGTATTTGTCACACAAAGGGCCGACGATCAGTCGGACGATAATGGTGATTGCCACTGCGGCAATGTTAATGTTGGCGATTTGATCTTTGGTTAAATGAAACTCTCCTGCAATGACCGGCATTAATGGTGCGCAGGCAAACCAAGCGAAGAAGCAGACAAAAAATGCGAGCCAACTCATGTGGAAGGCCCGCATTGCTGCTGAAGTAAAATTAAATAGACTTATTTTTGTCGCTTTATTAGCATTTAAATTTGAAGACATAACCTTCTCCTGACTGAACTGAACGCATGTAGTGCTCTGATATGCCGCTAATGCATATCAGAGCCGATCAGAACGGACATCGTTGGCCGTCTTTCAAATTTTGCAAGTCTTCTTTGACTTGCTGGTAATAAAGCATTGTTCATGCCAACTTTTAAAAATTAATGGATTTTTTTAGTTTTGCAGTATTTTAAAGTACAGTTTTAATGGATTGCCCTGCCTAAAGAGATGGGAAACATCAGATCTGCAGCTTTTTTTCTGCTGCGCGGCCTGTTTTGATTGAAAACTGCATAGCAACGATGCAAGACGCATCAAGATGGTGCAATGAGATGAAAACACTCTTAATACAGCCCTTACTTAAAGTGACTGTATCTATGATTGTAAGTTGGCATCTAAATTGCTTGCATGCGCATAGTATATGTCAGGATAGGCCTGAGTCTTTGCATGCCAAAACTAAAAATTGCCTTAATCGATGATGATATTGAACGGGCCTCTTTTATAAAAGAATCATTAATCGAGCATGGCTTCGAGGTTACGGCCTGCCTGTTAATCGATCATTTAAACAGTACCGATCTGCAGCAGCTGCATGCAGATGTCATTTTGCTGGATATGGATCATCCGCATCGCGATATTATTGAAAGCTGCGTCAGCCAGTTTGATCTGCCGACGGTGCTGTTTACCAAAAATTCGCATAAAGACACCATTAAAAATGCCATAGAAGCGGGTGTCACTGCCTATATTGTGGATGGGATAGACCCAGAGAAACTGGAGAGCATTTTAGAAATTTCGATTGAGCAATTTAAAAAGCATAAAAAACTTCTCAAAGATCTCAACGAAACTAAATGCAAATTGGCAGACCGCAAAGATATTGAAAAAGCCAAAGTGCTGCTGATGCAGATGCATAAGATTGAAGAAGAGCAAGCCTTTACCTTATTAAGAAAAAATGCGATGAGCCACCGTATGACTATGGGTGAAATGGCCAGGCGGCTGATTGATGCCCAGGCCCTGCTGCAGTCACAATTTAAGGAATAAATAACGCATGAATACGCTGGAAAAAACCGACATTCAATTAGGATATATTCCTTTATTGGACTGTGCCGCAATTCTTTGGGCGCAGCATCAGGGCTATTTCGAAGCGCAAGGCCTGAATGTCGCTTTAGTTAAGGAAGCGTCTTGGGCCAGCCTGCGCGACCGCTTAGCCTTTGGAATTTTAGACGCTGCGCATTGCCTGTCTGCAATGCTTCCCGCGGCTGCAACCGGCGATGACCAGTTAGGAATTCCATTGCAGACCTCTTTAGTGCTCAGCACCAATAAAGCCTTTATCAGCCTAAGTCAAAAACGGTGCCATGAACTGCAGATTTCTGAACATGATACGCCCAAAGAATCTGCACAAAAAGTTGCCGAAGCCGTCAACAGTGGCGCAAAAATACAGCTGGCGCATGTCTTTAAGCAATCCATTCATCATTATTGCCTGCGTGAGTGGCTGGCTTTAGCTGATGCAGCGCTGGCTAGAAATTATCATTTAGCTACCCTGCCGCCGCCGTATATGGTCGATGCCATTTCTGCGCAGCTGATTGACGGATTTTGTGTCGGTGAACCTTGGAATATTCAAGCGCAAATTCAAGGCTACAGCCAAGTTATTGCAGACAGTAAACAGATTATTCCTGAAGTGGCGGATAAAGTTTTAGCCACAACACAGGAGTGGGCAAAGCAGCATCCAAATACCTTAAAAGCCATTGAAACCGCTATTCAGCTGGCGCAGCAGGATTTGCAAACCCTGCAATCATTGGATGACGTGTGGCAGATGCTGGTATGCAGCGACATTATCCGGTTTAACTGTTCGCCTTGGGTGCATGTTGATAAATTTTATAAAATACAGAAAATTATCCGTTCATTTGGTGTGCAGGATGCCGTAAAGTCCAGTGATTTTGAATGGATTATGCAGCAAATGCGCAAATGGAATGACTTGGAGCTTGGGTCTGATCAGATCAAAATAATTGCAGCGCAATGTACAGGAAATATGATTTAGCGCTGCGCAAAATCAGGTTTACCAAGTGAAGGGCTGAATAAAGGCGGCATAATTATATTCAGCCTTTTTCATTTTAAGGCAAATACCTTTTATTCTTCTCATCGAGCTGTAAAGCCAGTGTGCAGATGCTTTGCGTTTTAAACCGATGCGGAATATATTTAAAGCTCAGTGGATTTGTCTGCAATGCAGCCTGCAGCAATATTTCAGAATAATAATCCAAAAACTGAATAACATTGGGTTTATGCATGATGGCTTCCAGCCAAAGCGCCTCATCTGCATGTTTCAGATATTGAATGGCATAAGGCCGAATCTGCACGGCTAAGCTGCACAAGGCTTTGCTGGGCTGCTCAACGAATTGAATTACCATAGGATTCAGTTCTACGGCAATCATCTTCATAACCTCATTTGGCGCTTTAATATTTTGGATTGCCAACCCATTTTTCTTAATGGCTTTCACACATAATTCATTGGTTTGCTGCTTCACATATTTTATGGCAAGCGGATGAGCCCGTACGGCCGCCTCACAAATTTCCAGGCTTTGATTTTTGACATATTGTAAAGCAAAACCATTTTGCCTGACGGCCGTCAAGCAGATTTCAGCATTTGGAAACAGGACATGCTTCAATGCCAAGCCTTCATTTTTGACAGCCTGCAGAATAATTTCTTCAGAGGGGTCACGGATGTATTGCAGCAAATCGCCATTTTGTTTCACAGCCAGTAAGCAAATTTCAGGAGTTTGCTTTTTGACGAATTTAATTGCCCGCGGATTCTGACGCACCGCAGCTAAACACAGTACTTCAGTCTGTTTTTCTATATATTGCAAATATAAGCCGTTTTCTCTTACCGCTTCAAAATTGCTTTCATCCGATGGGTAATAAAGCGCACGTAATTCCATTTCAATACCGCTTTTATCAATCATATTTCTCTGAATAAGATGTCTTTTAGCCAAAGAAGGCAGAGATGCAAAACTGGCATCTCTGCAAACCCATTATGCTGACGACTTCTCTTTCAGCATATTCAGCGCGACATCCACAATCATGTCTTCCTGACCGCCCACCATGCGGCGTTTGCCCAGTTCAACCAAAATATGAAATGCAGATAATCCATATTTCTGCGCCGCGGTTTCGGTATGGCGCAAGAAGCTTGAATACACCCCTGCATAACCCAGCGCTAAGGTTTCACGGTCGACACGTACCGAACGTTCCTGCAATGGGCGGACGATATCTTCTGCTGCATCAATCAACTTTTTCACATCACAGCCATGGTTTAATCCCATACGCTGTACTGCTGCAATAAATACTTCCAACGGTGCATTGCCTGCGCCTGCGCCCATGCCTGTAAGGCTAGCATCAATGCGGTTGCAGCCATGTTCAAGTGCGACAATGCTATTGGCAACACCTAAGCTTAAATTGTGATGCGCATGCATACCGGTTTCAGTTTCTGGCTTTAATACATCTTTCATGGCTTTAAAACGATCTGCAATGTCATACATATTCATTGCGCCGCCTGAATCCACCACATAAATGCACTGTGCGCCATAGCTTTCCATCAGCTTGCCCTGCTGCGCCAAACCTTCTGGCGTATTCATGTGGCTCATCATTAAGAAACCCACAGTGTCCATGCCCAGTTCACGCGCATATTCAATATGCTGCCTAGACACATCGGCTTCTGTGCAATGTGTTGCTACACGCACCACACGTGCGCCTGCATCATAAGCCGCTTTTAAATCATGAATCGTACCAATACCCGGTAACAGTAAAGTTGCCACTTTGGCATGTTTCACTTCACTGGCAACCGCTTCAATCCACTCTAGGTCGGTATGGGCGCCAAAGCCGTAGTTAAAGCTTGAACCTTGCAGTCCATCGCCATGCGCCACTTCAATGCTGTCCACACCCGCTTCATCTAAAGCACGGGCAATTTGACGGACTTGATCTAAGGAATATTGATGGCGGATGGCATGCATGCCGTCTCGCAAGGTCACATCAGAAACATAAATTTTACGCTGCGGATCAATCATTTTATGCTCCTTCTGCCGTATTGCTATTTGAGTTTGATTTTTGATTTAAATGCTTTTCAGCAAAACGTTCTGCCGCTGCCAATGCTGCACTGGTCATAATGTCTAAGTTGCCTGCATAAGCGGGTAGATAATGCGCCGCGCCTTCTACTTCTAAGAAGATAGAGACTTTCAGTCCAGTCAATTTTCCTAAGCCTGAAATATTCAGCGGTCGGTCTACACCGAATTCTTCAAACTGCACTTCTTGCTTTAAGCGATAACCCGGCACATAAGCATGTACAGCATCCGCCATGTCTTTAACTGATTTACGGATCGCCTCTTGATCCGCTCCCAATTCTGCGAGGCAATACACTGTGTCACGCATAATTAAAGGCGGTTCTGCAGGATTCATAATGATGATGGCTTTGCCTTTTTGCGCACCGCCCACTTCTTCTATCGCTTTGGAAGTAGTTTCAGTAAATTCATCAATATTGGCGCGCGTACCCGGCCCAGCAGATTTACTGGCAATGGAAGCAATAATTTCTGCATAGTGTACTTTGGCAATGCGTGAAACGGCTTTCACCATAGGAATGGTAGCTTGACCACCACAAGTCACCATATTGATATTTGGCGCATCTAAGTGTTCATCCAGATTCACCACTGGAACAACATAAGGGCCAATAGCTGCTGGCGTTAGGTCAATCACCTGAATACCATGCTGCTGTAAAACAGCATTATGGTGCGCATGCGCACCTGCCGAAGTCGCATCAAAAACAATTTTAATGTCTTTAAATGACGGCAGTTTAAGTAAACCGTCTACACTTTCTGCAGTAGTTTCAAAACCAAAACGCGCTGCACGGGCTAAACCGTCTGAGTTTGGGTCTACCCCAACCATTGCACCCATTTCTACAAATTGGCTATTGCGCATAATCTTAATCATCAGATCTGTACCGATGTTGCCAGATCCAATAATCGCGCATTTAATTTTTGACATGCTCTTTTCCTTATCCATTCGACTGCGCGAATACAGCAGTCACGGCACCAAAGCCTTCAATCTGCACCTGAAATTCATCCCCAGCATGGGCAACCACCATTGGACCTAAAGCGCCTGTCAGCACCAAATCGCCTTTTTGCAATGGACGCCCGCGCTTGACCATTTCATCTGCCAGCCAAACAGCCGCATTTAAAGGATTAGCTAAGCAAGCTTTGCCCATGCCTTCAGAGACCACCTCACCCGCACGTGTCATCTGCATTTTGCAATTGACCAAATCCACATCTGTAAGCGAAACAGGCTGTGAACTCAGCACATAGGCTGCCGATGAAGCATTGTCAGCCACAGTATCTAGCAGTGAGATTTTCCAGTTTTCAATTCGGCTATCGACCACTTCAATGGCAGCCAGCGCATAGTCTGTAGCACTGATAATGTCAGCATAGGTATGCTTGGCTTGGCTTAAATCGGCCTTAAGTACCAAAGCAATTTCTGCCTCTACTTTAGGCTGAATCAATTTGCCTGCAGGAATTGCCTCGCTATCGCCATAAGCCATATCGGCAAACAGCATGCCAAAATCTGGTGAATCTACCCCAAGCTGTTTCTGCACTGCCACTGAGGTCAAACCAATCTTACGACCGACTAAACGGCGTCCATTCTTTAATGCACGTTCAGTATTGATGTCTTGAATGGCATAGGCATCATCTACTGAGGCCTGTTCGCCAAGTGCTGCACGAATGGGGGCTATAACTTGTCTGGATTGTTCGGCATCAAATAATGCCTGTGCAAAATGTTCCGCAGTTTTGGACATGATGATCATCCTTATTCTTTATACGCTTTGACAAAATTTAGGCAATGTCAGGCCCTAAGCACTTCACGCTTATTGAATGAATTACAGGGTTATTGCCGTGGTTTAAATGCGTTACTGATTTGAAAAATTCCAGCCGCTGAGGACAGCTGGAACCCTAAAAATGTTTTAGTCGGTAATGCTGACGTTTTTACCGCTTTTTAATTCAGCCATGCGGTCGTTCAATTCGCCATCCACATAATAAAGTTCTGTAAAGCAGCCGATTTGATCGCGGGTATCAAAGTAGGCCCAGCGGCAGTTGCCGAATGGCCCTTCAAAGAAGCCTGCCATGGCTTTTTTGATGCCTAAATCGGTGTAATGCTGTTCAGCCTGCGCATATTCTTCAGCATCTTTTTGACGGAAGCCAATGTGATGCGGGCCTTTGCCTTTATCATCCAGCCAGTCTTTATAGACACTTTGTCCGCCATCATGGCGCGCCAGCTCAATTAAAGTCTCGCCGGCGAAACCATAAGCGCAGCTGAACTGAAAGTCACCCGGTTGGCCGTAGTACTCTTTTTCCTTTTGCGTTTGCGATAAACCTTCCGCAACGTTCCACACTTCCACGCCATTGGTTTTACTGAAAAAATCCATAGCCTGCTGCAAGTCTTCTACGACAAAACAGATTTGATCAAAACGCTTGCTGAGCATTGCATTGACTTGTGACATTTAAATGCTCCTTATGCCGTTTCTAAAATGCGAAAACTAATCGCTTGAGCTGGACAAGCACTGGCCAGTTCTTTAATTTCATCTTCACGGTCTAAATCCACCATATGCAGCTTGAGCTGAGCCACTTGACTGCCTTGCGGAATTTCAAAAATATCCTCAGACATTAGGCACATACCGTAACCTTGGCATTGTTTACTGTCTAAAATGACTTCAATTTTCTGTGTCATGAGATTTCATCCTTAAATCAAATACTGTGTTGTTTTTTATAAAAATACGCCAAGGTTGGGTGTGCGCAGCACCGCTTCAGTCAGTACCGCTTTACGTTTCAGCAAACGCGCGCCTTGCTCAGTGATTTTTAAAGTATCTACGCGGCGGTAAGGGATAATGTCGCCCTGCTCATCATGTCCGCGCTGACGATACATAATGGTTGCACTGTGTACATTCACCACATCCGCCTGCTCAGTCGGCTCTATCATCACGCTGCCAATAACACGTAAAGTCCGTGACGGCGGCACTTCCGCCCAAGCCTGACCAGACGCCATGCGGTCAATGCGCACTTTGATGTGCGCCTTTGTATCTAATATGCGGTACGCATTCCCTGGGAATTCGTCTTTATAATGCAGTGAGCTGATGCGCAGCGGCACTTCGTAGACAATTTCATCATCCAAAAGCGCAAACCATTCATCAAAACGGCGCTCATCCAAGAGCAACGCTTCTTGCGCTAAAAAATTATGTACAGTTTCGCGAGTTGTAAAATCCATTTATGCCACTCCTTTTTGCTGTGCATTGTCATCCGCCAAGCAGGTTTCTTTGGCTTTTTGGCCTTCACGCATTTCTTTTAACCAGCGGCGCCAAAAGCCAATTTGGCAATATTCACCGTAAATGGATGGATGGAATTCACCTGGACCTTTCCAGTCTGGATCTGCGCCTGTTTGCTTTTGGCTATAGTGCAAATTCACTTGTTCTTTACGCATCCACGGGCTTTGTGCGCCTTTGGCAATACCTTCCCACACTGCAGTGTCATCTGCTTCAAAAATACCGCCTGAACCAAAGGCATATTGGCCTGCTGCATAGGCTTTTTCTGCATAAGCTTCAGGTACAAAGCTAAATTCAAACTCGTAGTTCCACAGCTCCATTACACCCGGTGCAACAGGCTGCCACATACGAATATTGGTAAATGGAATTGGCATTTCACCCGGTGCTGGCGGATGCGGCAAACGCATATAGCTAAAATTCGGGAAAATAGTACCAATGGTTGGCGGCACGTCTTTAATCATCTGTACTTGAACATCGTCTAGTTTTGATAGATCAAAGTTGGCTTGTAATTCTGGTGGATAACCCCAGTTTGGCAATGGAATACCGACCATGCCTGATAAATCATGACCAATGAAGCTGTTGCCGTTGCCAAAGTCATAACCCGATGCATGGGTACTCACTTGGTTCACGCTTGGAATAAAGCCTGTGCTAGCAGCCGATAAATGCGCTGTGCTGACGTGGTAAGCATCGCCGCAGAAGTTTTCCGCACCGCTTTTCCAGTCGGCTTTGACTTGGAAACGCTCTGGCTCTTTCAGCAAACGTACGCCGTCTGGATGAATACCAAAAATTGCATCCAATGCCCAAACGGTATCGCCCAAATATTCACGCAGCGGCGGCACATCTTCATTTAAAGACGCAAAAATAAAACCGTAAATGCTTTCAACTTTGGCTGCGCGTAAAAGTCCCCACTCTTTCGCATCGAGCTTGCCGCCATAAGCATCTTTCATATGCGGCGCGCCCATCCAATCACCGTTGTTTTTATAGACCCAACCGTGGTACGGGCATTTAAAACTTGAGGCATTGCCGCGGTCGTTATGGCACACTTCTGTACCGCGGTGACGGCAGTGATTAAGCAAAACATTGATTTTGTTTTCGCTGTCACGAGTCACAATGACTTTATCTAAGCCCAGACGGCGCAGTACATAGTCACCAGAATTTGGAATTTCAGTCTCATGCGCAATGAAAATCCAATTGCGGGTAAAAATGCGCTCCATTTCTGCGCGGAACACCGCATCATCATTGAAGATATCAATCGGCAAGAAACCTTTG
>RRZU010680534.1_pt1 | contig 10521 bp, 6 predicted proteins | sample 2165561 | NCBI WGS metagenome assembly RRZU01 (sample SAMN10456909, study PRJNA506462) | wastewater metagenome | isolation source: wastewater sludge | place: USA: Moscow, Idaho | reverse complement strand
TGATTAGAAAAAACTCCTTTTCTTTTATTATAACACACTATTACAAACAAGTACATATAAAAACGGAAAATTTGACATAAAAAAAGCAGGTTTTATAAGGCCTGCAAGGTATTTTTCTAATATTCAACTGTCAAACTCCCGTTTTGACCCCAACATCATTTTATTCTATCCAACTTCTTCAACAATGTAAAGTCCCAGCCACCTTGTCATTGACCGGAAATTAGTGTTATAATTTAAGAAAATCAGATTTACGGAGGAAAATAGAATGGAAAAGGAATCTGCAAAAATCATCTTAAGTGCTGATAGTACCTGTGATCTTGATACCGAGTTAAAAGAGCGTTACCATGTGCATTACTTTCCGCTCCATATCATCCTGGACGGTCATGACTATAAGGACGGCATCGACATCACTCCGGAAGAGATTTTCCAGAAATATTATGATGAAAAGATTCTTCCCAAGACGGCTGCTGTAAACGTTGCAGAATATATTGACCATTTTGAGCCATGGGTCAGAGCCGGTTACGAAGTCATTCATATCAATCTCGGCAGTTCCCTCTCCAGTGCCTATCAGAATTGCTGTATTGCGGCTGAAGAACTCGGACATGTCCATGTCATTGACAGTTGCTCTCTTTCCAGCGGAACAGGACTCCTTGTCCGTGATGCCGGAGAAATGATCCGTCAGGGAATGTCCGCTGATGCAATCGCCGATGTTCTCCGACAGCGTACAGAGAAGTGTCATGCCAGCTTTATTCTGGATACCCTTACTTTTCTTCATGCCGGCGGGCGTTGCTCCTCCGTAGCTGCACTGGGTGCCAACGTACTAAAGTTAAAGCCGTGTATTGAGGTAAATAATGCCGACGGCAGTATGAAAGTCGGTAAAAAATATCGGGGTTCACTGGATAAGGTTCTCGTAAAATATGTAAAAGATCAACTGGCCGCACATCCAGATATCGATCCGTCTTTTATCTTCATTACACATTCGGGAATTGCTGCAGAATATATCCATCTTGTAAAAGAAGCCCTCAAAGCTGAAAAAGACTTCGCTGAGATCCATGTGACAACTGCCTGTTGTACGATTTCAAGCCACTGCGGTCCAAATACCCTTGGTATTTTATTTGAGACAAAATAATTTTTAGGAGCATAAATCATGAATAATCAGACAACCAACCCCGTATTTCACGGAAGTGACATTGAAAAGATCAGTGCCTGTTACCATATAAAAAAAGAAGCTATCGTCAACTTTGCCGGAAATGTAAATCCGCTTGGACTTCCTGCCTCTGTAAAAGAAGCGGTCGCCACCCATGCAGATTTATTTTCCAGTTATCCTGACCGCGAGTATCTGTCTCTGCGTAATGTTCTTTCTAATTATTGTGATGTTCCTGCCGATTATATTCTTCCGGGAAATGGCTCCAGTGAACTGATTGCTTTGCTGATCGAAGCTCGTGCCCCAAAGCATACTCTGATTCTCGGTCCTACTTATTCAGAATATTCCAGAGAACTCACCTTTTCCGGAAGTACTCAGGATTATTACCATTTGCAGGAGACTTCTGACTTCAGACCAGATCTGGAGGATCTTTTCCATACTCTCTCGGATGGATATGATTTTCTCATTATCTGCAATCCAAATAACCCGACTTCTTCCGCTATTTTTCGGGATGAATTAAAAGAATTACTTGCATTTTGTAAACGGAAAAATATCTTTGTAATGATAGATGAAACTTATGTTGAATTTGCACCGGATATTTCAGCAATTACTGCTGTTCCTCTTACGAAGCAATTCTCCAATCTGATGGTACTCCGGGGAGTTTCCAAATTCTATGCCGCCCCGGGAATGCGGTTCGGATATGGAATCACCGGGAACAGTGAATTTCTGAAGACCATGCGTGAAAAACAGATTCCATGGTCACTGAACAGCCTCGGTGCTTTCGCCGGAGAAATGCTTTTTCAGGATCACGACTATTATCAGCAGACCCGAAACCTGATTCTTTCCGAACGTCAGAAGATGTACGAAACCATAAAAAAACTCCCGACTTTCAAAATCTATCCGGCCTATGCCAACTTCCTGCTGGTAAAGATTCTGAAAGACGGGGTTACCTCTTTCGATGTATTTGAACGTTGCATTCAAAAGGGACTTATGATCCGGGACTGCTCTTCTTTCCAGTGCCTGGAGGGTGAATATGTACGGTTCTGTATTCAGATGCCGGAAGAGAACCAGCGTCTGCTCGATCTTTTGCAAACAATCTGACTCAATGGCTGGATCTGTGATTAAGGCTTTATAATTGCTTTTAAATCACATGATGATTCAGCCATTTACGATTTCTGAACCGGATCGTAAAGATCACTCCTCTCAATGCCCAGTCACTGAACATACCGATCCATACTGCGATTGGTCCAAAGCCAAAGACTCTGGCAAGAACAATAGAGAGTGTCACCCGGCATAACCACATCGTAAGCATTGAAACTGTCATTGTAAACTTCACATCCCCGGCTGCCCTGAATCCATATGCCGGAACAAAAGCCATGACCCAGATCAATGGCTTTACAATGGTTATGCACGTTACCATAAAAATACACATTTTTGCACTTTCAGGCTCCATACCTCCAAAATAGGTAATCGGACGAACTAAAGCATACAAAAGCAGACAGGATGCAATGATCACTACTTCGGAAACAATACATAATTTCTTTACATAATAAACGGCCTCCTCCTTTCTTCCTGCTCCAAGAGTTTCCCCCACAACGGTCATAAGACCGATTCCTATTCCGATTCCCATAATTCCGTTCAAATTTTCAATGATACTCGCCATTCCCTGTGCAGCGATAGCCGCAGTTCCCATCAGCGATACAGTCGACTGAATCGCAAGCTTTCCAAACTGGAACATACTGTTCTCCACCCCCGACGGCACACCAATCCTCAGGATTCTTTTAATCTCATCCCAGTCAGGCCGGATGGTAAAATACTTTCTCAACTGGATCTCCAACTGTGGATTCCTCAGTTTTACCAGCACTGTAACCATACTGAACATACGTGCCAGCATCGTTGCAGTTGCCGAACCTGCAACACCCCAATGGAACACCCATACAAATAACAGATTCAGAATAATATTCAGGATATTTGAAATAACCGAGATCAGCATCGGCAAACGACTGTTCTCCTGTGCCCTCAGGATGCACGATCCATCATCATATAATGCGATAAATGGATACGAGATTGCAGAAAAGAAAAAATACTTTTTGGCATTCACCATAACCGCACTCTCTACTTTTCCAAAGATCAGTGCCAACATCGGACCATTGAATAAAAGACACATTCCAGCAATCACCGCCGACAATACGAACGTAATGAAAACCAACTGTCTTGCTGCCTCCTGTGCATGCTCCTTTTTTCCACATCCAAGGTAATGGGAACACACAACTGTTCCACCTGATGCCAGTGCAAAGAAAGCCTGAACAATCAGGATATTGATCGAATCTACCAGTGAAACTGCTGAAATCGCTGCTGAGCCAAGATTACTGACTACCAGTGTATCCACAGTTCCCATAAATGAATTAAGGAGCTGATCTACTGCCAGTGGAATTAGAAGTGCAGCTAGTTTTTTATTGTCAAATAAACGATTTTGTTTCGTGGTTTCATTCATTTTACTCACTTCCTTTGTGTTTCACTCATCCTATTATCTCGACTTCACCAAATGCTTTCAGGAACTGCTTCACTCCGTATCCGTCAAACTCTGCCTCAACCATCAGATCATCTTCCGATCTTAACACTCCGACACCATACTTCGGATGCCTTACCTGCACCACCGCCTGTATGCCAGCCCGCATGTCAGCCTGTTCCTGTTGATCTTCCGGTTTTACTTCCTGCCGAAGTTCTTTCTGCTCTTTTTCCTGAACTTCTTTCTGAGCTTTTTCCTGAACTTTTTCCTGAGCTTTTTCCTGAACTTTTTCCTGAGCTTTTTCCTGAGCTTTTTCCTGAGCTTTTTCCTGAACTTCCTTCTTTAACTGCTGCAGGTTAGCCCATCTTTCTTTTTCATCCGGCATTCCCTCCAACAGCTCCTGCGGAATCATTTTCAGATAACGGCTTTCCTCACCCGCTATCCCCGGTTCACCCGGATTCGTATACCAGGAAAGTTCCAAGCGGTTCTTTGCACGGGTAATCCCCACAAAAAACAACCGTCGTTCCTCTTCTTCCTGTTCATAATTTTTTGAATGAAGCGGGATCAGACCGGGATTCACACCAATCAGAAAGACCGTATCAAATTCCAGACCTTTGGATGCATGCAGCGTCATAAGCTGTACTGCATCTTTCCGGTCTTCAGGATTCATTTCTGCTCCTACTTCTTTTTCTCCTGCTTCCATCTTTAATCCATAAAGCTCTGAACTATTCAGAAATTCCCTCAGATGCCCCCGGAAATCAATCGAACCGCAATATGAACATAACTGCTTTAAAAAGCTCTTTATTTTTTTGACATTTTCAGTATAGCTCTCCACCGTAGGACGCAGGAACTCTTTTAAGTGAAAATATTCAAAGATTTTCTGCTCTTTTTCACCTTCTTTCATGAATTTCCCAAAGTTATCCACTACCCATGCCTGAAATCCGGCCATCTGTTCATAAAGCAGACTCTCGGACAGCTTTTTCTCTTTTATGATTTTTTCTGCCTTTTTCCGCGTCATTCCAAACTCGCCAAATTCTTTATCTGCGACTGCTGCAATCCCGGACTGCTCATCCAATGGATTTACACAGAATCTCAATACTCTGACAAACCAGTTCAATACCGGAATATCATGTAGGCTCTTTTTTACGGAAACTTCATATGGAATCCCCTGACGTTCAAACACTTTTGCAAGCACATCCACCTGACGCTGTAACCGATAAAATACCGCCATCTCCCGATATGTCAGTCCCTGCTCCTTTAGCTCTCTTATCCGCAACGCAAGTTCCTCTGCCTCCTGAAAAGGATCATAATAATTAACAATTTTGACCTTCTCACCTTTTTCTCTGCTCGCCCGGATCTGACTGCCAAACTGAAGGAAACGATTCGCCGCTCCCAGGATCAATGCATTAGAACGGTAATTCACCGGGAGAGAATATTCTTTCGCCTCAAATCGGTGCTTTAATAAAAAGAACATATTCTCTCCTGTCCCACGCCAGCTATAAATCACCTGATTCGGATCTCCTACTGCAAACAGCTTCGTCTCCCTGCCTTTCAAAGCCTCCAGAAATTCCATCTGCATCTTATCACTGTCCTGCACTTCATCGACAATGATCCACTTAGGGATAAAAGCATCCTGCTCTTTCAATAAAAGTGTACTGACACGCAGCAAATCCGAAAAAGTCATCTTATTCTGCTTCTTTTTTTCGGATTCAATTATTGGATACAATTTGAACAAATCATCTTTGTATCTCGGTATCGGTCGTCCTTCAAGATACCATTGATATTCCTGCTCCAGCCGCTTCTTCAGGCGGTTCTTATATTTTATTTTCAATCCGTATTCTGCGGTCAGAGTTAATGCAAGATCTTCTTCTTCATCCGGTGCCATGACAGTAAAATCTTTTCTCCATCCAGCTTTTTCAACTTCCAGCTTTTCTCTCAGCATCCATAGCGCTACACTATGAAATGTACCAAATCCATCCAGCCTTGGTTCTTCGTCATTTTTTTCTTTTTGTAAAAACATTTCTTTTGCTATGAGTCGTGCTTTTATTTCATCTGCTGCTTTATTTGTAATAGTCATAACAATCATTTCTTCCGGCTGTATCTGCTTCACCTGATATAAATACAGTATCTTTGCGATCAGAACAGTTGTCTTTCCGCTTCCGACATTTGCATTCACAACACATGCCGGACTCTCATCAAGAACTGCTGTCATCTGATAGGGATTCAGGAAACTCCATTCTTCTTCAAATTTCATCTTTTCCATACCTTCGATTTAGTTTTCCACGGATCTTTTTCACCCGCTCCCAATCTGTCTCTGACTGAATCTCAATCTTCATATCTGCCGGACAGATCGCATACGAACGGAGCAGACGCTCTACTTCCCGCAGATTCTCCCATTCCTGCAGCCATCCTTCATAAAATGAATTTTCAACCTGCAGGATCAGACGCTCCTCTTTTACTTCGACTTTCTTTACCATACTTAAAAACGCAGCTCCCGATTCTCCGCTCCTTTTTAACTTCTCACAGAACTCATCCCATTTTTCTTCCAGCATTTCAAATGAATATTCTTTCTTTATTCCCGGTCTGTTCATCTCTGACAATTCTGACTGCTTTGATATAGATACCGGAGATTCACTCTCTTCTATAAAATTCTTCAGCCCCCACAGCACTGTCTTTTTATCCAGTGTATAATTTCCTACGCAGACCGGACATCCGTCCTTACACGGACAATGTTCAACCTGCTCGATTGACTGATGAATGATCTGTTCCGTCAGATCATAAATTTTCTCAGCATAACCAAGACCGCCTTCATACTTATCATAAATAAATAAGGATACCTTTCGTCCTCTTTCTGCTCCGGGAATCAACGCATTATTTGAAAGAATCACTCCGATGTCATCTTTTTCTGTCATTGTCACCATCATAGCTGCATTCTTGATTGCATAGGAAATTCCCTCAAAATGATTATTCAGAACAAGTTCTCCTCTTTGATCTGGCACAAGGAGCCTCTGGTATGTATCCACAATATTCTCCGGGATTTCAATCCAGGTACTCTCTGTATCGTAATCTTTCTGTAATGGCCTCGTCAGCGACACATGGCCCAGATTCTGATGATTATGAAACTGAAGTTTCTTATACATCGAAATCACTTCATTTACATTTATGTCACCAAAACATTTCTTTATTCTTTTAAAAGTTTCTTTTTGGAAGGTCTGCAAAATTCTTGTATCCTCTGTGCCGGATGGAACTGTATAATAATTTCCATAAAATGGTACTGCCAGTGCAGTTCTTGAAACCAGATCCAGCTTCAGCACCTCATACTGCTCACCGTCATGCAGATACACCGCTCCCGGGTGCAGCTCATGAAAAGCCTGCGACTCGTCCATCTCAGTAATTTCCTTTCCGTTAAAAAGAGAGCCTTTCCTTTTCTCCTGCACATTTCTCAGATGCTCCATACTTGGATATACGATCAGCTTGTATCTCGTCCTGTCCATATTCCTGAGACTGTAATCTCCGGCAGGGAATGCCGACCCTGCCCATGAAAAACGTCCCGCCAGACTTTTCAGTTCCTGTGCATTTAAAAGAACCGGGATGATCTCTCCCAAATCCGGGAACAACGCAACATCATCCAGAGACAGTGGCATCTCCGCTGCTGCCGCACGTATATGTGCAAGCTCGATCAGCAGATTGTCCGGATCTACGATTGCATTTTCACTTCTGCCTTCAAAAAGCCAGTCAGGTGAAATTGCAATATACTGATCGAACGGCTGATTCTCCAAAATCAGATAATTGACACACCTCCTGCCACATCTTCCCGCCCGTCCTGTCTGCTGCCAGAAAGAAGCTCTTGTCCCCGGATATCCTACCAGCACTGTACAATCCAGTTTTCCAATATCAATTCCCAGTTCCAGTGCATTCGTACAGATCAGGCCTGTCAGCTCTCCTGCCATCATCTTTCGCTCGATCTCACGCCGCTCCAATGGAGTATAACCTCCACGATACCCGGCGATTTTGTCCGTCTGCCCCTTTTCTCCCAAAAATCCGGCGTCTTCCAACCGGTCTCTCGATTCCTTTAAAATAACTTCCACCGCTCTTCGACTATGTGTAAATACAAGAAACTGTTCTCCCTTTTCCACAAGCTTCGGGATCAGCTCTTTCACCACACTTGAAGCCGAATATCTTCCATATACTTTATCATTCGCTCCTTTTATCTCCGGTGGCTGCAGGATCTTGTATACCTTTTCCGGTGCCGGTGAGCCATCTCGCTCGATCAGCCCCGGGGTTATTCCACAAATCTTCTCTGCCAGCTCCACCGGATTTGCAATCGTCGCTGAACTGCATAAAAATTGTGGATCGGAATGATAATATCCGCAGATCCGTTTCATTCTGCGGAAAATATTGGCAAGATGCCCGCCAAATGCTCCTCTGTAGCTATGCAATTCATCAATCACGATATAATTCAGATTGGCAAATATAAAATCAAATCCATATTTACTGTGGTTAGGCAAGAAAGCTGCATTCAGCATCTCAGGATTCGTCAGAATAATATTCGCACTCTTCCTGACCCGGCTGCGTTCTGCAGGCATCGTATCTCCATCATAGACCCCTGCCGATATACGCCCCTCTCCAAAATACTCCAGTACAGGAGCCAATACCCGATACTGATCACTTGCAAGTGCTTTCGTCGGATAAATAAAAATCGCACGCGTCAGCGGATTCTCTAAAATCTGCTGCAATACCGGCAGCAAAAAGCTCAAAGTTTTGCCACTTGCTGTCGCTGTCGTGATGACCAGGCTTTCTCCTTCACCGGCCCTTACGAACATCTCCGCCTGGTGACTGTAAAGCCGGGAAATCCCCTGCGATCTGAGATAATCGCCAATCTCCGGTCTCATAGACTCCGGAAATGATACATACTCTGCTCCATGTGCCGGAATTACCTTTTCATATACAATAGAATCATTCTCTTTTTTTATCATTTCTTCATGCCGCCTTTACGAATGTATGTTCGTATTCATCATACCACAGATTTCTTTTCCATACAATCAGCAGAATGCTACATCTGCTTACGGACAACTGCATATTCATCACCATTTCTGTAAAATGGACACTGGAAATAACGATCTGTCATCAGACGGATATATTCATCTTCATCCATATTTTTATCACATACATAACTTTCATAGTCTTCATCATAAATATAATAAGTACAGCTCTCACAACTGACTCTCTCATTTCTGCTCATCTTTTTATTGCCTCCCTTTTCTATCCTTTAGTATAAGGACAAGGTTCTAAAAAATCCAGTCGCATACTGCCCAGTTTCAGTTCTGTATATTTTTTATATTTTCATTTATTTTCTGTTAATTTAAATTATTTTTATTTTTTATCAGATTTTCTATTGACAAAACGTGTTTTGAGAGTTAATATATAGTCAACAAAAGAAAACGAACACCAAATAAAAGAAAAGGAGGTACGGACCACCAAAAACTTAAATTTAATCCAATAATCTAATGAAAGAGGTATAGACCAATGGGACATTAATTTTAATCCAGGACGAAATTTGCGAAAGGGGTACAATCCAATGGGATAAAAAGTCTTTAACTTTAATCTGATATGAATTTTATGAAAGAGGTACAGACCGATGGGATGTTAATTTAATTCTAAGTAAGAACATAAGAACGAATTTTATAAAAGAGGTACAATCCAATGGGACGTTAATTTTTAAATAAAATTTCACTATTTGAGATAATAGTTTTAAATAGATATTAATTGAAGAAGGAGGATATTCCAATGGATGGAATAAATTGAAAGATCCACTGTATGACTTGTAGAAGCGTATGGTGGATTTTTCGTATGCTCTTTTTGCGATTATTCATGGATTTTTTGTATGCCCATTTATCCTTGACACTTCCGTATTTCAGCGATATAATTAGTTTCTAAAACTGATGTGGATTTTTGGAGTATCACGATGAATGACGGGCAAATGGTTTCCGGCATAATGTGATACTACTTTTCGCCACATGACTACTTTTCCTGGCAGTCATGTGGTTTTTTTATGTCATAACTTTATTAATACTAAAAAAGATCCATTGGATCTTTGTCGTATGCTTAACAACTGAGAAATCCCGAAAGGAGTCTGAAAATGGAACAAACTTATATGAAAGAACAACCAATCCTGAACCTTCTGTTAAAAATGTCATTACCAATGGTTGTGTCTATGCTCGTAAATTCACTTTATAATATCGTTGACAGCTTTTTTGTTGCTAAGATCAGTGAAAATGCAATGACCGCACTTTCTTTGGTATTCCCTGTTCAAAATCTGATCAATGCAGTTATGATCGGTTTTGGAATTGGGATTAATGCCGTCATTTCCTTTTATCTGGGAGCAGCAGATCAGAAAAAAGCAGATCAGGCGGCAAGTCAGGGAATGCTCCTTGGAACATTTCATGGTATTCTCCTGATGATTATCTGCCTTGTAGTTATCCACCCTTTCCTCAGTCTCTTTACCAACGATGCAGAAATTATCAATTTAGGGCTTCGTTATTCAAAAATCGTATTTTTATTTTCTGTATTTTTTGCATGGGAACTGGTTTTTGAAAAGGTTTTTCAAGCTGTTGGTAAAATGAATATCTCCATGATCTGTCTGATGAGCGGATGTCTCGTCAACATTTTTCTCGATCCGGTTCTGATTTTTGGACTGGGACCATTTCCTTCACTCGGGATCGAGGGTGCTGCCCTTGCCACAGGTCTCGGACAGACATTCAGTGCAATCCTTTATCTGATTTTTTATATGATTGCTCCAATCTCTGTAAAATTCAGAAGAGCTTATTTTAAACCTGATTTTGCACTTTGTAAAAAAATGTATTCCATC
>RRZU010628450.1_pt1 | contig 10521 bp, 9 predicted proteins | sample 2165561 | NCBI WGS metagenome assembly RRZU01 (sample SAMN10456909, study PRJNA506462) | wastewater metagenome | isolation source: wastewater sludge | place: USA: Moscow, Idaho | reverse complement strand
GCGGCACCGACGATGCCGGCCTGATTGAGCAACTGCGCCGGCACGATCGGGGTCCGCAGGCTGAGCAGCGGCAAGAACTTCTCGTGGTTCTTCGACACCCCTCCGCCGACCACGAAGAGGTCGGGCCAGAAGTACCGCTCCATCGTCGAGTAATACTTCTGCAGCCGCTTCGACCAGCGCGGGTAGCTGAGGTGCTCCAATGCCTTCGCATTAGCCGACGCCTTGGTCTCGGCGTCGATGCCGTCGATCTCGATATGCCCGAGTTCGGTGTTGGGCACCAGCGTGCCGTCCATGATCAACGAGGTGCCGATGCCAGTACCCAGCGTCGTCATGATGACCAGCCCGGGGTGGTCCTTGGCGGCACCGAAGTGCACCTCCGCCAGGCCGGCCGCGTCCGCATCGTTGATCAGCACAGTCTGGCGTCCGAGCCGATCACTGAACAGCTGCTCGGCGTTCACTCCGACCCACGACGAGTGCAGATTCGCGATCATTGGGACGCTGCCGTGCACGACGGGGGCGGGTATGGCGATGCCGATCGGACCGTCACCGAGTTGGTCGGCGAACTTCTCGACGATCTGAGCCACCACGTCCGCGCAGGCCTTCGGGGTGGACTTCTTCGGGGTTGGGATGCGGAGACGGTCCGCACTCAAGGTACCGGTCGCGAGGTCGACGGGGGCACCCTTGATGCCGGATCCGCCGATGTCAATACCGAGTACAGGCTGGGATGCCGATGTCATGCGGTAATGCTATCGCCAAGCCGACGCCGGGTCAGCCGTTCCCAGCACGCAGTGGCTCTGGTGAAGGTCAGCCGAGAGTGTCCCTGTCATGGCAGCCCCGAGCCGCCGATCGCCGTCGGAACCGGTGCCGACAGCGGGCGTGGTCACGGCGCGAGACCCTGCCCGCCGGTCCGGCGAAGAGCAGCGGTGGCGATGGCAGATGATGGGATCGCGTACAATTCATTTCGGCCTCTGGACGGTAGGAGGAGCGGGTATGGCCATCGAGGATGATGCGCTTCCCGGGGTGATGTTCATGGAACACCCGCTGGGACTGGCCGGCCAGGTCTACGACAGCCTGGTCGATCTGGTACTCAGCGGCCAGGTGAAGCCGCTGCAGCCGCTGCGCATTCACTCGCTGGCCGAGAGCCTGGGAGTATCCGCCACCCCGGTTCGAGAGGCGCTGGTGCGCGCCAGCGCCAGTGGGCTGGTGGTGCGCGAGAACAACAAGGGCTTCCGGGTTTCTCCGCGCCCGGGCATCACCCAGTTGGACGACCTGTTCGAGGCACGGCTCACCATCGAGACGAAGACCGCCTGGCTGGCCGCCTCGAACGTGGACGACCTCCTGATGAGCAAGCTGGAGGCCACCTGGAACTGTCAGCGCGAGCGGAGCACGGATCCCGACTTCGAAGGCTTCCGGGCATTCCTGGATGCCGATCACGATTTCCACGCTCACATCGCCCGGGCATCCGGCAACTATTATCTGGCGTCGGCCCTGGAGGCCATGGGTAGCCACGTGCAGCGGTTCCGGTCCTTCGACCAGGCGGTCGTCACCGATCACGAGCTGACCCTCGTCGAGCACCGCGCCATCATCCAGGCGCTGGGCAACCGCAATCCCGACGCGGCACAAGCAGCGATGGCGCTGCACCTGTCGAATCTGCGCACGCGCATCCGGCAGGAACGGCAGGCCGACGGCTCGCAGCCCCAGGCTGGGTAGGGTTATCCGCGGGGGTCGCGGACAACCCGACCCAAGTCCGGCCGCTGGCCCAGCAGCCGGTGCCGCACCCAGAACGGCTGGACGATCAGGCCCCGCCGCGCCAGCTCGACCAGCAGCCACCCGCCCAGCGCGGTGAGCACGACGATGGTCACTGCGGACGCCTCGATCCCGAACTGCCCGCCGCTCAGCCATGCCGGCCCAGTCAGCGACGACTGGACGAAGCCGTTGCCCTGCGCAGACGAGCCCGAGACCACGATGCCCAGCACCGGCCCCTGCACTACGTTCCAGGCGAAATGCAGCCCCATGACCGTCCACAGGCTGCGGGTGAACGCGTACAGCGCCGCGAACAGCACCCCGGCCTCCAGCGCGATCCCGATCGCCCCGAACCAGGTCGCCTCCGGATTGCCCAGATGGGCCGCACCGAAGACCAGCGCGCTGACGGCTATCGCGATCCAGCTGCCCAAGGTGCCCTCGACGAGCCTGAACAAGATGCCGCGGAAGGCGATCTCCTCGGTGATCGCCGCCGAGAATCCGAGACTGAGCAGTGCCGCCCACGGTGAGTAGCCGGCATTGAAACCCTCGATCCGGAACACTCCCAGCACACCGAGCAGCGTGGCGCAGCCGAGCATCAGCACCACGCCGAGCCCCAACCCGCAGAGCAGACCCCGCCCTGCCCGGGAAGCAGCCAGTTCGAACAGCGGGCGCCGCTGCTCGACGAAGCGTCCGACCAACCAGTACGCCAGCACCACGCCGACGATCGCCGTCACCTGCACCAGGCCGGCGAAGCGGTCCAGGATGGCGTCGGTGGACATCCCCAGCGAGTTCAGGACGACCGTGGCGCCGAAGCCCACCACGATTGCGCCCACGACCAGGATCGCGGCGAAGGCCAGCAGCCGGACCAAACCGTTGTACCGCCAGCGCCGGATGGGCGGCACCGGGCGCAACGGCTGATCCGGTGGCAGCAGGTCGAGCGTCCGCAGTGGCCGGGGCTCGCCGAAGATCCGGTCGAGCAGGTCGGCCGGGCGTCCACCCGACGACGGCGCCGGTACCTGCTGCGCGTCACGGTTCATGGACAAACCCCTATCACGCCCGCCTTTGCCCCCTGGTGAACTCGTCCAGCGGCGTTTTCTTGACGAACCCCTGCGATCCCTGGAATAACCCCAGCATCTCCATAGTTGAGTCAGGTGGACTCAAGGTCAAAGTTGAGTGCGTTAGACTCATGGTCATGACGCGGCTCGCTCGGACGTGAGCCATAAGAAGCTTAACGAAAGAACAGGAGCGTCCCACCCGGGACGCAACAGGAGGAAAACAACATGGCTCGTGCAGTTGGCATCGACCTCGGCACCACGAACTCGGTTGTCGCGGTGCTGGAAGGTGGCGAACCCACCGTTGTCCCCAACGCTGAGGGTTCGCGTACCACGCCGTCAGTAGTGGCGTTCGCCAAGGGTGGTGAAGTTCTGGTTGGTGAGGTCGCCAAGCGGCAGGCCGTGACCAACCCGGACCGGACGATCCGCTCGGTCAAGCGTCACATGGGCACCAATTGGACCACCGAAATCGACGGCAAGACCTACCGTCCGCAGCAGATCAGCGGCTTCGTGCTGCAGAAGCTGAAGAGGGACGCCGAGGCCTACCTGGGTGAGACCATCACCAACGCTGTCATCACCGTGCCCGCCTACTTCGGCGATGCCGAACGTCAGGCCACCAAGGAAGCCGGCGAGATCGCCGGGCTGACCGTCGACCGGATTATCAACGAGCCCACCGCGGCTGCCCTGGCGTACGGCCTGGACAAGGCCGATCAGGAGCAGACGGTTCTGGTCTTCGACCTTGGTGGTGGCACCTTCGATGTCTCCCTGCTGGATATCAGCGAGGGCGTTTTCGAGGTCAAGGCGACCAAGGGTGACCCGCGACTGGGCGGCGACGACTGGGATCAGCGCATCATCGACTGGCTGGTGACCCAGTTCAAGAACAAGAACGGCATCGACCTGTCGAAGGACAAGATGGCCGGCCAGCGGCTGAAGGAAGCTGCGGAGCGCGCCAAGATCGAGCTCAGCCAGGTACAGAGCACCGAGATCAACCTGCCCTACATCACCGCTGGTGCCGAGGGCCCGTTGCACCTTGAGGAGAAGCTGACCCGCGCCGAGTTCCAGCGCATGACCCAGGATCTGCTGGATCGCTGCAAGGGCCCGTTCAACGGAGTGCTGTCGGACGCCAAGGTCTCGGTCTCGCAGATTGATCAGATCATTCTGGTCGGCGGCTCGACGCGTATGCCTGCGGTGCAGGATCTGGTCCGCGAACTGTCCGGCGGCAAGGAGCCGAACAAGTCGGTCAACCCGGACGAGGTCGTCGCGCTCGGCGCGTCCCTGCAGGCTGGTGTGCTGAAGGGCGAGGTCAAGGATGTTCTGCTGCTGGATGTCACTCCGCTGAGCTTGGGCATTGAGACCAAGGGTGGCGTGATGACCAAGATCATCGAGCGCAACACCACGATCCCGACCAAGCGTTCCGAGATCTTCACCACTGCCGAGGACAATCAGCCTTCGGTGATGATCCAGGTCTACCAGGGCGAACGTCAGTTCGCTCGGGACAACAAGTCGCTGGGCAACTTCGAACTGACCGGCCTGATGCCCGCTCCGCGCGGACTGCCGCAGATCGAGGTCACCTTCGACATCGACGCCAACGGCATCGTCCACGTCTACGCGAAGGACATGGCCACCGGCAAGGAGCAGTCGATGACTGTCACCGGCGGTTCGGCGCTGGGCAAGGACGAGATCGACAAGATGGTCAAGGATGCCGAGGCGAACGAGGAGGCCGACCGCAAGCGCCGCGAGAGCGTCGATATGCGTAACGAGGCCGACGCGCTGAGCTTCCGCACCGAGAAGATCCTCGAGGAGAGCGGCGACAAGATCCCCGACGACGTCAAGACCCCGGTCACTGAGGCCTTGGCCGCCCTGAAGGAAGCCCTGAAGGGTACCGACAACGATGATGAGGTTCGTTCCGCCATGGAGGATCTCAACAAGAAGTCGGCCGCCATGGGGCAGGCTGTCTACCAGGCCGCACAGGCTGAGCAGGCTGCTCAGGCTTCCGCGGGCGCCGAGGGTTCCGCCGAGAACAGCGGCGCGAACGATGACGACGTGGTGGACGCCGAGATCGTCGACGATGAGAAGAAGGACTGATCATTCATGAGTGAACCCGTGGACCAGGCAGCCAAGCCCGACGAGCTTCTTGACGAGGCCGGCGAGCAGGCTGGCCTGACCTCGGATGACGCTGGCCAGGCGGCTCCGGCTGATGCCGGGGCCGCCTCCGGCGCCGCCCCCGGCAGTGACGAGCAGATCGCTCAGCTGAAGGCCCTGGCTGCCGAGCGCACCGAGGATCTGCAGCGTGTCCATGCCGAGTACGTCAACTACAAGAGGCGCGTCGACCGTGATCGCGCACTGGCCCGTCAAGGTGGTATCGAAGCGCTGCTGCGCGACCTGCTGCCGGTCTTCGATTCGATCACCGCGGCCGAGAAGCAAGGCGAGCTGACCGGAGGCTTCAAGCTGACTGCGGACGAACTGTCCAAGGTCACCAAGGTGTATGGACTCGAGTCGTTCGGTGCTCCGGGCGATGAGTTCGACCCGCGGCTGCACGAAGCCCTGATGCAGGTGCCCGACCCGAACGTCACCGAGATGGTCGTGCGTGAGGTCATGCAGAACGGCTTCCGCATCAACGATCAGGTGGTTCGTCCGGCGCGCGTGGTCGTCTCGGTACCGGCCGAGTGACGTGACCAGACTGGAAAGGAGGTAGGGCGATGAGCCAAAAAGACTGGATGGAGAAGGATTACTACAAGATCCTCGGTGTCCCCAAGGACGCCAAGCCTGAACAGATCAAGAAGGCGTTCCGTAAGATCGCCCGCGAGAACCATCCTGACCAGCATCCCGGCGACAAGAAGGCCGAGCAGCGCTTCAAGGAAGCCTCCGAGGCCCACGATGTGCTGAGCGATCCGAGCAAGCGCGCCGAGTACGACGAACAGCGCAGCTTGTTCGGATCGGGCGGCTTCCGCTTCCAGCGTCCCGGGCCTGGGCCCAGTGCCTCCGGCGGGATGGGCGGCGAGAACGTCTTCCGTACCAACGTGGGCGACGCAGGTCTGGGTGATCTGCTCGGCAATCTGTTCGGCCAGGCGGGCGGCACGTCGTCGGCCAGACGGACGCAGACCCGTTCACCGCGCCGCGGCGCCGACATCGAGGGCGAAGTCACCATCGGCTTCAACCAAGCTGTCGAGGGAGCCACGGTCGGCGTCCAGATGGTCAGTGAGGAAGCCTGCCAGGCCTGCCACGGCACCGGCGCGAAAGCCGGCACGTCGCCGCGGGTCTGCCCGACCTGTCAGGGTTCGGGCGTCCAGCAGGCGAGCGCGGGTGGTCTGTTCCAGATGACCGAGCCGTGCAGCGAATGCCACGGCCGTGGCCTGATCGTGGACGACCCCTGCGAGGTCTGTCACGGCAGCGGCCGGGCACAGAGCCGGCGCACCATGCAGGTCCGGATCCCCGAAGGGGTCTCGGACGGGCAGAAGATCCGCATCAAGGGCAAGGGTTCTCCGGGCGAGAACGGTGGCCCCAACGGCGACCTGTATGTGATCGTGCACGTGCGTCCGCACCCGATCTTCGGGCGCAACGGCGACAACATCACGGTCACCGTGCCGGTCACCTTCACCGAGGCCGCGCTGGGCGCCGAGATCGAGGTGCCGACCCTGGGCGGCGGCAGCGTCAAACTGCGGGTGCCCGCAGGGACCCCGAACGGACGCACCTTCCGGGTGCGTGGTCGCGGTGTCGCCAAGGGCAACGGCCAGAAGGGTGACCTGCTCGCCACGATCGAGGTGCAGGTGCCGCCGATGCTGAATGACGAGGCCCAGCAGGCGCTGCGCACCTTCACCGATGTGGCGCACCAGTCGAATCCGCGCGCGGATCTGTTGGCGAGCAACCGATGAGTGCGGGGATGCTGCCCGAGGTCATGGACCCCGACGGCCCGATCTTCAGTATTTCGGTAGCAGCTTCCCTGGCCGAGATGCATCCGCAGACCCTGCGGCAGTACGACCGGCTCGGGCTGGTCATCGCGAGCCGCACCAAGGGCGGCGGGCGGCGCTATTCGCCGCGCGATATCCAGCGGCTGCGGCTGATCCAGCGGCTCTCCCAGGAAGGCATCAACCTCACCGGGATCCGCCGGATCCTCGCACTGCAATCCGAACTTGAGGAAGCTCAGCGCCGCATGGACGACATGACCGAGCTGGTGCGCCGGCTTGGCGAGCAGCACGAATCGCAAGGACGGCGGATCTTCTCCGCCGGTTCGACCGGAAACGTTGCCCAGGGACGGTTCTACCATCTTCCGCTCGCCCTGCCGGGCCGCTGAAGCCGGCCTCGAGCAGCGATCGCCGATAGTTCCACCACACAGGCCCCGGAGCCGTGACTCGTTCAGTCAGCTCCGGGGCCTGTGCTCTGCCCGGCCGCGCCGGCTCACCCCCGCCGACGCCGATGATCCGACCACGGACGCGGCGACTAGGCTGATGGGATGAAGTTCCGAGACCACCACGCGTCCTGTCATGGATTCAATCCGGTCCGTCCCTCCGGCGGTGAGTGGACGCACGCGATGATGCTGCATGATGGCAGCACCGTCTACGCGGACACCGCGGCCGAGATCGTCGAGGAGATGATGCCCGGTCTCGACTCGCTCGATGAGCCGGCCAGGAGTCAGGCCCGGATCCGTCATGCCGCGCGGACCGCGGCCGTCGTCCAGCAGATGGTCATCGACCGCGCACGCTACGAGGGCACATTCGACCCGGACGACGCAGAAGTGGCGCCACTCGTGCAGATCCTGGTGACCGACAAATCGCTGTCGCTCAGCCTGGAGCTGCCCCAACACCCCGGCGAGCCCGCCGACTGGCTGCCGGTGGTGCCGCTGGTGCTGCTGGCCACCAGCTATGCACCGACCACGGAGTATCCGCGGATCGGCGGGAATGTCATCTGGATCGATCCGGCGACCGACGAGAGCTATCTGGCGTCGCTGAACGCGACCGGGCTGTTCAGCTACTGGGCCGCCGAGACCGCTGGGACGCTCAGCAACAGCTAGGCTCGCAAGGAGCATCCCCCACCAAGCAATACCCCAACGGAGAGGACGAGAATGAGTTGGCTGGTCACCGGCGGAGCCGGATACATCGGTTCGCATGTGGTGCAAGCATTCCTGGACGCCGGGATCACCCCGGTCGTGATCGATGATCTGTCGAGCGGGCACGCCGACTTCGTCCCCAAGGGCGTGGTCTTCGTTCAGGGAACGATCCTCGACACCGACCTGGTCACCCGGACTCTCACCGAGAACGCGTGCGAGGGTGTCGTCCATCTCGCTGGTTTCAAATACGCGGGGGTGAGCGTCAGCAGGCCGCTGCACACCTACGACCAGAACGTCACCGGAACCGTCTCGCTGCTGCGGGCGATGCAGTCGGTCGGGGTGCACAACTACGTCTTCTCCAGCTCGGCGTCGGTCTACGGCACCCCGGACGTCGATCAGGTCACCGAACAGACCCCGACCGCCCCCGAGTCGCCGTACGGTCAGACCAAGCTGATCGGCGAGTGGCTCGCCGGCGACATCGCCAAGGTCGATCCGCAGTGGCGCTACACGAATCTGCGCTACTTCAACGTGGTCGGCTCCGGTTCGGACGCCCTCTACGACACCAGCCCGCACAACTTGTTCCCGATCGTCTTCGACGCGCTGCTCGCCGGCCGCACCCCGAAGATCTTCGGCGACGACTACCCGACCCCGGACGGCACCTGCGTGCGTGACTATGTGCATGTCGCGGACCTGGCGATCTCGCACGTCGCCGCCGCGAAAGCGATGGCCGCCGGCACGGGCCTGCAGGTCGCCTACAACCTGGGCAGCGGGGACGGTTCCAGCGTTGCCGAGATCATGTCGGCGATCGCCCGGGTCACCGGCGTCGATTTCACTCCGGAGATCGCGGCCCGGCGACCCGGAGACCCCGCCCGGATCGTCGCCAACGGCGACGCGGCGGCACGCGATATCGACTGGAAGATGCGCTACACCCTGGACGAGATGGTCTCCTCGGCCTGGAGCGCTCGGCAGGCTCACCAGTCCTGAACTCGGCGGTTCTGAACTCGATGGTTCTGAGCTCGATGGTTCTGGATTCGGCAGTTCTGAACTCGGCGGTCCTGAACCTCTGAACTCAGCGGCCCTGAACCGGCTCCCCAGCCGAGGGCGGCTGGCCGGGTTGCGGTCCGGGCGGCGACGGCTGCGCCGCTGGGCCCACGATCCACGGGGGTTGGTCGGGCAGATGCAGCAGTGACAGCTCGGGATTCGAACGGGCGGCCCGCATCCGGTCCAGTTCGCTCATCGCCAATGCCCGGGCATCGGCCTGATCCAGATGCTGGCAGACCACATCGACCGGGCCCGGCGTGGTGTGTGCCTGCACATCGGCCAGCCCCAATCGCCGCTGGATGACTCCTTGCCGGATGCGCACCGACTGCACCCGGGCATGCGGGACGATCGACGTGCGCCTGCGCAGCAGCCCGCCCGCGGCGACCAGCACCCGATCGTCGTAGCCCCAGAAGTAGGTCTGCGCGTCCAACCAGCGCAGCCAGCGTGCACGCTGGGGGATCGGATGCATCCTGATCGCGGGCATGTTCAGCCTGGGCCACAAGGTGCGCAAGACGACATCGACGTCGGCGCCCGGCCCGACCGGCAGCAGCAGATTCGCCGGGACATGCTCACTGGATTCACTGGGCAGGCCGAGCACATCGATGCGGACCCGGTACCAACCGAAGGCCCGCCACAGCAGCGGCTGGCTGATGTCGACGGCCTGCACCCGGTTGCGGGGGATCGTCTGGCTGGTCAGCGAGGTGAGGCCCGACGCGGTGCGCAGCCCGCCGTCCGGGGTCATGCTGAGGACGAAGTTCCACTCGTTGCGCAACCGGTTGAGCACCATCGCACCCATCGCGAGCAGCCACGGCAGCAGGATCGATGTCGACAGCAGACCGATCGGCTGGTCGTTCCAGATCGACCAGCCGACCACCCCGGCGATCAGAATCAGTAGGAATACCGTCGAATTGGTGACCACCATGGACGCCAGCAGTCGCGCCGGTGGCACGGTCACGATCCGGCGATCAGCCGGGGAGGCGTCGGTGAACGCGGTGCCGACGGGAACCTGCGCCGCCTCGGCCACGGTGGTGCGGGTGCCGTGCGCGCGGGTGATGAGGTAATCGCGCAGCTGGTAGGCGCGCTTGCGGGAAAGGTACTCGATGGTTGCATTCGAGCCGCCGCCGCCCACGTCGATGCGCAGCGCGGCCAGGCCCAGCAGCCGGGCGATCAGTGGCTGGGTGACGTCCACCGACTGAATCTTGGTGAAGGCGATCTTCTCCGAGCGCTGCGAGATGAAGTTGTGCTCGATGCGCACCTGCTCGTCGTCGATGATGAAGCTGGTGAAGCGCCATGCCAGATAGCCGGCCCCCAGTGAGACGGCAAGCACGAGCACGAGGATGCCTGCCGGAACGTACCAGTAGGTGGCGATGGTCTGCCAGCCGCCGGCCTGGGCCTGCCGGAGGATGTCCGGGACGTCGCGCAGAATGAAGTAGCCGACCGCCAGCAACGCGATCCAGCTCTTGGCGATCGGGGTCAGTGGATGCGGATGCTCCAGGACCGGGGCATATCCGGATAGTGGTCCGGCCGGCGTCCCAGCCTGGTGGGGCTCGCCGGTCTGCGAGGGCGGGCCGGGTTGAACCGGCTGGTCAGGGTGAACCGATTGGTCAGGGTGAACCGGTTGGTCGGGACGAAGCGGCTGGT
>RRZU013610955.1_pt1 | contig 10522 bp, 9 predicted proteins | sample 2165561 | NCBI WGS metagenome assembly RRZU01 (sample SAMN10456909, study PRJNA506462) | wastewater metagenome | isolation source: wastewater sludge | place: USA: Moscow, Idaho | reverse complement strand
TAGCCGTCGTAGTGGTCTTGCCAGACGTCCGAGACGTACTTCAAGAACAGCATCGTCAACACGAAGTCTTTGTAGATGCTGGGGTCGACGGTGCCGCGGAAGGTGTCGCAGGCGTTCCAGACAGCGGCGTTGATGTCGTCTTGGCTGACGTTCGTGATTTCAGTCATCGGTTCTCTCAGGTGAGATTCATGGGTTGCCCGGCGGCCAGGGCGGAGGCGAGCGCTTCAAGCTGAAGCTCGCGGTTTTGGATCAGGGCCGTCAGAACGGCTCGCTCGCGAGCGGCCGCGGTCGCCAGATCTGCGACAACCCTTTGCGTTGCGATAGGTGGCAGCGGGATCTCAAGCGCTTCCAAGGCTTGCCGGGTCACGCTGAGCTGCAGTGATCCTGATGCCGCCTGCTGGAGCTGACGTTGCACTGGGCCCTGTCCAACGACCCAGGCCAGGAATTCCGGCGTCAATAGATCGCGAGCCTTTACCGTCAGGTGGAACAGGTGGGGCCCGCAGACGGCCGGACCCGGAGGCCGCTCTACGCACACGGCGAAGTACCGACTTCCCCTCGACACGAAGAGGAGATCACCGTCGCTCAGCCAGTCCGGCACCTTTCGCCCAACCAACTCAGTTCGGACTGCCGACGACCAGTCGACACCATTGCCGGGCAGGATGTCCTTCATCTGGGCAACAGCGACCGATCCCTCGGCAACCGCCTCCACCGTGCCTCGAAAGGGGTGTCCGGCGCGGATATGCGCCAGGTCGCCCAACCTTATTTTTAACGCAGCATCGTTCATGTTGCACATGATAGCTCGGCGATGCTAGGATGCCAACATCGATTTTTTGCGGCATTGGCGATGCAGCGCTGAATTTTGATTCAAATGGCGATCGAGGGAGGTGAGCGCGGTGAAAAAGGGAACTCTTGACACTTCCCCAATTGGGAAGTCACAATTCAATCAAGCCGGGGGGCCAAAGCAACGCCTATGCAACTAGTCAACACACCCATCTTGGAGGCGCTAAAGACGGCACATGCTGATGCTCGAGGGGCGCTGGACGCCTGGCGCGCAGAAGTAGAGCAGGCGGCTTGGTCATCCCCACAGGACATCAAGGGCCGGTATGCCTCAGCAAGCTTTTTGGGTGGCAACCGGGTCATCTTCAACATCAAGGGCAACAGCTACCGGCTGGTTGTCAAAGTCCGTTTTCAGAACGGCATCGTCATGATCGAGTGGGGCGGCACACACGCCGAGTACGACAAGAAAAACTTCGGCCAATGAGCCCCATGACCCTCGACACCAGGAGAAGAACATGAGCACGCAGATTCGAGTACTGAAGACGGACGACGATCACGCCGCCGCCGTTGCTCGGCTGTCTGAGCTGATGGACAAGGACCCCGCGGCGGGTTCCGCCGACGAGGCTGAGCTGGAACTGCTTGCCCTGCTCATCCAGTCGTACGAGAAGACCAAGTTCCCCCCGACGCCGCCCGACCCGATCGAAGCCATCCTGTTCCGGATGGATCAGCAGCGGCTGGCACATAAGGATCTCGTGCCCTACATCGGTTCGATGTCGAAAGTCTCCGAGGTCCTCAGCCGCAAGCGTCCGTTGAGCTTGGCGATGATTCGGCGGCTGCATGCGGGCCTGGGCATCCCGGCTGACGTTTTGATCGGCGAAGGTCAAGAGCTGTCGGTTGATTCGACCGTGGACTACACAAAGTTCCCGTTGGCGGAGATGCAGGAGCGCGGCCTGTTCGGACCGACCAAGCGGCCCCTTCAGTCGCTGAAAGAGTACGCAGAGGAACTCGTCACGGGCTTCTTTCGATGCGCGACAGGGCTCGGTGGCCAGCCCGTCATGATGCGAGCGACACTTCATCAAACTGGCGCCCGCACCATGGATGAGTACGCGTTCAAGGTTTGGCAGGCCTGCGTGCTGCGCAAGGCTCGCGCGATGCCTCTCAAGGGCACCTATCAGAGTGGCGTGATTACTGCGGAGTGGATACGAAATCTGACCCGGCTGTCACCGTTTGAGTCCGGCCCTCTGCTGGCCCAGGAGTACCTTTCAAACCACGGCATCGCCTTGGTGTTTGAGCGGCACTTTGACAAGACCTACCTGGACGGGGCGGCGATGTTGGATGGTAACGCCCCGGTCGTTGCATTGACTCTGCGGCACGATCGCATCGACAACTTCTGGTTCGCGTTGCTGCACGAACTCATCCACGTCCAGCGCCATCTGACTTCAGCAGATCCATGCATCGCAGACAACCTGGACGACAAGACTCGGACCAGCGATCAAGAGCAGGAGGCTGATCGTGAGGCTGGCGAAGCGCTCATCCCGGAGGCTGTGTGGGCGAGCGCTCCGGTCAAGACCAGCCACTCCGCCGAAGACGTTGTTAGCTTGGCAAAGCAGCTTCAGATTCACCCAGCCATTGTCGCTGGTCGGGTCCGCAAGGAAACGGAGAACTGGAGATTGCTATCGAACCTGATCAGCTCAGCTGGCAAGGTCTCGGACCTGTTCAATGCACAACTGGTGCGCCAGTAAGAAAGGAGGATGCAATGAAGCCGCGTAAATGAAACAAGGGGTCTTACCTGGACGGCAAGACCCCCTGAGTGGACTCGTTGACAACAACTCATCCGGTTTGGCGACCACGAGTGTCAACGAGCGCCGTTCAGGCGTCAACCGTCCAAGCAAAGGCCGTAGACCGGCCGGAGTGAATTCCGGCCGTATGGGAATCCTTTCTTGGAGATCGTTTTGCGCTCTATCCACATTGAAATCGCTGGCACTAAGCTGGCAACCACCCCTGGCGCTAAGCACGGCCAGGACCTCATCAACCTGGGCAACGTTGTCGCTCCCGAGCAACTGGTACTCGAAGTCGATGGCGACGTCGACATCGCAATCGGCCCGGACGACGTCATCGTCGTTCGCGGCGGCGAGCGTTTCAGCATCGGCGACGGCAGCCCGCAACTGCCGGACAACCCGGTCATGCGCAAGCCGATCGCGGCGACGCTGAACGACCAACCGTTGTCCAACTTCGGTGGCGGCCGCCACGGCAAGGCGTCGGTTGCCGAGCTGGTGAACTGGGCCGGCGGCGGCGGGCAGGACATCTGGATCGACTTGGACGGCCTGGCCGACGAGCTGCTGCAGTCGACTGACCGTATCGTGGTTCAGCCTGCGGACCACTTCATCTCCGTGCCGCGCGAGGAAGAAGACCGCCTCTACGAGGTCATCGTCATCCTCGATGGCGAAGACAAGGCCCGCCGCTTCCCCGCTGGTATGACGGTGCTTCAGGCTATCCGTCGCAGCCTGCCGTCCCGCGATCGCCCCAACGTGGCCGACTTCGAGATGGTCGACGGCGCGCTCGGAACTGCTGCGCTCGATGTCAACCTAACGCTGAAGGCCGCGGGCGTGCGCGACGGGCACGTCCTGTCTATCACCAAGAAGAACGGCGGCGGCGGATGAGCGCCGCGGCCATCGTCACCCCGAAGCTGGCCGCGGCCAGCTTCGGGAAGGCGATCCAGCCGCTGCTCACCGGGCAGGAGCGATACGCGCAGCTCGGGGTTCGCCTCGTCGCGTATGCGTTCCCGTTTCTCGACGTGGATCTGGATTGGCACGCCCACGGGCGGACCATCCGGCTCCGCGTTGACGGTGCGGACTATCCGTACCGTCCGGTGGGTGGGTGGTGGATCGATTCAGCAGGCGGGCGTCTGTTACTCGGCCAAGGGCCGCTGCCCTCTGGTAATGGCTTTCACTTGCAAACACAGGACGGCACCAAGCCGGCACCCTGGTTCTGCTTCACGGGATGGCGGGAGTATCACGACCACCATGGCCACCAAGATGTGCCTTGGGCGACCATCCGAAGTGTGCCCCGGTATGCCGTCCTGCAACTGATTCTTCAGCTCCAGCGCGAGCTGAACAAGAATGGGGTGACACTGGCATGAAGATCCAACAGTGGAAGGTCAAAAGCGACGTGCTCGTCCAGACAGAGGCGGCATTCCGCTCGGGCGAACATGAGGTTTTTGCGATCTGGTCGGCCGAGCATATCAAGGCTGACGTAATTGAAGAGCTGATCGTGGACAGCTGCATCGTGCCCGCCCAGACGCCGGGCGTGACCGCTGAAGGTGTCTGGGTTCACATAGAAGGACGTGAGCTTCAGCGCATTCAGCTGGACAACTTCAAGGTCGGGCGCCGCAGCATGATCCAGTTGCACACGCACCCGGGTGCGGATGTGCGCATGTCAAAGCTGGACCGTGAATGGGAGGTCGTTCGCCATGTCGGCGCCCTGAGCATCATCGTGCCGCACTACTGCCGCTTCGGCTTGCAGCTCGGCACTAACGCCAACATCTACGAACGTGAGGAAGACGATTGGCGTCTGTGGTCACCAACCGAGGCGCGCGAAAGGTTGGTGGTCGTATGAGCGCTGCCGAAAAGAACCGTCAGGCTCTGTTGGCGCTATTTGGCGACGATGCCCTGGTGTCGAAGCTCAGTAGCACCCGCATCGCCGTGGTGACCCCACCGGCTGATACCCCAGCTAGTGCCACCTTGCTTGCCAGGGTACTGGTCGACGCGTTGGCACGCCTCTGGCCGAATATCGACTTCGTCGGCGAGATCGCGGACAGCCTGCTCGTCGTAGGCTGCGATGCGGCAGAGGCTGGCGCGGCGCCCGTAGACGGCCTGAAAGTAGGCTGGGCGCCGCCGTACGACATAGTCGTCAGCGTCGGCGGGCCTGCGCCATGTACATCGTCATCCCACATCCGGGTTGGCGCCGACGGTTGGCATATGCAGTTCGGTAAAGGGGCCGTCTGCGGCAGTAGCATAAACCCGGTCGGCCCGGCATTCGCTGCTGGCCTCGCCGCGGCGCAGGTATTCGCTCAATGCTTTGCGTCCGCGTTTGAGGGGTATGGTCTGCGCGCGTTGGGCGACTGGAGCGCAGATGTGCGGGAACTCTTTAGCGCTCCGCAACTGGAGCTGCGCGGCCTTCATCTTCAAGACACGTACGTTTTCGGGGTTGGTGCCGTTACCCACGCTTTGGCCTGGATGGTCGAGCACTGGCCCGAGCCGATTTCAGGCGAACTCCACTTGGTGGACGGCGACGCTTACGGCGACGGCAACGGGCAGCGGTACGCGTTCATGACGCCCGGCAACATCGGCACACCCAAGGTCAACGCGGTTGCGAACCGCCTGACCGCCGCGCACCCGTCGCTGGTCGCGAAGCCCCATGAGCTGGGTATGAACGACTACTGCCAGGATCGTGGTTACGACCGACCGTTCTTCCGCGTCATCGCGGGGCTGGACTCGGAAGAGTCCAGGCGCCAGGCTGGTCTGAAGGATCCCGCCCGAGCTATCAACATGTGGACGAGCGGCTACCACATCGGTGCCGGTCAGTATGTGCCTGGAGACGGGCGCGGCTGCCTTGTCTGCGCCTATCCCGAGCCAGTCGAGGCGCAGCTCGACGAGGTCACTATGTTCCACAAGCAAACAGGCTTATTCCCCGATGTCGTTCGAGAACTGTTAGATTCCGCTCGTGGCCTAACAGAGGCGGAGGCCCAAAAGGTCGCTCTGGCAAAGGGGGTCCCGATTGAACGAATCATTGGAGAGCCGCTGCGCTCAGTCATCCCTGTACTGTGCGCGACCGGCAAGTTGCCCTTGGACGAAGCCAAGAAGGCGGTCGACGTGCCGTTCGCCTTCTCGTCTCTGCTCTCGGGCGTGGCGGGCTTCATCATGCTTTTGCGCGACGTGCAGATGGGCAATGACTCCAGCGAGTGTTGGAATCAGCATGTTTTCAAGAGGCCATCATCCGCGATGATCAAGGTCGAGGGCCGGCATATACGGTGCGTCAGGTGCGACGCTGCCGCACTGGCACGCAGCGGCTCATGACAATATCGAGCGGCAGGACGAGCATTCACCACAGGCTTGGTACGCGCCGACTCGTGCACTTAGCACTCATTAAGCGGACCCTGTCAGAGACCATGGCCAAGCGGCGCTGACCGGCCTGGGCTGTGCCGGTGGGGCCGGCCCGACGCTCCTCTCCTTCACGCGGAACGACTGCTTCCCTCAAAGCGCAACGGCTGAAAAGGCCGAAATCCAGACGTCTTCACTGCGAAATACTCACGAAAAAAGCTCCCTAGGGAGCTTTTTTCATTATCTCTGTCACCAATATTTCACTATCTTGGCAAGAATTTCACTAACCGTGTCAACCGACAGCGTCTGTCGGATGCCACAGTTAACGAAAAGCAAGCCACTGATTATAAATCAGATTATCACTAACTTTGGCACTAAGGTGGTGGCCACTGCCAGAGTTCATGAAAAAACATCCAGCTTGTGCCAAAGATAGTGATATTTTCCGGTGCCCCGGGGGTGTATCGAGCTTGAGGCTTTGTGGCCGATAGGCGACAAGTAGTCTCAAGTCACAATGGCGACTTCCTGCATGATCGCGTTATATAGATCGACCTCCATCTGCGCGGTACGGAGAGAGACAACCAAGCTGTAACGTACCGGTAGGTCGTAGCGTTCCAATGCTGGCCGAGTTCGCCACCAGCCCGTCGAGGGGTAGACCGCTATGAAACCTCGGCTGGCGAGGTCTGCCGCGGTTCCCTCCCAAACGTCTTGGTGCAGGGAGCCTCGATGCCGTTGGCGGTCACCCAAGTACCAGTCGGGATCCTTTGGATCCACCGGGTCGCCTTCATCCTCGCGCTTGGCGGCTGCATTCACGCGGGCAACAAAGTCCTCGGTTGATGCGTCCAAAGGGCGTTGCACGTCAAACCGAAGACGATGCGAAGGGTAATGGAACTTCGAAGAAGTGCCGCGAGCGGAGGGGTTGGGCTCGATGAAATACGATAAGGTCACTCGCATCTGCACGTTGGCGTCCTGCAGAGCTTCGAGCTCCTCTCGCGGCCACGGTAGGGTGTGCAGATTCATGTGACGAGTAACCACACCGCGCCCCTTTTCCTTCGCATAGGGGTGCACTATGTCCTCCACCACGAGTGTGAGCGAATGGCCTGCACTCCACAGCGCTCGGTCCAGGTCGGGCACACCCCACCCACAGTGTCGGATGAGATTGACGTAATCCTGCTTGGTCGGCTTCTTGCCCTTGGGTAAGAACATCTCGCGCATCGAGGGAGTCCACTCGGCCGAATGGACGATTAGCGCGCGCAGAGTCTCCGGGCGAAGGGACGGATAGGCAGACATGAGCTGTGCAGCCATACGGGCGCAGAGGGCCGATGCGGCGCTGGTTGCGTTGGTTGTCGTGAGGAGTCGGTCATGCGGGCGATGATGTGTCGTGAGGAGATTGAGGCTCGGCATTCCTGCAGCCCCAAATGCGTCCTTGCCGACGTTCCCTCCCTCCAAGACGACGTCGGGCTTCAACGGCCAAGCACTATCCCACGTCCTCGACGTTGTCGTAAATGGGCTTAGGCCGCCCTCCACCGCAATCGCGCTTACGCCGACAGTCTCGGTCTCAATTTTGTCCGTGTACGCCCCTACGGTGAGGGCGTTCCAGGATTGTCCGGGGTCATGGATGAGATTGGTCGAAAGGCTGGCCGGATAGTCCATCCAAGCGTTGTGTTCGCGCGTGTTGCCGGCGGCGAGGATGATTAGGCGAGGGAACTCGCCTGCTCCATCCGAATCGGCCGCCAGTCGATCAACCATCGCCGACCAAGATGAAGGACGACCGCGATCGCGGTAGTCCGACGCGCTCACTGCCGACGTAAAGACTCTGCGTCGCTGCGGCTTAGCTACTTCAGGACGGCTTATCGCTTCTGCAAACAGATAGGCGTGGTGCTTTGCGTCCCCCTTGTTGGCCGCTTCACCGGGGGTAAGTTTTACTGACTCCAGACGGAGTTCTGGCGCAACGGGATGAGTGGAGGAGAGTAACTCGGTCAAATCCCCAAATGCCGCCAGACCAGCAAGGCCTGTTCCGTGATTAGCAACATCATCGGAGCCCCAGGCCGGCTCCACCGTGTGCATGTCTGCATCCACCAGCAGAGGGGAGAGCAGCGGATGGCCACGGCTGACGCCCGAATCAAGAAGACAAATGTGTGGGGTGTCGCTGTCCTCGCTGGGAAAACGTGCATGTGCGAGCGTCGCGTCTAGCCACTGTTGTTGCTCTTCCACCACCATGCCGTCAAAGAACTCGGCGGTCTCTTTGGCGCGCCGCAGTTCGGCCACACAGTTCAACATCATCACGGACTGTGAAAACTGTTGCTGTGAGCCGTACATCAGCACAACCGTTCGCTCGGGGAAGTTGGCCTGCTGGTCACTTACTGTACAGCCAGCTAACTCAGCAAGCCTTTTGAAGTCCCTAAGAACAGCCTGCCGTTGACCACGTACAGGCAACCAGACCTCCCACCAGAAGGGCTCGCTCTCGTCGTTAGGTAACAACTCAAAGTCGTCGGTCCACAACGCTCGCAATTCCGCCAAGCGAATCGATGCGATCGTGTTGAGCAGTGCCTTATGGTCGCGGGGATTGTTGTTCTTGTCCTTCTTCTCTTCTAGGTATTCGACAACGTACTTCTCGAAGCGCTCCAACTGTCCGTCAGGCACAAAAACATTGGCGTAAGCGGTTGAGCCTTCCTTGTAGATACTGAGAAGCTCAATCTTCTTCCCCTCATCTGCAAGGCTTTGGAAGGCGAGCTCGACGTCAGGCTGACCGATGAATTGAATCTGCAGTCCTAGGCCACTTTCGAGACCGCAACGCTGCTGAGCTTCCGCGGTAGCCTTTGCTACAGGCACCAGTTCTTGGAGTTGGGCTTGCAACGCTCGGCCGTGCTGCTGCCGCGGAAGGTCTGGGAGCGGCTTCTTTGGCACCACAGGGGAGTGCGCCGTAAAGCCTTGTGGTTTCGATGTGTCGTGAAGAACGAGATGCTTCCGCTTATCGGTTACCTGATCCGCCATGGTCGATCGGTTTGCTGTTCTGTTTAAGTTTTTCGTTCAGACATCGCCGCTCCTCCAGCGCACGCCCAAGAGCATCAGATCCTACCTTCAGCTCATCGTGCATAACCGCTTCCTTAATGGCTTCATCGACCGCTCGCCGAATCTCAGCGTAGCTCAAGCCATCTGCCCGGCTCGTAATTGCCTTCGTCGGAAAGGGCTTAGGGGCGAAACTGCCCAAGCGCGCACGGATCAACTCGACGGTCTGTGCCGGCGTGGGCAAGTGATATTCTATGACATCGTCGAAACGGCGAAACAAAGCGTAGTCAAGGATTTCGGGATGATTGGTGGCCGCAATGATCAGACTGTTCGACTGATCATGCTCGATCATTTGCAAGAAACTGTTGAGTACGCGGCGGATCTCACCGACGTCGTTGGCCAGCCCGCGTTGAGAGCCGATTGCATCGAACTCGTCAAAGAAGTACACGCCCCGCACGTCGGCAATAGCATCGAAGACCTGTCGTAATTTGGCAGCGGTTTCACCCATGAACTTCGTGATCAGAGCATCCAGGCGAACTAGAAAAAGCGGGATGCCGAGTTCTCCCGCAAGAACAGAAGCTGTCATCGTCTTGCCCGTACCGGGCGGACCGACCAACAGAAGCTTGCGTCGGGGTGATAAGCCATGCTCGCGGATACGCGCGAACATCCGCTGTTCCTTCATGATCCGCTGCAGTTGCTGGAGAACTACGTCGTCCAGCACCATGTCCGCGATGCGGCTCTTTGGGTAACTCACTAGGAGCAAGCTGGCCAGTTCGCCCCGGGGGCGCGCCATTTGGACCAACTTGCCCTTCTCTCCTGGTAGGGCGTGCGCCTTCGCTGCATCGATCATGTCGCGCAGTTCTTCTGCTAGCTTGCCGTGCCCCACCCTCGCCTCGTGCGCCGCAACCTGCATGGCGACTGAGTAAAACTGCGTGTCGTCGCGGCTGATGTGGGATTTCACAAGCGCCTTAAGTTGATCTGCGCTGGCCATGTCTTCTTCCGTGATTAGCTGTCTGTGGCTCCCTGCCAACTTATAGACACTACGACTTGCAATGTTATCAACAATGATGGCAACTAGCTCGGTCCATCGTGTTCGGCTACTTAACGGGCTTGCCTTCCAAAGTCATCCACTTGCCCGTCTCTTCCGTCACTATGACAAGCCGGCTAGGAATGCTGCTTCCAACGTCGTCTGTCGCCGAATCAGCCGGCCAGCCACCTCCGCCAATGCCCGGACGCCCTCGATCCCCCTCACCTCCAGCGGCGCACAAAGCTCCATCCCGATCCCCCATCGATACCACCGCACAACCAGACTTGGGCGGGCTTCGTAGTCGATTCCCACCTGACGCAGTCGCTCTTCGATAGCGTCAACCCGCTCAAAATACGCCTTCATCTGGTCCGACCAGCCCTGGGTACGGTACGTGACCGCCCTTTTCCTTGAACGGCCGACGCGCTTCCAGCGCTTCTCTTCGCTCCACGGAGCAGAATCTTCGGGCATCAGCCCGGCCTCCTCGTAGGCTCGTCGGGCGATCTCGTCTTCGTACCTGGCTTTGGGGTGAATCCACCACACCATTACCCGGCGTCCATTGAGAATGAAACCGACGTCATCCCACAGGTTCACTTTGTCGGGCTCTGGATAGGTA
>RRZU011390161.1_pt1 | contig 10522 bp, 6 predicted proteins | sample 2165561 | NCBI WGS metagenome assembly RRZU01 (sample SAMN10456909, study PRJNA506462) | wastewater metagenome | isolation source: wastewater sludge | place: USA: Moscow, Idaho | reverse complement strand
GTTACTATATCTGTAATATGGTTATTGCCAATATTCATTAACCCTTTATTTAAGCGAATGCGGTATTGATAGTATTTCTCGTATTCATTCAGTGTATTGTCCTGATTGATATCCTCTTGGTCGGGCAAAGAAGTAGCCGATGTGCCATAAATATCATTGGTCGTTGTTTCAGGCGAGTTACCTTCAACACCATTATAATGTTTGTAACGGGTCAACACATCCAGTTTTTCATCATCATAATCATTTCCACGATAGAAATGATAATTATCGCCGGCGGGGTCATTTATCGGCGAAAACGGATCGGTCTGAAAGCGTTGTTTAGCATCAGGAGATAGTTTTGCACTAATGCCCTCAACATAATCTTTGTACGTCGAAAACTGAAATTCGTTGTCTGTTGACAGTCCATCTAAACCCACATCTTGATTTTTGCGGGCACCGGCAGCATTGTCAAACGCAGTAACAGTGGATTGAATTTTAGGAGCAACGCCCCATTTCGTACTTTCGGTTTTACTCAGATCGCCATCCAATGGAAGTCCGTTTTCGAATGATTTTTTTCCATCTTTCAAAATATCCTCACTAACATCACCCAGGTTGAAATACAAATCTCCACCTTTGTCGGTGTTTGTTTTATCATTAATAAATGGATCCATCATCCAAAACTCAATGTATTCGATGTTTGATGTTTCGAAATCACTTGCATTGGCATCCAATTTACGCATAATCCCACCCCAGCGGTTTTTCGGATTGGCCAGCGTTCCATCAGCATTCATCCCTGCCACGTCGAGATTATAAGGCCCGCGTTCGGTTGGATAATACGACAGATTCAACACCGTCATCCGCGAAGTCTGACCTTGAGGAGTCATTCTATTAGGGAAAATTTCCTGCTCAACTACCGTACGTGTCAAATGATTGGACTGTGCCTCATCGGTCCTCAAGTATTGAGGTGTGGCACTCACATTGGAATTAAATATCGGATCAACCAGATACCACGACATCAGCGCACGGTTCTTACCGTATTCCAGGTCGTTGCTTTTAGCGGCTTCGGGAAACAAAGCGTTTGCACCGGGGTTATAAGGTGTGCTGGCCAAATACCAACTAAACGGATAATGAATATCAATAGTGGTTTTGGTCGATTCAAAGTCGTCGAGATAAGCTAAACCAGCCGAACTAATCACTTTGGAGTGTCCCGGTATCAATTGCGCAAATTCAGCATTCAATGCTATGGTTGATGGCTTGGTGGCATTTACAAACGGCAGTTCATCGAGCATATTGGTAATCCATTGCGACTCGGTACGCCATGCAGTGTTCATTCCCCAAATGGTATTCGAAATAGGCTCGCTACCTGTGTTCACTTTGGTGGTAAGTGGCATTTCCGACAGGTGCATAATTGTACCACCCAAGCTGAAGTCTTTATTGAACTTATACTCTAAATGCGTACCAACCAGCGATTTTCGTTGCATACTAAACATCGATTGATTTTCAAGTTTCACATCAATCTTTGTTCTGGACTGTACCAGAGCCTGATCGATAATGGAAACCGTACCCATGGTATAATCCACCGTATAGTCTTTATTTTCAACCAGCGTAACACCGCCGGCGGTAACCGTTACCGATCCACGCGGTATATTCATAGCATTCAGACGTATTTCGGAAGTAGCCTCGCTGGTACCTTTATACTCTCCTACCAAACGAAACTTCTTTTTCTCGCTATAGCTCTGTGCTACAATCAGAGTAGAGTCATACAACTCCTGAAATACATATTTATCTACAATCTTTGTATTTGTAATTCCAATTTTATCTCGAAGGTGAGTTCCAAAAGGTTCCAGAACTGGAAAAACAATCCGCCCTAAAGACGAAAGTGCTGTATAACCTTCAACATAGTCAAACCTTCCATCTCTGTTGAGATTATTTTTAGAGTCGAGTCGATCGAGGTTCATCACCCGAAGTAATAGTTCATTTTTGATATTCCCTTCGGTAAGATATTGCATATCTGTGCCGACAGAGTCGTTACGATAGACGATATTCAATTTAAAATTATCGGGTTGAATTTCTAAAGCTCCCAAATTATAAACGTTTTTCATCATCAAATCCCACAATGCCAACTGAGGAGATTGCGCTGTGGCTTTCAGCAACTTCACAACCAATGCATTAGGAGCCGCAACATTATCGGTAGAAAATTCACCCACCTGATACACTTGTCCGCCATACGAATACTCATAAGCCACCCCGAGCACCTCATCAGGATTCAGCGTATTGCGCAATGATATGAATCCCAAACCGGGATTCAGCGTATATTCCGACTGGTCCAACCGACGCGCACTTTCTATTTTTTCGTAATCTTCACCACCATTAATTCCATAAACGCCTAAATTGGAGGACAGAACATTGTTTGCCTGCTGCACATCGCGCACTCCATCCATGGCTGTAACTTCATCGTAAAGCGTGTTGACTTTATTCTTTGGTAGCTTTATCGTACCATTTCTTGTCCAGTGAGAATTATCAATCACATCGGCTTCACCCAAGTCCATAAAAGCAACAATATTCCTTGCCTGATCGTAGTTTCCACGTTTATTGGTAACCCAAACCTCCACTCTTTTAATGGTAACACCCGACGAAACCAAGGGCAATTGGCTCATTGATTTCTCGTAATTATCACGAAAATAATGCGCTAAAAAAAAGTGCCGGTTTTCGTCGTATGCATCCGCATCCACATCGAAATGGGTAATTTGCGCTCCACCTTTTGCGCTCACGGTTTGCGTTTGCGATTCTTGTTGCGATGCGAGGGCTGTAACACTCAGTTTTCCAAACTGCAATTCGGTTTTCACACCAAAAAGCGCTGTGCTACCTGAAATAAGCGAACTATTCAGTTGCATGCTCACATTGCCGGCTTCTATGCTTTTGATAATATCATCTTCTTTTCCTTTGAAGGCCAGTTTTACCATTTTCTGATCAAAATCAAAACTGGACTCAGTATTGTAATTCAGCCCGAAATTCAATTTATCACCCACATTACCGGTTACATTCAGCTGTATCTTTTCGTCAAAGTCAAAGATATTCGACTTGCGCATCCTTTCGGTAAGTGCCGGATTATTTATTTTATTGCTCTTGAACCCAAACACCAACTCGGCCGAACCTTGCGTTTTAATTTGCAAACCGCCCGGGCCAAAAACCTTATCGGCAGGACCAAGACTAAATTTAGCATCCGATTTGGAAAATTTATCTTCGTTATTTACCTGTGCTTTGGAGTTTTTCTCCATCCAATACCGCTGTAAATCCAGTTTTGCCGAGAAGTTACGATACTCCTCAGGCGTCATGGTAAATGGAGTGGAAATATCTGTTTCGCCCACTTTAGAGCGCATAACATAATTTCCTGTTCGAGTATCATACTCAAAACCGGACTTGACATTAGCCGGTTGCGGAGCATCCATCGGATACCGAGCATTTAAGTCCTCGTAGCTGTCCTGCTTGTATTTTTTGATAGGAAAAGTGGTGGAGGTTTTGCCTGTATCTGATACGGCAATTACATTGTCGGGCGCGGGTGGCTCAACATTGTAACTATCTACAGGACTTACAAATGCGTAAGCCGAACTGAGAACTAAGCCACAGATAAATAATAAGGGAAGAAGTTTTTTTATAAAAATCATAAATTTCAATACTAGCACACTTTTACAGACAGTTCTAAGAAACGCCTGCAGGATTAGGTAATTCTTTTAGAATAGAGAAATTTTACAACATTTTCAGAGCTAACTTGATTAGTTGCTCCACTTTCAAAGTAGGTTGATCTTTTAAAATACGGTCCACCACTTTTTGCGAAGCAGCCGAAGCAAAACCGAGCATAACCAATGCTGACACAGCTTCTTCTTTTTGTTCGGAATGCGTATTTACAGCTGCGTTAGGGAATTCACCGCCACCCACATTCTTTATTATTTTATCTTTCAGATCTACAATTATCCGTTGAGCCGTTTTTGTACCAATACCTTTAATGGCATTCAAAGCCACTACATTGCCGGTAGCAATCATTTCCTGAATTTCCTGCGCAGTGTACGACGACATAATGACGCGAGCCGTGTTGGCACCAATACCCGACACCGATATTAGCAGTAAAAACAACTGACGTTCCGATTGTAACCGGAAACCAAACAACAAATGTGCATCCTCGCGAATAACTTCGTACACAAATAATTTGGCTGAAGTTTGGTTGCCTAAAACCGAAAAAGTAGGCAAGGTAATATTAATAAAATAACCAATTCCTCCAAGCTCTATCACTACATAAGACGGCGTTAGTTCGGCTATTTCACCCTTGATATAATCTATCATTAAATTTTTCTTTTAAAGTTCTCAGATTGTGTTATATTTAACTCGCAAAGATACTGATTAATTGTTATAAGCCCAAAAGAAACAGCAGGCTTAGCATTTTTATTTACAATAAAACAACTAACGTTTTTATTTGCTAAAAAGTACAAACAAATCGTTAATTAAATAGCAAATCTGCAACAAAGTTTACATTCATCCGTTGAGACACACTTTAATGAGGGTAACCGCCTTTTAAGCAGGTGAGCACAAGCCTATAATTTGCATTAAATTAACAACACATTTAAAACAAAGTACCTAAACCGGTGTTATTAAATCAGATTTAAATATAGATTTTCATTTTAAACGCTAAAAAAAACACCACATGAAAAGAACCGGTTTATCACTTATCTTATTCTTAGCTTGCAGCGCGATTGTATTCGGACAATTTAAACAAACTCCCCTGCCTTACAAATACAGTGCGCTGGAACCCTATATCGATAGCACAACGATGTACATTCACTTCAACAGCCACCACGCTGCGTACTGCACCAATCTGAATAAAGCACTTGAAAAATACCCCGAACTCTACGAAAAGAGTATAGTTGAATTAATTCAGGGTCTCAACGCACTTCCTGCCGATATTCAAACCGCAGTACGAAATCATGGCGGTGGATTTTACAATCACAGTATTTTTTGGACAATGATGGCACCTGCGGGAACAGCACCTATGTCGCCAAAGTTAGAAAAAATTTTATCGGAAAGTTTTGGAAGCGTGGAGGCCTTTAAAATAGAATTTGAAAAAGCTGCTGCTTCGCGATTTGGTTCGGGTTGGGCATGGCTCATCAAAGAGCCGTCGGGTAAACTTCGTATTATCTCCACAGCCAATCAGGACAGTCCGCTACTACCTATGGCCGAAGTAAAAGGCAAACCGGTACTAACGCTCGACGTTTGGGAACACGCTTATTACCTGAAATATCAATCAAAACGCGCCGCCTATATCAAAGCATTCTGGAACGTGGTAAACTGGACGGAAGTAGAAAAATTAATTGCCTCGTAAATTTGTATTATAGAAAATAGAAAATCCCGCGAACGTGTTTACGGGATTTTTTATTGCTATTTATTTTTAGACAGTTGGGGCATAAATTTTCTACACAATCAAAGCACCAACTATCGCTTTTATTTCCGCGACAAGTTCTTGTGGTACCACGTGCAATTGCAATCCGCGCTTTCCGGCACTGACGTAGATCTTTTCAAAATTCTGATAACTCTCGTGTATAAAAGTGGGAAAACGTTTTTTCATTCCCAGAGGCGAACATGCTCCACGAATATATCCCGTAATCAACAATAAATCTTTCATCGGAATCATCTCACAGCTTTTATTGCCCGAAATCTTCGCTGCCTTTTTCAAATCCAACTCCTCGGCTCCGGGAATGATACAGACAAAAAATCCTGTCTTATCCCCTTTCAGCACCAGTGTTTTGAAAACAGCTTCTACCGGCTCGTTCAATTGTTCGGCAACATGCACAGCACTTAAATCATTTTCATCTACCTCGTAAGCTATTAATTCATACCGAATTTTTGCTCTGTCAAGCAGCCGGGCAGCATTTGTTTTTTCGATTGGCATAAAAAATCTGTCAATTCCTAAGTATGGCAGGATTTGAAGAAAGAATTTCTATATCAGTATTTGCAAAATCCTTGTCATTGGTAAGTAAAATACAATTGTTTTCTTTACAGATTGGAATAAAAGCTTTATCCATAAAATCTAGACTATCAACCTGTAAAAATGATTCAATATCAGCTTTTGTGTACGCTTTACCTTGTATCTCAAAATTGGGGAGTATATTGTCTTTTACAATCAAATATATGTCGTTCAGGGCATTTTGCCCATCTGCTGAATCGCGATATGATTTGAATGACAAATCTTTTCTTTCAATCTTATATAAGGATAGATGTTTATCATGCTCTATTCGAATAGCCCTGTTTATCACTTCCGATAGAACGAGAAAATCAACCATTAATTCGTTTTTTTGCCTAAGAAGACTCCCAAATGCCGAGGAATAATTACTTTCCCATTTATATGAGCCCGTAGGCCAAAAAATATATAAAAGAACATTAGCATCAAAGAACACCTTGCGCCCTTGCAATGTAGCAACGTTTTGAAGTGAGTATCGTGCTGCCATAACTTATTCTCCTAAGATGTCATTAATGCTTTGTTCCATTGCTCCCGGATTCTTATAATACAATTTTGCTGTATCAACAACCCGTTTTAACGACACTGAACCACTCGGGGTCAGTTGCTCTACACTTAGACTGCTTTTTATTCGTTCTTCAGAATAATCTTTGTATAGCTGTCCTACAGCCGTATTTAGAAATGCAGTGGTAAGCATTTTTACATTTACAAATGAAAGATTCACAGCCTTATTTTCTTTCAAAGCTTTGTCAATAAGATCAAATACCTTTTGACCATCAGCAGCTTCTGTACAAAAAATATCGCCTACTACATTTACTACACTAATGTTTATCTTTTCCATTTTTAAAATATATCGTTGTTGTTTATTTCTTTTTTCAATAAATATGAACTGTTATCATCTGTTCTGAACTGCAGATTCACAATCGTGCCAGGAAACTGCCCATCGAATAATCCAGTCTTTTCACCGTCTGCCGAAAATTCATAATAACCATCATCACTCACTATCTGCATTTTTCCATGATTCCTTGCTATAAATTCTTTTAGCAAAGCCAAGCCAATACCACCAGAGATATCTATTTTTGTAGTATTTCTATCTTGCGTCGCCCATTTTATTGCTTGCGTCGATGTTAGATTACTATTGAAACGCTGGTTTACTTTGCTCTTAAAACCAATGCCTATATCAGTGATTGTGAATTCTATTTTATTTTCTTTAGGGTAAAACTGCCCACAAGTGTATATAAAATTTGATTCACTGTGTATCTGGGCATTCACAAATATCTCATAAATAGTTTCAGCCATTTTTTCCTTTACTAAGTCCGACATACGTGGCAACTCGTTACGCCCCAACAGGTCGTTAATCACATAACTATTAAAGTACTTTCCATCGGTAGGTTTAAGTTTTAGATAACAAATAGTAGTGTGATAATTATCTGCTATTTTCTCCCGATCAAAATAAGAAAGGAAATCATTCTTTTGCAATATTCTTTCAATACTTGGGCTTATTTGATCTAGTTTTATATTATTAAGTCGGCTAGAAAGAATATCCAATAGCCCACCCAATGCCGAACACATATTTGCTGCAAACCATTTTGTGATGCTGATATGAATATCTTCAAATTGCTTATCTTTATTTGCTTGATAAAAACTAATAAGCTTTTGATAGCTCTCGAATGTATTGTTTATGTTAGATATTTGGGTCATAATTTATTGTCAAAAGTAGCTATTATAAATAATTTACATGTAAGTATTGCCCAAAAACGATACAAAAATAATAAAAACAATCCATTTGCATGTTTATTCTTATTTTTATTAGTCCGAAACCAAAATTACAACTTTAAGTTTTAATAATCAACTTAAGTTTCAGCTTAAATATCCACATCACCCACTCCAATAAAAAAAGTTGATTTTTCATTGTAAAATTTACTTTCCAACGCTTATCTTCAATTTTCTTATTAAGTAGCTATACTTTCTTATTTCGTAATTTTACATTTTCTATTCTACATTTCACATTCCTCAATTTCACACGTTACAAATAACTGCAAGCATCGTCCATTTTCTAAAAGAATAGTCTAATAATTATACAGATTTCATACTTTTCTATTATCTTTCGGACGAATTTTAAACAATGAAGTTTTTATGGAAAAAATAAGCACCACAGAAGTCCTCGATTGGGCAAAAGACTTTCTTGCCAAATCAGAAAAAGAAATTACCGGCGACGAGCTGAAAGAACAAAAAAAGTACGCTATCCTCATTCAGAATCCGAATGACAAAACGCTGCTTTCGAAAATGCTCGACGAATCGTCGCAAATACATGATAGCAAATTATTAGCCCGCCGTATGAAGGTGCTGATCGAACGGTACGGTGTGCCGCAATTTTTTAGCTCCACCGATGCTTTTCTCCTTAAACTCTTCACTTTCTTCGGCTATTGGTTCGATTTTATAGCTGTCCCCATTTTCAAACAACGCCTCCGCTCCGACACATCCAAAGTGATTATCAACGAAAAGGCATCCTTTCTAAATCATCATCTCACCGAACGCCGCAAGCAACAAATTGGGCAAAACGTCAACCTGTTGGGCGAAGTGGTACTCGGCAACGGAGAGGCCAATCACCGTTACGAACATTATCTGGAAGCGCTCAAAGATCCGCAAATAAATTATATCTCTATCAAAATTTCGGGCATTTATGCGCAAATAAATCCACTCAACTATGCAAAAAACAAGGTGGATTTGTGCGAACGACTGTCTCGCATCTACCAACAATCTATCGAATATCCATACACCGACGACAATGGAATCACCCGCTCCAAGTTTGTGAACCTGGACATGGAAGAATACAAGGATGCAGAGTTAACGCTCGATGTATTCAAAACGGTGCTGGCTCTACCTCAGTTTAAAAACTACTCTGCGGGCATTGTCATTCAGGCGTATTTACCCGATGCGTGGAACTTGCAAAGCGAACTACTGGCCTTTGCCAAAGAAAGGTTTGCAAATGGCGGAGCACATTTAAAAATGCGGTTGGTAAAAGGGGCGAATCTTCAAATGGAAAGCATTGTTTCGTCGCTCAAAGGCTGGGAAAACCCGGTGTTGGGCAGTAAAGTGGAAGTGGATGCCAACTACCTGCACATTCTCGACCGTGCTCTTGAACCTGAAAACGCCAAGGCATTGCACGTTGGAGTTGCTTCGCACAATTTCTTTAGCATTGGCTATGCCTACCTGTTGAGCAAAAAGATGGGTGTGGAAAAACAGGTTACCTTCGAAATGTTGGAAGGAATGGCCAATCACTTACCCCGCGTGATGCGCAACCTGGGCAAGCAAATTATCTTATACACGCCGGTGGTAAAAAACGAACATTTCCTCAATGCAGTCTCTTACCTTGTTCGCCGACTGGATGAGAATACCGGAAAAGACAATTTCCTCAGCTATTCATTCAACCTTAAATACGACAGCAAACAATGGCATTTTCTGCAACAACAGTTTATGGATGCCTATGGTATGAAAGACAAAATTGAAGCAAAATCCTACCGGACACAAGACAGAACGACCCCCTACCCCCTAAAGGGGGTTTCAGACGCAGTATCTGATAAAACTCAAAAAAACGAACTGTCAACTTTCAACTGTCAACTATCCACTTTCAAAAACGAACCTGATACCGATTTCGATTTAAAACAAAATCGTTTGTGGGCCGATGGCATCCGTAATCAGTGGATGAAAACCACTGCCGATAAGCCCTACGCTATTCCTGTGCAGATAGGCGAAAAAGAATTCACGTCTGATAAAAAACTGCGCTACTTCGACCGCAGTCAAACAGAAGAAATATGTGTTTGCGAGGCCAGCGTGTCTAATCTTGAGCAAGTAAAAGAAATCATTACGATAGCCGAAACAGATGCATCGCACTGGCGCAGCACTTCTTTGGACGATCGCAACCGCATTCTTCATCAGGTAGCAGAAAACCTCAGCAACGACCGCGGTAATCTGATTGGTTGTATGTCGGCCATTACCGGTAAAACATTTGGCGAAGGGGATGTGGAAATATCCGAAGCCATCGATTTTTGCCGCTATTATCCCGTTAGCATGAAGGCTTTTGCCGAACTGAACACTATTACTTATACCCCAAAAGGCATCGTACTGGTTATTCCTCCATGGAATTTCCCATTGGCCATCCCCGTTGGTGGTGTGGCAGCAGCTTTGGCGGGTGGAAACTCTGTAATTCTGAAACCGGCATCCGTAGCATTGCCTGTGGCGTGGGAGTTTGCTAAATCGTTTTGGGCTGCCGGCGTACCCAAAGATGCATTGCAGGTGGTGTGTACCGACGGTCGCGAACCATTGACTTACCTTACCGCCCATCCATCTATCAAACACATTATCCTCACGGGTGGAACAGATACTGCTTTCCGTCTGTTGGAAAATAACCCTGCCTGCCCACTCTCGGCCGAGACCGGTGGCAAAAACGGCATTATCCTCACCGCCAGTGGCGATCGGGATCACGCTATTCAGAACATTGTCACCTCAGCATTTAGCAATGCAGGGCAGAAATGTTCG
>RRZU011284997.1_pt1 | contig 10523 bp, 4 predicted proteins | sample 2165561 | NCBI WGS metagenome assembly RRZU01 (sample SAMN10456909, study PRJNA506462) | wastewater metagenome | isolation source: wastewater sludge | place: USA: Moscow, Idaho | reverse complement strand
AGTAAATCAAACAATAACATTAGATTCTCCAATAACAATGGGAATAGAATCATATGGCTTAGTTCATAAAGGACAAAATGGAACAATAAATTCAACTGTTCCATCAGTAAATTTAAATAAAGATAATGTATATATATATTCATCAGATGTAACAGGAACTATAAATAATTCTACAAATATAACAACAAATGGAGATAGAAACTATGGAATATATGCATATGGAAATACAATAAGTAGTGGAAATATGGATTTGACTATAGGTAAAGGAAACGTTGGAATATATAGTTTAGGAACAGCAACAAGTTCAGGAACAATAAATGTAGGAGAAACAGATTTTACAAATAAGGACTTTTCAATAGGTATGGCAGCAGGATATATGGATCCAGTAACAAATACATTGATAGCAACAGGAAATATAACAAACACAGGAACAATAACAGTTCATAAAGATGGTGGAATAGGAATGTATGCTAATGGATCAGGATCTCAAGCTATAAATAGAGGAACTATAGACTTAATGGGGAAAAATACAGTAGGGATGTATTTAGATAATGGAGCCACTGGAATAAACTGGGGAACAATCAATACAACTATATCACCAACAAACAACTCAATAGTAGGAATGGTAGCATTAAATGGATCAATAATAAAGAACTATGGAGTAATTAATATAGATGGAAGTAAGTCAGTAGGTATGTTAACAGTAGGAACATCAACTATGATACCAAATGATGCAGGAGGAACACCAACACAAACAGGAGTAATAAATTCAGTAACTGGAGGAGCGGTAGCTACTAAAGCACAAGTATCATCAGATACAGGTAAAGCAGTAACAGGATTATCAATGGAAGCACCAGCACATACACCAGTAACAGTTATGAGAAATGGAGTAATGGTACCTGTAATATTAGTAGATACTGATGTAGCAGCACCAGCACCAGTAACAAGTGTAACAGTAGGAAGTACAGTTATAGCATTACCAAATCCATCAATACCAAATGTACCAAATAATCAAAGAGTAGATTTACCAATAGGAATGTATGTAGATACATCAGGAGTAAACTTTACAAATCCAATAACAGGATTAACAGGAATAACAGAAGTAAATTTATTAATAGGAACAGAAGCAGCAAGATATACAAATGCTACAGATATAGAAATAGGTAAAAATATATTTGACCCATATAATACAGCATTAGCACCATTATTTGGATTAGGAGCAGGGTTTTCATTAAATACAATGTCTGCAAGCTTAACATGGTTAGCAACACATGTGACAGATCCATCAGACTCAAAGATAGAACATATGTATTTAAGTAAAATACCTTATACATCGTTTGCAAAAGATCCTAATATAGGAAACTTTTTAGAAGGATTAGAAGAAAAATATGCAACAGCAGGAGGAACAGAAAAAGAAATATTCAATAAATTAAATGATTTAGGAAAAGGTGAAGCTCATATTTTCGCACAAGCAGTAGATGAAATGAGAGGGAATCAATATGCAAATACACAGTTAAGAATGCATGAAACAAATAAGACATTAGATGAAGGGTTTTCAGACTTAATGTATTGGCAAACAAAATCAAAAGATTCTAATAAGATAAAATTAATAGGTGGAACAATAGAATCAAAAACAGATACATCAGGAATAATAGATTATACAAATCAGTATACAGGAGTAGTTTATTTAAGAGAAGATGAAACAATGAATTTAGGTAATTCACAAGGATGGTATACAGGATTATTGTATAATAGATATAAGTTTAAAGATTTAGAAACATCAACAGAAGATGCAGTAACAGCAAAGTTAGGGTTATATAAATCTATACCATTTGACTATAATAATAGTTTAAATTGGACAATAAAAGGAGATATAATAGCAGGAACAAGACAAATGCATAGAAGAATGTGGATAGTAGATACAAGATATGATGCAGAATCAACATATTTTACATATGGAGCATCAGTAGGGAATGAGTTATCAAAGACATTAAGATTGAGTAAAGGATGGACATTTAGACCATATGGGGCATTAGATTTAGAATATGGATCACACTCTAAGATAAAAGAAGATAAAGGAGTGATGAAACTAGAAGTTAAATCAGATGGATATTATAGTGTAAGACCATCATTAGGAGCAGAGTTACAATACAAGAATAAATTTGCTAGATATTCAACATTTAAAGTATCATTAGGTGGAAAATATGAAAGTGAATTAGGAAAAGTATCAGAAGCAGACAATGCAACTAAATTTAAGGGAACAAATGCAAAATATTCTAAATTATCAGAAGAAAAAGAACAATTAAAAATAGAGAACTAAGTTCTCTATTTTTAATTGTTTATAAATTTTATAGTATTAAATTTCCATTTGCATCAACAGCTTTATATGCAGGTCTAATGATTTTATTACCACTTATAAGTTGTTCGATTCTATGTGCATTCCAGCTTGCAATACGAGATAATGCAAATAATGGTGTAAATATTGATTTTGGAATATTTAATGTCTTGTAAACAAATCCAGAATATAAGTCAACATTAGCACATATTGTAAATGAATCTCCTTTCAATTCTTTTCCTACTATTTTGGTAATATTTTCAATATTTTCATATAAATTGAATTCCTCAATATTTCCTTTTTCAATGGCAAGTTCTCTAGCCTTTTCCTTTAATACAACTGCACGTGGATCAGAAATTGTATATATAGCATGACCCATTCCATACACGACACCATTTCTATCAAATTCTTTTCTTAGAAATAAGCGTCTTATATATTCTTTTAATTCATTAGAATTACTGTAATCGATTTTTGACTTAATATCTTCAATCATTTTATCAACCATATAATTTGCACCACCATGTTTAGGCCCTTTTAACGCGCCAATAGAAGCAGAAATAGTAGAGTATGTATCTGTTTCTGTAGATGAAACAACATGAGAAATAAATGTCGAATTATTCCCACCCCCATGTTCAGCATGTACTATAAGCATAATATCGAGAACTTCAGCTTCTAATTGTGTAAAAAAATTATCATTTCTCAACATATGTAAAATATTCTCAGCAATAGAATAATTATCATTAGGTCTATGAATAACTAAACTTTTAGAAAAATGTTTATGCATACATCCTTGATAACTATATACTAATAAACTAGGAAATTTTGCAATCATTGACAATGTTTGTTGAATTAAATTATTTAATGAAGTATCATCAGGGTTTTCATCAATTGTATATAAACATAAAATATTTCTTTGTAGTTGATTCATAATATCTTTACTTGGTCTACGTAAAATAAAATTTTCAGTAAATTCTTCAGGAAGTGATTGCAGTGAATTTAACGTGAATAAAAATTCAGTTAATTCATTATTATCTGGAATCTTTCCAAAAAGTAATAAAAACATTGTTTTTTCAAATGAATATTTTTTTTCAATATTAAATAGTGATATTAGTTTTGATAATTCTAACCCTCTGTAGTATAATCGACCTTCTTGAGGTATTTTTATACCATTTTCAACAGAATATCCGTGTACAGACCCTATTTTAGTTAAACCAACAAGAACGCCTGTACCATTTTTATTTCTTAATCCTCGTTTGACATCTAATTGATCATATAATTCAAATGGAATAGCATTATTATCCATAACTAATTCACTAAGAGAATTTAAAAATTTTTCCTCCATATAATACCACCCTATAACTATAAGTATTTTATTATTTCATTTGTAAATTCATCAGTAGTAGCCTTACCACCTAAATCACGTGTTAATACATTACTATTGTTTAAAACAGTTTCAATTGCATACTGTATTTTTCTAGCTTTATCATTCATATTTAAATATTTCAACATTTCTATTCCTGATAAAATTAATGCAGTAGGATTGGACATATTTTTACCTGCTATATCAGGTGCTGAACCATGAACAGCTTCAAAAATAGCTATATCATCACCAATATTAGCTCCAGGCGCGACACCTAATCCGCCAACTAATCCTGCAACTAAATCAGATAATATATCACCATATAAATTCATAGTTACAATAACTTTAAATTTTTCTGGATTTGTAACGAGTTGCATACACATATTATCTATAATAATTTCTTCCATTTCAATCATATCATATTCATTTGCAATTTCACGTGCTATATCTAAAAATAATCCATCTGTTATTTTAAGTATATTTGCTTTGTGAACAACAGTAACTTTATCAATACCATTATTTTTGGCATATTCAAATGCACTTTTTATTATCCTGTAACTTCCATTTTTCGTTATACGTTTTATAGCGATAGCAGAGTTCTTTGTATTTTCATCTTCCCATTTTTCTTCCCCGATATAAAGACCTTCTGTATTTTCTCTAAATATTACTAAATCTATATTATCAAATCGTGTTTTAATACCTTTAAATGACTTTGAAGGACGAATATTTGAGTATAAATCATATTTTTTTCTCAAATATACATTTATACTTCTAAATCCTTTTCCAATTGGAGTAGTAATAGGCCCTTTTATAGCTATTTTATTCTTTTCGATACTAGTGTATAATGATTGTGGTATTAATTCTCCAGTTTCATTACAAACATCACTTCCTGCATTTTCAATTTCAAAATTAATATCAGCATTTGCAGCATTAAATATTTTCACAAGTGATTGTGAAATTTCAGGACCTATTCCGTCTCCAGGTATAAGAGTTACATTTGTCATATTTTATTCCTCCTTTTAAAATTCATCACTCATAGAAAAGTTTAAATACCCACCATATTCTAAAATTTTAATTTCTCTTTCAGAACCATTAAATTTAGCTTCAAATGTAATGTTCTTTGTTATGTTTTTAATAGTGAATATTCCATTTTTAAGAAATTCTACTACATTATCTAATACTAATGTGTCGTATTCATCAATTTTTTCATAATCATCAATATCAATAAATTCGAGAGGAATAATTCCACTATTTATTAGATTAGCTTTATGAATTCTAGCAAATGACTTTGCAATAACAACTTTAATTTGAAGATAAAGTGGCAATAGCGCTGCATGTTCACGGCTTGATCCTTGACCATAATTCTCTCCACCAATAATGATACCTCCACTATTTTTTTCAGCACGTTCTTTGAAATCTGGAATAATAGTATTAAAACAAAATTCTGATAATTTTGGTATATTAGATCTAAATGGTAATAATTTAGCATTAGATGGGCAAATATCATCAGTTGTTATATTATCTTTTGTTTTTAAAATGATTTTTTTCTCTATTTTATCTTTTAATTTATCTCCTAATGGAAAAGGTTTTATATTAGGTCCCATTATTATTTCGATATTATTTCTATCTTCATTATTTGTAGGAGGATAAATATAATAATTATCAGATTGTGCAAATTTTTTAGGTGGGGTAACGATTATTTCTTTACCAAGAACTCTAGGATCTGTTAAATAGCCAGTTAAAGCAGAAGCAGCAGCAGTTTCAGTACTAACTAAATAAACATCTGCATCCATTGTTCCACATCTTCCTTTAAAATTTCTATTGAATGTTCTAAGAGAAATACCTTTTGATTTTGGTGCTTGTCCCATTCCTATACATGGCCCACATGATGATTCTAATATTCTAGCTCCTGCAGAGATTAGTTTTGCTAATGCACCATTTTCAGATAACATTTTTAAAATCCCACTTGATCCGGGTGATATTATAAAATCGACATTTTCATGAATACGTTTCCCATCTAAAATGTTAGTAAGTTTCATAAAATCTGAATATGAGGAATTTGTACATGAGCCAACAGCTATTTGATTCACATATATCTTTTTTTCATCATTTTGATATTCATATATAGATTGTACATTATCTGGCGAATGTGGAAATGCAGCTAGTGGAGTAAGAGTAGATAAGTCTATAATCAAAGTGTTGTCGTATTTAGCATCTTTATCTGGAATTAGTTCAATGTAATCTTTTTCCCTATCTTGTCTAATTAGAAAATCTTTAGTTATTTCATCACTAGGGAAAATAGAAGTAGTAGCGCCTAATTCAGCTCCCATATTAGTAATCGTAGCACGATCTTCGACAGAAAGTTGGTTTATTCCTTCACCTGTATACTCTAATACATAAGAAACGCCACCTTTAACAGTAAGTTTCTTTAAAACATATAAAACTATATCCTTTGCTGAACACCATGGTTTTAATTTACCTTTTAAAATAATATTATAAACTTTAGGAGCCTTTAAATAATAGAGCCCTCTAGCCATACCAATAGCTACATCTAGTCCTCCTGCTCCGATTGAAAGCATTCCTAATCCACCACATGTAGGAGTGTGACTATCTGATCCGATAAGTACATTTCCAGGTTTCCCAAATTTTTCTAAATGTAATCTATGACAAATTCCATTTCCAGGCTTTGAAAATATTACACCATATTTTGCAGCAGATGTTTTTATAAATTCATGATCATCAGCATTTTCAAAACTTGCTTGTAACATATTATGATCAATATATGCCACTGAAATATCTGTTTTAACATTTCCAACATTCATCGCATTTAGTTGTAAATACGCCATTGTACCAGTAGAATCTTGTGTAAGTGTTTGATTTACTTTTATACAAATTTCTTCTCCAGGAATTAAATTCCCTTTAAGTAAATTTTTACTCAATATTTTATACGTTAGATTCATTTTTACCTCCTACAAATATAATATTCTAATTTGATTATATTATGTTAGAGTAGAGTAGTCAATCTTTTGTAAAGTATATATTTTAAATAGTATATATAAAGAAAATATATCTATTAATGATTTTGTGAAACAATAAAAAAAGGAAATCATCAAATAGTTGATTTCCTTTTTTTATTATGGTTGTAATTTTGCTAAATTATCTAAATCTAAATCTTCATCATAATTCACGTTGTCAAAATCAAATCCATTTAATTGCATAAATTCTTCTCTAACACCTTGATAGTCACCAAGTTCTTTGAAATTTGTTTCGTTCATTAATGGCCAAAGAGCTTCAACTTCAGCTTGAACATCTTCCCTCATTTCCCAGTTATCAGGTCTTAAACGTCTATTAGAATCTAGTTCTGGTTTTCCACCATACATCATATCTTTAAATAAACGTTGCTTTTGTTCTATAGTTCCTTCATGGATTCCTTTTTCTTTCATTACTTTATATAAAAGTGTAGCATACAATGGGAATATAGGTATAACAGCGCTAGCTTTAGTCATAAGAGCTTTACTTAGAGATACATAAGCTTCTCCATTATATTTAGTTTTTAAATAATCATTTAGTTCATCAGATGTTTGTTCTAAATCTCTTTTTGCTGCTCCAATCGTACCTTCTTTGTATATACCATAAGTAACTTTAGGTCCTAAATAAGAGTAAGCTACAGTTTTGCAGTTATCGGATAAAACTCCTGCTTCATCTAAAGCTTTTATCCATAATTTCCAGTCTTCTCCACCCATAACTTTAACTGTTCCATAAATATCTTCTTCAGTAGCAACACCCATTGTTGTACTATCCAAAGTTTCTTTTTCTAAGTTGATTGTAGGACCATTAATTTCTGTAGTAGTAGACTTTAATGCAGATCTATATGTTTCACCAGTATTCGGATCAGTTCTAACAGCACTCGCTAAACTGTAGACTACTAAGTCAACTTTCCCGCCAAATTCATTTTTTATATATTCAATAACATCATTTTTCATTTCATTTGAAAATGCATCACCAATGAAATTTTTAGCAATTAAATTTTCTTTTTTTATTGCTTCAGTTACTGCAATAGTATTCCACCATCCAGCACTTCCAGTTCTTTTACCTTCTACACCTTTTTCGAATGCAACACCAATTGTATCTGCATTTGCTCCAAATGCTAAAGATATTCTAGATGCTAATCCGTATCCTGAAGATGACCCTATTATTAACACCTTTTTAGGCCCTTCATATTTATCTTGAGACTTAACGTAGTCTATTTGTCTTTTAACAAATTCATATGCACCAATCGGATGTGATGTAAGTGCTAAACTTCCTTTTAATTTTGGTTGTATAACCATTATAACCTCCTAATAGTCTAAATAACTAATGTAATATACTTTTAAAGTATACACTAAAATACTAAATAATACAAACATAAAATCTATACAAATGTAAAAAAAAATGTTACAATGTCATATAAAGAATATATGCTTAAATATGTAAAATAAACTTAGATACCTAAATTAAATCATTATAAGGAGTTGAAATGCTAAAAAAAATAGAAAAAGTTTTATTTGGTTCTTCAGATGATAGAGAAATAAATAAAATGAAAAAAGATGTTGAAAAGATTAATAAATTAGAACCTGAATATGAAGTGCTTACTGATGACCAATTGAAAGCTAAAACACAGGAATTTAAAGATAGAGTACTAAATGGAGAGACTTTAGATTCAATTTTACCAGAAGCATTTGCAGTTGTTAGAGAAGCCTCTAAAAGAATTACTGGAATGAGACATTATGATGTTCAGTTAATAGGTGGAATGATATTACATAATGGAAAAATATCTGAAATGAAAACAGGAGAAGGAAAAACATTGATGTCGACACTCCCAATTTACTTAAATGGATTAACTGGGAAAGGTGTTCACGTAGTAACAGTAAATGACTATTTAGCACAACGTGATAGAGACACGATGTCTGAATTATATGATTTTTTAGGATTGACTTCGGGAGTAATAGTTGGAAATATATCTCCAGAGCAAAGAAAAGATGCATACATGGCAGATATAACATACGGAACAAATAATGAATTTGGTTTTGATTATTTAAGAGATAATATGGTTCATGAAATGGAATCGAAAGTTCAAAGAGGACATAATTATGCAATAGTCGATGAAATTGATTCTATATTAATTGATGAAGCTAGAACACCATTAATAATTTCAGGTGCAGCAGAGGAGACGACACACCTATATAACATCTTTTCAGAAGTTGCATTAAAATTAACTAGAAGTTATAAAACAGAAAATATAAAAGATAAGAAAAATTCTGTAATACCTGATGAAGATTGGGAAGATTATGAAGTTGATGAAAAAGCACATACAGTAACATTGACAGAAAAAGGAATAAAAGCTGTTGAAAAAATGTTGAAAATAGATAATCTTTATTCACCAGAAACTATTGAATATACACATTTTTTATCACAAGCATTAAAAGCTAAAGAATTATTTAAAAAAGATAAAGATTATATAATAAATGAAAATAATGAAGTAATAATAGTAGATGAATTCACTGGAAGACTTATGGAGGGAAGAAGATATTCAGATGGATTACATCAAGCGATAGAAGCAAAAGAACATTTGGAAGTTGCAGGCGAAAACCAAACATTAGCAAGTATTACATTACAAAATTATTTTAGAATGTATGATAAATTATCAGGAATGACAGGAACAGCAAAGACAGAAGAAGAAGAATTTAAGCAAATTTATAGATTGTCTGTTGTAACAGTACCAACAAATATGCCAGTAGTTAGAGATGATATGCCAGATGCTATATATATGACTACAAAAGCAAAATATGGAGCTATTATAAAAAAAATAATAGAATTATTTGAAAAAGGACAACCAGTTCTTGTTGGTACAGCATCAATACAACATTCTGAAGAATTATCAGACTTACTAAAAAGAGCAAAAATACCTCATGAATTATTGAATGCAAAACATCACTCAAGAGAAGCAGAAATAGTAGCACAAGCAGGAAGATATAAAACAGTTACTATAGCAACAAATATGGCAGGAAGAGGAACTGATATAAAACTTGGTGGAGATCCTGAAATGTTAGCAAGAAAAGTTGCAAATAAAGGAACAGACGAATATAGAACAGCATTAGAAATTTATAAAAAAGAATGTAATGAGAATAGAGAACGTGTTTTAGCAGTTGGTGGATTATTCATATTAGGAACAGAAAGACACGAAAGTAGACGTATTGATAATCAGCTTAGAGGAAGAGCAGGACGTCAAGGAGATCCAGGAGCATCAGAATTTTACTTATCATTAGAAGATGATTTGATGAGATTGTTTGGTGGGGATAGACTTAAAAATATGATGAATACATTAAAGATACCAGAACATGAAGAAATTAGATCAAATGCTATTTCTAAAAGTGTTGAAAATGCACAAAAAAGAGTAGAAAGTAGAAACTTTTCTATGAGAAAAAATCTTATAGAATATGATGATGTAAGCAACAAACAAAGAACAGTAATATATACTCAGCGTGATCAAGTATTACGAAATGAAAATCTAAAAGAACTTATAAAATCGATGTTAAGTGATACTGTAGACGATCTTATAGATTCAACATTAACAGGTGAAACAGAATCAGATTGGAATGTAGACTATTTAAATGAAAAATTACGAGAGAATTATGACTACACATTAAATGAAAATGAAGTATCTAAGAATAAATTAGAAATAGTTGAAAAAATAAAATCAGACTTATATTCTAGATATGATGAAAAAGAAGCAGGTGTGGGAGAAGAAACATTTAGACGTATTGAAAATTATATAATGCTTGAAGTTTT
>RRZU012899156.1_pt1 | contig 10524 bp, 7 predicted proteins | sample 2165561 | NCBI WGS metagenome assembly RRZU01 (sample SAMN10456909, study PRJNA506462) | wastewater metagenome | isolation source: wastewater sludge | place: USA: Moscow, Idaho | reverse complement strand
TTCACTTTCACGTAGATATTTCCCTCTATTTCGGCATCTTCGCCCACATAGGTTTTGATGGCCTTGACACACGCCTTTTTGATGGGCGCCACCATTGGATCGTTGGCTCGGTCGAACAGCAAACTGAAGCTGATGCGTTTGCCATTTATGCGGATGTCGTCTTCCACCATCCCCAACTCAACAATATCCTTTCCCTTACCGGGATGGACAACATGTTTGAGCGCATCGGTGATTAAACTTGGATAATAATGCATAATACCAGGAATTGATTAAAACTATACTATTAAATCGGGCGTGGTTCACACAAAAACAAAAGTAACCATTGCATTCCAAAAAACACCAGTTTTTGAGGGTAATGTGGCCAAATAGCTAAAAAATTAAGAACCATGGTTCAAAACAAGCAATCTGTCACCTCATCAACCTATTCAAAAACAAACAAGTAACAATCAACCCTCCTATTTGTTTTCCCTGATCTTCACGCCCCGGCCGGCATTGTAATAGTTATCGAATTCAATCTCCACATCGGGTTCCTGCAACTGCTCAGCATCTTCCAACCTAAACTGGACGTATTTGATGGCAAGGCCGTGGTTGAGCCATTTGGACTCGTAATAAGTTTGAATCCCCAAAATCTCATCATCATAACCGGAATGGTACAGATCGTCAAGATTGACCACCGGTTGGATGTTGTTGGCCTTGAAAAGCTCATTGACATAAGTATGGAGAAACCGGCTGTCGGTTTTGAGATGAACCAATCCGCCTGGTTTCAAAAAAGTGTTGTACCGTTTCAGCATGGTAGTTCCCACCAAGCGCTTGCGGGGTTTCTTCATCTGCGGATCGGGGAAGGTAACCCATATCTCGTCCACTTCGTTCGCCGCAAAAAAGGAGGTGATAAATTCGATTCGGGTTCTTACAAAAGCCACATTATTGAGCCCCAACTCCTTGGCTTCGGTAGCACCACTGTGCATGCGGGCACCTTTTATATCGATGCCTATGAAATTTTTATTGGGGAACAACTTAGCCAACCCAACGGTATATTCACCTTTGCCGCAGCCAAGCTCCAAAACCAGGGGTTGGTCGTTTTTGAAGAATTGCTGGTTCCACCGCCCCTTCATCTCAAACCCCTCTTTTTTCAGATCTTCAAAATCGGCCTGAAACACATGTCCATAGCCGGCCATCTCCTCAAATTTCTTTAATTTATTCTTAGCCACGCTGATTATTGTTGATTTTGATATTTAATAGACTTAATATTTCTTTTCCACCCGCAACCCGATATTCTTTATGCCTTGTAAATCTTCATGACGCATGCCATGTGCCACCCTGAAAACATAGGTACCCGCAGAGGCAAATTTGGTATTCATACGGTAAGGGCACTGCAAGGTATAAAGGGTTCCCCAGCCATCACCCAGCCACCGGCCGTTGATGTCGGCCAACTGGCACTCCAAGGTATCGCGCTGCAAGTGGCCATCGGGAGACACCACATCAATAAAGAGCCAAAGGTTGCTGTTGGGATAACGGCTCTCGTTGCGCACCTGTATATAAAGGTCGTGGGGCACCTCGGGCTTGGTCACCTCAACTCGGAACACGGCCAATGAATCCATATTCCATCCCTGAGGAGGCATGGCCATGAATTCATTGTAAACAGAGTTGTGCGTGCACCCGACAATGGTAAATATAATGGCTGCTGCCACCAATAACTTATGCCTGATCATTTCGGTTTTTATTATTGTTACGGTTTGGACGGAAACGCCGTTTGTTATTATTGTTGCGCTGCTGGCGCGAAGCATTCTCATCCTTTTGCGCTGCAGGAGCAGAATTGTCGCGTGCCATAGGTGGCTGGTTCACAGCATTGGCATTCGGCACAGGGCGGTTCTCTCCCCTGTTGTTTTGCTGCTCCCGGTTTGGCCCCTTGCGCCGTGGCTTGTTTTTCTGATTACGGTTTTTGTCATCAAAACGGGTTAGATCGTCCTGTCCAATCACATTGGCATATCCTACCTCCTGCACCGGCCTGGCTTTCGACTCGTCATTAAGCTGGTCGGGGCGCTGTCCGCGGCGGTTCATGGCAATAACCTCCTTGACCCGGTCAACGCTCACCTCGGTCATATTGGCCGGAATGTCTTTTTGAGTGGTAAACCACATCACCCGCTTGAAGATATCGGTTTTGAAGTGGTAGAAGTTGCCATCGCGCACCTCCAGCATCACATTGGTGTCGGGGAAGTCCTGCTGGGCATCGATGTAAGCATCCAACTCGTAGTTGAGGCAACACTTGAGTTTGCCACACTGTCCGGCGAGCTTTTGGGGGTTGAGGGAGATCTCCTGGTAACGGGCTGCATTAGTAGTAACCGAAACAAAATTGGTCATCCAAGTTGAGCAGCACAGTTCGCGACCACAAGGACCGATGCCGCCAATGCGCCCGGCCTCCTGTCGGGCACCGATCTGGCGCATCTCTATCCGCACCCTGAAGCGGTCGGCCAGCACTTTGATGAGTTCCCTAAAATCGACCCGTTCATCGGCAATATAGTAAAAGATGGCTTTGGTGCGGTCGCCTTGATACTCCACATCGCCAATCTTCATGTTCAATTTGAGGCGCTCGGCAATGCGACGCGACTCAAGCATGGTTTCGTGCTCCAATGCTTTGGCTTCCTCCCACTTTTCGATATCGGCAGGCGTGGCTACGCGGTAAACCCGCTGAAAATCATAAGTCTTGGCATTGAGGTTGTTCTTTTTCATCTGCAGGGCCACCAGTTCGCCCATCAGGGTCACTTCACCAATATCGTGCCCCGGCGAAGACTCCACCGCCACGATATCGCCTTTTTGCAAACGGATGCCATTGCTATTTTTGAAATACCCCTTACGGGTATTCTTGAATTGCACTTCCACCAGGTCGCTGGTCATACCGGGCTGGGGCAGATCGGCCAACCAGTCGAACACATCCAGCTTGCCACAACGGCTGGAGCAGGAGGTGCATTTTTTTTCAGGTACTTTATCTATAATATCATCCATAAAACAGCGTACATAATTATTATTGACCTAGGTCATGAAATATAGAAATCAGGGTTTAGGCGTAAGCAATAAAATGGTGAGCTTCAGCATCAAATCCATCATGATGATACGTCCATTGCCATTTTGTTCAATATGGGCTATCGCCAGACCAAATTCGTCGCTCATCTCAAAAACATTCCCTTCGTGAATAAAAGGAGCAAACTTTTGAGCAAACGCCTCTTCGTCGGGCATCATATAAACCAACGAAGCCTCTCCCTGGTTCATAATAAAATTCTCACGCAGCATTTGAATGGCATAATTGAGGAAATTTTTCTGGGCATCGCGCGAAAGGGCTGCCACCTGGTCCACCAACGCAATCATGTCGGGCACTTTGCGGGCATAGCAAGTCCGCATCAACGACACAAACATTCCAAAATAGGCCTTTTGCTCCTCACTCTGCTGAACTCCTTCACAAGCAGCCACATAACTACCCGAAGCAATTTTGGCAAGCTGGCGGGCACGTGCTGCTTCAATTCCGAACTCCTGGTGCAACTGATTGGCCAGAATGGCATCGTCGATACCCGGCACTTTTATCATCTGGGCACGACTCAAAATAGTTGGCAAAATATCGCCGGGACTTTCCGAAACAAGAAAGAATAAAGTTCCTTGTGGCGGTTCCTCCAATATTTTCAGCAATTTGTTGGACGCGGTTGGGTTCATCTTTTCAGGTAGCCAGATAATCATGATCTTATAGCGACCTTCATAAGTCTTGAGGCTCAGCTTCCTGATGATCTCCTGGCTCTCGCCCCCATAAATCAACCCCTGTTTCTCGCCCCCCAAGGCACCAAACCATTGATTGACGGTAAAATAGCGTGCAGCCAACACAAAGCTGCGCCACTTGTCAATCACATCGTCGCTCACCGGGTTGGAGTTATTATCTTTCTTAACCACCGGATACACAAAGTGAAGATCGGGATGAACCAGCTTGTTAAATTTGATGCAGGAGGGGCAGTGACCACAAGCGTCACCATGCCGCTCGCCCGTACAGTTCAAATACTGAGCAAAGGCCAAGGCCAACTGAAAGGCGCCGCAACCGGCGATGCCGGCAAACAAAATGGCATGCGCCACCCGCCCGTCGGCCTCCATCCGAATAAGCTGATTTTTAATCCTATCCTGTCCTAATATATCGCGAAACAACATGTTAACCAATTCAATTGTTCAAAGATAATAATTTATTACAACTCAAATCTGATTGAAATCAAAAAAGAAGTCGACAAATCAAGGAGTCGACGAGTCGGGAAGTCGACGAGTCCTCGAGTCAACGAGTCGACAAGTCGACGAGTCTCCAGGTCAACGAGTCGGGAAGTCGACGAGTCTCTAGGTCGACAAGTCCCACGGTCAACAAGTCGCGAAGCTAGAAGACTCGTCGACTCATAGACTGGTCGACTGAATGACTGAATGACTGGTCGACTGAATGACTGGTCGACTCATAGACTGAATGACTGGTCGACTCATAGACTAATTCATCAGCAACTCATCCACCAATCGTCGAGCCAAGTGGTTTTGCTGCATCACAAAGAGAACATACCGGATATCAACACAGATGCAACGTTGCAATTGATCGTCGTAAGTAATGTCGGAGGTCATGGCTTCCCAATTGCCATCGAAGGCCAAGCCCACCAGCTCGCCATTGGCATTCAATACGGGGCTGCCGCTATTGCCTCCGGTGATGTCGTTGGTGGTGATAAAACACACCGGCAGGTTGTTGCCGCCATTAATTGCCTCTTGAAGCTGCCGTTCCTCAAGGGGAGATAAGGCATAATCCTGATTGAGATGGCCATCGGCCGCCTTTTCAACAATTCCTCGGAGGGTAGTTTGCCAATGGTAAAGAATCCCATCGGAAGGGGAATAATCTTGTACCGAACCATAGCTGAGGCGTAGCGTGGAGTTGGCATCGGGATAGAACGGCCTCTCCTCCTTCTGCATCAAACCCCTCATCACCACCTGTTTGTTGCGCTTAATTTGCGCCTCAAACTGCTCCACCACACCCATCATATCGAAATAATAGACGATGATCTGGCGCATAAACCCGACCACCGGATCTTTAAGCAATTTTTTAGTGGGAACAACCTGCTGATCAAGAATATTTACCAACCGAACACTGTCAACCAGCAAGGATTGTGAATAGAGATGATCCACGTAACCACCAATGTTGTTGACAAACCGCTTTCCCATCAACAGTTTTTTTTCAGGCAGGAACTCGGCAGGAGCTTTCGTCAATAGATAGGACAACATGGCCTGCATCACTTTTTGATCGGTCGATCGGTCGAAATCACGATAAAAAGCCCGCATCAACTCTTTCGCCTCCTCTCTTATGGCTTGATAGGCTTGGGAATTGGCTTGTTGATCCTCCAACCTGAAAATCAAATCCATCATCTGAAAGGCAAACAGGGTGAGATCAGGTCCCGAAAGAACCGTTTCATCATAAAGGGCCGTGACCCGCACCAACGGTTCCAAAATGACGTAGGAGGCCGACAAGGCAGCCAGGCTTCCTGCCACGGCATGTCGCGAGGAGTCGGCCTTGCTCCATTGAATGAGTTGATCTTCCTCCTGGTCGCGAGTTGCCATCAGGTTACCCTTTTGCAACCCTTCATTTTGTCCAATGGCATATTTCCAATAGTTGCTCGAACCGGCATATTTGGAAGCATATTTGATGTTGAGTTCGGGATTGCTGTTCATGGCTTGTTCCCAAATGGCCTGGCGGATGCCCCGGGCTTCAGCAATAATAGGATTGGTGATGTTTTGCGTTTGACGAATCTCTCCGGATGTGGCATACCGCGAGGTACTGCCCGGATAACCTAAAACCATGGTAAAATCGTCCTTAGAAACCCCTTGGGTGTTGATAGTTAAGAATTTCTGTGGCTGGTAAGGAACGTTACTCGCAGAATAATCGGCCGGCGTATGGTTGGGCGCACTATAAACCCTGAAAAAACAAAAGTCGCCGGTGTGCCTGGGCCACATCCAATTGTCGGTGTCGCCACCAAATTTGCCGATTGACGAGGGCGGAGTGCCCACCAACCTGACATCGGTGAAGGTTTCTTGAACCAAGTACAGGAACAGGTTATCCTCAAAAAAGGAGACCACCTCCCCTTCAAGTTTGCGGGACTGAATCAATTCCTCGGCCAGCAAATTCGAGAGGCTGTCCAGGCACTTCTCCCTGCTGAATCCTTCGTTGACAGCTTTCAATGCCTCGGCCACCCGTTGCGTGACATCGTGCGATTCAACAAGTATGGAGGCTGTCATCCCGGGACAAGGCAACTCATCCGAAAGGGTTTCGGCCCAGAAGCCGTTGGTCAGATAGTCGTGCCCCACCTTACTGTGCGACTGAATGGCGTCGTAGCCGCAATGGTGGTTGGTGAGCAACAACCCTTGCCCGCTGACGAACTCGGCAGTGCAGCTGCCCCCATCAAGCAACACAATGGCATCCTTCAACGACACCTTCTCTTCATCGTAAATATCCTCGAAAGGCAAGTTCAAGCCCCGAGCCTTCATCTTGGCAATCACTTCCTGATTCATGGCATAAGGCAGCCACATGCCTTCGTCGGCCAAAAGGGCGGTGTATGATAGGATGAGGATCGGGACGATCAGGAGCAAACGTTTCATATCAATCTGGTCTCTTTGTAAAAAAAGGTAAAAATAAAGCAATATATCATTTTTACACGTCCACGATTGAAAATAGTTGAAATAAGGTTTTCAAAGATGTTGATTAGCGCAAACAGGCTTTCAAAACCTTTAAAGGCATAAAGGCACCCTCCCCATTTGAGGAGGGACGGGTTGGGGCACTAGTCACCGGCTCAGTGTGACACTCACGCAACGCATCTGCCCGCCCATGGGTGGCGTCATCTTCGACACCTTGACCGTTACGTTCAATACATATGGGAATCGAGCGTAAATGGCATCGATGATCCGGTTGGTGACATGCTCCAGTAGGTGGCTGGTGATGGCCATCTGTTGGCGAGTTATCTCATACACGCTCACATAGTTGAGGGCATCTTCGATGTTGTCGGAATGCATCGGCCGGCTACAATCGGTTTCGATGCTGATGTTCACCATAAAACGGTTGCCCACCCGTTGCTCCTCTTCAAAACAGCCATGATAGGCATAAAAGCTCATCTCTTCAAGGTCGATGCGACCAATCTGGTTCTTTAACATGATGAATAACTTATCTAGAAATTGTATTTTAGCGTCGTATTAAAAAATTGATGACAAATTTAATTGTTTTATTTGCTGCACTTTTACACAGACATGCAAAAAGCATTATTTTTGTATGCTTAAATAAATAATTCACACAGCATGAGTACAGAAGAGAAAGAGATACTGAACTCCGAGACCCCTAAAACAAACTTTATCCATCAGGAGATTGACAACGACCTGGAACAAAATAAAAACAATGGAACCGTAGTAACCCGTTTCCCGCCGGAGCCCAATGGCTACCTGCACATCGGGCATGCAAAATCCATCTGCTTGAACTTTGGTCTGGCCCAACACTACAAGGGACGCTGCAACCTCCGTTTCGACGACACCAATCCCGTCAAAGAGGATGTGGAGTATGTAGATTCCATCATGGAGGATGTGAAATGGCTGGGATTCCAATGGGATGGCGAGGTGCGTTACACTTCGGATTATTTCCAGCAATTGTTCGACTGGGCCATCAAGCTCATCCGCGACGGCAAGGCTTATGTGGACCACCAGAGCGCCGAAACCATTGCATCGCAAAAAGGCACCCCAACGGTGCCGGGTCAGGAGAGCCCCTACCGCAACCGCTCCGTGGAGGAGAACCTGGATCTCTTCATGCGCATGAAAAATGGTGAATTCAAGGAGGGCGAATGCGTGCTGCGTGCCAAAATAGATATGGCTTCGTCGAACATGCACATGCGCGATCCCCTGATGTACCGCATCTTGCACCGCGACCATCACCGAACCGGGGATGCCTGGTGCATCTATCCCATGTACGACTACGCCCATGGTGAAAGCGACTTTATCGAAGGCATCACCCACTCCATCTGTACCCTGGAGTTTGAGGTGCACCGCCCCTTGTACAACTGGTTCCTCGACAACATACTGGAAGGCGAGCCAACACCGGCCGTGCGAACCCGACAAATAGAGTTTGCCCGCCTGAACCTCAACTATACCGTGATGAGCAAACGCAAGCTGCTCCAACTGGTGCAGGAAGGCATCGTGACCGGATGGGACGATCCCCGCATGCCAACCATCAGTGGTTTGCGCCGCCGTGGTTATACCCCTGAGAGTGTCCGCATGTTTGCAGAGAAGGTTGGGGTGGCCCGACGCGACAACGTGATTGATGTGGCCCTGCTGGAGTTTTGCGCCCGCGAAGACCTCAATGCCAAAGCACCCCGCGTTTATGCTGTGCTCGACCCCGTAAAAGTGGTGGTGACCAACTACCCCGAAGGAGCGGTGGAATACATGGAAGCCATCAACAACCCTGAAGATGAAAGCCAAGGTTCGCGCCAATTGCCATTCAGCCGCGAGCTGTACATCGAGCGTGAGGATTTTATGGAAAATCCGCCCAAGAAATATTTCCGCCTGGCACCTGGCCAAGAAGTGCGCCTTAAGAATGCTTACATTGTGAAATGCGAAGGGGTAGTGAAGGATGAAGCCGGCGAGATCACCGAAATCCATGTCACCTACGATCCATCAACCCGAAGTGGTTTGGAGGGAAGCGAACGCAAAGTGAAAGGCACCCTGCATTGGGTCTCGGCTCAGCACTGTTTCGATGCCGAGGTGCGTGTTTACGACCGCCTGTTCAGCGATCCTGAGCCCGATGGCCACGAGGACAAGGATTTCAAGGAATTCCTAAACCCCGATTCGTTGCGCATCATCCCCAATGCCAAAATGGAACCCTCACTCAAGGAGGCTAAAGTATTGGAAAAATTCCAGTTCCAGCGCTTGGGCTATTTCTGTGTGGACAAGGACAGCACACCCGAAAAATTGGTGTTCAACAAAACGGTTGGTCTAAAAGACAGCTGGACCAAAGCAGCAAAATAAGAGCAAAAATTTTACAATATACGATCATGCGAAAGATGCAACAGTTGTGCCTTTCGCGTGGTTTTTTTTATCCATAAACGGCAAGGCAAAAAAAACCCGGCCATCAACGATGCCGGGTTAAATATCCATAGAATAACATTACAGCTTTTTCACCGCCAAACGGATGCGGGCGATGGTCTCTTCGCGGCCAAGCATCTCGGCAATCACAAACAGATCGGGGCCAAAGCTGCCACCCACCAATGCCAATCGGAAAGAGTTGAGCACGGCACCGAAATTGACGCCCTCTGCTTCAATTAGCGCCGAAGCAAAAGCCTTGATGGCATCGGCTGTCCAATCGTCGTGACCGGCTAATTTATCAGCCAATAAAGCCATAAAACCGGGGACACCATCTTTCCACCGTTTCTGGGCCACCTTTTCATCGTAACTTTCAGGCGCCTGGTAGAAGAATGAAGCTTGCTGCCACATCTCCGACACGAAGTTCACCCGTTCCTTCACCAATGCTACCACTTGGCGATTGAAATCATCAGAAGCCTCAATACCCCGCCCCTTCAAATCCTGAGCAAATAATTGAGTCAACTCGGTATCATCCTTCATCATCAGGTACTGGTGGTTGAACCAACGTGCCTTCTCGGGATCGAAACGTGCGCCCGACTTGTTCACCCGTTCAATGGAAAAGATGTCGGCCAGTTCATCCACCGAGAAGACCTCCTGCTCGGTTCCTGGATTCCAGCCCAATAAGGCCAACAGGTTGATTACCGCCTCGGGGAAGTAGCCACTTTCGCGGTATCCGGAGGCCAACTCGCCATTGCCCATATCCCATTCCAACGGGAAAACAGGGAATCCATCCTTGTCGCCATCCCGTTTCGACAGCTTGCCTTTGCCGCTGGGTTTCAAAATCAAGGGTAAGTGCGCAAACTGAGGCATCACATCCTCCCAACCAAAGGCACGGTAAAGCATCACATGCAACGGCACCGAGGGCAGCCATTCTTCACCACGGATCACATGGGTGATTTTCATCATGTAATCGTCCACAATATTAGCCAAGTGGTAGGTAGGCAATTGATCCACACTCTTATAGAGTACCTTGTCGTCGAGCGTATTGGTGTTGAAGGTCACGGTACCCCGAACCATATCGGTATTGGTCACCTCAACATTCTCGGGCATCCTGAAACGGATCACCCAAGGCTCTCCGGCAGCAATGCGCTGCTGCACCTCATTGGCAGCGAGCGACAAGGAGTTTTTCAACCCCATGCGTGTGTGCATGTCGTAGGCAAAAGTCTGTTTTTCGGCTTCGGCAGCGCTGCGCAGGGCATCCAACTCGTCGGGGGTATCGAAGGCATAATAACCCCAACCGCTCTCCACCAACTGCATGGCATAACGGTGATAGATCTCCTTACGCTCACTCTGCTTGTAAGGGCCATATGGGCCACCCTCCACAACGCCTTCGTCAACGGTCAATCCCAACCATTGAAGACTCTT
>RRZU011957029.1_pt1 | contig 10524 bp, 11 predicted proteins | sample 2165561 | NCBI WGS metagenome assembly RRZU01 (sample SAMN10456909, study PRJNA506462) | wastewater metagenome | isolation source: wastewater sludge | place: USA: Moscow, Idaho | reverse complement strand
TCACTCGAGCTGCTACGACGTTTTGGTGAACAACATCCGGGAGTACCAACCAAGTCGGGCCTGATGATGGGGCACGGCGAAACCAACGAAGAGATCGCTGAAGTACTCAAGGATCTGCGCGCTCACGGTGTCACCATGCTGACTCTGGGACAGTACCTGCAGCCAAGCCGCCACCATCTGCCGGTCAAGCGCTATGTACCGCCCCATGAGTTTGATGAGCTCAAGGCCATAGCCCTGGATCTGGGATTCACCCACGCCGCCTGCGGCCCATTTGTCCGCTCCTCCTACCATGCCGACTTGCAAGCACAGGGCATGGAGGTCAAATAAAACGGGCAAATGGCAGAAGAGTTGGCTCTGTAGCCTGAAAGGATAATTTTCGACGAGGCTAAGAGCGCAAGCAACTCAGTCTCGACACGCTTCGGGGTGTCGAGACTGGATTATCTCGGGTAATGGCAGCCAGGTTAAAATACCGGCGACGGTTAGAGATCCGTTCCCGAGACAATCCGGATACCCGTTTGACGTTTGGCTGCGTAGAGAGCCCGATCCGCCAGTTTTAATAATGCTTCGGCGGTTTTCATTTCCGCCCCCTTCTCCGCAATCCCGATGCTGATGGAGCCACTCCAGCACATCACGCCATCAGCAAGAAAGAAGGGCTGGCGAGCCGTATCAATTTTACGCGCCAATCGTGCGGCATCGCTCTGCGAGGTTCGTGGACAGATGATCAGAAATTCATCGCCCCCCAAGCGACACACGATATCGCTCTTGCGGACGCTGGCACGCAATCGAGTAGCCACCTCCTGCAGCAAGACGTCTCCCTCCGCATGACCAAAACGATCATTGACCTCTTTGAAGTGATCGGCATCCAGCAGCAGCACCGAAAGCGGAACCTGATAACGCTCAGCCTCGAGCCAGAGTTGCTGCAAGGAAGAGAGAGCCAAGCGCCGATTTGGCAACCCGGTCAAATCATCATGGGTCGCCAATTGTTGTAGCTGGGCATTCGCCAGCGCCAGCTCTTTTGTTCGCTCCTCTACTCTGAGCTCCAAATCACGGTTGAGCTGATGCAACTCGCTATTACGCTTGGAGACCTTCTTGAACATGCCGTTCAATGCGGTCAATAAGGGCTCGATACAGGCGTGTACGCCCTGCTGTTCCTCTTGAAACGCTTGAGCCGGTGACTGACCATCGGCAATGGCTCGCAGTTGCCGAGCCATACCCTGATCACAGCCAAGCATGTGATAAACCAACCACTGAACCAGATACTCGACCAGATCAAAGATACGCGCACTGGCCACCAGATCGGAACACTGGCGCATCGTCATCACTTCGTGAATAAACGCCTGGTGCTCATCTCTGTGGTGATTGAGGTGTTGGGGATCTATGCTGGCCGCCACCATCAGGGACTCTTCTTCGTTGAAATGAACCTGGGTGTACTCCACGATGGCGTCAAGCGACACATCCAGCGTCTTCGGCTCGATGGGTTCGCCGCTCATCGCCAGAGCTCCCAAGCGGTTGATCAACGCAACCAACTGCTGATGCTGCTGATCCACCACGGGTTGATGGGTTAAAAAGGCTTCGCTCCAGGTAAAAATAGGCGCCATGCCACGACCACTCCGTCAGCTTCAGTGCAGCATGATAACGATGCACCAATTACCCCAGTTCATGAATTCAGATGGTAGGGTTCGCCAGCTCCGCCAAGGAGGGTAGACGTCTCGATGCCGGTCGGTAGGCCACGCCATCTGCGCATTAAGAATGTCATTTGATGCCACAATCGCGAATTATGAAAGAAAAATCTCTGAATTGGACTGTTTGCACAGAGTGAGTCGAACTGTCGGCAACGGTATCGGACTAGGATTGGCGAAATGAAGAGAAGCGACAGAATAACAGGCCCACGGCTTGTACCGCGGGCCTGGGTACTGAATCAATGATCGAGATAGAGATAGTGCATCCAGCTGGTCATCCGCAGTAACACCTTCCGCATGACTGACAAGTGAGCAAAATGGTCGCTGCTATAGATAGCAACCTGGGCCGAGATACCATCCGGCAGGTTATAGGCCTCGACTTCCGGCCCCAACTCCAGCTCAGCTAATACCCCATTACGGCCATCGAAACTGATACTCTGCATCGCATTGCTAGCCTGATAAGCCCCTTGTGGAACCACTGGCGTCACCTGCTTGACTCGTGCAGGAAACACCCGCCCCGGAACCCCGTCAAACACCACTTCAGCCTCATCACCAACCTTGACCCGCAACAGGGAGTTCTGACGGAAGGAGGCGATGATATTGCGACTCTGCTTCGGAATAAAAAACATTGCCGGGCGGAATGGCATGCTGTTAACGAAACTGCCTGGCCGCAGCAAAACCTGTGTTACATAGCCATCGGTCAGCGCCTTGACCTCAGTCTGTGCCAAGTTGTATTTCGCCTCCCACAGTTGCGCCTTCAAACTCACAATGGTGGCATTCTCACCGGACACAATGGCATCGAGCTGACTCTGGATTTGCTGGGCTTGAGCCTCAGCAGTGGCCAATTTGGCCTCCTGAGCCAGATAAGTTTGTCTGGCATTGGTTGCTTCTTGCTCAGTAAACGGATTCACCGCCTTGCCTGACGCCCGTTGATAACGAGCCAGATCCTTTTGGGCTCGATCCCGATCGGCTCGCATTTGTGCAACAGTTGCCTTGCTTGCCGTCAGTTGATCGCGCTGAGCCTCCACCGCCGCCTCTGCATTGACCAAATCAGCCATCAACCGATCAACCCGGGCCTGATAAACGGTCGGGTCTATACGAAACAGCACCTCGCCAGCCTTGATGGGTACATTGGGCTGAACCGGAACCTCGGAAATAATGCCGGAAACCTGGGCCACCACGGGAATAGCCACCACAGCCTTCTGTGCCATGAAGGTGTAAGGGTGGTTATAGTTCATGGTCAGGATCAGACCCGCCACTATGAATACGCCCCCTAAGGCTGCCGTCGGCACGGTCCACTTGTTGACTGGGATCTTGAAGATCTTGAAGCAGCCATAGGCAAAGGCCACATAGGACAGAATAATCAGTAAATCCATGGCTTACACTCCCTTGCCTTCTGAGGCTGCACTCTCTTGCGCAATCCCTTTTTGTGCGGCCTGCTGCGCCAGCTGGTTCTCCAGCGTCGCCAGGCGCTGCTCTAGTGCGGCCAATTGGGCATGATCCTGTGCCAACTGCGCCGGTTTCATTCCCCAGCCGCGATCCTCGCGGTATAAGGTGGCCCAGATCCATAAGAATGGCCAGATGGCATGCAGGGTAAAGAGACTCACCCAACCCGCGACATGAATGGCATCCTGATGGGGGTGGTTGCGTTCGACGGCCATTTCATAGGGGATGTCGTGAATGACGATTACCCCATAGAAGATCACAAGAACCACGATGACCAAGATGGCCAAGGCAAAATAATCGAGAAACATATCAACACACTCCCTGTTGGCAATTGACTCCTCAACGATAGCCAAAAAGAGGTGACGCAGATAGGACTAACCGCTCAATTAATCTCATCGACAAGAGTGTTCTCCTCAATATCTTGTCGAAACTCAAGTGGGAGTTACTCCGCTACGCCGGAGTCGTCAAACAGGCCAGGTAATAATCAAATTTCGGTATCAAATTCAGTGCATCGCACTCTCATCAACAACGGGTGAGCTCTCGCACTCTTGCATCACACCCATTTACCTGTCCCAAACGGAATAGTACCCTGCCTAACATGTGGATCGGGACGGCAGTGGCCGTCATGTCAAAAACTGAGGACCATGGTTCGGCAATGAACAAGCTACGCAACGCGCTACGCTGGCTCAAGGATGCGCAACTACGTCACCGCCGGGGAATGAAGTGGCTGCTGCTGCTTGTCATAGTTTTGCTGATGCTGGCCCTGCTGCTGGTTATCGTGGCCGACTATCTGGTTTCCGATATGCGCCACTACACCTTTGAAGATGCCAATCTAATCCCCTACAACAAGGTCGGCGTTATTCTGGGCACCTCGAAATACCTGGTGGACGGGCGCCGCAATGAGTATTTCCAGAATCGGATCGACGCGGCAGTTAGCCTGTTTAATCACGGGAAGATCAGCTATTTTCTGGTCTCGGGGGATAACGCGACACGCAGCTACAACGAACCGCGCGAGATGCGGCGTGAATTAATCCGCGCCGGGATACCCAGTGAGCGGATCTACAGTGACTATGCCGGATTCCGGACGCTGGACTCCATAGTCAGGGCCAACGCCGTGTTTGGCCAACGCAACTACACCATCATTTCCCAGCAGTTCCACAATGAGCGAGCCCTCTATCTGGCTCACCATTTTGGCATCCAGGCCATTGGCTTCAACGCCCGCGATGTCGATGCCTACTCAGGAATCAAAACCCGGATCCGCGAGTTGATGGCGCGTGTCCTCTGTCTGTTGGATGTCTATATCCTCGACAAACAGCCCAAGTTTCTCGGCGATCCCATCCTGATAGGCTGATCGATTGGTCTGACGAAACCGCCGGAGCTTGCGACCTGAATCACCCCAGATCAACCAGCTGATAGCTGAGCTTTCCTCTTTGTTTGGCGCCGTACATGGCCCGATCCGCACTATCCAGTGCCAGTTCATACCCCACAGAACGACTGGACCAGAACGCAATGCCAATGCTCATGCCGATACGAACCGCATGCCCCTCCAACGAGGTTAATTCGCCGCAGCAGGCCAGCAAGCGCTCGGCCACCTGGATCACCGACTGCTGATTGGGCATCTGCGGGAGGTAAATGACAAACTCATCCCCTCCCATCCGGGCCAGCAGTGCGTTCGTCGGAGCTACATCTCGTAACCAACTGGCGACCCGCAGCAGTAGGCGATCGCCGCTCGAATGGCCCCAGCGATCGTTCACCGCCTTAAAATCATCCAGATCGATGAATAGCAGCGCCTGTTCGCCATTCGCCTGAGCCATCTGCTGAGAACTGACATCCAAAAATGCCTGCCGGTTATACAGACCCGTCAACGGATCGGTTTGCGCCTGCTGAGCCAGACGCAACTTGTACTCCTTGCGTTGCGTGATATCGATGTGGCTACCCATGATCCGCAACGGATGGCCATTCCAATCCCTCTCGATGACCCGGCCGCGATCCCACAACCAGGTAACCTGTCCGTCAGGTGCCACGGTTCGATACTCAGCCTCATAAAAGGGCAGTTTGCCGGCCAAGTGGTCATAGTAGTTGGCTAACGCCTGTTGCTTATCCTCCGGGTGTAACTTGGCCTGCCACAGTTCGAACGAGGGGGCCATCTGCCCGGCATGGAAATTTTGCAGGTTAAATACCGTCAACTCCCCCGTCGGGATCCAGCCTTGCCACAGACAGATCCCGGTGCCATCCAAGGCCGCGTTCAACTTATCCTGCAATTGGCAATTTTCCCGTTCCAGATGAGCCAATCTGACACGCAGCTGGGCGACCTCATCCTCAAGACTTCGAGAAACAGCCTCAGACTCGGCCATCCCATGGCCGAGCTCACAGACAGGAACCATATCCGTTCTATCCTTCAACTAATCGGTGGCTATCCAAATGTTCCGATGTAACCCACCAGTTCATCCTGTTGGGCTCACCATTCTGTTTATGTCACGCACGCCAAACAGGCTGTATCACACAGCCTAATGCACAAATAGCTCACGCTCTGAAAACGGTTTATCGCGTCTGCCACAGACAAGCAAGATGCCGATATAAATATGGTCGAGAAGCTCGATCTCGCGCGGATTTTCACCCGGATGGATTATGGCGATTCGGTTCCGAGCTCTCTTGTGGCCATTACAGAACCATCCGGTTCAACGTCCAGATCAATGCTTAGTCACTGGTCGACGCTCTTCACCATTCACCAGCACCAGGCGGTAGTCGCCATTACTGCGAAAATAGATTTCGGCCCCCTCTGGCACGCCACCATAATCTTGACCATCGATCATGATTCGACTCTTCTGTACTTCGACCAGGTGGCCATCCACCTCCATGCGTCCCCGTCCGACGAGTCGCCCTTCGTTGGGAACAACAGAAACATTCCCCTTATTTCCTGAGGCTTGCTTACCCGAGCCAAAATCGTCACATCCAGAGAGCAACGCCATTCCGAGAACCACAATTCCCACTGCAACCAGTTGCTTCATAGAACCACCCATACCAATCACCATTCGATATCTCTATCTATGCACAATGTTTGCCAATGACACGGCAATGCTTTTTCCGTTGAAATATCTCATTTTTTTCATTGTATGAAATCCCGTCACGCCAAAAAAATGCAGATTACCAGGCGTGTGATAGCCGCAACGTCGGAAAAATAACGCCATGAAAACTGCAGCAGAGATGACCACATAACAGGCCACTGGACAGCTAAAGGTTTCACTAACCAGCACAGGCCCCCTATGCATCGGAGATAAAGCTGGAATCTCCAGCATATGCGCCTAAAATATCGGCCAATTTTACCCCTTATTATTTCTGGCCCGCAGACGAGAACTCCATGGACGCCACTAAGTTAAATCACCACCATCATGATCTGGTCTACGGACTGGATGCCAAGCCACCATTGCCACAAACCATCTTCGCCGCGCTGCAACATATGCTGGCGATGTTTGTCGGCATCATCACCCCTCCTCTGATCATCGCTAATGCCTTGGGGCTCAGTGGTGAACAAACCCGCTATATAGTCTCCATGTCGCTCTTGATGTCTGGCATCGCCTCGTTCATTCAGACTCGGCGCTTCGGTCCTGTCGGCTCCGGGCTACTCTCCGTTCAAGGAACCAGTTTCAATTTTCTGGGGCCAATTATCGCCTCGGGGCTCGCACTGAAGCAGGCTGCTATGCCCAATGAGGAGATGCTCGGCACTCTGTTTGGCACTATTCTGATTGCCGCCATCAGCATGGTCATCGTTAGTCGCTGCTTGCATCTGGTACGCCAGGTCATCACCCCCTTGGTGACCGGCATCGTGGTCTTGCTGATTGGATTAACTCTGATCAAGGTTGGTCTCATCAGCATGGGCGGTGGCTTTGCCGCGATGAGCGACGGTAGTTTTGGCAGCCTGGAAAATCTGGGGCTCTCCCTGGTGGTCATGCTGACCATAGTTCTGCTGCAGCGCAGCAAAAACCCCTGGTTACGCCTCTCCGCCATTGTCATTGCCATGTTGATTGGCTACATAGTGGCCTTTTTCCTCGGCCGCCTGAATCCGTTACAATCCAGCGAGACCTGGATCGCATTGCCGCACCCCCTGCAGTACGGTCTTGGATTTAACTGGCAATTCTTCATCCCCATCACGGTGATCTTCGTCGTCACAGCCCTCGAGGCCATTGGTGACATGACGGCAACCTCGGATGTCTCCGGCGAGCCCGTGGACGGCCCACTTTACATGGCCCGCATCAAAGGTGGGGTTCTCTCCGATGGCCTGAATTCCATGCTGGCCGCCGTGGTCGGTACCTTCCCGATGTCGGTATTTGCCCAGAATAATGGTGTCATTCAACTGACTGGAGTTGCCAGCCGTTACATCGGCTTTTTCATCGCCGCCATGCTGGCACTGCTCGGTTTACTGCCGGGTGTCGCCGCCTTTATTCAGCAGATCCCTGAGCCTGTCCTCGGCGGCGCAACCGTGGTGATGTTCGGTACCATAGCTGCCGCTGGCGTACGAATCATCTCTCGGGAAGTTTTGGATAGAAGAACCCTGATGATCCTGGCCGTCTCCCTAGCCATGGGCTTAGGGGTCGCCCAGGTTCCCGAGGTTCTGCAGCACTTGCCCGAACTACTCAAGAGTGTTCTCTCGTTCGGTGTTGCCACCGGTGGTATCACCGCCATGCTGCTGAATCTATTGCTGCCCCGTCGCGTAGTGAAGGTCTAAGCGCGCTCGTTGAGGGTGCCAGATGAATTCAAACTGGCACCCTCAGCTCATCAGATGTGGTTGTCTCACGGGGCATTGACGTAGGGTGAGGCCTGACTCTTAGCCTGGGGTTTGGCGACCACATCCATCTGTTGACTCTGTTGCAGCAACGACAGAACCCTGGCATCACTCGGGTGCGTCAGTTGGTAATGACGCAGATAGCTCTCCGCCTCCTCGCGCTCACCCAGTTTGAGCAGAGCCATTCCCAACAACAGTTCGGCATCAAGAACCCCTTGGGAGAAGGCATTCTTCAAGTAGAAAACGGCTCGAGGATATTGGCCCGAGGTCAGCAAAAAACGGCCGTAGTGGTAGTGAACATCACTCTCCTGTGGCGCCAGCAGCAACCAGCGATTGAAGGCTAGATCCGCTCGTTGAGCGGCACCATCCAGCCCAAAGTGGTAAGCAATATCGGCCAGCAAAGCACAGCGTTTCACCAAGGGGGCCGAGTCAGGCTCCAGCACCGCCAACCCGACAATACTCTCCAAGGCTCGTAGATCCGCCTTGGCACGCTGGCGCTCTTCATCCGACTCGAATTGGCGGCCGGGAGTCTGGACATATGACGCCAGCTCGGCCAACCAGAGATCCAGATAGTCGATCTCAATCCGGCTTCGTTCTTGTTGGCGATCAATGCGAACAAGCCTATCCAACTGGTACTGCCCATATCCGTCAGCCAGACAACTTCCTGATATCAGGGCTAATGTCAGACAGAGCCCAGGCCGCCACATATCCATACGGTTCATGAAATCGTTAACAAGGGAAAGATCAGCATGCTAGGTCAAACGAGGCCCGCTGTCTGCTCTCAGTAAATAGAAGAAGTTGAAACTTAGCGGTACATCGCAAACCGCGGGGGGCCACGCAAAGCCGCCATCAGATTACTCCTGACACTCACGCCCAGGATAGCCAGGCAGGCCAGCCGCATCGGGCAAACAGGCCAGGATTGAACTGGCTTTGAGCAAGGTCTCAAGATTATCGCGGGTCACGGCACGCCATTTAAGCTTCTCACCCAGGTATTGAGCCCAAGCAAACTCGATAAAATAGGGGTTATTCCCTTTGCTATAGAGACCCGCATCTTCAGCAAATCCAGCCAAAGAGCGATAGGGATAATCAGGCAGCAGTGCGATATGCGTCGGTAACTTGTCGGGGGAGATAGAATGGCCATGTTCGTCGTGGAGCCAGGCCCAATGCCTTTCCTGCATCTGAGACCAAAACTGACTCGCGTCGGTGAGTTTGCCTTCGATGGTGACCGGGACCTCCCGCATCCCGAGACTCCAAAGTGTCCGGGTCAGATGATGGCGATCAACCAGCCAGTAGCGACCATCCGGTCCAATAACCACGGGGATCCGCTTCTTCTGCGCCAATGCCCAGAGCTTCTTGGCACTCTTGTGCCGCAGTTTCTCAACCTCCTGCTCGACCTGCAGCAAGCCAACTCCCGGCTGGGTCGGGTGCAGCTCATTGATTGCCAGACGACAACGGCTTCCCACCGCCAGATCCGAATGGCAGGGGCTCAGGGTCTGCTTGGCCCACAGCAGCGGGGAGCAGAGAACAAGAAAAGTCCCGAGGACAAAACGCCGCAGAGCATCACGGCACCATCGCCATCTGTAATTGCACGATTGCATTCCGATCTCCATATCACCAAGAGCCACCGAGCCTCGCAAACCCGGCTACTCTACGCCCCCGGAAAATGAGATGACAATCACAGGCAAAAAATCAGCCGATTAATCCCGTTCGGGTTGATGTATATCAATCTAACCAGCCCCACCAGACTTACCCAGCCTTACGATTCTTTGCGGAAATTTACCGCTCCTCAGCTTGTCTGTAGGCATGCTCTTTCCGGATACTTCCGGCATCCATCATCTGTTATCTGGCCCTGTGCCAACAGGGGCGAGTCCCACTGTCGGAGTAAGCAATGAAATCCATGATCTGGTTATGCATCACGCTCTTAACCGCTACGGCCGTGCATGCCAACCCGGGAGCTCCGCAAGGTGGGCCAGGAGATCAACCTGGCGGAGGGGCTGGACAACCACAGCCTCTGGGATGGGCTCCCCCTGCACATAGACATCCAACACCGATTTACCCGCCTCCCATCTATCCAGGTCCTCGCCCTGGCATCGTGGTCGATATACTACCCCCCGGTTACAGGACTGTGCTGTTTGCTGGCCTGACCTACTTTGTCGTCAATGAAATCTGGTATCAACTGCATGGCGATCGCTACCGGGTCGTTACACCACCAGCTGCGAGCCAGGTTCAGGAAAATAATCCTTATTATGAAAATGGCATGACCCGCGTCGATATCGATGGCATTCGTTACTATGTGCGCGATGGCCGTTACTATCGTCGCAATGCCAATGGTGAGTATCTGGAAGTAACCCCGCCAACACAGTAACCCCAACTATGGGGCTCCGCAGAGCCATCCCTGGTACGGCTGGGCAGCTTTATACTACCCAGCCGCAGTGATGAGTGAGCGGCTATTCGGTACCGCTCTTTAGCCACTGTTCCAGTAAAAAAAATGGCGAACCATTGCTGGTTCGCCATCGGGCATGCCTGCAGGGCAGGCTCCTACAATCAGATTTCTGTTATTGCGCCGCCACTGTGTACTTGAGGGTGCTGTCGTTGAAAGTGACCAGGTAGGTACCAACC
>RRZU011001103.1_pt1 | contig 10526 bp, 6 predicted proteins | sample 2165561 | NCBI WGS metagenome assembly RRZU01 (sample SAMN10456909, study PRJNA506462) | wastewater metagenome | isolation source: wastewater sludge | place: USA: Moscow, Idaho | reverse complement strand
TATGGTCTGAAAGAGTTCTGGATCCGGCTTCATGAACGTTTTGAACCGGAAGAGGTTCCTTACGGACCATGGTATGAGGCATACAGACCTGACGAGGAAACACTGGAGAAGCAGCGGAAACGCAAATTTCCGGATGGGCCGCTGATCAGCATTGTGGTACCTGCATATCTGACACCGGAGCGTTTTTTAAGACAGATGCTGGACTCTCTCCTTGCACAGACATATGAGAACTGGGAGCTGTGTCTGGCAAACGGAAGCCCGGAGGATCCGGACATGCAGACCGTGCTGAGATCCTATGCAGAGATGGACAGGAGGATCCGCTATCAGGATCTGAAAGAGAATCTTGGCATTGCAGAAAATACAAACGCGGCTTTTGCCATGGCAGAGGGTGATTTTATCGCACTTCTGGATCATGATGATCTGCTGGCACCTAATGCATTGTATGAGATCGCGGCGGCACTGGAGGAGCATCCGGAGGCGGATGTGATCTATACAGATGAGGATAAGGTCACGACAGATCTTTCTGAACATTTTCAGCCCCATCTGAAACCGGACTTTAACCTGGATCTTTTAAGATCCAATAATTATATCTGCCATTTTCTGGTGGTAAGACGTTCCGTAGTGCAGACAGTGGGCGGATTCCGCCGGGAATTTGACGGCGCCCAGGATTATGATTTCATTTTCCGCTGTGTGGAGCAGGCCAGGGAAGTGGTCCATGTACCGGAGATCCTTTATCACTGGAGGACCCACAAATCCTCCACAGCAGATAATCCGGCAAGCAAGATGTATGCTTTTGAAGCCGGCAGACGTGCCATTGAGGGGAATCTCAAACGGACCGGAACTCCGGGAACCGTGGAGCATACTCCGGATTTTGGATTTTACCGTGTGAAGTATCCGGTGCAGGGAGAACCTCTGGTTTCTGTTATCATTCCGAACCGTGAGGAGAAAGAAACGCTTCAGGCCTGCGTGGAATCCATTTTTGAAAAAACTGCCTACAAAAATTACGAGATCATCATTGTGGAGAATAACAGCAGCTCCGAAGAGATCTTCCGGTATTACAGAAAGCTTTCGGAGGATCCCAGGGTCCATCTGATCCGCTGGAAAAAAGGCTTCAACTATTCTGCCATCAACAATTTCGGGGTGCGCCATGCCAAAGGAGATTACCTGCTTTTTCTGAATAATGACGTAAAGGTCATCGATCCGGACTGGATGTCAGAGATGCTGAGCGTGTGCCAGCGTAAGGAAACAGGTGCAGTTGGCGTCAAGCTGATCTATCCGGATAACACCATTCAGCATGCAGGCTGCGTGGTGGGAATGGGCGGAATTGCCGGGAACATGTTTGTGAATATGCCGGCAGAGCGTACCGGATATCTCCATAAGGCTTCTCTTCTGCAGGATATGAGCTGTGTGACTGCAGCATGTATGATGATGAAGAAGGAAGTTTTTCTGGAGGCAGGAGGCTTTACGGAAGAGCTTGCAGTTGCGTTTAATGATGTGGATCTCTGTCTGAAGGTGCGAAGCCACGGCCATCTGATCGTCTATGATCCGTATGTGAAGCTCTATCATTACGAATCCAAGTCAAGAGGCACTGAGGACAGCGAGGAAAAGGTCCGCCGTTTCCAGACGGAGATCGAATACATGCGCTGTCACTGGCTGGATATCCTGAAAAAAGGAGATCCATACTATAACAAAAATCTTTCTTTAACCAAATGGAATTATTCCCTGAAGCCCCTTCCGGGAATGGGAAAGAAGAAGGGATAAAGCAATGCAGGAAGTAACAGTAGTCATACCAAACTTTAACGGAATGGCATATCTGGATGGTGTTCTTTCCAGTCTTGAAAGACAGACTATCCGTAATTTTGAGGTTATACTAGTGGATAATGGTTCCACTGATGGCAGCTGTGCGTTTGTTTCGGCGGAATATCCATGGGTACACATGATACAGCTTCCGGAGAATTACGGCTTCAGTAGAGCCGTCAATGAAGGGATCCATGCGGCACGTTCCCCATATGTGCTGCTTCTGAACAATGATACGGAAGCGGAACCGGATTTCCTGGAGGAGATGGTTGCTGCCCTGCGCAGACATAAGAAGGCATTTTCCTGTCAGGCAAAGATGATCCAGCTTCATGACAGGGACAAGATGGATGATGCCGGAAATTATTACTGTGCCCTTGGCTGGGCTTTTGCCAGGGGAAAAGGCAAGGATATCCGCCATTATGACCGAGAGCAGAAGATTTTTTCCACCTGTGCGGGAGCTGCGATCTACCGGAAGAAATTTATTGACAGGATCGGAGATTTTGATGAGGAGCATTTTGCTTATCTGGAGGATCTGGATATCGGCTATCGTGCCAGGATCTGCGGTTATCAGAACTGGTATGCTCCAAAAGCGAAGGTTTATCATGTAGGAAGCGGCACCAGCGGCTCCAGATATAATCAGTTTAAGATCCGGTATTCTTCCAGAAACAATATTTATCTTATCTATAAGAATATGCCGTTTCTCCAGATCGTGCTGAACCTTCCGTTTTTTCTGGTGGGATTCGGTGCGAAGATCCTGTTTTTTGCGTCCAAGGGATTCGGACGTGAGTACCTTGCAGGCATCAAAAACGGCTTTCAGATCAGCCGCAAAAACAAAAAAGTCAGATTTTCCATGAGGAATCTTCCGCGTTATATACAGCTCCAGTTTGAACTCTGGATCAACATTTTTAGGCGTTTTGCCGGTTAAGACATCATATTTTCACAGAATTTTTATATTTCGGAGGGAAGATTTTATTGCTTTTGAGTTTCATCTATTATAAGATAAAAGCAATGAACTTAAATGAGGTGGCGGAAATTGATTAAAGACAACCAGAAAAATTTCAGTCGTCTCCATATGCTGATCGATGTATTTGTGATCGCGGCCTCCTATGCCCTGGCCTGGTTGATCCGTTTTCAGGGAATTTTTGAACATTCGGCGGTCCAGTCCAAGACCGTCCAGGAATATATGTTTATGCTGATATTCATTATTCCGGGATATTTACTTCTTTATCAGGCCTTTGATCTTTATACACCGATGCGAATGCAGGGGCGTCGTCTCGTACTTGCCGGAATTGTGAAGGCAAATGCGTTAGGGCTCCTTATCATCATGTTTGCACTTTACAATTTTAAAGAGCTGGACTATTCCCGTCTTACTCTGGTTTCTTTCTGTGTGATCAATATCGTCCTGGAATGGTTTGTGCGTATGGTCATATTTTACATTCTCCGGGATATGCGCAAAAAAGGAATGAACCAGAAACAGGTGCTGCTGGTAGGATACAGCCGTGCTGCCGAGGAATATGTAGACAGGATCCTGCAGAATCCGCAATGGGGATACGTGATCAGGGGCATACTGGATGACAATGTGCCGGCAGGCACTACTTATAAGGGCGTTAAGGTGATCGGTCGAATCGCCAATCTGATGATCATCCTTCCATCCAGTCGTCTGGATGAGATAGCCATTACCCTGGGCTTAAGTGAGTATTATCGTCTGGAAGAGATCGTTGCACTCTGTGAAAAATCCGGCGTGCACACAAAATTTATTCCGGATTATAATAATATTATTCCGACCAAACCATATACAGAAGATATTCTCGGGCTTCCGGTGATCAATATCCGGTATGTGCCCCTGAGCAACACGTTTAATGCACTGATCAAGAGATCTATGGATATTGCAGGCGCGATCGTTGCGATCATTGTGTCCTCACCAGTGATGCTGGTGTTGTGTATGTTGATCAAGCTGACTTCGCCGGGACCGCTGATCTATAAGCAGGAACGTGTCGGGCTTCATAATCAGACTTTCCGGATGTATAAATTCCGTTCCATGGAGATCCAGAAAGAATCAGAAGAAAAAAAGGCGTGGACAGTAAAGAACGATCCAAGAGTTACCGGAATCGGTAAATTTATGCGTCATACCAGTCTGGATGAGCTTCCACAGCTTTTTAACATTCTGAAGGGTGAGATGAGTCTTGTGGGACCAAGACCGGAGCGGCCGTTTTTTGTAGAAAAGTTTAGGGAGGAGATACCACGTTATATGGTCAAGCATCAGGTGCGGCCGGGTCTTACCGGGTGGGCACAGGTAAATGGCTATCGTGGAGATACTTCTATCAGAAAAAGGATAGAGTGTGATCTGTATTATATCGAAAACTGGTCTGTGGGATTTGATATAAAGATCATGTTTCTTACCATATTCAAAGGATTTATTAATAAGAACGCATACTAAAAAGGGGAAAAGGAAAAGATGTCAAAACCTCGGAAAAAAAGCAAGAAGATTTTATTTATCCTGGAGATCGTCGTACTGCTCCTGTTTATCGGAGGTCTGTTCGTTTATGGTCAGATCTCAGCCAAACTGGATAAGATCGACATCCAGGAAACAGATCTTGCAGACCAGGATATTGTAACTAATGATCAGGCACCGCAGATGACGGGATATACCACCTATGCACTGTTCGGACTGGACCACAGAAGCAAGAATGAGAAGCTGAATACAGAGAACAGTGATACCATCATCATTGCGAGTATCAACAATGATACGAAGGCAGTCAAACTTGTGTCTGTCTATAGAGATACCCTTCTCAATGTAAAGGATGATACCTATTCCAAAGCCAATTCGGCATATGCATTTGGCGGACCGACCAACGCGGTTTCCATGCTGAATACGAATCTGGATCTGAATATCACAGATTATGTTGCCATTGATTTTAATGCGCTGGTAACTGTGGTAGACTGCCTCGGAGGATTGGACATCCCTCTTTCCTATGCGGAGATCGTTCATATGAACAATTACTGTGTGGAGACATCAGAGGAAACCGGAAAGAGCTACACACCGATCGAACTGCCGGATCCGAAGCCGGAGGATGAGGAAGCAATCGTAGATACCTATCATCTTAATGGTGTACAGGCTACCTCCTACTGCCGTATCCGTTATACTGCAAGTCTTGATATGGGACGTACCGAGAGACAGAGACGAGTGATCCAGATGATCGTAGATAAGGCGAAAAAGGCAGGACTTTCCACTATCTTTGATATTATGGATCAGGTATTCCCGATGGTCAAAACTTCTGTTTCCAAAACAGAGATCCTGAAGATGATCCCGGCTATGATCGGCTACAGTATTGATGAAACTACAGGCTTCCCCAACGATTATAAATTTGCCCAGGTAAAGGGCAGCGTTATCGTACCTACCACACTGGAATCCAATGTTCTGAAGATGCATCAGTTTCTGTATGGAGACACCAGTTACACTCCGACGCAGGATGTACTCAACAGAAGTGCCCAGATTACAAATATCGCAGGCGGAGGCGACGTGCAGGACACTGCACCTGCGGTGACAGATACACCGAATGACGCAACGGATGATTCGTACACGTGGCAGGGAGATACATCCACAGATTACAGCAGTACGGACACAAGTGATGATGCTGATTACAGCACAGACACAGATTATGATTCGGATTACTCCGGAGACGATTACAGCACAGATACGGATTATTCCGGAGACGATTACAGCACAGATACGGACTATTCCGGAGGCGATTCCGATACGGATTATAACGATTATACCGACGGAGAAGATTATTCGGAGAATGAATAAAACATCAAAATAAGCAACCAGCAGAAGGGACCATCCAGTAACGGGTGGTCCTTTCTGGACAGGAGACAAATATGAAAACATTAAAAACAGACGTGATCATCCCGGCATACCGTCCGGGAGAAGAATTTGAAAAACTGCTGGAAAGACTCAGCGCACAGAAATATCCTATCAATAAGATCCTTGTCATGAATACAGAAAAGAAATTCTGGAAAGAGACCTGGGAACAGGAATATCCGCTTGTGGAAGTCCGGCATCTTACAAAAGAAGAATTTGACCATGGCGGTACCAGAAGGCAGGCGGCAGAGCTTTCGGATGCGGAGATCCTTGTATTTATGACACAGGATGCAATGCCGGCAGACAGGGAACTGATCGGAGCACTGGTAGGAGCTCTTGCAGAGAATCCACAGGCAGGAGCCGCTTATGCGCGTCAGCTTCCAAAAAAGGACTGCAGATTTCTGGAAAAATATACCCGTTCCTTTAATTATCCGGAACAGTCCTGTCTGAAAACGGAAAAAGATGTACAGACCTACGGGATCAAAACATATTTCTGCTCCAACGTCTGTGCTGCTTATGATCACAGGATCTATGATGAGATTGGTGGATTTCCGGAGCATGCTATTTTTAATGAAGATATGATCTATGCAGGCTGGATGGTAAAAAAAGGCTATGGAGTTGCCTATGTATCAGAAGCGCGTGTATATCATTCTCACAATTACACCTGTATGCAGCAGTTCCACAGGAATTTTGATCTGGGAGTTTCCCAGGCGGAGCATCCGGAGGTTTTTGAAGGAGTGCCTTCCGAAGGTGAGGGCATCCGGCTGGTAAAAAAAAGCATGGCATATCTTCTGAAAACAGGCCACATATGGCTGATCCCCGGACTGTTTTTGCAAAGTGTCTCCAAATACGCCGGATATTTTCTCGGAAAACGATACAAAAAGCTCCCTGAAAAAATGATCCGCTCCTGCACCATGAATCCGGAATACTGGAAAAAGAACAAATAAGAGCAGGTCACGGTTTTTTAAAAGAGATATCACAGTTTAAACACAATTCCCTGTTAAACTGTCTTTTATAAGAGAAATAAATGTTACTGAGAACGGAGTGAGCAGTAACAGATACATGCATCAGATAACATAGAAGGGAGCACCAGAGGCATGAGTGAAGAGAATAAATGGGGGACAGGCTTGCCGGATGAGGATAAGAATGCTTCGGCAGAACAGAAACCGCTGACGCATCCTTATTCTGAGGGACGCAGGATGCAGGAGAGCAGACAGGACAGCGATGCAGGTGCCGGACAGAGTGAAGGCACTTCGCAGGAGAAACCAAAATACGGACATTATGAGGTGCATCAGCCTCAGGCCGGTAATTATGCCGGTGGAAATATACCGCCCAAAAAGCCGCGGAAAAAGAGAGATTTTTCAGGCAACAACAGCTTTGGAAAGAAAGCAGCCACTGCGGTGGCACTGGCTGTGATCTTTGGGCTGGTAGCCGGAGTGGTTTTTCAGGGCGTGAATATTGCAGCAGATAAATACAGAGGAAATGACAGCAGTACAACGATCGGAAAGACAGAAACAGTTACCGGGACAGAGGACAGTACTGACAGTAGCTCTGCGGATTCTACTGTGAAGGATATTGTGGCAGAGAGTGGTACAGTGGCCGGTGTAGCCCAGGCAACCATGTCTTCTATCGTTGCCATTACATCTGTCAGTGTGCAGGAAATCCCAAGCTTTTTCGGATATGGAACGAGGCAGTATCAGAGTGCAGGAAGTGGTTCCGGTATTATTGTAGGAGAAAATGACAGCGAGCTTCTCATTGCGACTAACAACCATGTGGTATCTGGAGCGACTACACTTACTGTGTGCTTTGCAGGCAGTGATGTGGTAGGAGCGGAAGAAGAAACCCAGGCTATGGCAAGCAGCTCCGATGGAGATGCGGATGTGGATAATGCAGTTTCTGCCAAGATCAAAGGCACCGATGAAGAGAATGATCTGGCAGTGGTGGCAGTGGAGAAATCCGATATTCCGGATGAGACCATGGAGGAGATCAAGATCGCACAGATGGGAAGCTCGGACGATCTTGTAGTCGGTGAGCAGGTGGTTGCCATTGGCAATGCACTGGGCTATGGACAGTCAGTTACCTCCGGATGGATAAGTGCCCTTAACAGAAGCATTAGTACAGAGGACGGAGAAGCCAGCGGACTGATCCAGACTGATGCAGCGATCAATCCCGGAAACAGTGGCGGTGCACTTCTGAACATGAACGGTGAAGTGATCGGTATCAATGCGGCCAAGTATGCAGACAGTCAGGTGGAAGGCATGGGATATGCCATTCCGATCTCCAAGGCAGAGCCGATCCTGGAAGAACTGATGAACCGCGAAACCAGAGATAAGGTGGAAGATTCTTCCAAGGTAGGATATATGGGAGTCAAGGCTGCCGATCTTACAACAGAAGCCATCCAGATGTATAATATGCCGGCAGGTGCTTTTATTACTGAGGTAACGGAAGGTGGCGCAGCAGATAATGCAGGGATCAAAAAAGGCGATATCATTGTGAAGCTGGATGGACAGAAGGTAAGCGGCAAGGATGACCTTGTTGATAAGCTGCAGTATTATGAGGCAGGAGAAACCATCGAAGTGGTGATCTCCAGAGCGAACAGCGGAGAGTACAAGGAACAGACGGTTGAAGTGACCCTCGGAAGCAAACCCTCTTCTGACAAATAAAAGAAAATACAGGATAACCATTTATAAACCGGGGAGCTGCATGTTCTTATGCAGCTCCCCGGTTTATAAAAACTTAATTTGATACAGCGGGATTATGTGCTATAATATGCATAATAAAAACCAGAAAGGAAATGTTATGGCAGATCAGTTTGATAATAATAAAGACAATGACCAGGAGCAGAAATACGAGAAATTCTGTTTTTTATGCCGCAGACCGGAGAGTCAGGCAGGGAAGATGATCGACCTTCCTAATCATATACATATCTGTGCGGATTGCATGCAGAAAAGCTTTGATACTATGAACACCCAGATGAACAATGGAAATTATTCCGATCTTTTTAACATGCCGAATGTGAGCATGATCGATCTGGGCAGTTTCCAGAATCCCGGAAACCAGGCGAAGAAGATCAAGAAAAAATCAGAAACTCCGAAGCCGGTGATCGATCTCAAAGATATTCCTGCACCACATAAGATCAAAGCAACTCTGGATGAATATGTGATCGGACAGGAATATGCCAAGAAGGTAATGTCTGTAGGTGTATACAACCATTATAAAAGAGTTGCCACAGATACCATGGATGATATTGAGATCGAGAAATCCAATATGCTGATGATCGGACCTACAGGCTGCGGTAAGACTTATCTGGTGAAGATGCTTGCCAGACTTCTTCAGGTACCGCTTGCCATTGCAGATGCCACATCTCTTACAGAGGCTGGTTATATCGGTGATGATATCGAGAGCGTAGTATCCAAGCTCCTTGCGGCTGCAGATAATGATGTGGAGAAGGCAGAGCACGGGATCATTTTCATCGATGAGATCGATAAGATCGCAAAGAAGAAGAATACCAACCAGAGAGATGTCAGCGGAGAGGCTGTCCAGCAGGGACTTCTGAAACTTCTGGAGGGAAGTGAAGTGGAAGTTCCGGTAGGTGCTACCAGCAAGAATGCCATGGTACCTATGGTGACTGTAAATACAAGGAACATTCTGTTTATCTGTGGCGGTGCGTTCCCGGATCTTGAGAATATCATCAAAGAAAGACTGAATAAACAGGCGTCTATCGGATTTTATGCAGATCTGAAGGACAAATATGATGATGATCCGCATGTGCTGGAGAAAGTAACGGTAGATGATCTCCGTGCATTTGGAATGATCCCGGAATTTATCGGTCGTCTTCCGATCATCTTTACCCTGAACGGGCTGACGGAAGATATGCTTGTGAAGATCCTCAAGGAGCCGAAGAATGCTATTCTGAAACAGTACAAGAAGCTTCTGGCACTGGATGAAGTAAAACTGGAGTTTGAGGACGGTGCCTTACATGCCATTGCCCGTAAGGCATTGGAACGCCATACAGGAGCCAGAGCTCTCCGGGCTATCCTGGAGGAATATATGCTGGATATCATGTATGAGATCCCGAAGGACGACAATATCGGTGAGGTCGTGATCACAGAGGGATACATTCAGGGCAACGGAGGTCCGAAGATCCTTATGCGTGGCCAGGAGATCCCGGCACTGGAAGGGTAAGAAACAAGAAGATTCTTTAATATATAAAGGAGCGTGACAGATATGGCAAAAAGCAGTTTTTGGGATGATCTGGGAAACACACTGACAAGAAAGGCAAAGGGCTTAAGTTCCAGAGCAGAGAATCTCTATGAGATCCAGAAGATCCGTAACAAGCTCTCTGCACAGGAGCGTATGACCGAAAAGCTGATGATGGATATCGGAAAGATGATCTATACACGTTATGAGCAGGGAGAAGCCGTTGACGGTGAGACGGGAGCTATCTGCGAGGAGATCAGCCAGCACATGCTGGAGGCGGATCACTACAGAGATGCGATCGCTGCCAGTAAAGGGGAGAAGTTCTGCCCGGCCTGCCATAAGGCGGTGATGCGGGAGGCCAGCTTCTGTCCGTATTGCGGAGCGGCGTGTCCTACAGCGGAGCTGGAAGAGAAAGCTGCCGATGTGATCGAGCAGGCAGATGAGGAGCTTGAAGAGGCTGCTGAGGCAGAGGTGACAGAAGTACCGGAGACAGAAGCGGAAGAAAACGCAGAAGCTACAGAAGTGGTAGCAGATCCGGAAGAGACAGTAGAAGCGTCAGAAGTAGTAGAAACAGCAGAAACCGCAGAAGCGTCAGAAACAGAAACATCAGGATCAGATCCGGAATTGGAAGAGGAAAGAACGGAAGTGGGATCTGCAGAAACAGAGG
>RRZU013489637.1_pt1 | contig 10527 bp, 7 predicted proteins | sample 2165561 | NCBI WGS metagenome assembly RRZU01 (sample SAMN10456909, study PRJNA506462) | wastewater metagenome | isolation source: wastewater sludge | place: USA: Moscow, Idaho | reverse complement strand
TGATGTCCGACGACCATGCGGCCCAAGCGATCAGCGCCTACGGCAGCGCGGTGAACCAGACACCAAACATCGATCAGATCGCCCAACAGGGTGCGCGTCTCGACAGGGTGTTCTGCACCAACTCAAGCTGCACGCTGTCGAGAGCGACCATCCTCACCGGCACCTACAGCCACGTCAACGGCGCCTGCTCCATCTACTCGGAGCTGGACTACCGGGTGCCGCCGTACTCCCAGGGCTGCAGGCCGCGGGGTACCAGACCGCGATCTTCGGGAAGTGGCACCTGGGCGTCTCGCCGCAGGCCAGACCTCGGGGGTTCGATGACTGGCGCATCTTTCCTGGTCAGGAGGCCCACGTGGGCCCCGTCATGTACGGTCCGGACGGCGAGGGTGTTGTCGAGGGCTATGCCACCGACATCATCACCGACCTGAGCCTTGAGTGGCTTCAGGTCCGGAACCGGGACCGGCCCTTCTGCATCATGGTGCACCACAAGGCTCCGCACCGCCCGTGGGTGCCGCATGAGCGACACCGGGACCTCTATCCCGCCGGCTCGATCCCCGTGCCTCTGACCATGTGGGACGACCACAGCGTGCAAGCGTTGTGCAAGAGGTTCGGATGACGATCGCCGACGACCTGACCGATGCAGACATCAAGGAGACCGTTCCTGCGGAGTTGTTGGGAGCCGAGAACTCGCGGGAGCGGGCAACGTGGAAGTACCAGCGCTACATGCGTGATTACCTGCAGTCCGTCCAGGCCGTCGACGACGGGGTCGGCCGACTGCTCGACGGGCTCGATGTTGAAGGCTTGGCCGAGAACACCATGGTGGTCTACACCTCGGACCAAGGCTTCTTCCTCGGAGACCACGGCTGGTTCGACAAGCGCCTGATGTACGAGCAGTCCCTTGGCGTGCCGCTGGTCATCAGGTGGCCCGCGGAGATCACCGCCGGAACTCGCTGCGAGGCGGTGATCAGCAACGTGGGCTTCGCGGCTACGATCCTGGACATGTGAGGGCTGGACCCCGACGTTGCGCTGCCCCACCAGCAGGGCGGAGCTTCCGTGTCCTCCTTCGGGGAGCGGACGTGCCCGACTGGCCATCAGTTGTCTACTACCGCTACTGGGAGCACGACGACCCGGAGCACCACGCCCCAGCGCACTACGGCGTCGGCAGCGAGGACTTCAAGTACATCGTCTACTACAACGACGGACTGGGGACGCCCGGGTCGTCCGAGCGGGTCCTGCTGATCGAGTACGAATTGTTCGACCTCCGCAGGGATCCCGCCGAATTGCACAATGTCGTCGATGACCCGGACTACGCCGCCGTGAGGCTGGAGCTTGAGGCGGAGTTGGCCCGGCTGCAGGACAAGTACGCAGACCAGCCATACCAGGGACCGCAGACGCCGCGTCTGCACTGGAGCACCTGAGACCGGGCCGGGTCAGGAAGCACGGAGCAGCACACAGCGGTAAAGCCGCTTCGGGACGCCAACGGGAGCCTCGACCTCACACTCCACAACCGTCGCCCCGGACTCCAGGGGAACGGCCAGCCAGCCGTCGGCGTCGGGCTCGACGGGGATGCCGTGGACTGCTAACCGCACCGGGTGGCCGTCGACGGGCTTGAAGCTGATGCGGATCCGGGCCAAGTCGTCGGGTAACCGGACCACGACGCTGTCGGCGGGCCAGGGAAGCGGTGGCACCCTCAGACCTTCCGTTTCGACGGACTCCAGCGCTGCGAGGGGGGCCTGCGGGGGCTCCAGCCGGACGAAGCCCTCGACGATCAGGTCATCGACCTCCATGGCATGGCAGGTCACCTCCTGGCTCACGCCCTGACCAGTGGCGTTACCGCGGAACTGCACTGCTGTGCAACCGCGAACGATCGCGAGCGGGCCGGAGGGGGTGGGCTCCCCCGGCGGATCAGCCCCGTAGCGGACGATCGTGTTGCCGGTGAAACTGATCCCCGAGACGGATTTGGCGTCCAGGACTGGGATGTCGGCCGACAGGAAGACGTTGTCCCGAATCACGATGCCGGAGTGCGCCGCCTTGGAAGGGTCCTCGCCGGCCGCCGTAGGCTCCACGAGGATCTCGGCCTTGGCCTTGGTCGAGGTGGCGGACCTGATGAAGACGTTGTTCCGGATCACGAGGTCCCGCACCACACTGGACTCGTACCACTGAGAGGCGTCAGCGGAGACGTAGATGGAGGCCATCTCGACGCGCTCGAAGCGGTTGTCTTCGATGACCACGGAGCCTCGGGTGGTCACGAGCATGCCCCGAGTGGCGATGGATTGGAAGCGGTTGCGACGCACCGCCACCGCCGGGTTGTAGGTGAGGTTCTCTGCGACGACTCGGCCGGGAATGGCCGCGTCGGGAAGTGGCTCGTCGAAGGTCAGGTTGACGTTCTCCAGATCAACGGAGTGGTCCTGTCCTGAGGGGCCGTGCACGTCAATGACGGTGCCAGCCCAGGGCAGGTCCAGCATCGTGTCGCGGTCAATGAGCGCCACGGTGTCGCCGGGGTGGAACAGCGGGAACCCGCTGGTTTCGTGGTGCATGAATCTGAACTTAGCGACGTTACCGTCGACGGCCACCAGCTGGACGTAGGTGTTGTGGATGTTGATGGCGTCGTCGTGAGAGAACCCGAAGTCGTTGTCCTCTATCACGACGGTGCCTTTGTCTCCGGAGATCTGCACCAGGTCCGCGAACCCGACAGTCGTACGCCTGGACCCCGCGGGCGCGCGGAAACGCACCCCCCGCACGGTGACGGAGTCTGTCATCTGTGCGATCATCCCAAATCCGTGGAGGTAGCCGATGTCCATGTCGGCTATGACCGAGTCCTCCGCCTCCCAGAGGAGAGCGCCGGGCGTGTCGCGCATGGTGCGACGGAGCTGGAAGACCGTACCCAACGCGCTCGGGGAGCCGCCCTCGCCGTAGGTGTGGCGCAGCACACCGGGCGCGATCTCGCGAACCGAGACCAGACCGCTGCGCAGCGGGTTGGGCAAGTCCAGCATGGTGCCGCCGTGGGCCCTCCCCGTTTGCAGGTCGGTGATCTGCATGAAGTCGTAGCCGAGGTCGGGCAGCGGTACGTCCAGGGGTTCTGGGCGGTGGTAGACCCAGTGGGGCTGACCCGAGGAGCTGTCCTCGGACAGCCAGGTGACCTCCGTGCCGCAGATCTGGTAGCGGTACCCCGCGGGCACGAGCAGGTCGTGGTGGTCTGGGCCTGAGTGGATCACTGTCAGGTCGATCGCGCGGGGCGTGACCCAGTCCACTGCGAAGCCCCGGATGGAGGCGCGGCGGGTGCGGATCATCGCGAACAGTGTCTGCTGCCCGTGCATCACCAAGGTGGCGCCTTCGCCGTCAATGGTCACGTCGCACAAGTCCTCCAGAAGGATGGCGATCCGCTTGTCGCGGTGCTCTTCGCGGCTGCCGACAGTGTTGGACACGTAGAGCTCCCGCACCGGGGCATGGTCCGGGTGGACGTGGTAGACGCCCGGCGGGACGACCACGCGCTTGGGGCCGGGAACGGAGCGGGCGTGTTCGAGCGCTCGTGCGAGGGCTGGCGTGAGGTCTCCCGGATCCAGCGAGAAATCCGAGACGTCGACGAGTGTCTCATCTGGGTGGCTCGCCTCATCCAAGGGACGGTTCACCTGGCTATCCGTTTCTGACGGCGTGACTGTTCTGCCGGGGCCACGGCCATCTCCCGGACGCTCGGCTGGTGCGACGTCACCACGCCGTTGACACTCACGTCCACCGGGGTGTCGCTTGCGCCGCGGTCCGCGACGACGTCGAAGTCCACCACCTTGCCGTCGCGCCAGCGGCAGTCGACCCGGTAGCCGCCTCGGGCGCGCAGGCCGGTGAAGGAGCCGGTGGCCCAGGCCTGGGGCAGGGCTGGTAGGAGGTCGATGGTCCCGTCGTGGCTCTGGAGCAGCATTTCACAGATCGCCCCGGTGATGCCGTAGTTCCCGTCCAGCTGGAAGGGTGGGTGGTTGGTGAACAGGTTGTCGAGGGTGTTGAAGGTCAACAACCCCCGCAGCATGGTGCGGGCGCGTTCGGCGTCGCCGAGCCTGGCGAACATGGCGGCGCGCCAAGGCCAGGTCCAGGAGCGGCGGCTGTCTCCGGTGACGGTGGCTGCGGTGAACGGCTCGCCGTCTATCTCGCCGCACCGGGCCTTGAGGGATACCAGCGCGGCGGTGGCGAATTCGCGGTCTGCGCGAGTGATCTGCCGGCCGGGGTAGACGGCGAACAGGTGGGAGGTGTGGCGGTGGAAGTTGTGGGGATCGTCGCGGTCGTCCTGCCATTCCTGCAGTTGGCCCCAGCTCCCGACCTTGTTCGGCGCGAGGCGCTGTTGCAGGCCGGCGACGATGTCCTGGTACTCGCGGTCGACGTCGAGGGCCCGGGCGCAGTCGAGATAATTCTGGAACAGGTCCCAGACGATCTGCTGGTCGTACATGACGCCGTCCTCGCGGGGCCCGTGCTCGGGGGACCAGCCGTCGGGGGAGTAGAGCAGACCGTCGTCATGCTCGACGAGGCGATCCTCCCAGAACTCGCAGATCTCCTTGACCACCGGGTAGATGGTCCCGCGCAGGAGGTCGGCGTCCTGGTTGAAGGCCCAGTGCTCGTAGAGGTGCTGGGCGTACCAAGCGCTGGCGACCGTATTCCACTCCCACGAGTTGCCGCCGAAGATTGACTGGCTGGTGCGAGTGGTCCAGCCGCGGACGTCCTCGCCAAAGGCGTTGCGGGTGGCCACTCGCGACGGCACGGCCACTTCCTTGACGAACTCCACCAACGAGCGGTGACTCTCCGGCAGGTCGGTGGTCTCCGCAGCCCAGTAGTTCATCTGGATGTTGATGTTGGTGTGGTAGTCAGCCCCCCAGATGGGCTCATTGCTGTCGTTCCAGAGCCCCTGCAGGTTCGCGGGGAGGCCATCGGCGCGGGATGCGGAGAACGTGAGATATCGGCCGTAGTCGAACAGCAGCTGCTCGAGCGACGGATCCTCCGCCCCGTCGGCGTAGCGCCGGAGCCGCGCATCGACGGGCAACGCCAGGACTGCGGGATCAGTGGCACCCCAGTCCACCGCCACTCCGTCCATCAGCGACTTCACCCGGTCCACATGGTCAGACCGCAGCCGCTCGTGACCGAGAGACTCGGCGGCCGCGACGGCCACAGCCGGGTCCGGGACAGCGCCGGTCCGCCAATCGGCGGAAGCGTCCAGCTTGTAGTCAGTGCGAGCGTCCAGCACCAGCGTCACCTGGCTGCAGCCCTCGAACCGCAAGGAGCTGCCATCCCGCGCCAGAGAACCACCGACCGGCAGGACACGCAGCTCGGCCCCGAACCGCAGGTCATTGGCCAGCACCGACGCGAACCGTAGCGCAGCCTCGGACTCGTCGACCTCGACGTCAACGCCCTCCTGAGCCGAGGTGAGGGCGACGGTGCCGGAGAGCCGTTCACCGGTGTAGTGCACGACGACGACGTCGGCGTCCCGGCTGGCGAAAGCCTCCCGGGTCACCGGGCCCGTCACGCCAGAAAAGCTCGTGGTGTGCACCCCCCGCTCCAGGTCCAGGACCCGGCGATAATCCACCACCGGGATGAGGGTGCGGCTGTCCATGCCGTCAGCAATGAGGAACACCCCCGAGAGGGAAATCGCTTGGCCAGGGGTGAAACTCATCCGGTAGGACGAGTACGCGCGGCCCGCGTCCACGGGGAAGGTGTGGGAATCGCCGCGCCCGGCGAAGCTAGTCCCGGATTGGGTGTCTAGCGTGTCCCAGCTGAGGCCGTCCACAGTCGCTTCAAGGCTCCACCCCATGGGATCGCCGCCGGGGCGAAGCGAGGAGACCACACCGTACGAGGTGACGGCGCCCGGTCTCACCAGATCGGCCTGCCACACCACCGGCTCACCGTCCCCGGTGGCTTCCCAATCAGTCTCGGGGTCGCCGTCGGCGGTGAACTCAATGCCCGCGGAGTGCCCGCTGGGGGAGTGGAGGTAGAGGCGCTCGGGCTCCGATGACCCGAGAATGGGCTCCTCGCCGAACGAGACCACGACGTCCCCGAAGTTGAGATACGAACCGAAGCCGGTGACGCTGAGGTCGTAGCCGCCTTCGGGCTGACCGGCCAGCGCGTTGTCGTAGCCGTTCAGGCCACCCCAGAGGCTCTGCTCGTTGAACTGGATGCGATCGACGAAGGGACCGCCGAACAACATCGCTCCGAGTCGGCCGTTGCCGATCGGCAGCGCCTGCGTCTCCCAGTGCTGCGCAGGCAGCCGGTACCACAGCGCCCTTCGCCGCGAGGCTGGCTGTCCTGGGATGATTTGCTGCTCTGGGTGTGCTTCGCGCATCGGGGCGTCCTTTACGGGTTCGGTTCTCAAAGGCTCGGGCGGGGCTCTCCAGTGCTGAACTCGAGTGCCCACTGCGCCATCCTGGGCCGAAGCATGTACTCGGGGCGTACGTCTGGGCCGCAGGAGCGCGACCCGAGGCCCTGCTGCTGCACGTCCAGCCACAGATAAGTGGCCTTGGACGGCGGCAACTCTGGACTGAACGAAATGATCTCTGACATTGCCATGACTCTCTTCTCATCAACCCTGAGGGGATCTCATCACCCAGAGTGGACCGGCAGCCAGACGGGTCTGCCAGCCGCGTTGCGGGAACCGTAACATTCGGGGGAACGGCGCCGAGCAGCGGACCGCCCCTCGGCGGCCTTGCTGTGCTGGCTCTGGTGAGCCGCGGCGCCCCGGGTGCCGGCAGCTTACCGAACAGCCGTCTTGCCGAACCCAGCAGCACCGCTTTCGTGACGGTCGCTCCCCTAGTAATTCGCCAGATCGGCGATTTGGGCGGCAGTGAGCGCCGGCCCGTGACCGTCTGGCCGCCGCCGTCTGCCCTCGCCACCGCGCTGCCAGGGGTGTGGACCCTCGAGCGGGCGGTGGTTGACGCCAGCGGCCTCCAGCCGTCGCAGGTGCGCGCGCAGTCGGGGTTCCAGTTCCGATGGCTCCACAGGTCCGCTCCAAGCCACCTCTGCAAGGACGCAGGTCCGGGGGAAGGCCATGTACTCCACCTCGGCGGGCGTGGTCATGAACTCCGTCCACACCTGGCCCTGGATCCCGAGCAGGTTCGGCAGGTGCTCATCGGCCACCCCGGCCACGGGGTCGAAGGAGGCCACGTCCTGCCAGCTGGACGGGGCCGGCTGGGCGAACGGTTCGTCGGGTGAGTCGGACTGGTAGTAGTCGAAGTAGTAGGGGACGTTCGACGCCATCACCACCTGGTTTCCGGCCGCCAGCGCCCGTCGGCCGGGTTCCCGACCGTGCCAAGACATGACGACCGCTCCCGGCATGTCGCCGTGGTCGACGATCTCATCCCAGCCAACAGCAGTGCGGCCACGCTGCGCCAGCCAGTCGCGCAGGTGCTCGGTGAACCAGGGCTGCAGCCCCTCCACCCCGGCAAGACCACGTTCCCGCACCAGGCGGGCAGCGTCGTCGCTGCGCTCCCACTGCGCCGTGGGGCACTCGTCGCCACCGATGTGGATCCAGGGCGAGTCGAAGACGTCCAGCAACTCGGTGAAGACGTCCTCCACCATCGCCATCGTCTCGTCGCTGAGGTGCAGCACCTCCTCGAACACCCCGGGCCCTGTCGGCACCTCGGCGCCCTCGGCGCCCTCACCGAACTCCGGGTATGCCGCCAGCAATGCCCTGGTGTGGCCCGGCACGTCGATCTCCGGAACGATCGTAACCCCGCGCCGCTTCGCGTACGCGTTCAGCGCCCGTAGCTGGTCCTGGGTGTAGAAGCCACCGTGCGGGGTGCCGTCACCGGGGCTGCCGGGGACGAACACCGTCTCGGCCCGGGTGGCACCCACCGTGGTCAACCTCGGGTACTTGCGGACCTCGAACCGCCACCCTTGGTCTTCGTTCAGGTGGAGGTGGAAGCGGTTGAGCTTGTGCATCGCGAGCAGGTCAACGAACCGGTACAGAAAGGGCAGCGGCATGAAGTGCCGGGCCACGTCCAGATGCATCCCCCGCCAACCGAACTTGGGATCATCCACGATCCGCACGTGCGGCACCGCCAATTCCCCACCAGGCAGGGGGGCGAGACCGTGGGCCCAGTCCGGCATCAGTTGCCGCAGGGTCCCAAGTGCCGCGACGAGGCCGTCCCGGTCCGCGGCGTCTACGGTGATGCCGTCACTGCCGCAAACCAGCGTGTAGCTCGACGGCACACCCTCGGCCTCGCTGAGCCTGAGCAGCGCCCCCTCCTCAGCCGGCACCAGCCACAACCCAGTCCCGCCGGCCAGGAGATCGGCTGCGGTCTCAACCCAGTCGCCGGGGCTCGAGACCGTCAGCCGAGCCGGGAGAACGAGAGCGCCCTCACCGAACTCGACACTGCGTGGTTGCGGGACCAGTAGTGGTCGGGTCAGGGCTGCGTCGTGGTTCGTTGCTGTGGAGTGAGGCACCGATGCTCCTGCGGCTTGTGGGGGCGGCGCAAACGCCGCTGGCTTACGTGTGACCCTACAACCCCGGGGGCCGTGTCAAGGCGGCGATGAGCCTCACTGGTGACGGTGCCACCCCACATGCTCGGGAACTCGCTGGGCGCCTTGGACCAGAGGCATTAGGGCCCTCCGTGGCCGATGATGCCCAGTCGGAATATGGCCCAGAACTCAGCGCCAGCCGACCAGCCAGGATTCGAATGTAGCGCCAGCTGGCAGCGCGCTACAGCGGGCCCTGGGCCCCAGACGTGCGGAGTAATCCTCCCACGCCGCGCTGCTGCGCGGCGACCAGCCCTGCTCCGCGAAACCGGCAGTCGGAGTAGCCGCATCATGTTCAGGTCCGCCTCATCCTGGATGGTCTCGCACCAGACCGCCGCTTCAACCCCGATGACACCGTCGAGTCGACCTCGGGCACTGCATCTGGTAACTCCCAGCTCACGGTGTCCGCGGCGGGCGCGGGGGACTTCGAAGGCTAGCCGAATACCTTGGGGAGGAAGGAGCAAGTGGTGTCCATCCGCGGGTCGAGGTAACCGAACGCCATGGGGCCCTGTGCTGGGGGCAGGTCAGGTGAACGTAGCTGCGGCGCCTCCGCACACCGTGCACATCGCCGTCTCGAGCGCCCTAGCTTGCACTACTTCGGGTCATGCTCGCCTCGCACTTGATGATTGAGGAAGTACGCCACCAGATCCTCCGGAAGCTGCGGGAGATCCCGGGGCGTGGAGCCGTCTCGGATGGACTCGGTCGCCTGGATGGCGGTGGCCGCGGCGTACCAAGCACCCAGGGGGGACGTGTCAGTGGGTCGTCCTGTGCGGACGAACTCAAGGAACTCGGTCATTGTGAGCATGTCGGCGTCGTGGTGGCCGTGGGCATCGCCGCTGATGGGATAGCGGGCGTCACCGTCCGGGTTGTATTGCGAGCGGCGGTTCCACAAGGTGATGTGGCCACCTTCCCCGTCGCCGAAGTTCTCGATGCGGCCCTCGGTGCCAATGACGGTGTAGTTGCGCCAGTAATCCGGTGTGTAGTGGCACTGCTGATACGACACGTACGCGCCGGAGGCCATCTTCGCGGAGAACATGGAGAGGTCCTCGACGTCGACCACGGGGTTGAGCCCCTTCTGCGTCAGCGGCGGCCAGTTGTCCACGTTGTACCACTCCCACATCAGCTTGCCGCTGCGGTCCTGACGATCCGTGATGTCGCCGTAGACGGTCAACCCACCCATCCCCACGACGCGGGTGGCGTGCGAATCCGCCAGCCAGTTCATCACGTCGATGTCGTGCGCTGCCTTCTGCAGCAGCAGCCCGTTGCTATAGCGGCGGTCCGCATGCCAGTCCTTGAAGTAGTAGTCGCCGCCTTCGCCCACGAAGTGCCGGCACCAGATGGCCTTGACCGCGCCGATCTCCCCACGTCGGATGATGTCACGCATGGTGCGCACGACGCTCATGTGCCTCATGTTGTGGCCGACGTAGAGACGGGTGCCTGTGTCGTAGGCCGTCTGTAAGATGCGCGTGGCGCCGTCGAGTTCGATGGCCATCGGCTTTTCCAGATACACGGGGATCCCTGCGTCGAGAAGTCGGCACGTGATCTCGGCGTGGGTGTCATCTGGGGAGGTCACCACGGCCGCATCCAAGCCGACGGCGATGAAGGCGTCGAGGTTGTCGGTGATCACAACGCCCGCAGGGTCGATACGAGTCCAGCCGCGAAGGCGGGCCTCGGTCTCGGGACGCGGGTCACATGCCGCGACCACCTGCGCATCGTTGTGCGGCAGTTCAGCGTGGGCGAGGATGGTGGAGCGGGCGCCCACACCCACCACGCCGACCCTGAGTGTTGCAGGGGAGGGCGCTGCGTCTTCGGCAACCGTGCCGACGCCGGTGGGCTCTGTGGTCATGATTGGTTCGATCTCCTTCGGGTTCGCTGGGTGGAACGCCCCTGATGCCGATCAGCCTAGCCTCGATATTTCATGACGGCCCTGTGTGGGGCTGGTCGGCGCCGGTGGCGTCGAGGTTGTTCTGATTCTTGCAGGTGGGTGCGACAAGACCCCGCGTGACGTCTGCGGTGCGGGTTTCCAGGCCGGGAGCTGCCAGA
>RRZU011040724.1_pt1 | contig 10527 bp, 18 predicted proteins | sample 2165561 | NCBI WGS metagenome assembly RRZU01 (sample SAMN10456909, study PRJNA506462) | wastewater metagenome | isolation source: wastewater sludge | place: USA: Moscow, Idaho | reverse complement strand
TCAATGAAATCATATATCAATTATGTGCTATACATGGGATACAGTCTTTACATCCTAGAATGCATATTCATAATAATGTAGCAACCATAGAGATATTCAAATCCATGTCTTCGCCAGAAGGAACAATGCTTTTTAAGAAAGATGTTACGCTTGGTGAGTATCTGATATATCCTGTAAAAGTTAAAGGTAAATACGAGTAAATAAAAAAGATGAGAATTTATGAGGAGGAATCATTATGAAAATTATTAAGTTTGAAACTAGTAAGAGTGGAAATTGGTTGAACATGTTGAAATCTGGAATAGAGCATAAAGATGTTTCAGCTGTTATATTAGACGTAACAGATGTTTCTAAACAATTTGCTATGACGGATGTAGATAGTTATTCTACTAAAGATAACTCTGTCACATTGAGTAATATCTTTGCACGTAAAATAATAGGTAATATGTTCTTACTTAATATAGATTTCACAAAAGAGTTCGTACACTATACATTTGATAATCCGAATGATGCTCTGATTTCAAATCGTATAAAACTAGGAACTCCTAAGTACGGTCTAATGCGTTATAATATACATGAAGAAGATAGAACGACTATCTTGATGTATGATAAGTTGATAGCTAGGTATTATATAGAAAGTGTGGATAACTTCATTGTAGAAGGTTTAAAGTATAGTATAGGCAAAAAGAATATAATAAAACCAAGGTATAAATCTAAAAATAAAAGATATAATGAACATCCATTTTCAAAATTTAAAGGTTTGTATAGTTTAGTTAAGTTTAATAAAGGATTCTTTAATAAATATGATGAGGTGAATACAATAAGTTATTCTAGAGTAACAAGTATAGAAAAATTTTAAGGAGGATTTAAGATGAAAGATGTTATGATTAGAAACAAAGAAATACTACAAGGTGACATTGTGAGAGCTGAAGATGATTTAGAGAAACTAGGTATACCTGTCGTAGATGCTGAAGATCTAGTTCCAGCAATATTAGCTGATGTAAATAAGTCAGCTAGTAGAGGTAGAGAATACAACGGTCAGCCTTGGACAACGAATGGTATCAGAGGTAAGCATATTGTTACAGGATTAACAGAAAGAGATATCTTAGATTGTGTAGCATTATCCTTACTTTTACTTGGTGGTTCAGAAGAACATGCTGAAAAGGTTACCGAATTTAAAAAAGATGTAAATGGTAAAGCTAACTGGTCTTGGAATGATTTGTATTCGGATAAGCTAGACTATAATAAAATGGATCCTGTAGCACTTCTTCAGAACATAGGTTGTTTCATGGAAATGTACCAAGGTATTTTCCCAAACACACCTGAACTAAGATTCGAGGATGTAATGGGCGAAGAAACTGCTATAGAGGTAGCAGGTGATGCCGAATGTATAGAGTAACAATCCATACTGAAGGGTTCACCGATGATAAAGTTAAAAGAGTTTTATATAAAACAGAAGAAACCGCATTTGTTGCTGTAGACAAGTTATCTAACTTAGCAGACAAAATAGCTCATGATAGATTAGAGGAGTTCTCTGATGGGTACCACACATTCAAAGAACTTTATGATTACAGAATGGCATTTAATGCATTACTATTCAATGAATGGTCTAAACAAAATAAGTACAACGTACATAAATCATGGAGGCATGATGATGGTAAACTTTGTTTTGATGGAGGTTGGTTTGTTGTTAAAGCTGAGACTCCTATGGGACAAATAAGTAACCATTATGAAGAAAAGTATTGGGATCTTTTTAATGTTGAAGAAAGAGATGTTGCTAGTAAGTTTGATGGACATACTCCCGAACAAGCATTAGAAAGAATGAGGAAGTTAGCTAAAATGTAGAGTCCTTCGGGACTCTTTTCTTAAATAAAAATAATGGAGGAATTAAAAATGATGAATAAAGAATTTAAAGTTTTAAAAAGAATGACGATATTTCATAGAGATTTTAATAATATAAAATATAAATTAGAAGATCCAGAAAATATAACAACACTAAATGAAGATGCGTCTGAGTTATGGTTGAAGACTATAAATAGATTATCTAAAGACTTACTCAAAGGATATAATGTTGATAAGATAGATCTTAGAAAGAAAATGAAAGATGTATTCTTATTCATAGATGATAGTAGTTGTTGTACGGTTCTAGTACGTTTTTATAATGATTACACTAGTATGGAAATAAGATATATCGATCGTTCAGGATACATATATGACGAGAATAAACTGGTTAAGACTAGTGACAATATTCAAAACATGGATGACTTTGTTGTTTCGATGTTCGTAAGAGAACTAGAAGTAATACTGAATCATACTAAAGATTCTAAAAAATCAGCATATATAAAAATTCATCAGAATTTATCTAGAGCGATCAATAAAACAAAGGAGTGATATTTTGATAGCAGATGTACTTATTAAGTTTAAAAGATTTAAAGAAAAATCAATTAGTATTATTAAAAATAAAATATTTCCTATATTAAAGCCTTTTATAGAATTTATATGCAACAAGGTAATACCTGTAATATACTTTTCTTTAATATGTATACCATCATGCATCTATAAGTTAGAACTATGGCTTATTAGTTTCTTCCCAAAGATAATCGCTTTATGTTCTGTATTAAATCAAGATGAAAAAAATCATAAATTCTTATTTCGGAGATGTTAGTTATAGACAAGTATTCAGTTTTAAAGATCCTATAACAGGATCTATATCTTTCAATGATGAATATTATTGGTATCGCAATAACACAACTCCGAAAGCTATTTATATCAAAAGATTTATAAGATGGTCATCTATTACTGCTAAGCTTTTATGTTTTGTTTCACTCATAGCATTTGTAACTTTAGCTTTAGATACAGTAATACACACCACATTACCGAATATACAATCTAATGAATTGTATATCATGTTTGTATTTAAAGTATTATTAGATTTATATATTATATCGTGGAAGATTGATAGGTATCATATTGGAAAATATAGAGGTATCACATCTTCGGTTATAAATTATAATGATGAGAACATTCTTTTAGATTCAATATTCATAGTTATATTAATATTAAATTTGTCTTGATTTGAGGAGGGTTAGATGTATAATAAATTAAAGAAATTAGTAGAATCTGAGAAAGGTTCTATAGAAGAAAAAGTTATAATAGCCGATATAATGAATACAGAAGAATTTAAACGGAAATTCGAAACTTCAAATGAAAATCAAATGAAGTTAGCTAAAGCATGGTTAGGTAATAGAAGATTTCTATTAGGAATGTTTGACTATGGTATTGGTTCTAGTGAATCTGTATTCGATGAATGGTTGACACGTGGTAATGTACAATCTTTGATAGATAAGGTTGAAGATATGAATTCTAAAGGAATTGTAGATTTCGAAGAATATGAAAGAATGATAAATTGTACCATGGATACAACCCCGCCTGATGAAATTTCAAACCAACCAGACGATGCCATAGACTGTAGTATCAGTATTGTTGATTTTGACGGAGATAGATTGGTGTCAGAAGATTCAATAGCTAGTAGAATTTTAAATAAAATAAAAGCCCTATTTAGATGGAGGAAGAATGAATTATAGTTTCAAAACACATAAACATAAGTTATCAGTTACACTGAATTTTGATAGATCTATAGAAGATAAGATAGCATTAACATCTCTAACTATGTCTGTTTATAAGTTGAATACCGACAAAGAACTATAGATAGATAGGAGCAATATAACGTCATTTATGAATAACCTAGTTATGTTATCAGCTGTAACTCAGTATACAGAAAATACAAAGAATCCATCTTGTGTTGATATCGAGTTAATATATACCTATCTTGGTAAACGTACAAAAGAATCGCGTACACAATTCATATCTAATACTTTGTCACCTGGAATAATATTCAAAGAATTTAACACATCTATCGCAAATAAAATACTATCTGATTTCAAATCTAGCTTTGAAAGTATGGATCATACTTTCTACATGTCTACAGTCAAAGCTATGCTTTATGATGGTGTCGAATTATAAAGTGGAACCCTTAATGGGTTCTTTCTTTTTATCTCTCACAAATTATATATTATTCATGTGTAAGTAATCAAATTAAAGTCGACTAGAGACTATAAACGACTAGCTAAGAAATGTAGGAATTATGAGTATCAATGCTAACACTCAAAGATTCTATAACAACATGTGTAGACTCAGATATACACGTGAAGAATCGGAAGTAGAAACAAAACATCTGAATATTCAACAAATAAAAATAGTAGGAGAAGAGTTTGAGCAACTTGTATCCGAAATAGAGCAAATGAAGAAAGCTCTAAGTAAGTCTTGGAATGGACTGAATAACTACAAATACATCACGAGTGACCGTGGTAAGTTAGGTATAGATTATATAGGTTACTATACCGAAGTTAAATCTAGGCAAGAGTGTATATTCGATTTATGGCATGATGAATATCACAAAGCATCTAAGCTTAGAGCTAGTTTAAGATGGATGGAAAAGTTAGATCATAATTTTGAGAATCTAATGGATAGTTTAGATTCTATGGTTATAGGTTTATATAGTAATGAAAATTACAGACCTAATAACTACTACATGTATTAAAGGAGGTGAAAATGGGAACAACAGTAACTAGATTAAAATCCTTGAAGAATAGAATCAAGGATAAAATGACACACATGGAATTCGATACAATAGCGGATTATGTGGAAGTCGGTATGCAAGAAGATATAATATCCAATGGATACGATCTACAAGAATACGATCTACAAGAATACGTATCTACACTAAAAAATCTATTATGGGATATGGACGAATCTAGTGAATATACTTTAAGAACCAATACTCAAAAAATTCATGATGTTATAGATTCCATAATATCAAAATTACAATAGGATTTTAACATTGATGTATGAGGTACAAGCTTGGATTCTTTCATAGCTCTTACTTTGTAATCGTCATCTTAATCTTAAAATCCTAACACTAGTACAGTCCTTCGGGACTGGAACGTGTTCTTGAATAACTTCTGAAAGGAGATACAAGAATGAAAGAATGGTTAATAGCCGCTGTGTATGCTATTAACCATTCGATCATCTTGTCAGAGGCTATGTTCCCGTGATGGTTAGTACTGTTTCTAAAAATTATTTAGAGTACCAGGATGCTATGGATATTCTGAATAATGACGGTAAGTATACTGATAAAGAAATAAGGTTCTCGCATAACATATGGAAGTTGAATGTCGCTGGAGCTTTAGATTATAAAATATATAAAGGAGGAAACAAAGATGATAAAAGTATATAATCCTAATAATTTTAATTTCGAATTGAATATGGTGGGTGTAGGTGATGCATTCGCTAAAGGTAAAGGTCACTCTATGGCGTATATGACTTGCGATGACATACTTGTGATGGTTGATGCTGGTAAACAATGTACAGACTTTATAAGTCATAAGTTTGAACACGAACGTCATTACAAAGAAGTTATATTTTGTATAACTCATGCTCATCCTGATCATATAATGGGGTTAGGAGATTCTATATTCTGGTTGCTATTCAATACTGAAGCCAACATCAAGATATTCTCTATGTCAAATATTATAAAAGATGTTTCAGAGTTTATAGAAAGTCAAGGCATTTATAAAATTAAGAATACTGGTTTAGAAAACTATAAAAATAGAATAATCTTATATGATAAGTTTCAACCACTTTCAGAAGATGTAGATTTTTCTAATGTTAGCATAGATCCACAAGAACCTACACTGATAATAACTCCATTTGTACAAGATCATAAATCTGTGGATGCGTGTGGTTTTAGATTCACGTATACTGTAGGTAAAAGATGTGACATTATAGCTTACTCTGGAGATACATCGGATTGCGAGGGTGTCTTAAATATGTTAGTTCTCCCAGAGATATTCAGAGTCACAGTTGATATTCGTTTCAAGCAAATATTCCACGAACTATCGATATACCCTGATAGTAAACTGCATACAACTGTAGATAAGTTATTAACAGGTATGCGTGAATTATCGCAAGAAGGAATATTATGTCCGGTTTCTTTATATCATCTTCCAGAGAATATAAGATCTTTAGAGGATATAGAAAAGACTATAGAATGTCCTGTGACTCTAGAAGTATGGAGAAAATATGTTTCACGTGATTTATTGAAAATCGCGGACAAAGAACATAACATTATGATGTGATTAGCTTAAATGGGGAAAGCGCTAACCTTTTAAGTTAGAGACGTAGGTTCGATTCCTACAATCACTTTACTTAGGACATTCACAATAAAATAATGGAAAGATATAATCCCTTCGGGGATTTCATTTCCATTGAAATAAAAACACAGGAGGAAATAATGTCATTCAAAACAACTCTAGAAACAATTTTCAGCAATCCTACAACTATGGCTATCATAGGAGGTGGAACTTCTACAGCAGTCATAACGTATATCTTAAACAAGATGAAGTGGATACCTATATCTTTATACAAGTATGTATCTAACTTCTTCGTTTCGAACGTACAGATAACAGAGTCAGAATATCATAGTGGGGAATATCACGTCGATAAAGTGCGTGAATTGGAAAGATACATACGTTCTTTCAATAACAGGATCATAAGGAATAATGTAAAATTAGATTCAGAGATAACTTACTCTAAGTTGACTCCAGGATTATATTATATCTTTAAATCACTAATGACTGATGGTGTTGTTCTAGTTATCTATACTTATATGTATGATAATAAAGCTGGTTCTGGTAAGTCGGCTATTCAAAAATATAACATCGGTGTTATAGGATTAACTTATTTCAGAGAGAAGTTTATTCAGAAGTTAATAGTTAATTTAGAACAAACAACAAGAACTAAGTCATTAGAATCATATGAGAATTTTATACCTATGATGTCTCTCAAGAATAATAAAAATGCGATAGAAGTTATAAGGAAGAGAGATATGGATACTATATTCATAAGTGATAATACTAAGCAGATGATATTGAGTCATGTAGATAACTGGATGAATGGCAAAGAACTTTACAATAAACACAGTATCACATATAAGACTGGAATCATGTTGAGTGGTGAACCTGGTACAGGAAAGACATCACTTGCAAGAGCTATAGCTAGTCATATGAATGCTCTATTGATGATAGTTAGTATCAGTAACACTATAACCGACGTGATGAATGCTATAGCTACGGTTAGGTCAGGTGAATACAGAAATAGGACTCCATTTGAAAATAATACATTAAGAAGTAACTTTAACCACATGACTTGTCCTATAGTTGTTTTATTTGAGGAATTTGATAAGCACGTAGCTAAACAGAACCATGATAAGAAAGATAGCGATGCTCTAAGTGATGCTATAGTAGGAAGTGTAATCCAACAAGTCTTACAATTCTTGGATGGTATCGAATCACCAGAGAATGTGTTATTTATAGGTACAACTAACTATATAGATGATATAGAACCATCTTTACTCAGACCGGGTAGATTCGATCTGACTATAAATATAGATAGAGTTACGATGGCTATAGCCGATCAGATGGTTAGACATTATAGACCGAATGCTAGCATCCACGATTATGAAGATTGTATTATCGACATGGGTGTGAATTCATCTAAGTTATCATCCAAACTTATTGCTGATTGTTTAAAGGAGGTGAATTGTAAAGATGTTCTTCAGGATTAAAAGATTAGTGTTTAAATATACGATGGTTGTATGTGGTATATTAGATAAACCTTTCTTAGCTATTGGAATGGGGGTTTACATGTTGATATCGCTTTTCTCAGCAGATGATATTGAAGATTACAGATATAAGATGAATATGCGTTCGTGGGTGAATAGAGACGAGTATCGTAGTTGTGTGTTGTTTATTAGACTCGTTACATTTGTGATCGTCATATTCATGATACTTTTTAAATTAGATAATCTAGGTAAAATATAAGCTCCTTCGGGAGCTTTTTTATCACTTCGCACAACAGTCAGATAGGAGGTTGATTAAGATGAAGACTGAAGTAGTTTTAAAAGATATAAGCTTAATTTCTGTATTAGAAATAGATAAACATTTTAGACCCGATAAGATACTGAAGATATATGATGAAAAGGGAACCATACATAATGTATCCAAAGAAGTATTTTCTGAGCTTTTAAAGCTCACCGACTTAATAGATACTGATTTTGATTCTGTCTTCAAAAGAGTTAGACTCTGGAACACTATACGTCTTAATCCTAAATATAGATATGCTATGATAAGATATAAAGAATACATGGATTCTAAGGAAGATAAAGACGGTTACATATCTTATTTTAGCCCAGAAGATGAAAGGTATTTAGATTTTTTAAATAAGATTCAAAATAATATAAATAAAATAATGGGGTGTAAATCATGTACCTTGTAATTCATACAGAAAAAGATAATAAACAAGTTATAGGTCTTATAGAGATAACTCATGAACATGGTACTCTCGATTCTTTAGGTTGGTTGATTGGGAAGATACTGGTTAACTCTGAAGGTATAGTTCATTTAGATGATTTTGTGAATAAAAAGGATGTGTTAGGTCTACAAGAATTATGTACTTTTGAATTAGGTATGAAAGGTTTAAGTATCTATGATAGAGAATTCAATAAAGAAATAACTCATTTGAATTCTTCCAATCTACATATATGTTTTAAAAATGCTAAAGATAATGATTTCGACGGAGTTAGTATTCAGTTACTTCTTATAGCTAAAAGACTTATACTTAAGAATCACTTAGGTAATCTTCTTATAAGAGATGTTCCTGATGCAAAAAATATGGAGTACATGCCTTTAGATCAAGAAATAGGAATGTATATGATTCCTACTAGTAACTCAAAATTCATGAATAAAAGATCTTATATCTTAGAATAAAAAAAGGAGAATATGAATGATAGCATTGTTTGTAGCTATAATAGTGGTAGTTATTATTTTGATTTTATTATTAATAATGGTTTTTAAAGATTACTTCCGTTACAAGGAGACTAGAGACGAAGTGAGGTATATTTTAAATCAGATGCACAATTCCATAAATGCTAGTCCATCTAATCGTACATTCATGGAAGACATACAAGATAAAAGCTCAAATCTTTTAGCTTACTGCACGAGAAATGAAGATCATGTCGATTTAAAATGGTTAGAAGAATACAAAAGATTAGCAATACATTTAAATATGAATTGTGTATTGTGGTTAAAAGGTTCTCTTGGTGAAGAACAAAATAACGCAATCTTATTGAATGTAAGAAACGTAATAAGACATCATACCTTTAAATTCGTATAGGAGGAAACAAATGAAAGTATTAGGATTAAACATAAATACCATAGCCAACCAAGATGATAGTTTATTTAAATGCGATATATGCGTTCGCGGAACACCATATGAAAGCGACGCTGAATACTTGATGCTATCCGGAAGTATAAATAGTGATTCTAAATCTATAAAAGATATTCTTAGTACAGATTCGTTACATAACATTATTTTTCTAAATAGTATATCTGAAGCTGAAGAGTCTGAAATATTTATAGAGATATTACAAGCATACGTGAGAGTATATAAGTTTTCACATCGAGATTATTTCTCTCATGATAATTATACTTGGTCATTAGCTTATAAAGATATCATACAGAAGACTCATCCTGATATAATATTTTCTGATAAAAAATCAGATAGATGCTTATGCGAGCATTTCTATATAGGTGACAATAACGACTTTGATATGCATATAGAATTATCATGTACTAAATATAGTTTAGCTATACATGATATAATAGCCAACATCAATAACGATCCGCATACAGTATACGATAACTTAATAAAATCTAGTGCATGTGAGTTTATCAAAAAGAATGATGAGGATAATGAGTTTAAAAATAAATTAAAAGTATTAAACTTGGAAGAATACTTTTCAAAAAGAGTATTTTACGATAATACTTTTTATAATTTAAATAAAAGTAATAAAAGTATAGTGACTCCAGAAGAATGGATTGCTGGAGGATATACCGAAATACTATTTAAGATAGTATTGATTATTTTAAAAGATCATATTCATAAACATGAAGCATATATTAATAGAATTGATTATATTGAAAAAATAATAAACATAGGAGGAAACAAATGATTATTTTAACAGAGGAACAAAAAGTAAATTTAATAAATGCATCTATAAAGGCTGTACACAATACTAGTGCTTATCAAAAAGCAGATGCTAAAGATAAGTTAGATGCTATACTTACTAAATGCGTAGAGATACTTGGTAACTTGAACACATATCATGATTTAATAAAATACAGTAATGATAACTTCTCTGAGAAGTTTTTCAAAGAGTTTAATAGAAAAATAAAAAATGCTTATGTTAGAGGGGCTGCAGGAGAAAGTGTTAAAGACTTCTATAAAAATATATCTACAGAAAAAGAACCATCAGCTATCAGAACTTTGTATAATATGATAGAAAGAACTGGTGAAGTGGATAATGCTATAACTAAAGAAAGTGTAAAACCTTTCGACTCTTCAAAGTTTGTA
>RRZU010817760.1_pt1 | contig 10527 bp, 8 predicted proteins | sample 2165561 | NCBI WGS metagenome assembly RRZU01 (sample SAMN10456909, study PRJNA506462) | wastewater metagenome | isolation source: wastewater sludge | place: USA: Moscow, Idaho | reverse complement strand
CGTGGGCTAGGATAAATTGGGCTAAGTGCTGTGGACTGATAAGCCCTGCCTTAGCGATAAAGGTGGTGATGACTTGGCGTGTGTGGTCGGGGTCGTCTGTGCTTTGCTCGGCAATGATGTCATCGGGATAGCTGTTTACCAACTGGCTTAGCTTATCGTGGGTTTTTTTGTGGGGCAATAAAAAATCAATTACCCCTGTTTGCTTAAAAATCTCATCATTGGCAAGTTTATTAAACGCTTGGTAAACACGCTGTGCGTATAAAAAACTGACCGTTGGCAGGTGATGATGAGCGGTGTCAAGTAGGCTAAGTTTAGGGGAAAATAAGGCTCTAGGATTGCCCGAAGCCCCTGCCAGTGGGGCGGCTTTATCCACAAGGGTAACTTTAATGCCACGATTTGCAAGGGCGTAAGCAGTAAATAATCCCGATACGCCACAGCCGATGACAAGGGCAGTTTTGGGTTTGGGTTTGGGGTTTGGTGTATTTGTAAAATGGGCGGTCAGCATTTCTCGTTTACGCCCAAAGCCTTTGACCTTTTGTAGAGTCATGCCGATATCAGCCAATGAGCGTTTAACAACCCCAGCACAGCTAAAAGTCGCTAGTGTGGCATTAGGTTTGGATAGGCGTTTAATGGCTTGGAACACCGCAGGTGACCATAAGTCATCGTTTTTACTGGGGGCAAAACCGTCCAAAAACCAAGCATCCGCCTGTGCACTCATCTCACCAAAGCTGTTGGACGCATCGCCAAACCATAGGTCTAATACCACTTGTCCAAAGTTTAGGCGGTGCACGCCATGCAGTAGGGGCGGATAATTGTCTAACAGTAGCCCAATCCAAGGACACAGATCGGGATCGTCTTGCCAGATGCTTAGGGCTTTGGCTAGGTCATCGGGCGATAAGGGGAACTTTTCAGTGCTGACAAAATAAAGCCGTGCGGTGGGTGGGGCGGTGCTTGCCCATAGTCGACACGTTGCCAAAAAATTTAGCCCCGTGCCAAAGCCTGTTTCCATGATGACAAAATGGTCATGGTCGCCTAAGTCCGCAAAACGCTCGTTTAAATGATTGCCCGATAAAAACACATGACACGTTTCATCAAGCCCCCCAGCTTTAGAAAAATAGACATCATCAAAGGCTTGCGAGACAGGCACGCTGTTACCGTGAGCGTCCGTTTGCCAAAGAATGTCCGCACATTGTAAGGGGGCTTGATTTGTCATATGATTACCTTTAACAGTTGTAGCCATTTAAGTTTAAAACAAGACAAGGCGACAAAGCCCGTAGTGTACAAGTGGTACATAAGGGCTTTGATAACGCAGTATTGTTTTAAAATCAAATGGCTACCAGTCAGATTTTTTACGTCTTAGTATCAGCCACGACACCCACGCACCTACCAAAAAAGAGACCAGTACAGTAATCGCTCCATAAAGGAACAACTGTCCGCTTCTTTCATTGACCAATACATTAACCTCGGTGGTTAGTTCAGTTACTCGGCTTTCTAATTCGGCATTTTTAGCAAGTAGCTCGATGTTGGCTTTGGATAATTCGCTGTCGTCGGGGTTTTGTAGGTCGGCAAGCGTGGGGTTGTTTGGGTCGTGCGGATTGGCGGGGCTTGGTTGCTGGGCTTCGCCATTTTCGCCCGTTTGGGCAGTTTCGCCTGTTTCGCCATTTGTTGCATTACTCGTTTCGCCAGTATTGGCTTGGGTAGATGCTTCTTGGGTAGTGTCGGCAGGCTGAGCAACAGCGGTGGGGTGATTTGGGTTGGCGGTAGCTGTTGGGGTGGTGGTCGCTGTATTTGTGGCTGCTGTGCTTGTGGCTTGGGGTGCAGGCGTGTTAGCTACTTGAGCGGCTTGCTCGGCAGGTGCGGTTTGGGCATGGGCGGATAATGCCAAGCCTAAAATGGCGATGCATAATAAGGTTTTATGGCGTGGCAGTGTTTTATTCATGATTGTCCGCCTGTGGCAAGGCTTGGACAAAGGGCTTGACGTCCACATGACTATAAACGCCAGCGTGCAAATACGGCTCATCATTGACCCATGCCATGGCTTGTTCTAGGTCATCAAAATGAGCCACAATCAAACTGCCCATCACGGTCGGCTCGCCATGTGCCGCAGGGGTTGGGCCTGCGATGACAAGGCGGTTTTGGGCGTTTAGGGCGTGCAGGCGTTCAATATGAGCGGGGCGAGTTTCTTGACGTTTTTGGGTGCTGTTTGCAACATCATGACCAATAATGGCAAATAAAGGCATAATAAGTTCCTGTTTTTTTAACGAATTTAACAAATTTTATAATATAAAATCATTGGGCTTTTAGGTGCTTTCTTAACACCACAAATAGACCAACCATAAAGCTCATCATCACAATAATGTCGCCAAAGGCGGTAAATTCGCCCCAATAATTGCCCCCCATAAATATAAAGGCAAAAAAGGCGTGTAAGCTTGCCATTAGGGCAAATAAACCAACCCACGCCCAATTTAGCTTTGTCCAGCCCTTGTCCGTTAATTCAAAAATTGGATCAAACATCTTGCGGATAATGGGCTGTCGGTCTTTGGTGATAAAGGGTGACACGAGAAGACCAAAGGCAAAAGCAAGGTTAATCAGCACCGCTTTTAGGCGAATATAATAATCATCGCTTAAAGCCAAGGTCAAGCCCCCAAATACCACGGTCATAAACAGCACAAACCACTGCTGTTTATCTAGGCGAAATTTTTGTGTGATAAACAGTCCGCCATAAATCACTGCTGTGGCAATCACCAGCCCAAGCGTGGCAACCAAAATATGGTTATTATCTACGCCACCCGTTAAGCCAAACATCTCAAGCAGGGGCTGATTGGGATCGGCTCGGTCGGTTTTTTTATACAGGACAAAAAAAATGATTAGGGGGATAAAATCAATTAGGGCTTTCATGGCGGTCAATAGTTTAAGGTAAAATATTAAAAAAGAAAACCCCACTTAATAGATTAAGCAGGGTTTTGGTTTGGGTTAGTTTCTTAAGGTTTTGGCGGTGTCATCTGTTGCTACAGGGACCGGCTGTAGGGGCATGAGTGGGGCAACCAGTGCCGCTTTTAACACTTCATCAATATTTTCTACCGCTTGAATGGTCAAGCCTTCTTTGACGTTGTCGGGGATTTCGGTAAGATCACGTTCGTTGGATTTAGGGATTAACACGTGTTTGATACCGCCACGGTGCGCCGCCAGTAGCTTTTCTTTAAGTCCGCCAATACGCAGTACCTTACCACGCAGTGTCACTTCGCCCGTCATGGCAATGTCAGGACGAATGGCAATGCCCGTAAATGCCGACACCAAAGCCGTGGTTAGGGCAATCCCTGCAGACGGCCCGTCTTTAGGGGTTGCCCCTTCAGGCATATGGACGTGAATGTCCGTTTCTTTAAATTTGTCGGCACTGATGCCAAATTTATCGCCCCCTGCTCGCACCACGCTCATGGCAGCACGAATCGACTCTTTCATGACATCACCCAGCGACCCTGTAAAAATCAGCTCGCCTTTGCCTTGCATGGTTGCCGACTCAATGGTAAGCAGTTCGCCACCGACGCTTGTCCACGCCAGACCCGTGATGCGACCGACTTCGGGGCTTTGTTCGGCAAGACCATAATCAAAGGGTTTTACGCCCAGATAATCGCTGATGTTGTTGTCATTGATGACAATTGGTTCAATTACCGTGCCTTTTTTGGGTTTGATGCCATAGTTTTCGATGTGGCTACGCACCGCTTTACGGCTGATTTTGTTAATCTCACGCTCTAGATTACGCACGCCCGCTTCACGGGTATAATGACGAATGATGCTGGTGATGGCTTCATCATCAAGGGTTAGCTCATTATCTGTTAAGCCGTTTTGTTTAAGGGCTTTTGGGGTTAGGTAGTTGTTGGCGATTGCCAGTTTTTCATCTTCGGTATAACCTGGTAAGCGAATGACTTCCATGCGGTCAAGCAAGGCAGGGGGAATGTTCATGCTGTTGGCAGTACAAATAAACATTACCTGTGACAAATCCAAGTCTAAATCAAGGTAGTGATCGTTAAAGCTGTGGTTTTGTGACGGATCTAGCACTTCTAATAAGGCACTGGCAGGATCGCCCCGAAAATCTTGAGCCATTTTGTCAATTTCATCAAGCAAAAACAGCGGGTTTTTGACTTCGACTTTGGCAAGCGACTGTACGATTTTACCAGGCATGGCTCCGATATAGGTGCGTCTGTGTCCACGGATTTCGGCTTCATCACGCACACCGCCCAGTGCCATACGTACAAACTTACGCCCTGTGGCACGAGCGATGCTCTCGCCAAGCGATGTTTTACCAACCCCTGGGGGTCCTACCAGACATAGGATAGGGCCTTTGATTTTTTTAACCCGAGACTGTACCGCCAAATATTCTAAAATGCGATCTTTGACATCATCAAGCCCGTAATGGTCTTTATCAAGCACTTCTTTGGCTTTATCTAAGTTAATGCTGACTTTGCTGGCTTTGTTCCAAGGGGTGTCTAAAATCCACTCAACATAACCACGCACCACGGACGCTTCGGACGAGGTGGCAGGCATCATTTTAAGTTTTTTAAATTCGCTTTCGGCTTTTTTGCGTACGTCTTCGGGCAGGTCAGCGTCTTTTAGGCGGGCTTCTAATTCGCCGTCTTCGTCATCAATGCCGTTATTTAAATCAGACAGTTCTGATTTAATGGCTTTCATTTTTTCGTTTAAAAAATACTCACGATGATTGTTTTCCATTTGTTTACGTACGCTTTCTTGCAGTTCGTTTTCAATGGATTGTTCGGTTTGGCTGTCATAAAAATATTCAATCAACATGATTGCCGCAGCCGTCACGTCATCAGCTTCTAGCACGGCTTGTTTGTCGTCTAGGGGCATACTGGTGCGAGTGGTAATAAAATACACCAGTTTATGCAAATCATCAAAACTTGACACCACTTTCATCAGCTCACGGGCGTTGCGTAAGTTGTTTTGGGCAAATTCGTCAAATAAGTTTAGCAGTTGGGTTTTGTGGGTGGCTACTTCATCACTGCTGACTTCGCTGTCGTCATAGGGCTTATCTTTGATGCGGGCAAACATTACGCCTGTGTCTTCATGAGTGATAAGCTCATCTAGGTCGCCACGAGACAGGCCTTCAATCAGCACTTTAATGCAGTTTTCTTCGCTGTCGTGGGGCATGGTGCTGACGATACGGCACACTGTCCCTGTTTGGTATAGGTTGTCGGGGCTGATGTCTTCGTCCAGTGAGTCTTTTTGAGAGACGGCAAAAATCAGCCCGTCATGCTCTTCTTGGGCGGTTTCAATGGCTTTAATGGACAAGTCACGCCCCACAAATAAAGCAAGCTGTAATTGTGGGTAAATCACCACATCACGCACTGCCAAAAGAGGTAAGGGGGTCTTGGTATAATTATCAGTCATGTTGTCTCCAGTTGCAAAAAGCAAGATAAGCGTATTTATGGTGCTACTTGTTAAAATTGCAAGGTTAGGGTAAATTTCGACTGGCGATAATATGCAGATAGCGACCCATTAACATAAAGGGCATTTGCCGAGCGTATTTTAGTTCCATGTTTATCACGTCTTCGGGGTTGGTCAGCCCGCCACGCTTAACGGGGGTATAATCCCAAAAGGTGCGAATGCCAGAACGCAGGTCAATCTTGTAATGATGATCGCTTAGCCAATGTTCTACATCGGCAGGCGAGACGGGGTTGTTTGGTGTTAGGCTTTTTTGGTCGGCAGGGCGGGGCGTGTCTAGCTGATAAAAATTACCCATGATAAGGTTGCGATAAATCAGACTGGCAGGGTTATAAAAGCACAGTGACAGTTTGCCTTGTGGGGCAAGAAACTCATTAAACAGCGATAAAATCTCACTGGGATTGCCGAGCCATTCAAGCAGGGCGTGGCATAATATCAGGTCAAATTTTCCCCCTTGTAATTTGTCAAATAAGTCTTGATAAGGGCAGGCGAGAAAAAGCACCTTATCAAGTACGCCAAGCTCTGTGGCACTTTGTTTGGCTTTAGTTAGCATATTGACCGAGATGTCATTGACCGTAACGTGATGAGCGTGAGCGAGTGTTAAGCTGATTTGGGCAAGTCCTGCGCCCACGTCTAGGATTTTGAGTGGTCGGTCTTGGGGTAGGGTTTGTAGGGCTTCGGATAAGTCGTGGGTTAATACAGCAAGACGGATTTGACCTTTTAGACCGCCATAGACTTTTTTGGCAAAATGGTCGGCAATGGGGTCAAAATTGCGGTCGGCTTGGGGTGTGACTTGGTTGTTTGTCATAAAATGTAGAAATTTAGTAATTTTGTAAACGGATAAAATTTTGCCAAAAGTGACTTTAAATTGCTTATGGCAGTTGTGATATAATGCCTAAGTTTTTGCCTATTTTGCAAGTATTTTTGTAAGCTGTTGTAAAAAGGGCTTTAGGGCGTGTTAAACATTCACTACACAAACCCTAAAATTTAATAAACTTGTGATGTTGATGTGTTTTTGTGTCAAAAGTGTCTAAATCTTGATTTTTTTACGTCAAAGCCCTTGTTAATACCCTAGTATTAACTGCGGACTTTTCCTTAAAAATCTGGCGATTTATCTCATTTTTGCCGACAAAAGCGAACATTCAACACGCCCTAGATTTGGTTGATTTTTAGAGAATACGACATGAAAACTGGTATCAAATATACATTAAGTGCTGTGGCTGTTGCGTTGGCGTTGGTTGGTTGTGGCAACAAAGACGACAACAAACCCAAAGAAAAAACCCCAACCGCTCAAGAGCAAATGAACGCCACCAAAGATTTAGTAGTGACTGAGCGTCCTGCGGTAGTGTGTGATGATGCGGGGCTTAAAAACCGTGTGGTTGCTAAAGTGCAAGATGAGCTTCTTAGTGCGTCTTTGGCGGCATTAGGCGATAAAGGCAAGGGGCTAGAGCAACAGCTAAAAGCACGCCTATCAGCGACCATGATAGAAGTACAAGACATTCGCCAAGACCGTAACGAGTGTCAAGCCAGTTTGCACATTGTGTTATCTCCCCAAGACGTGAGTTATGCTGATAGAGCCTTTAAAGCAGCACGTTTGGCAAGCCTTGATGAGCAAGCAGTGGAGCGTAATGTGAGCCTGCTTGGCGGTAATCGCTTGGTGTCGGATTTTATTTATCAGGCGGACGGCGATGCGGTGGCAATCAGCTCGGCAAATCCTGCCATTGCCTTGGCGGGTCGTGGTTTGGCTCAAGCGGTCGTTGCCATGAATAAAGAAAACCGCACCACGGCACGTCAGTCTGCTCCTGCGCAGCCCAAAATCGTGCCTGCCCCTAATGTAGCCATTGTGCCACCCCCTACGCCACGCCCTGTGCCGTCTACGTCAGGCTCATCAAGTTCTTCAGGTAATACGCAGCGTACCACGCCCACGCCAGAGTCAGCAATTTTGCAGTCAGATGATGTGCCACGTCAAGAGCGTGAAGCGCAGTCCATGCCAAGTGATAGCGCACCTAATCCACAGCCTACGCCAAAAGCCGAACCCAAACCTAAGGCTGAATCTGCACCAAAAGTAGAGCCCAAGCCTAAGGCAGAACCTAAACCTACAGTCAATGACACCAGCTCACAAATTACTGTGGTAGAAAGTGATGATACTTACTGATTGTTAGATCATCATGAAAAAAGCCAAAATCGTGGGGTTTTGGCTTTTTTTAGTGGGTTTTGGTTTATAAATTGTCCAAAATCCGCTTATCCCACAGCGTTTCTTGTACGCTGTCTGTTGGCGTAACAAATCTTGCCAGCACAAACAGATAATCCGACAAGCGATTGATAAAGGTTAGACTGTCTGCTCTTAGTTGCCCTGTTTGTTCTTGTAGCAGTACACAATTTCGCTCAGCACGCCTTGCCACGCTGCGAGCGATATGGATTTGGCACACTAGGGGCGTACCTTTGGGTAGGATAAAATCCTGCAAACTAGGTAGCGTATCATTCATCGTATCAATGGCGTGTTCCAAAAACTGGGTATGCGTCTTGGTGATGCCTACAAACTCAGGCATGGCAAGCTCACCGCCTAGATTAAACAGCAGATGTGCAATGACACTTAATGTATGGGTGATGTCGTCTTGGCTTGTGTTGTTTTGACTTATGCTGTTTTGAGTGGTATTGACTGGCGTGTCTTGTGATAATAATGCCATGACCATACCCAGATGACTGTTTAGCTCATCAATATCACCCATGGCGACAAAGACTTGACTGCTTTTGCTGAGTCTGTCGCCTGTGCCTGTCCCTGTGGTGCCGTCATCGCCTGTGCGAGTGTAGATTTTTGAAAGTCGTTTGCCCATTGTCTTATCCAATTATCAAAAGTTGCAATATAGCACTTTTTACCATTTTTTGATATGATAGTGGGTTTTATTTACCAAGAATTACCAAGACAAGGCACGCTCATGACCCTATCCTTATACGACACCCTAACCGCCAACAAACGTACCTTCATCCCCAAAGAAGCGGGCAAAGTGGGGATTTATGTCTGTGGCATGACGGTGTACGATTATTGTCATATTGGGCATGCTCGGGTGATGGTTGGCTTTGATGTCATTGTGCGCTGGCTAAAAGCGAGCGGTTATACGGTCAATTATGTACGCAACATCACCGACATTGACGACAAAATCATCAAGCGTGCCAGTGAAAATGGCGAGAGTATTCAAGCACTTACCACACGCTTTATCAAAGCCATGCACGAAGACGCTGACGCACTTGGCTGTGAGCGTCCAAGCAGTGAGCCTAAGGCGACCGAGCATATTCCTCATATGCAAGCGATGATTGATACCTTGGTCAATAAAGGTTTGGCATATCAAGGGGCAAGCGGTGATGTCTATTATGCCGTGGACAAATTTGCCGACTATGGCAAGCTGTCCAAGCGTCGCCTAAGCGATATGCAAGCTGGGGCAAGTGAGCGAGTTGAGCAGGCGAGCGACAAGGCAAATCCCTTTGATTTTGTGCTGTGGAAGTCCGCCAAGCCGTCCGAACCGCACTGGCAAAGTCCGTGGGGCGTGGGTCGTCCTGGTTGGCATATTGAATGTTCGGCGATGAGTACTTGCTGTTTGGGTGAGAGTTTTGACATTCATGGCGGCGGTCATGACCTGACCTTTCCGCACCACGAAAATGAGATAGCCCAAAGCGAAGGGGCGACTGGCAAGACCTATGCAAACAACTGGCTACACGTTGGCTTTGTCAATGTTGATGGCGAAAAGATGAGCAAGTCTTTGGGGAACTTTTTTACCATTCGTGATGTGATGGTGGATTTTCACCCTGAGACCATTCGCTTTTTTATCATCTCTAGCCACTATCGCAGCCCCATTAATTTTTCTGATACCGCCCTAAAAGAGTCACACGCAGGGCTATCACGGCTGTATCACGCCCTAAAGTCGGCAAGTGTGCTTGTGGATTTGCAGACGCTTAGCATGGCGACTGATGAGCTGTGGCAAAGTTCGTGGGGGCAAGAGTTTGCCGCCGCAATGAATGATGACTTTAATACTGCTCGTGCGGTGAGCGTGCTGTTTCATGTGGCAAGCGAGCTTAATAAAGCGGCGAAAGCTGAAGATGTGGCGCAGGTCAAGCACTTGGCAAGTGTGCTGCGTGGTCTTGGGGCGGTGCTAAATATCGCCCAAAGAATGCCTAATGAGTTTTTGCAAGCAGGGACGGCGGACGCACTTAGCGAAGATGAAATCCTAGCCCAAATCGCCAAGCGCGCCGAAGCCAAGAAGAATAAAGACTTTACGCTTGCCGATACCATTCGCCAAAGCCTAAAAGAACAAGGCGTGGAATTGGAAGATGGTCGGGGCGGGACGACGTGGCGTAGGGTGTAGGGTTTTGATGGTTTGAGTGAAAACAGTCTGTCTTTGATGGGCTGTTTTTTGTTTTATTGGGGGTGGATGGGAGGTTTGTCTGTGTGATGTGGGTATTTTAATGATAAAAAGTTGCTTATTTTCTAAGCCACCTATGCGATGTTGAAGGCTTTGTCCACACTGCGACTAGAGCAAGACAATTTCTAAGCCATCTATGCGATGTTGAAGGGCGAGGGAAAGCAAAAACTGCCTCAACATCCTTTCTAAGCCATCTATGCGATGTTGAAGGTTAACATTTTGTCATTTCGTGCAAAAGCGAGTTTCTAAGCCATCTATGCGATGTTGAAGAGTCTGCCGACAATAATTACTTTGTTTACGCTTTTCTAAGCCATCTATGCGATGTTGAAGTGGTCGTCTATCTTGGGTGTTGGCATCAGTAATTTCTAAGCCATCTATGCGATGTTGAAGAAGGTTTCCAATACCGCCCAAGCCCAAGGGTCTTTCTAAGCCATCTATGCGATGTTGAAGCTGGACAAATTAAAAGCTAATGGCTTTGAGCATTTCTAAGCCATCTATGCGATGTTGAAGTAGCTTATTCATAGCGTTAGTTTCCTATGCTATTTCTAAGCCATCTATGCGATGTTGAAGTTTGGTTGTGGTTTAAGGGGAAATTTACTTTGTTTCTAAGCCATCTATGCGATGTTGAAGTTCGGCACGCTCAATAATGCTTTTT
>RRZU011683503.1_pt1 | contig 10529 bp, 10 predicted proteins | sample 2165561 | NCBI WGS metagenome assembly RRZU01 (sample SAMN10456909, study PRJNA506462) | wastewater metagenome | isolation source: wastewater sludge | place: USA: Moscow, Idaho | reverse complement strand
TGAACTTATGATTTTGTCGGTTGAAGAATTGATGAAGATGAATTTGAAGTTGATTATGTAGATATTTTAAAAAGAGAAATTTTTGAAGAAATTTGAATAAAAAATGTAGAAATCAAAAAGAAGTTGTCGCTATAGCTAGACATAAAGCATTAAAAAAGTTTACTAAATCATGACAAGATGATATAATTTTTTATGTATTTTTTGAATGACAAATCTTAGATGAAAATATACAAATCTCACACGAACATATTGATTATAAATTTGTAAAATTAGAAGAAATAGATGTAAATAAATACTTTTATTCTTGATATTTAGAAGCTGTTAAAATGTATTTATGAATTAAATAACTTGAAAACAAAAATATTAATATATAATGTTTTCAAAATTTAATTTTTATTAATAAAAAATGTCTAAAAAAACTATAATTTTACACGATACATTTTTATATAAATGAGGGTGAGAAAGGCTTATAATGATGATGTGAAAAGCTTTAAAAGCTGATATCGCATCTTGATTTTTTAGTGCTTGAAGCTTTGATTTAAGAAAAGAATGATTTGAATGAAAAATGATTTCACTAACTTCAGAAATATTTAAAAAATGATTTAGGCATTTAAAATTAAAATATGCTTTTTTATTCAAAACTTGATTTTTAAAAGAATATGATAATGTAATTTTTTCTTGAGATAGTATTTCTTGAGTTAGAAATTGTTCAAAAAATCAAAAAAAGATTTATTATTGTCATACTCCACCAAGATATTTATATGATTTACACGAAATCTATTTAAATAAAGTACCAAAATATCTTAGATTTATTTTTAAAATAGCTTGTTTTGTTTTTAAAAAATTGTATGAAAGAGACATAAAAAAAATGGATTTAATTTTGACAAACTCTGTAAATACTCAAGCAAGAATAAAAAAATTTTTGTGATTAGATTCTGTAATTTTGTATCCACCAGTTGATTTAGAATTATTTAAATATTTAGATCAAAAAGATTATTATTTAAGCTTTGCTCGTTTAGCTGATGCAAAGAGAGTAGATAAAGTAGTTGAGGCTTTTAAGCAAATGCCAGATAAAAAATTAGTTGTTATTTATTGAGAAAATGACCCTCAAAGACAAAAAATATTTGATTTAGCACAATGATTTAAAAATATAGAATTTGTAACTTTACCATGAAATATTGGTTTTACAGATTATGTTTGAAATGCAATAGCTACAATTTATATTCCAATTGATGAAGATTTTTGAATGAGCCCAGTTGAAAGTATGGCAGCTTGAAAACCAGTTTTATGAGTAAATGAATGATGATTAAAAGAATCAATTATCGATAAAGAAACTTGAATTTTAATTAATGATGAGTGTAGAGTAGAAGATATTATTTCTTGAGTTGAATTTTTAACTCCACAAAAATGTCTAGAATTAAGACAAAATTGTGAAAAAAGAGCAAATTATTTTTCTTTAGAAAATTTTTCAAAACAATTAAATGATTTTGTAAAATAAAAAAAATCAAGAATTTAAAATTCTTGATTTTTTATTTGTATTTTATGTATTATGCATTAATTAATTCATAAGCTTGTAAAATAGTATCAACAGTAGGAATAATTGTAGTAATTCAAACTAATTCTAAAACGTCTTTTACTCATTCATTACAATTACAAATATACATTAAACCTTCATTTTCTTCTAAATTAGAGAAAATATCAGCAATATATCAAATAGATTTTGAGTTTAAGTATTTTAAATTTTCTAAATTAAAAATAACTTTTTTTCCAGCAAAATCACCAATTTCAGTGTAAATACCAGTAAAAGTTTTATCAGCATTTGTTTCGTCTAATTCTCAAGAAAACTCAAAAATTAACACTCAATTTTCTTCTTTTTTATTTACTTCTATTAAAGTTTCCATAAAATGTTTCTAATTATAAAATAATATACGCACTTATTATACAGTATTTTATTTTAAAAATCAAATTTTATAACTATTTTTTTAAAAAATGAAACAAAAATATTTATTAAGTGAAATAACTAATATTAATTTAGATTTAAAACCAGGCGATATTGTTTTTTTGAATTGAGATTTAGCTTCTTGAAAAACTACATTATCTAAACATATTATAAATGATTTGCTTTGAGTTGAATCAGATGTAACTAGTCCAACTTATACTTATTATAATAAATATGGTGAAAATATTTATCATTTTGATTTGTATAGATTGTCAAATTATGACGAATTTTTCGCTATTTGATGAGAAGATATACTAGATGATGAAAATAATATAGTTTTAATAGAATGGCCAGATATTATAAAAAAATATTATTCTCCAACTATTGAAATCAATTTATTTAAAACTCAAAATTTAGATGAAAGGGAAATAGAGATTGTAAAAAAATAAAATCCGTACGGATTTTATTTTTTTATTCTTCAACACTTTTTATTATTTCTCTAAATCTGAAATATTCTGTAATTCTTAGTCAGCTAAATTTTCAAATTAAGAAATTTATAGGAATTAAAATTAATAATCATTCAGGAAATGCTAAAATTAAAAGTTGAATTTGAGATAAATTTAATATTCAAAAACAAACAGAAGCTACAAAAATTGTGTAAACAAAAGGCATTTTATATTCAGAAATATCTTTTGAAACTAAAATATTTATAAATCTTTCACAAATTATTATAAACACAACAAAATACATTATATCGTTTAAATCAAGTGAAATTATTTTAAAATAATATGATAAATTTAATAAAATAATAAAACAAATTATGTTTAAAAGTAATGATAATGTCATTTTTGGTCAATAAAGTAAATTGAATCTACTTAAAAATACTCAAAGGACAAAATTGAAAATTACAAAAAATAATATTAAAAACAAACTAACTAAATATCCTAATTTTAAAAACATCAAAGTTATAAACAGAGGAATCATTATTCAAATAGGGGAAATTCAAATAAAATGTTTTGAAAAAACTATAGCTGTTAATATAAGTGGGATAACTAAAAATAAATAAATATTATTTGTAGAGTATCAAGAGTTAGATAGATTGTTTATAAATTTTGAAATAAGTAAATAATTACTAACTTTGTTTAATTTTAGGTTAACGTCTATATAATTGTATTTATTTTCAACTAATTTTGATTTTAATCATAAAATTAGATTTTCTTTTAATATCAAAAATTGTGAATTTTCATTTACTAAAATTAATTTATTTATCCAAGTTTTATCTGCTAGGAAGTTTTTTACGTATCATTCTAAAACATTTATATTAAAAGGAGATATTGCAACAATGTTGTATTTTACTTTATTTTGTTCAGTTATTGAAAGTTCTCTATTTATTTTAGATAAAATATTAAATAAAAAATCTCTATTTCACCAAACTGTTACATAATCAGATTTTAAACCAGGAATTTTTTGATATTTATCAATTTCTGATAAAATATTTGTTAATTCAATTTCAGATTTATTGTTTAGTGGTCAAACTTTGTATATAAAAATTCAGTCTTTTTTTGAATATTCTATATAATTATCAATATCGTCTTTGTTAATTTCATCAGAATAAACTAATGGAATACTTTTTTCAAAAACTAATACATTTAAGGTTTTATTATACAATATTTTATTTTCGCTTGAAGAATCAGAATTTTCTTTTTCATAAATAGTTAAATTTATTTCTTTTTCTCATTTTTCGTTAAAATTTCTAGAAAAAATAGGTCAATTTTGTTCAGAATTATTTCAAACTATACTCCAGGAAAAAGTAAAATCTTTACTGGGATTTAGTATTTTTAATTGTTCGTTTAAGTTTGTTAAATCAATTTTTAAATCAGTATTTATACTAACTTCAGATCTGTATGAATTTTCTATTTCTTGAGGAATATCAATATTATATTCAATTTTTTGTTCAAAATTATTTGTATTTTCTGCAGAATTTGTAACTCAAGAAGCAAAACTAATTTTTCAAAATATAAAAAATATAAAAATAATATTTAAGTATAAGATTATTTTTTTCATTATCTATTTATTATTGTGTTAAAAGTTTTTAAAATAATTTTTACATCAAGTAAAAAATTCCAATTTTCAATGTATGTTATATCAAGATTAACTTCATCATCAAAATCATTTTTTTCTCTTCAATTTACTTGAGCTAATCAAGTTATTCAAGGTTTTATTGTTAGTACTCTTTTTTGATAAGATTTATATTTTTCAACTTCTCTTGGTTGGTGAGGTCTAGGTCAAACTAGGCTCATATTTCATATAAATACATTAAAAATTTGTGGTAATTCATCAATAGAAAATCTTTCTATAAATTTTCAAATTTTAGTTTTTCTCGGGTCATTTTTTATTTTATATAAAGGCCCGTGTCTAGTTGATGAGTTTTTTATTAATTCTTTTTCAAATTCTAAAGCTTTATCTTCTTTTTCAGGAACTCAATAACTATCTTTTATACAATATTCCCATTTAATATATCTAAATTTGTAAAGATTAAAAATATTTCAGTTTTGTCAAACTCTTCTATTTTTATATATAATTGGTCATTTTGGATCTTCTATTTTTATTAGAATTCAAATTATTATAAATAAAGGTGAGAATAATATTATGAAAAATATTGATAAAATTAAATCTATAAATCTTTTTATTACTCTTGCCCAAGCGTCAATTGGAGTTGTTTTTATCTCCATAACAGGAATTTGATTTAATAAAGTTATTGTTGTATTTGTTTTAGTTACATCAAATCCGTTTGTTAAATATCTGTATCTTAATCATAATATTCTTGAAAAATCCCAAAATTCATATAATTCTTTACTTGAAAAATCGCTATCAATATATAAAATTTCATCAATTTTGTTATCTATATACATTTTTTCAATTTTTTTTGCAGCTCAAAGATATTTATATTTTGTATTTTCAATTTCTTTTTTATTTACATATCATACTATTTTGTAAATATTTGCTTTTTTTATATCTCTTAAAATATTGTAGATTTCATCATCACTTTTATTGTTTATTAAAAGCATTTTTCTTTTTTCAATTATTTTGAATTCTAGTAATAATTTTTGAATATTATTTAGTAAAATTCTTTGTAAAATTATTAAAAAAAGTGCAATCAAAAAAGTAAATAATATAACAAGTCTTGGAATTTCAACTTTATAAAATACTCATTTTCAAAAATATACAAATATTGAAAAAAATAAAAATCAATATATAGAGTATAATATAATATCTAAAATTTCTTTTATTTTAGAGTTAGTTATTTTTATACTATACAATCCGTGAATAAAAAATATAAGTAAATATAAAAAACTTCAAAATAATGCAAATCATAATAAATATTGATTTTCAATTACTTGATTAGGTAGATGAAATCAAGGCAAAAAGTCGTTTATTTCTCTTATGTTTCTTGCTATGTAAAAGCTGTAAAATATAATTAAAAAATCAAGTGGAATTTTTAAAATACTAAAAATTATTTCATGTTTTTTCATAATTTTTTGAATTTTTTTGTTAAAAAATATTACATACTTGGCATTTTATTTTTTTTTTGTTAAATGTAAACTATTTTTAGTACTTTAAATTTGATTTTAAAAGAAAAAATGTTATATTTTGTCATATTAAAATTAATTTATTTATATGTTAGAATTATTTAAAAATGTATTTTGAGATTTAACAAAATTATTTAAAAATTTTGGTCATTGGAATCTATCTAAACTTATAATAGTTATATGTTCATTTTTGCTAGGACTTTTATTTTGTATTCCTATTTTGATTTTATCAGTAGTTGTTTGATTTTTAGATCCAATAAATTGGACTATGGTATTGGCTGATTTGGCTTCAACTTGATGAATGTGAATAAATCTACAAACTGCAATTTTTTGACATCCAATTAATTTTTTATTTGAAATTTGATTACTTTTTTTAAGTATTATAGGTTTGTTTACTTGATTAAAATATAGTATGATAACTATGTTTAAATTAAATTTATGATATATTAATTGAGAAAATATATATTACACACATAATGTTTATTTTGATTTTAAAAAAATATATAAATACTTTTTATTAAATGTAATATCATTTTTTATATTATTAATACCGGTTGTGTTATTTGTTTTATCATGCTGAGTATTGTTTGTTATTTTTTGATGAGGGAAAGATTTTTTAAATTCTATTGTTACTTGAAATGCAAGTATTTTATTTTCAGTATTGACAATTATACTTTGAGTAATTCTTATTTTGCTATTTGTTTATTTGGCTTATAGAGTAAGTTTTTCTTATTTTATAATGTTAGAAAAAGAATTTGAAAATAAATCAGCATTATTTTTTATTAAAAAATCTTTTGAAATAACTAAATGATTAGTATTTTTTAAATTTTTGATTTTTTTACTTATATATATAGTTTTTGTATTGTTTTTAGATACAATAGATAAAATAGTTTATGAATTTTGATATTTCTATTTTATATATGTAGTTTTTAGTTTTGTTTGCTTATTTTGATTATGAGAAATGTATTTTACAAGTATTTATAAAAATATGTTTTATGATAAATTAAATATTTCAGATGAAAAAATAGAAGAAATTGAAGAAGAAAATGTAGAGGAAGAAACTGTTGAGAATAATGAAGAAATAAAAGAAGATAAAAAAATTAATGATTAATAAAAATAAAATGAAAGTTTTGATATTTTGAGATATATATTGAAGAATTTGAAGAAATGCGTTTTTACATGAATATAAAAATCTTGTTTCAAAATATAATCCAGATTTTACTATTGTAAATGTAGATAATATTTCTTCTTGAAAATGACCTATAGAAAAACATTTAGTTGAATTAGAAAAAGTTTGAGTTGACTTGATGACATCTTGAGATCATGTTTTTGATAATTTAGAAAAAATTAGAGAATATTTAAATAAATCAAATCCAAAATTAATTAGAGCATGTAATTATTTTGAAAATGAAGAATTTAAAATACCATGAGTTTGATATAGAATTTTAGAAAAAAATGATAAAAAATTATTAGTTATTCATCTTATTTCATCTTCTTGAATGAAAGATAATGCTTATAATCCATTTTTAAAATTACAAGAATTGTTAAAAGATTTTGATAAAACTGAGTTTGATTGAATAGTTGTAGATTTTCATAAAGAGTTTACTTCTGAAATTTATTGATTGGCAATGAGCTTTGATTGAGAAATTTCTTTTGCATATTGAACACATACTCATATTCAATCGAATGATGAATTGATTTTAGATTCTGGAACTTGACTTATAAATGATGTTTGAATGAGTTGATCTTTACATAGTGTAATTTGAGCCACGCTTGATAGTGTAAAACAAAGATTTTTTACATGAATTAATAAATGAAAAATAGTGCAATCTTTAGATAAAAGATATGTGGTTAGTTGAGTTTTTGTTGAAATAGAAGATAAAAAATGTGTAAATATTGAAAAAATTAGAATAAAATGACAATTATAATATAAGTATAATAAAATAATTAAAATATGAGAAAAAAAATATTGCTATTAACTATTTTTTTTATATTTCTAATAAGTTTTTTAACTTTGATTTTGATATTCAATTATCTTGATCCATATAGAAATAAAATAGTATCAATAGTTAGTTTGTGAATAACTTCTACATTAACTTTAACAACATTTATAACGATATTGTTATATTTATTTAAAAAGGCTTATTATAGAGGAGAAGTGTTTATATCACATATATTTTCCAGTTTAAGGCAATCTTTAATTTTCACTTTTTTTGTTATTTGATTGATAGTGTTTTTTATCTTTTGAGTATTTTCATTTGTTACTATAATGTTACTTTTAATGATAAGTATTTTCATGGAATTATTATTTCAAAATATCGAATAATATAATAAAAATAATAGTAAATTGAAAAAAATTTAAAATATGTAATAATTATGATATAATTAACTTATAAATAATTTTTAAATAAGATAACTGATGTTGAATTTTAAAAAAATATTTTCTATATGTGTTTTAAGTTTTATGCTATTTAATATTTTATTAAATAGTGTTTTTGCTGATTCTGGATTATGATATTCAAAAGAAGTAAGAACAAAGATTATTGATAAATTTAAAGACACTCAATATAATTATATATTTGAAAACGAGGATAATGTAATATTGAAAGATGATTGAGTTAATTTTTTTGATACAGCAAATAAAATACAAGTATTTGAAAAATTAAAACAAACTATTTGAGAAAAAACAGATGATTTAAGTATTAAAAATGATATCATTAAAGCTAGAACTAATAACTTGCAACAAGCAATTTCTGAATTAGATAGTGAAATAGAGGCTATAACAATGCAAATTGTTTCAATTAATAATAATATTGAAAACTTAAATAAAACAGTAGAAGATACAAAAGCAGAAATTGAACAAGTTCAAAAAGAAATAAATGAAAATAAACAAGTATTACTTGAATATATATCTCATATTTATAAAAAATCTAATCTTTTAAATACTTGAGAAAGTGTTGATTGATTAAAAACTATAATAATGAATTCTGATAATTTGTGAGATGTTTTAAATGATGTTCATTTTTCTTCAATTTTAGAAGTAGCTTGACAAGGTTTGATAGAAAAACACAGAGATTTGATGAAAAAATTATTTTTGAAAAAAATTGAACTAGAAAATACTTCAAAAAAATTAGAAGAAGATAAAGCTCAAGTAATAACTGATAGAAAAACAGTTATGGAAAAAAGAAATTTTAGAGAAAAAATTCTAGAATTTACAAAATGACAACAAGATCTTTATGAACAATTTTTAGAACAAAATGAAGAGGTAGATAAAAATTTAAAAATAAAAATACTTCAAAATCAATTAAAATTAAAAATTCAAAAACAAAATTTATTAAAAAAATATAATTGTAAATATGTTGATGAAGAAACTTTGGATAAAGTTTGAGATTTGTATTTAGATGATGAAGGTGATGATACTTCTTCTTGAAGTACAAAAAAATCAAAATCACAAAAAGTTTCAAATGAGCAACAATGTTTAAATTTAAACAAAATATTACAAAACGAATCTAAATTGAAATCATTATCTTGAACTTGAACAAATGTTTTATCTTGGCCGTTAGATCCTACAAAATGATTAAGCGCGTATTATAAAGATCCAGAATATCAAGATGTAGTTTGATCTAGTCATGATGCAATTGATATTAGAACTCCACAATGAACAGAAATAAAAGCTCCAGCTGATTGATATGTTACTTTTGTTAGAGAGCCAAATGATTCAGGTTATGCTTATGTAGTATTGAAACATGCTGATTGATTTGTAACGGTTTATGGTCATGTTAATGAAGTATTAGTTAAAAAATATGATTTTGTAAAAGCTTGAGATGTTTTTGCAAAAAGTTGATGAGAGCCTTGAACAAATTGAGCTGGGCCAATGACAACTTGACCTCATTTACATATGGAAGTATTTAAGGATAAACAAAGTGCTGATCCATTGGATTATTTAGATTTAACAGTTTTGTGAGAAAAAAATATTCCAGTAGTACAAAAATATGTTTATAAATATATAGATGATTATAAAACTAAATTTTGAAATGAATATTCTTGAGAATTAACTTCAAAAATAAAAATATTTAAATTGACTTGAGAAACTGAAGTAGATAGACAAAAAGATTTGTTATCAAAATATGCAACAAATGAGTTTAATAATTGGGATATGTGGGTAGAAGAAGCTATTGATTGAAATATAGATCCAAGCTTTTTGATGTGTATATGACTTGCTGAAACTTCATTATGAAGAAACTTAAAAACTTGATATAATGTTTGAAATATATGAAATACAGATTCATGAGATACTCAAACATTTTCAACTCCTAGAAATTGAGTTTATTGGATGGCTAAAACATTAAATAATAGATTTTTAGGGAAATATGATGATATGAGTATGTTATCAAGATATTGAAATAAAACATGAGCTATATATGCTTCTTCAGATTTTAATTGGCATAATAACATAAAAAAATGTTTGACTGCATTAAAATGAACTAATGTTCCAGATAATTATAATTTCAGAGTTTGAAATTAATTAAAAGCTATTAATTGAAAAATTAATAGCTTTTTTTTTGTTGTAAAAATATTTACTTATATTTTATTTTTAAATTTCAAAATGTTAAAAACTTTATACTTAAAATATTGGCTTTCAAAAAGTAATTATTTTAAGTATTTTTAAGATAATTAAAATAAAAAGCATAATTTTTATAGTAAAAACTTTATAATAATTATAGCTGAAGAATAGCTATTTAATAATAAAAACTAAATATGATAAGTTTTGACAAAATTGTTAACAAACTGTTAAAAAAATGATGAAAATTGCTTTTTAAAGATGATATTTTTGAAATAATAGATCCTGAAAAAAAGCCAGAATACACGACTCTAGTCAATAAAACAATCTATTCTTTAAAAGCTAAATGAGTGATAATTTCTTTAAGAAATTGAGTGTATTTAGTACCTCAAAAAGAGGATTTAAAATTAAATGAAATTGATTTATTAGAAAAATATTA
>RRZU011770109.1_pt1 | contig 10530 bp, 7 predicted proteins | sample 2165561 | NCBI WGS metagenome assembly RRZU01 (sample SAMN10456909, study PRJNA506462) | wastewater metagenome | isolation source: wastewater sludge | place: USA: Moscow, Idaho | reverse complement strand
TGCCGTGCGGCGTTCCTCGACGGCTACGCCGCCGGTCAGGCAGAGGGCGCGGCGCTCGCGCCGAGCGTGCCGGGCCTCGAGGCGGCCCTGCGGGATGCCCTCGAGCTCGACAAGGCGCTCTACGAGGTCGTGTACGAGGCGAACAACCGCCCCGACTGGGTCGCGATCCCGATCGCGGGGGTCGACCGTCTGCTCGCCGCGGCGGCCGGCCCGGACCCCGGCGACGACAATGTCTGACGTGGTCCGGCCCGGTCCGGGCCGTGCCGACGCGCGCAGGGACCGGCGTGCGGACCGTTGAGCAGCGACGACGCCCGGCGCGCCGGACCTTCGTACCCAGCGAGAGCGCCTGAGTCGTGGAATGGTAGGAAGATGACAGCCGCGCCTCTCCCGATCCCGGTCGACCCGAGCCTGCTCGCTGCCGTCGCTGGCGGGCGACACCACGACCCGCACGGCATCCTCGGCCCGCACCCGCACGACGGCGGTGTCACGGTCCGAGTGCTCCGCCCGCTCGCCGACGAGGTCGTGGTGCTCACGTCCGACGGCGAGCACCCCGCCGAGCACGAGCAGGACGGCGTCTGGGTCGTCGTCGTCCCCGGCGACACGATCCCCGAGTACCGGCTGCGCGTACGGTACGGCGACGAGACGACCGATACTGACGACCCGTACCGGTTCTGGCCGACGGTCGGCGAGATGGACCGGCACCTGATCCGCGAGGGCCGCCACGAAGAGCTGTGGCGCGTCCTCGGCGCGAACGTCCACACGTACCCGAGCACGCTCGGCGAGGTCACCGGCACGGCGTTCGCCGTGTGGGCACCTAACGCCCGTGCCGTCCGGCTCGTCGGGGACATGAACCACTGGCAGGGCTCGTCGCACTCGATGCGCTCGCTCGGCGAGTCCGGCGTCTGGGAGCTGTTCGTACCCGGCGTGCGCGGCGGCACCCGTTACAAGTACGAGATCCTCACGCAGGACGGCTCCTGGCGGCAGAAGGCCGACCCGCTCGCCAAGGGCACGGAGGTGCCCCCCGCGACGGCGTCCGTCGTCGTCGAGAGCACCCACGGCTGGCAGGACGGCCCGTGGATGGAACAGCGCTCCCGGTCGGACGTCCACAACGCCCCGATGAGCGTGTACGAGGTCCACCTCGGCTCGTGGCGGCAGGGCCTGAGCTACCGCGACCTCGCCGAGCAGCTGACGCAGTACGTCGTCGACCTCGGCTTCACGCACGTCGAGCTCATGCCGGTCGCCGAGCACCCCTACGGACCGTCGTGGGGCTACCAGGTCACGTCGTACTACGCGCCGACGTCACGCTTCGGCAGCCCCGACGACCTGCGCTACCTGATCGACACACTGCACGCCGCAGGCGTCGGCGTCATCCTCGACTGGGTCCCCGCGCACTTCCCCAAGGACGAGTGGGCGCTCGGCCGCTTCGACGGCACCGCACTCTACGAAGACCCGGACCCGCTGCGCGGCGAGCAGCCCGACTGGGGCACGTACGTGTTCAACTTCGGCCGTCCCGAGGTGCGCAACTTCCTCGTCGCCAACGCGACGTACTGGCTCGAGGAGTTCCACGTCGACGGCCTGCGCGTCGACGCCGTCGCGTCGATGCTCTATCTGGACTACTCGCGCGAGGCAGGCCAGTGGCGGCCCAACCGCAACGGCGGCCGCGAGAACCTCGAGGCGATCGCATTCCTCCAGGAGGCCAACGCGACCGCGTACCGTCGCAGCCCCGGCGTCATCATGATCGCCGAGGAGTCGACCGCGTGGCCCGGCGTCACCACGCCGACCGACGCGGGGGGCCTGGGCTTCGGGCTCAAGTGGAACATGGGCTGGATGAACGACACCCTGCGCTACCTCGCGCAGGATCCGATCAACCGCCGCTACCACCACTCCGAGATCACGTTCTCGCTCGTCTACGCGTTCTCCGAGCAGTTCACGCTACCGCTGAGCCACGACGAGGTCGTGCACGGCAAGGGATCCCTCCTGCGCAAGATGCCGGGCGGGGACTGGCAGCAGCTCGCTGGCCTGCGCTCGCTCCTCGCCTACCAGTGGTCCCACCCCGGCAAGCAGCTCCTGTTCATGGGTGGCGAGATCGGGCAAGGCACCGAATGGAGCGAGGGTCGCAGCCTCGACTGGTACCTCCTCGACCACGCGCCGCACCAAGGAGTGCACCGGCTGGTCAAGGACCTCAACTCTCTCTACCGGGCGCAGCCCGCGCTGTGGTCCCAGGACCACACGCCTGCAGGCTTCGAGTGGCTCGACTCCGACGACGCCGACCACAACGTCATCGCGTACCTCCGGCGCGGCACCGACGGCTCGAAGGTCGCGATCGTTGTCAACTTCGCCGACGCTACCCACGAGAGCTGGCGTCTTCCGCTGCCCGAGGGCGGCGTGTGGCGCGAGGCCCTCAACACGGACGCCGAGCTGTACGGCGGATCCGGGGTCGGCAACCTCGGGGCGGTCCGCGCCGAGCCGGTCGGTCACCACGGCCGCCCGTTCTCCGCGACGCTGCGCGTGCCGCCGCTCGCGGCGCTCGTCCTCGTCCACGAGGACTGACCGCAGGAACAGCCAGCGCTGCGAAGGCCGGGTCCCCGTGGGGGCCCGGCCTTCGGCTGCGCTCGCGGCTGCGCCGCTCAGTGGAGCGAGTTCACTCAGTAGAGCGCGTTCGCCAGCGCACGGCGCGCGGGCCCCACGCGCGGGTCCTCGTTGCCGAGGATCGTGAAGTAGTCGACGAGCCGAACGCGCAGCCGCTCGCGGTCGTCGCCGGTGAGGCGAGCGACGAGCTCGATGAGACGCCCGAGCGCGTCCTCGACCTTGCCACCGGCGAGGTCGAGGTCGGCGACGTCGAGCTGCGCCTGCACGTCGTCGGGTGCGTCGGCTGCGGCGCGGCGCACGTCCTCGAGCGCCATGTGCGACGTGCGCTCGAGCAGCTGGACGTTGGCGAGGCCCGCCGCGGCGTCGGTGTCCTTCGGGTTCTCCCTGAGCGCTTGCTCGTAGGCCGCGATCGCCGTCTCGAGGTCGTTCGCTGCGATCGCGTCGTAGGCCTTCTGGTGCAGGGGCGGGAGCTCAGGCTCCGGCGCGGGCTCGGACGCGTCCTCGGCGGCCGCAGCGCCGGGCGCTGCCGTGAGCCGGCCCGTGATGCCGTTGGCCTCGGCCGCGGCGAGCACCTGGTCGAGGACGTCGCGCACCTGGTCCTCGTCAGCGGCGCCCTGGAAGAGCGGGACGGGCTGACCGGCGAGGACCGCGACGGCGGTCGGGACTCCCTGGACCTGGAACGCCTGAGCGATCTGCGGGTATGCCTGGACGTCGACTCGAGCGAGGAGCATCGCCCCCTCGTAGCTGTCGACGAGGCGCCCGAGGGTCGTCGCGAGCCGCGCGTTCGCCTCGTCGGTCGCGACCCACAGGAGCACGACGACGGGGACCTGCATCGACTGCTCGATGACCTGCTGGAACGTCGCCTCGGTCGTGTCGACGACGAAGCCGCCTGCGGCGGGAGCGCCGCCGGGCTCGCCCGGGGGCGGAGCGACGGGGCGCCCGAAGGACGAGAGGTCGACCGCTCCGCGGACGTCGAGCCGAGGGTCTGGCGCTTGCTGACTCATGAGACCTTCCTGTTCGCGTGGGTCCGGCCCGCGAGGGCCGGAAGGGGTCAGTCGGGGATGCCCGCCGCGGTCGCGACGTGCTCGACCCCGAGGACCGAGACCTGTCCGCCGGCGGCGGCAGGCGGGACGTAGAGGGCGACGACCGTCGTGTAGCTGATGGTCATCTCGTTCTTGACCTTGAGCTTCTTCGCGAGCGCCTTCTCGATCGCCGTCCCCGGGGACAGCACGGCGCCCTTCTCGGCGGTGCGAACCTCGAGGGTCTTGAGCTCTCCGACGACGACGGCACCGCCGTCGGCCGTGCTCACAGACTCGACCGCGCCCGGCACGGGGGTGAACGTCATGGTCTGCTTGCCGTCGGCCGCCTTGAGCGCCTTGTTCTGCAGCTTGGCGATCTGGGCGATCTGCTCGCGGAACGGGTCCGCCACGAAGGCGTCAGCGTGCTCGGACTTCGACTTCTTGGTGAGGACGTCGGCATATCGGTCGATCGCCGTCTGCGGCGTGACGACCAGGCCCTCCGCGTCCGGGGCGACGGACTGGGAGCCGACCTCGAGCGACGCGAAAGCGGGCAGGACGACCTTCGGGAAGAGGCGCACCCACCCCCAGAGCCGGTAGTTCGACCGGGCGTCCTCCTGCTCCAGCACGAGCAGACGCTCGGTCTGCAGCTCGGGCTGCTCCGAGATCGCGACGACCGTCCGGGGCCAGCCCGTATCGACAGGCGTCGTCGTCGAGACGACCTCGGTCGGCAGGGCGGTCAGGTACTCGTCGGAGCCGAGGCGGTCGGCGACCTTGAGCTCGCTCTCCCGGATCGCGAGCGCCGGGCCCGAGAGGCGTGCCTCGAGCCCGTCGGCCGAGCGTGCCTCCTGCGTCTGGGCGAGGGTCTGCCCGATCGCGGCGAGGATCGTCGTCTCCTGCTCGGCGTCGAGGACGGGTCCGGGCGCTGCGGGTGCGGCGGGTGGCTGGGGCGTCGGGATCTCGGGCGCGCAGGCGCTCAACGCTGTGAGCGCGACGACGACGCCGAGCGCTGCGGCCGTGCGACCGGTCCGGCGGGTCATGCGTCCTCCTCGGTGCGGGCAGCGCCCTGCTTGTCGCCGGGTGTCCACGTGGGCGTCGCGGTCGCCGGGGTAGCCAGGTAGGGGTTGGCGGGTGCCCCTGTCCCGTAGGGCGACGTGGGGGCAGTGCCTGGTCGGAGCTGCTGGTGCGGCTGCGGGGTGGGGGGCCGCGGCGTCGTCGTCGCAGCGCCCGGGGTCGCCGCGCTCCACGCGGGGCCGGCCCCGGGTGCGTGCGTGGGGCGCGGAGCCTCTGCGGGCGCGGTACCGGGACCAGGTTCGGTCGCCTGGCCTGGTGCTGCTGCGGCTGGACCGTCAGCCTGGAAGCCCCACGCAGCGCGCCAGGCGTCAGCGCGGGCGCTCGGGTTGTTGTCGCCGGGGCGCTGGGACGGTGCTGCCCCGCCGCCAGGCGCCCCCTGGCCGGCCGCCGCCGGACGGGCGCCGGACTGACCCGGCGTCGCCGGGCCAGATGTCGCGGTGCCTGCCGCGGCCTGACCGGGCGCAGCAGACGCGGCGGTCTCGGCAGCCGACTCCGTCCGGGAACGGACCTGCGGCAGCATCCCCGTCCGCGGCCGCTTGCGCCCGCGGTCCCGGGCGGCCTCAGCGGCCTCGCGCTCGGCACGCTCGCGCAGCTCTCGGCGCGTCAGAGGGCGTCCGCCGGGCTCGCCGGGTGCGCCCTGCGTCTCCTGCGCGGCCGCAGCGGAATCACCGGTCTGCGAGGGCTGCGGCTGCGCGCCCGTCTGGTACGCGCCTGACGTGACCGCGGCCGGAGCGGCGTCGTCACGGGCAGTGGTCGACGTGGCGAACCGTGAGGTCGGGGCGACGATCGGGCCTCCGTGGGGGGCGTCGGGCGCGACCTGCACAGGTGCGGGGGCACCGCGCCGGGCGTTGCGCGCCTCGACGAGCCTGAGCGCGAGCGCGGGCAGACGTGGCAGGAAGACCACGACCGCCGCCGCGACGAGCAGCACGACGCCGAGGATGATGCCCGGCAGGAGAGCCGGGGTGGACACGGTGCGCGGCCAGCTGAGCGTGACCGTCGGCGCGACGGCACCGTCGCCCGTCCCGGCGACGAGCAGCATCTCGCGCCCGAGCTCCTGGTCCAGGGTGAGCGTGGCAGTCCCGGAGCCGCCCGACTCGGCGAGCCACATGTCCGAGCCGAGGGGGTCGGGTCCGACGATCCCGGAGGCTCCGACGAACGGCTTCTCGGCGTCCCCCTCAGCCTCGGCCGTCTCGTCGCCGCCAGGCTCAGGCACGGGTGTCGTCTCGCCGGCGACCGCCGTCGACGCCAGCTCGGTCCAGGACGCGAGACCGGTCACCTGCACGTGCGCGTCGGCGCCGACCCATCCGCGGACGTCGGCGTCGCGGCCGACGACGATCGCGACGGGTCCGCCGTCGGCGCGCGCGGCCGTCACGGTCACCTCGTCGCCGACGAGCCCGAGGACGCCGGGCTCGGCGACGAGCATCGTCACGGCACCCGACGGAGCGAGCGACGCCGTGACGACGTCGTCGGGCCGCCAGAAGGTCGCCGAGGCGACCGCCAGCCCCAGGGAGGCAGCTCCCAGGACCGCGAGCACCACGGCCATCACACGTTGCAGCACCGTCATTCCCTTCACGTCGGACGTTCTACCCTACGGCGGCCGGTGGCCGCGCGGCCAAAGGCGGACGCCCGCCGCCCGGGCACGCACCGAATCTGCACGAGTCGGGCACCGCCCCGGACAGTCGCGCCACCTGGTCGCGCAAGACCGCGCGCGCCCTCACCCGATAGGCTGGGTCGGTGCACGCCGCCTGTGCACCCACCGCTGACGTGGTGCATCGCTCACGGGGACGGTTCCGGCCGCCCCCACGACTGCCGAGGTTCTCTCGTGACTGAAGATCGTCCCCTGTTCCCCGTCGTCATGCGTGGCTACGACCGTGCCCAGGTCGACGGTGAGGTCTCGCGCCTCCAGAAGCAGCTCGAGGGTGCCCGCGCCCAGGTCGCACAGCTCGACGAGCGCACCCTGCAGATCAGCGGCGAGCTCTCCGAGGCGCAGCGTCAGCTCCGCGAGGCCGAGCGCCCCACGTACTCAGGTCTTGGTACCCGGATCGAGCAGCTCATGCGTTCCGCGGAGGAGCAGTCGTCGGACGTCCTCGCTCAGGCCAACGCGCAGGCGTCCGACGCCCTCGCCCGGGCCAAGCTCGCCGCGGGACAGATCCGCGGCCGTGCCGAGAACGAGGTCGCCGAGCTGCTCGCGACCGCGCGTCGTGAGGCGGACGAGATGCGCGCAGCTGCCCAGACCGAGGCCGAGAGCACGATCACGAGCGCCCAGCGGCGCGCCGAGGAGATGGTCGGCTCGGCCGAGCGCGAGGCCGCCCGGATCCAGGGCGTCTCGCAGACCGAGGTCGCCGAGCGTCGCGCCACCGCCGAGCGTGAGATCGCGACGCTGCGCGCGACGACCGAGCGCGAGACGACCGAGCTGCGCATCACGACCGAGCGCGACGCCGCCGACCTGCAGGCGAAGACCGAGGCCGAGACGACCGAGCTGCGCGAGCAGACCGACCGCTACGTCGAGGACGTCCGCCAGACGGCGCACCTCGAGACGACGACGCTGCGCCAGCGCACCGAGAAGGAGGTCGCGGAGCTGCGTGCCGCAGCCGACACGGACACGGCCGAGCTGCGCCAGCGCACCGCGAAGGAAGCGGCGGAGCTGCGTGCGACGACGGACGCCGAGGTGACAGAGTTGCGCGCCCGCGCGACAGAGTACTCCGACTCGCTGCGAGAGGCGGCTGACCGGGAGACGACCGAGCTGCGCCAGCGCGTCGAGAAGGAGACGCACGCGCTGCGCACCGAGGCCGACCAGTACGCCGCGCTCACCCGCACGACTGCCGAGCGCGAGGTCCACGAGCTGCGCACGGCCGCCCAGTCGGAGGTCGACGAGCTCCGGGCGACGGCGGCGACCGAGACGGCCGCCCTGCGCACGGAGGCCGAGCAGTACGCGTCGTCGGTCCGTGCCGCTGCCGAGCGCGACGCGACAGAGCTGCGCGAGTCCGCCCGCCTCGAGAGCACGACGCTGCGCGAGACCACGGTCCGCGAGACGACGGAGCTGCGCGAGACCACCGAGGCGGCAGCGGCCGCCCTGCGCGAGAAGACGAAGCGGGAGACGGACGAGCTCCGCGCGACGACCGGCATCGAGGTCGAGCGGGCGCGTACGGACGCGACTCGCGAGGCCGCCGACATCATCGCCCAGGCTCGCACCGAGTCCGCGGCGCAGCTCGAGCGGGCGCGCACCGCTCTCGCCGACACCGAGATCGAGATCGCGCAGCGTCGCGAGACCGCCGAGCGCGAGGAGGCCGACCGTCAGGCGGCCGCGCGCGCCGAGACCGAGCGGATGGTCAACGAGGCCGAAGCCCACGCTGCCGACGCCGAGCAGCGGGTCGTGCGCGCCGTCGAGCAGGCCGAGAAGGTGCGCCGCGAGACGGACGAGCACGCCAAGCAGCTCCTCTCGAACGCTCGCAAGAACGCCGACGCTGTCGTGTCTCAGGCCCGCGAGCACGCGGAGAAGACCCTGTCGGACGCCGTGCTCGAGGCCGACCGCGAGCGCAGCGCCGCCCAGCGCCAGGTCGACGACCTCAACCGTCAGCGCGAAGCGATCACGACGTACCTCGACGAGCTCCGGTCCCTGCTCGGCGGCGACCCGATCCCGTCGCGCCGCACCCTGGAGAAGGCGTCGGCCGCCGAGGAGTCGTTCCGCGCTCAGCAGGCTGTCGAGCTCGACGAGATCGAGGCGACCGTGACCGAGTCCCCCGAGGAGCCTGTCGACGCCGAGGTGCCCGCTGCGTCAGCAGCGTCGACCGAGTCGGCCGGCTCGAGCGCCTCCGCCGACTCGGTGGCGTCTGCCGAGTCTGGTCCCTCTGCGGGCTCTGCTCCCTCGGCGCCCTCTCCCTCGGCGCCGTCTCCGGCTGACACGACCGAGGACGCCGACGCCGTCGCGGCGGACACGACTGACGTCGAAGCCTCCGACGAGGACGGCGACAAGGCCGACGCCGATGACAAGGCCGCAGGCGCCGCCGAGGAGGGCTCGGCGTCCAAGTGACGACCGACGGCGACAAGGCCTGGGCCGAGCAGCGCCGCGAGCAGGCGCTCGCCCACGGCGAGCGTCTCGCTCAGGCGAAGGCCCAGGAGACCGTGCGTGCGCGTGCACTCGTCGCAGCGTTCGTCGAGCGTGCCCAGGCCGCCGGCGTGCCGACCGAGCAGCTCGTCGCGCGCGACTACAGCGGACGCGGCCCGTTCCGGACCGACAAGCGTGGTTGGTACGTCCGCGCCAACCGGACGGCCGCCGTCGGCGACGGCGGCGAGTTCTACGTCCTCGTCGTCGAAGGCGGTCTCATGTCGCGGCTGCGCGGCGCGACGCTCACGCCGAGCGACCCGCCCCTCGTCCTGGGCGCAGGCGGGCGCGACGGCGAGTCGATCGCACTGCGCGACGCGCTCGCCCGCGTCGCGCCCGAGTAGCGGCCCCGGTCATACCCGGCGCATCAGCGCAGCGAGCGAGGCGGCGACCGGTTCGGGCGCCTCGATCGTCGTCATGTGCCCCGCACGCGGGACCACGACGAGCTCGGCGTCCTTCGCGGCGTCGACCATCTTCTGCGCCTCGTCGAGGGGCGACAGCTCGTCTTCCTCACCGACGACCACGAGCAGCGGGCCGTCGAACGCGGCGATCGCGTCGAGACGGTCGGGCCGCGGCGCCATCGCCCGCTGGCACCAGGCCACGCCCGCGGGCCCCTGGTCACGGATCCACGCCTCGAGCCGCTCGACGAGGTCCTCGCGCTGCTCACGGCTCGTCTGGCCGAGGAGCGAGCGTCGCATGGACAGGACGGGCTCGACGTTGTGCTGCGACTCGAGCTCGTCGGCGATGCGCAGCCGGTTGTCCCGAGCAGCCTGCGGATCCTCCCCCGCCTTCGTGTCGAGGAGCGCCGCGCCCGCGACGAGCTCCGGGTGCCGCGCGAGCAGACTCATGACGACATACCCGCCCATCGACAGGCCCGCGACGACCGCACGGTCGATGCCGAGCGCACGCAGGGTCGCGGCGACGGCGTCACCGGACAGGTCGATCGACGGCTCGTCCGGCGCCCCGAGCGTCGCCGCGACGTCCGGACCGGTCGGCGACTCCCCCATGCCCGGCAGGTCGAGCGCGATCACGTCGGGCTCCCCCGGCAGCAGGTCGACGACGTCGAGCCACATCCGCGAGTCGAGCGGGAACCCGTGCAGGAGCACGAGCGGCACTCCCGCGCCGGAACGAAGGCGGTGGTGCGCGAGAAGTCCGTCACCGGTGATCATGAGGTGTCCTCCCAGGTAGGTGCGTGCCTCCGATGATGCTCGCCAGCGCCTCACGGCGCCAGAGGACGACGACCGTCAGCGTTCCTCAGGCTGGTCCAGGTCCGCAGACTCGACCGCGCTGCCATCCCACACGGTCGGCAGGGGTGGGTGGCCCGGCAGGACGTGGGCGACGATCTCGTCGAGGACGCGACGCACGGACGCCTCCCCCACCCACAGGTGCTTGGCACCGTCGACGCCGATGACCTCCGCCTGCGGCACGACCGAGAAGCGCTCACGTGCCTCGTCAGGGCGCAGGTAGTCGTCGTGCTCGGGCACGAGCGCGACGAGCGGTCGCCCGAACTCGGCCCAGCGCGCGAGGTCCTCGTCGCCCGCCCGGCGCAACGGCGGCGACAGCAGGATCGCACCCTCGATGGCCGGGTCTGCCCCGTGGCAGAGCGCGAGCTCGGTGCCGAACGACCAGCCGACGAGCCACGGGCGCGGGAGCTCGCGGAACTCCGCGAGCTCGATCGCCGCGGCGACGTCGAAGCGCTCGGCGTCGCCGCCGTCGAACGTGCCCTCGCTCGCGCCACGGGGCGACGAC
>RRZU011324019.1_pt1 | contig 10530 bp, 10 predicted proteins | sample 2165561 | NCBI WGS metagenome assembly RRZU01 (sample SAMN10456909, study PRJNA506462) | wastewater metagenome | isolation source: wastewater sludge | place: USA: Moscow, Idaho | reverse complement strand
TGCTTTTTTTGAAAAAGATGAAATAACGTGGAAAGAGCATCCCAACAGAGAGCTTTACACCAAACTATTTGCATTAAAACACACCAACAAAGCCCTATGGAATGGCGCTTGGGGCGGAGAAATGATTAGAGTTTATAGCGACAAAATGAGTCAAGTCATCTCCTTTTATCGAGAAAAAGAGGGCGATAAAGTTCTACCAATCATCAACTTCAGCAAGCAACCTGTCACCGTTATATTAAACACCAAATACTTTACAGGTACTTACAAAGAGTGGATAACGGGCAAAGAGATTAAACTAAATGGTGCCGACAAATTTAACCTTGAGCCGTGGGAATGTCTTATTCTAACTCAAACCTCAACAAAGTAGATTTTATATCAATTAATACAAGCAAAGATGACGAAAAGAATATTTTACACGTTAGCAATCCTTACACTATTAGCCACATCGTGCAAGGATGCAAAAGAGGTATCAAAACCTTTAAACGAAGATGGACACCCAGCGTGGATTATGCAGGGCAATATTTACGAAGTTAATGTGCGCCAATACACCACAGAAGGCACACTTAACGCCTTTGCCCAACATCTGGATAGACTTAAAGAGATGGGTGTGCAAACGTTGTGGTTTATGCCATTAAATCCAATTAGTAAGGTCGATCGTAAAGGCTCACTTGGTAGTTATTATGCCGTATCTGATTACACGGCACTCAACCCCGAATTTGGAACCATGAACGATTGGAAAGCACTAGTTAACGCGATTCATGCCAAAGATATGAAAGTGATTATCGATTGGGTACCAAATCATACAGGTGCCGACCACCGCTGGCTTAAAGAACAGCCCGATTTTTTTGTAAAAGATAGTACAGGCAAGGCTGCAATGGCCGTAGATTGGGCAGACACACGTCAACTGGACTATAAAAACCCAATCTTGCAAGATAGCATGATTGCAGCCATGAAATACTGGGTTACCAATAGTGATATTGATGGATTTAGATGTGATGTGGCGTGGAATGTACCTGCCTCATTTTGGAGCAAATGTATTACCGAACTCAAAGGGATGAAAAATCTATTTATGTTAGCCGAAGGCGACAGTGCCTATTTACCCAAAAGCGGCTTTGATGCAGTTTATCCTTGGCATACGTTTAAAATGATGGAAAAAATAGCTCGTGGCGACCGCCCTGCTTATGCACTTGACAGCATTAAATGGGAAAACGACACCCTCTATCCGCCCAATACCATACAGATGTATTTCACCAGCAATCACGACGAAAACACCTGGAACAAAGCCGATTATGGCAGTTACCCAGGTAAAACACATGCACCATTTGCCGTGTTTACTCAAACCATGGCCAGTAGTGTTCCATTAATTTACAGCGGTCAGGAGGAGCCTATTCTGCGCCCACTAAAGTTCTTCGACAAAGACCCTATGAGTTTTGAGAAATATGAGCGAGCACCCTTTTACAAAACACTGCTTAACCTACGAAAAAACAGTGTAGCACTTGCTCCTAACGCCACTTTCAGAAAAGTAACCGTTGGCAACGAAAACGCCATTTACGCTTATGTAAGAGAAAAAACGGGTAAAAAGGTATTCGTTATTCTTAATCTCACAAACAGCGAACAAATTGTATCTATTAACGACACAAATCTATTAGGCAGTGCAATTAATATTTTTAATAATCAGCCCGAAACAATAAATAGCGAACCAACCAATATTGAGCCTTGGGGATATCGTGTATATGAGTATTAGATTTTAAAAATCTAATACAAAATTAGATATTGAAAAGCAGAAAACGCTCTCTACTTTATTACCTTTGTTACAGACGCTTCACACAAAGAGTGTTTTGATACGTTGACACGAAAAAGACAATACGGTGAGATTTTAAAGCGGTGAATTAAGAATGTGTATTGAATAATGTGTAAGGAGATGCCGAAAGCCTTATCAAGAGTAGGCTAAACTTTAGATGTTGTGCGCATGATTAAAACCAAAAAAGAAAAGACATAGTAAAGATAGTTTTTTCAGAGCCACGCCATTTATGGGTGACTTTTTAATTATCAATACAATTTAACTTTTTCAGCATCGGTAAGAGTTTTAGCATTTTTTAGATACGCTTTTAGATAACTCTTTAGTGCAATAGTCTGATCTTTATAATTTGACAAGATGAATCGCTTGTCTGATTGCAAATTCTTCTTGTAACCAACAATTTCAGGAGCATTCTCCTGTACTGTAAAGCGAACAAATCTAATTTCGATATTGGCAGAATCACTTTTAACCGCACTCTCAATATATTTTACCCCCTCCTTAAACAAGGAAACTTTATCTAAAACCCTCTTTGCATACTTGGCATTTAAGGTAAACGAAGCGCCTCTGTAAGCAACCAATAAATTCTCACTTTGTGTTGTTACTGACGATAGTTTCTGTGATAACACAATCGCCTGTTCGGAAGACTTTGCAGCCTTTGAATAAAGCTCTCGAATAGTACTTATCTCGTTTTCAGATGCGATACCAAGAGTTAGAAGAAAAAAAAATAGAATTTTCATATGAGTTAGTATTTTACAAAGAAACAGATCAACTTAAAATAAGTTGATCTATTAGAACAAATTCCATCGTATCATTTGAGAAATCACGACAGCATTACTCACCTTATACCGACGCCAAAAGCACGAAACTATGATCGGCACCTTTGTACTGATTATAGAGTAAAACCCGCTTATAACACTTCCGCGACAGATTATTGACGCTTAAAACCGAAGGAATCTGTTGACGCTTGAGAAGATTTGCACCTAGTGCAATACCAAAAGCAGAAGAAGTATTAAACTCACCACATAGATGTTTATAGTAAAGCTGTGGTATATCCTTGAACAATCCACCTGTTAGATTCCTATAAAACAAATCTGTTTCAACATCACCGTTAAAACCCAACACAACAGCATCAATTTGCTCTACAGTCAAAGCATTTAAAGACAAGAACTCAACCATCTTACTCTCAAGCTCAGATATTTTTATGCTATTCTCAAAGGTAATATCAACCAGCTCCGCATACGCAGATGGAGATAGCTCATCCTCAACAACAAAGAATGTAGCTCCTTCCCCATAAACCACCCCCTTAGAGGTCGAATTTAAAAGAGAGTCCCCAATATTTTTTCTATCTTTAATGATCCCGGCTAGTTCAAAGAAACTAATAGTTTGCTCTGTCATCTCATCAACGCCACCAATCAGAACAACAGACGCCTCATCTTCTTCAATTAACATTTTAGCATCAAGTAGAGCAGTTTCAAAAGAGATTGCACTATTCGCATACGTTAAATTATAAGCCCTACACTTTAATCCAAGAGCAATATGGGAACTTACCGCATTATGGGTTGATTGAATAAAGGAAAGGGGTGTTAAATACTCCTCATTATTGTCAACTACAAGATTCAAAAATTTTTCGGAATCTTCAATACAGCCAGTTCCTGTTCCGGTAATAATCGCATCAACCATTTCTCTATTAGCCTCTTTTAAAGCAACAGAAGAGGCAACAACGCTATTCTTAACACCCGCAGCCATACGTCGCATGGCGATTGGTGAAATATAATCTTTATAAACAGGTTTACGAACTTCTAAAAAATTAGTTCCATTATTAACAATAACTTCACCCGAAAAAACATTATCAATGTCCCCCTGCGCCGAAACACTTCCAATCCCATTTAAATAGCATCGTTTCATATAGATTTCGAAAAAATTAATGTTGAGCAATTTCCTCCAAAACCAAATGAGTTAGAAAGAACATGATCAATCGTTTTATTCTTAAGGACAGTTTGAGGGAGAAGATTAAACTCCTCCATTGGTGTCTCAAAATTAAGATTTGGATACACCACCCCGTTATTTATTGACAAAACACTAAAAACAGCTTCTACAGCACCAGCTGCAGCCAAAGTGTGACCAGTAAACGCTTTTGTAGAACTAAAGTCGGGAACTTTTTGATCTTCATAAATCCTCACTAATGCCCTACCCTCAGACAAATCATTATTGGGCGTTGCAGTACCATGAACATTTATATAATCAATATCTGAAGGTGATAAATTGGCAATTTGAAATGCCTTTTCCATTGCTAAAAAGGCACCATCACCAAACTCAGAGGAGCCTGTTTGATGAAATGCATCATTGCAATTACCATAACCAGTAACACGGGCAAGGATTGGTTTCTTACACTCCGCCACAACTTTATCAGACTCCAAGATAAGGTAAGCGGCCGCTTCTCCAAGATTAAGCCCATTACGATGCTGGTCAAATGGTTTACAAAACCCATCTGATAAAATCAATAGTGACTTAAAACCATTAATTGTAAATTTGGTAAGAGCATCAACACCTCCAACAATAACTCTATCCAAGCGACCGGATTTTATTAAACGTGCTCCCAACATAATAGCGCTTGCTGATGATGAGCAAGCAGTACTTACGGTTGAAACCATGCCTCTGAGTCCAATCTGAGACGCTATCATATTAGAGACTTCGCCGCCGGCATCACTCGTAATATACTTTACAATTGATAAATTGTTCAAATACTCTCGATAGTACCTCTCTGTCTTATCCATGGACCCAACACTGGTCGCAGAGATCAGTCCAGTGCGAAACTCATTCACATCCGAGATATTAGCACTCGTTAAAGCTTGCCTAACAGCATAAAGTCCCAATATTCCGGAGCGGGAAAATAAATTATCCAGAGAGAGAGATAACCTTGTAGCCAATTCGTCGTTACTCGCTTTTATCTCCCCCGCCTTAACGCTCTCTTTATGAACAGTATCAAGATTCGTGATAATGGAAATTCCATGTCTTGAGCAAATCAAAGATTGGTAATTGTCTGCTACACTATCTCCTATCGAGGAAATAATGCCCATTCCTGTAATTGCAACACCTCTATTCATAAATCGCAAGAGAATTTTAGTATTTATTTAGTTCTATGAGCTGCTATGTAAGCGGCCATTACTTCAATAGATTTAAAGATCTCGCGTCCCTCTTTTTGATCTGCTAAACGAATACCATAGTCACGATCAAGTAAAACTATAAGTTCCAAAGCATCAATAGAATCAAGACCTAATCCTTCTCCAAATAAAGGCTCTTCATCTTTTATATCTTCAATGTTTATATCTTCAAGATTTAATATTTGCTTTATCTTAACTTTTAACTCATGCTTTAATTCTTCCATTGTTCAGTATATTAATCAATTAAACTAGTTATCAAATATAAGTAAATTCGTAATTAAACGGTTCTTTTCTTCTTATCGTATATAAGAGAGATTGTTACCATTAGTATAAAAAAGAGAAATAGCAGTGCTAATTCAGGCAATATTTCCCAAAAAGAGCCATTTCTCAGTAAAATGTCATAAAAAGCCTCTAATCCCCAATTCATAGGCGACGATTTGGCAACCATTTGCATGGCAAAGGGCATTAAAAAAACTGGCACCCAAACGCCTCCAATTGCAGCTAATATAATAACCGAAGTGGCGCCAAAAGGAGCCGATTGCTCCTGTGTTTTAGCAATTGTACCAAGCAAAATACCATAACCAACAGCTGCAAACCCAACAAAAAGGGCTACAATACTTAGCAATATCATATTACCCTCTACATTTAACGAAGGTAATCCTAAATATGGGAATAGGTTAACCGCCACACCAACCATCATATAAAACTGAATCATGCAAATAAGTAAATAAGTAACCGTTTTACCTGCAAGCACAATTACACTGGGAATAGGATTAGTTCGTAAGCGCACAAAAGTGCCTTGCGTCTTCTCCTTTACAATATTAATAGAGAGTGGAATAACGATAAAAAAAATTGCAAACAGAGTCCATGCTGGCACATTGTGTTGTGCCGAATTTGGCAACACCTCTTGCTCGCCTTGTTTTGGAAAAATCTCATTAAAAACAATAAAACTCTCTTGATCAAATTTTAACTCATCATCGCCAAATTGCTTTTGAAACGTAGAGTAGATCGATTTTGTCTCAATTTTTGAAATTAACTTATCAATTGAGTTCATCACTGCACTCTTAAATGTAGGCTGAGTGGCAGGATCAAAATAGAGACGCACCTCCTTTTGTGATAATTTTAGAGATGTTAAGGTGTCTAGTGCCTCTGCTAACCCCATTCGACTCATTATCTTTTGCACATTCTGATCAATTTTAACATGCAAATCGCTACTCAACCGCTCAGGCAAAATTATGGCTAATTGAAAGCGCCCTTTAAAAACTGCCTCTTTGGCCAATGCCTCATTTAACGTATCGCCACGCAATGTGGTCTTTATAGTAAACAAATCGCACATCTCTAAATTCGTTATCACCTCTTTGGCAACATCCCCTTTATCGTTATCTACCAATAAAATAGGTATTTTTAAATGGCTGACACTCTTAAATGTGCTATCTTGAATAAGCGTAACGGCGATAATCAAAATCAGTGGCATGACAAATAGTATCACCACTCCTCCCACATCTCTACGAAGCAAGAGAAGCTCCTTATAAACCGACATCCATAATTTATACATCATCTCGCAACTCCCTTCCCGTTAAAGCAATAAAAACATCCTCTAAATGGTTTGCCAAAGGTGTAGAGGCAATGAGTTCTGAAGGTGTCCCTTGAGCAAATAAGATACCTCTATCTAAAATAGCAATGTCGGTACAAAAGCTCTCAGCTTCAGATAGATGATGTGAAGTATAGATGATGGTAGTTCCTTCTTGATTTAGCTCTTTAAGAAACTCAATTATAGCATTCTTTGAGTGAACATCAACACCAACAGTAGGTTCATCTAAAAAAAGAGCAGATGGCTGGTGCATAATACCTGCAATCAAATTGACTCTACGCTTCATGCCACCAGAAAAGGTATCAACCCGTTTGTCGGCAAACTTAAGCAACCCCAAACGATCTAAATGATCGGTTACCTTATTTTTGAGATCTCTCCCCTTTAAACCGTACATACTACCAAAATAGAGCAAGTTTTCACGTGCAGTAAGGGTTGGATAGAGGGCATATTCCTGCGGAACAACCCCTATAATCTCTTTAATGGCATTAGCGTGGGTGCAGTAACACATTTCATTAATCGTAAAACCGCCCGAAGTTGGCTTTATCAACCCGCAAAGCATAGAGATAAGAGTGGTTTTACCCGCGCCATTCGGACCAAGAAGTCCAAATACTTGACCCTTATAAATAGTCAATGAGAACTCTTTAAGTGAGAACTCTTCAGCATCTTTATATTGCTTCGAAAGGTTTGATATCTTTATTATGGGTTGCAAATCAGTATTTATTTTATGGCAGCTTTTAGTTTCTTGAAAAAAATCTCCTCTCTATTGGCAATATCTAAAAGCATATCGGCTACAGCATTGTAAGAATCAACTTTAGAACTACGATTTTTGTATATCCTTGATGCTTCCACGGCAAAATCACGCCACAAATCGCCTATAAGTGTTAACTCAACGGCTAAATCGTTTAATGAATCTATCTTTAAAATAGGCGCTGCTTCTTGTAAAAAAGCCGCATAAATGAAGCGAAATCCTCCTCCACCGGTGCCTATTTCCTCTTGCATACGTACAATTTGAGCCAAATAATGATTCGCCTCTTTAACGCCATATTTAACAGGCCATTTACGAATTAACTTCGACACATATCTTATTCCATTAACACCAATAATTGGTGCAGGAGCCAACATATCACGACAAGTACTTTTAATACCTTTTAAGATTGCACTCTTTAAATCAACTGAATCAGGAATCTCAACTGGATAATACATCTGTCCGCGAGGGGCAAATGCTCCTTTTGCAAACCTAACTCTACGAAGCTCTTCGTGTGAAAGTATGGTTACACTCTCCATTACAGGATCACTTATTAAATAAGTGTCTTCTCGTTTACCGTAAACCACTAAATTATGTGCGTTAAAATGGAAACGATACTCATCAGGAAAATAGGTGAGATTAAAAACGCCAACTTGCAATCCCGTAGGAATTCCCTTTTTAAGATTCTCATCTAAAGCACGTTGCGCCTCCTCATGATTTGAAAAATAACGACGTTTAATCTTAAATCCAAGACGTTTTGACGCTTTATTAAAAATTGAACCAGGCAGTGGACGATAACTAATTGCGGGAGCATAATTAACCTTCAAAAAGGGCAAATAAACATAAAAAAGCCCCGAACCAATACCAAAGACCATGGGCTCGCTCAATTCTAACCCATTATGTTTTAACAAATTTGAAGCAACCCCATTTTCACAATGTGCCGACTGATGATGAATAAAGTTACTTTCCATTATTTCGTTACTGCTGATTTTATTTCGTTAAGATTTATGTTAAATGCCTCACAATATTTCATAAGAGTATTATCGCTAAGCTTAACAAAGCGTTTTGGCTTAAAATGGCGTTTCACTCGCCACTCAAACATTTCTACATAGCTTGATAAAACATGAATATCCATCTTATTAAGCTCCATATAATAGACAATAGGACTTACTTCTCCTCTCTCCATCTGTTCTTTTGCCAATGCAATTCGTTCATTTACCACCTCCATTGAATTAGATAAAGCAATTGACTTAGGCTCCCAACCAGTACTTAATGCCGTGGTGTAGTTTCCATTTTCATCCGTAGCATAAACTAACTCCCTCATGTTTTTATTGGCTAAATTACCAGCATCTTGAGGAACATCTTCCTTTTTCATATCTTTTCAATATTAAAAATAAAGCAATTTAACAAACGGTTAAATACGCATATGCAAACGAAAATCGACCACTCTCAGGAACTGAAAGTAAAACACGATCGCCACTCTTCAAACGCCCACTATTAATAAGCTCATCTAATGCTAAATAGATAGAAGCAGAACCTACATTACCTACATTTTGCAAATTCATAAACCACTTCTCAAATGGAAGATTCATCCCTCTATCTGCAAGGGATTTTTGTAGTCCATCAACAAAATAGAATGAAGAAACATGAGGTAAAAAATAATCAATCTCAGCATCCGTAATCTGATGCTTTTTTAGAGCCTCATACATACTATCAGCGCCCTTAATCAAAATATGTTCATCAAGCAACTTAACATCTTGTTTTATAGCAAACACCGAATGATTAAGCCACTCCTCAGGTTTATAATCGCTCCAAGCCTTAATTGACCCATCCTCCCGCTTATCACCACCAGCATACATGCAAGCCTCTAACTCATGTGCATAAGAATACGACTCCATCCACTCAATTTTTAAAGAGAGATCTCCTCGTGGTTTATCTTCAAGTAGAAATGCTCCAGCACCATCGGAGAGCATCCATCGTAAAAAATCCTTTTTAAATGCAATTATTGGGTGCTCCTCTAAATTCTTTAAATTCACCACCTCTTGCTCGAACTTATCAGCCAACATCCACGAGGATGTTCGCTCAGAGCCTGTACATACAGCGTTTCGCGAACTACCCGACTTAATCGATAGATATCCAAACTTTAAGGCATTCATTCCAGCACAACAGACTCCTGAAGATGAATTAAGCTCTAATGGAATATTCCTTAACAAACCATGAACCATCGCCGAGTGCGATGGAAGGAGAGTATCAGGAGTTGATGTTCCACACGACAGCACCTCAATTTGGGAAAGTGAAAATTCTCTGTCTGCCAAAGTTAAAATAGCATTTTTAGTCATTTCAGCATTCGTGTGAGTAGGAACACCAAACTCATCAAGGGCGTAATACCTTGTTACAATTTTATTGTTACGAAGTATTAAACGACGAGCTTTAGATGCTTCACAATTAATGTGACCAAGCCGACTCTCCATCTCGGAATTCTGAACTGCCTCATTTGGTAGAAATCTACCACTCTTGGTAATATAAACGTCAATCATAGTTTAAAATAATCAATCTAAACACCTTGATAATAAGCAACCGACTGCTTAATAGTTTTTAGGCGAAATGGGTATAATATTAAATGTAGAACATATACGATTGGTGATGCAATCCAAATTGCTAAGAGTAAATAAGTATAAAAAACCTTAAGCCAAACTATTCTGGAGCTCTTTTTAGTGACAATAAAATTAGACCATCTTGAAAAAATTCGATTAGCAGTTTTATCTACTGTTACTAAATAAGGACTAATATTGACAGCCCCCTCTTTAACCAAATTGTTTTGTAATTCATCAAAAGTCCCCTGTTTTAAAGACTCTAATATCATCTCTCCATATCGAACAGATGAGGTTATATCTTTTCTTGAGACACCTGGAAGTGGAAATATGCCTAAATATCTTTTCTTAACTCCACTCATCATCCACTTAACAATGGTTACAACACTCACTAAATTTGGAGCTTTGTCAACTAACGCGATATTTCCAACCAATTTAGCTCCATTTGCTTTAAGTAGTACTTTCACTTTCTCTTGAGCCATGATCCACATATTACGCGAACCACTAACTGTAACTACAGGAACATTGTTAAATAAAAAATTTGCATCCTTACTCTTTAAAAAAGATGTAATAGGAATTGAGGGTGACAAATACCAAACTTGATAACAAAAAAGGATCAAATCAAACTTAATACCCAACAATTC
>RRZU010861393.1_pt1 | contig 10530 bp, 9 predicted proteins | sample 2165561 | NCBI WGS metagenome assembly RRZU01 (sample SAMN10456909, study PRJNA506462) | wastewater metagenome | isolation source: wastewater sludge | place: USA: Moscow, Idaho | reverse complement strand
CCGCTCGGCCACCACCGTCGCCACCTGCTCGACACTGCGCACCCGGATCAGCGCGATCAGGTCGATGGAGCCCGTCACCGAGTAGACCTCGGATACCCCCTCGAGGTTGGCGATCTGTTCGGCTACCTCGGGAATGCGGGCCACCTCGGCCTCGACGAACACAATGGCGGTGATCATGGCGGCATAGTAGTGCGGGATCAGCCCGCCTGTGGGGTCGGCACGGGGGCACCGTCGAGCGCGTGCCGGGCCAACTCACCCTCGGCGAGACCGATGTGCAACGGCCAGCTCCACTCGCCCTCGATCTCGATCAGCCGGACGCCGGGTCGCTCGAGCCAGGCGGCGATGCGTTCGGTCTCTTCGGTGGTGGCCGCCGGCTGTGGACCCACCGGACGCGCCACCTGCTCGGCGCTGGCCACCGCCGATCGGGCCACCGCCTGGGGCACGTCGCCCGGGCGGGCGCGGGCCGCACCGGCGAGCCGTCCGTAACGGATCACGTGAATGGTCCAGCCGCCCTCGTGGCGCTGGGCGGCCACGATCTGGGCGCAACGGGCCAGGCTGGCCACGCGGTGATGGCGCAGTGCGCTGCTGGCGAAACCGTTGAGCCGAGCCGCGACCACGGCGGCGTCCTCGAACCGCTGCCGCCCGATCAGAGTGGCCAGCCGGCCCCGGGCCGCGGTGAGTACCGGACGAATGTCGCTGGTCATGCTGGCGCGCACCTGGTCGACCAGCGCCCCGTACTGCTCAGGAGTGATCGCCAACTCGCACGGGGCGACGCAGCGACCCATTTCGCCGAGCACGCACGAGGCCGAGGGACGCTTCGGGGACAGCCGGGTGGTGCACTGACGGATCGGGAACGCGTCGTAGAGGGCGGCCTGCACTGCCTCGGCGCTGCTGCGCCGGCTGAACGGGCCGAAGTAGGACGCGTCGTCGTTCAGGCACTGGCGCACGATGGAGAGCCGGGGAAAGGGCTCATCGGTCACCTTGAGCCAGACCTGCCGCTCGGGAAACTTGGACCGGCGGTTGTAGCGAGGGGAATGGGCGGCGATCAGCCGCAGTTCGAGCACCTCGGCCTGCAGTTCGGTGGCGCAGACCAGATGCTCGATGCCGGTCGCGATGCGCACCATCTCGTCGATGCGTGGCCGGGTTTCGGCGGCGGTGAAGTAGCTGCGCACCCGGGCGGCCAGGTTGCGGCTCTTGCCGACGTACAACACCTGACGCCGCGGACGGCCAGCGCCGTCACGGGAGTCGGCGACGAACCAGTAGACGCCCGGCGCCTTGGGCAGCCCGGCGGCCCAGGTTCGCTTGGCCCGCCGGCCGGGTGAGACCCGGCGGGTGAACTCGAGCAGGTCTTCAATGGTGGCGACGCCGAGGTTACCGACCCGCTCGAGCAGGCCGTGCAGCACCGTGACAGTGGCACGGGCGTCGGTGAGCGCGCGATGGTTCGGGGTGGTGTCGGCGTGGAAATGCTCGGCCAGGGTGGCCAGCTTGTGGTTGCGCACTTCGTCGCGCAGCAGCGCTTGCCGGGCCAGGCCGACCGTGTCGACCACGGCCGGATTCGGCCAGTCGTACCCGAGTTGCGCGCAGGCACGCTTCAAGAAGCCGGTGTCGAAGCCCGCGTTGTGGGCCACCAGCACGCAGCCGCGGCAGAACTCCATGAACCCGGGCAACACCGATGACAGGGGCGGGGCCTGGGCGACCATGCCGTCGGTGATGCCGGTCAGCACCGCGATCAACGGCGGAATGTGGGTGTGTGGATTGACCAGCGTCTGAAACTCGCCGAGCACCTCACCGCCGCGCACCTTGACCGCACCGATCTCGGTGATGCGGTCGTCGGCGGCACCGCCGGTGGTTTCGAGGTCGACCACGCAGAACGTGACCGTGGCAAGGGGAATGCCCAGGTCGTCGATCGTGGGTTGGGCCGGCAGGAACGTCATGCACGGCACGCTAGGCGTGCCCTCTGACGGTTTTGCTTCGCCCCGCCGTCCGAACACGCGATCGAAAACTGTCCGAAGCGCGCCCCAGACTGCACCTATGAACATGGTGAGGATCGATTGCGGCACCTGCGCGGTGCGAGGGCCGGCCTGCGGCGACTGCATGGTCACCGCACTCCTGGGTGGCGATGAGGTGCTGGGCCGCGAAGTGTCCGGCGCCCCCACCCCGGGGGTGATGACCCTGCAGGGCGACGAGGTGAGTGCCCTGCGGGCCATGACCGAGGCGGGGTTGCTGCCGCCGCTGCGACTGGTACGATCGGTGTCCCGACGCCCCCCGGTCGAGTTGAACGACGACCGCTGGTTTGAATCTGATCATGACGTCGTTTAGGATTTTCTCAGAATTGGTGCGCTGGCTTCCCCACGGCGACCTGCTCGTCGATCGTCTGGAGGCGATGGTGCGTTTGCGCACAGTTGTTCGTGGTGGCTTGGTGGCGCTCTCGGGGCTGGCGGTGGTGCTGGCCGGTCCCGCAGCGTTGCCGGCCAAGGCAGACCCCACCCTCGACGATGCCAAGACCAAGCTGGACGCGATCGAGCAGCAGCAGAGCGAGCTCGGTGAGCAGTGGTCCGAGGTCAAGCTGCAGCTTCAGCAGGGCAAGCAGAAGGTCGCCACGCTCAACGCAGACATCGCCAACCAGCAACGCAAGGTCGACGCACTGCGCACCCAGGCCCAGCAGGTCGCGCTGACCCGGTTCCAGAACCGTGGGGTCGACATCACCATCCAGCTGGTCACCGCACCTGATCCCGATTCGTTCCTGTCCGACATGTCCACCATGGGCAAGGTCGATCAGAACATGAACTCGCTGTTGCAGGACTATCAGGCCCAGCAGGCCAACCTCACCGACCTGCAGCGCTCGGCCCGCGACCAGGTCACCACCATGGCCACCGAAGAGAAGCGCCTCGACGCACTCAACGACCAACTCAACGCCAAGATCAAAGAGGGTCAACAGCTGATCGACCGGCTGACCGAGCAGGAGCGTCAGCGGCTCAACGCGGGCGACGGCTCCGTCTCGCGCGATGACGCCCGCGATGCGCTGATCGACGACGGCTCGGGCGACTCGCGCGCCCTGGCCGCGGTCAAGTACGCGATGTCGAAGGTCAACGGCAGCCAGTACGTCTGGGGTGCCGAGGGTCCCACCGGCTTCGACTGCTCCGGTTTGATGCTCGCCGCCTACCGCTCCGTCGGCGTGTCGTTGCCGCACTCGTCGCGGGCCCAGTTCGGCGTCGGCCGGCCGGTCTCGAAGGACGAACTCAAGCCCGGCGACCTGCTGTTCTTCTACAGCCCGATTCACCACGTCGGCATGTACATCGGCAACGGACTGTTCGTGCATGCCCGTAACGTGCGCGACGACCTCGACGTCACCCGGCTCGATTCGTACCCGGCCTACCAGGGTGCCCGCCGCGTTCTCGGCTGATCGGTTCCCTTCGGGCGGCGCGGCGCGCGGGCTCGATCTGTCGCGGCGCAGGCTGCTTCTGAGTGCGCCGCTGGTGCTGACCGTGCCGCTGCTCGGGGGTTGCGCAACCGCGGTGCCCACCTCCACGCACCTCGCGGACGCCCTGGGCTCGCGACTTTCCGCCGGCGATCGGGCCGGCTTCTACGCCCTGTTCGCAGGCTCGGCCGGAGCGCAGGCGGTGGCCTTGCGCATGTTCGACAACCTGCTCGATTCCGGCGCCACGATCGCCGCCGCGTCGTCCGATCGGCTGAGCGTGACGTGGCACCTGCCCGGCGAACCGCCGGTGGTCAGCCTTGCCACGGTCACCCTGGCGGGCGCTGTCGTCGATGCGATCGAACCGGTGAGCACCGGCACCGAATGGTTGAGCGATCCGATGACCGTTCATGCCGAGGCGTCGCTGGTGGTGGCCAGTGCGCGACAAGACGAGTCGGCACGGTGGCTGACCGCGGCACGAGCTGGCCTGGCAGCGCTGGCGACGGTGTGGCCGGCGGGGCAGCGTCGCACCGAACCGCTGATCGTGCTGGCTCCGTCCGATCTGGTCGGCTTCGCCCGGTACGCGGGCGCGGACGCGCAGACGACGGCAGCGGTGACCGTCGTGCCGGGCACCACGGCCAGCCAGGGTGTCCGCGTGGTGGTCAACCCGGTTGCTGCCACGAACGCCGTAACCGACGCGGCGACCCTGACCCACGAGGCCGTCCACGCGGCGATGGGTTCGCCACGGCTGACCGGCACGCCCGGGTGGCTGCTCGAAGGCATCGCCGAGGCCCTGACGGCCCGGGCGCACCCGAGCGTCGCGGCCACCAACGCAGCAGCAGCGCGGGCTGCGGTCGCGCACGGCCTGCCGAATGCGCTGCCCGACCTGAGCAGCGCAGACCCGTCCGGCTACGCCCTGGCGCAGGTGGCGGTGGACGCCATGGTGGCCCATGTCGGGTGGACGGACGTGTTCGACGAGGCGCGGCGGCGCAGCACACCGGCGGGCGGACGCATCGCGGATGCCCAGGTGCTCACCTGGTACCGCGACGAGCTGGCGCGGCTGCGCTAGTCGAGTCGTGGCCGTCGACGCTCTGTCGGACGCCACCTTTCCGTGGTTTCAGAGGGCTGGCCTAGACCACCGCGCCGTCCCCGTCGGTGGGCGGACGGTGTCGCAGCCTGATCAGCAGCAGCACCACGCCGACTGCAAAACCGAGGCCGCCCAGTGCCGTGACGATCATCGGCAGATGCACGCCGAACGAGGCGATCAGCACCAGTACCAGTGGGAGTGCGACCAGCACGGTCCCGGCGATGCCGGCGCTGCTCCAGCGTGCGGCGGGGGGAGCCGGCGGCGGCACGAACGGTTCGTCCCTCTCATCGGGCGGAGCCCAGCTGCGAAAGCCGTCCGTGGCTGCCGACTGGTCGGCCTCGTCGTCGGTGGCGGCCGCGTGTTGCTCGGCAGCCTCGGCTTCGGTCGGGTCTGGCCCGATCGGGGCCTCCAGCCGCGGCCGGGCCCGCTCGGTCGGCACCAGCCCCTCGGGAAACTCCCGGGCCATCAACTCCTCGAACCGGGCGTCCTCGGCGTCGCGTGGACTCATCGGCTGTGCCGAGCCAGAAAGTCCAGGGTGCCCGCCACGATCACGTCGGCGTCATTGTCGAGCGGTGCCACGTGGTCGCTTTCGGTGAGCACCACTTCAATGATCTCGTCCGAGGACACCTGGCGCACCACCACGTCCTTGGACGCGCTGGGCACCACACTGTCGAGTTCGGACCGGTACAACAGGACCGGACAGTGCACCAGGTCGAGCCGCGCCCGCACATCGCTCCACAGCCGCATCAGGGCATGCACGGCCGCCAGCGGGGTGCGGGGGTAGGCGTGCTCGGTCACATCGGCCTTGCGGATGCTGCTGCCGATGCTGTTGGTGGTGCGGATCAGGTGCTTGGCCCACGGCACCAGGGCGAGCTGCGGGTTGCCGTGCAGCGCCGGGTTGACCAGCACCAGCCCGGCCACGTCGTCGGGGTGGTGCTCCGCGAGCCGCAGCGCCAGTGCTCCCCCCATCGACAATCCCGCGACGAACACCATCTGGCATGAGGCCCGCAGGTCGAGGAAGGCCCGCTCGGCCGCCGCATACCAGTCGCGGCCATCGGTCACCTCGAGTTCACGCCAACTGGTGCCGTGGCCCGGCAGCCGGGGGACCGACACCCGGTATCCGTCCGCGGCGGTGCGGGTGGCCCACTCGCGCAACGTCCAGGGGCTGGCGGTGAAGCCGTGCAGAAACAGCACGCCCACGTCGCCGGACCCCGACGGCACGATCGGCTCGGCGAACTCATGCACCTGCATGCGGCCCATCGTACGGTGGCGCACCGACGGTCGCGGCGGCGCTGGACGGACCGCGGCTGCCCGTGCCCCGATAAGGTGTGCGCAGTCCGGTTCGGAGGAGGTGCGGTGCTGTACACGCTGTTCAAGAACGTGGCGTTTCGCCCGGTGATCAAGTACCTGTTCGGTGCCCGGGTGGTGGGCGAGCGCAACATTCCCTCCGCAGGCGGCGTGATTCTGGCCAGCAATCATCTGGACGCCGGTGACACCGTCGTGCTGCCCGCCATGATCAAGCGCAAGGTCACGTTTCCGGCCAAGGCGGAACTGTTCAAAGGCAACCGAGGACTCTTCTCGAAGCTCGTCGCCTGGTTTCTGACCGCGGTTGGCCAGGTGCCGCTGGACCGCTCCGGGGGTCGCGCCAGCCTGGACGGACTCGGCCCGGTGCTGCAGGTGCTGGCCGATGGCGGCTGCGTGGGCATCTATCCAGAGGGCACCCGTTCGCCCGACGGACGGCTGTACAAGGGCAAGACCGGCGTGGCGCGCATGGCGCTGGCGGCGCGGGTGCCGATCGTGCCGGTGGCGATGCAGAACAGCACGCTGACCAAGAAGTTCGGCCTGCCCTGGATCGATCACCCGGTGGTGGTCGTGGGCGAGCCGCTCGATTTCAGCGAGTACTTCGACCGCGGCGACGAGCCGCGGGTGCTGCGCTGGGTGACCGATCAGGTGATGGCCGCCATTCAGAGCCTTTCGGGGCAGACCTACGTCGAGGCCTACGGCACGTCGGTCAAGAGCGGGTCGCTGACCAAGGCCGAGGCGGACGCGCGCATTCTGGAACGTCCGGGCAGCAACACCAGGAAACCGGACGCGCTGCCGCCCAACTAGCCAGGTTCGTGGACCCATCGCGATGCCGAGAGCACGCACCTCGCTAGATGAGTGAGCCCGTCGAAACCCTTGGTCGCACGGGTCTCGACGAACTCGACCAGCGATAGACCGTTTCTCTACCTCGTGACCACCGTTACTCCGGTGCACCGCCGGGATCTCTGTGTGAGCCGAGATCCGGGGCAAGCCCGGGATGACGGGTACGCCGCTGGGCGAGACGTTCGCAGCCGAGGTCTGGACAAAGCTCAACCAGCGGATCGATGCGTCGATCCGGGCCTAACCTGCTCCCGCACGTCACCCCAAGGGCCTCTCAGCCGGGCCAGACTCCTGGGCGCACCCGCGTCCCACGAGCGGGCTCGGTTCGGTGGCGCCGGAACGACCGCGTATCCTGACCGGCGTGTCGACGCAGATCCCCACTCTTGAACAGTTGCAGGCCCTGAGCCCGGTTCAGCAGCCCACCTATGCCGACACGCAGCAGGTCGAGCGGGTGACTGCCCAGCTGCGCACCCGTCCGCCGCTGGTGTTCGCGGGGGAGTGTGACGACCTGAGGGCGAAGATCGCCGATGTGGCCGCCGGTCGCGCATTCATTCTGCAGGGCGGCGACTGCGCCGAGACCTTCGACACCGGCACGGCCCTCGACATTCGCGGCAAGCTGCGGGTGCTGCTGTCGATGGCGGTGGTGCTCACCTACGCCGCGCAGGTGCCCGTGGTCAAGATCGGTCGGCTCGCCGGCCAGTACGCCAAGCCGCGCAGCAAGGACACCGAGATCCGTGGCGGTGTCGAACTGCCCGCCTACCGGGGTGACGCGGTCAACGGGTTCGACTTCAGCGCTGCCGCACGCGTCCATGACCCCAACCGGCTGATGGAGGTCTACAACCACTCGGCGGCCACGCTCAACCTGATCCGGGCGTTCGTCACGGGTGGTTTCGCCGACCTTCGGGCCGTCCATTCGTGGAATCAGGATTTTGTGCGCAACTCCGGCGTCGAGGCCCGTTACGCGGCACTGGCTGACGAGATCGAGCGTGCCCTGGCGTTCATGGTGGCCTGCGGGGTCGACAAGGAGGCGTTTCGCACCGTCGACTTCTACAGCAGCCACGAGGCGTTGCTGCTGCCCTACGAACACGCGATGACACGCATCGACTCGCGTACCGGCACCCCGTACAACACCTCGGCGCACATGGTCTGGATCGGTGAGCGCACCCGTCAGGTGAACGGCGCGCACGTGGAGTTGGTCCGGCTGCTGCGCAACCCGATCGGGGTGAAGGTCGGCCCCTCCACCACCGCGTCGGACGTGGTGGCGCTGGCCGAGGCGCTCGACCCGGAGCAGGAGCCGGGTCGGCTGACGTTGATTTCGCGGATGGGGGCCGGCAAGGTGCGTGACGCCCTGCCGCCGCTGGTGCGCGCTGTCCAGGCGACCGGACGTTCGGTGGCCTGGATCTGCGACCCGATGCACGGCAACACCTTCGAGGCCTCCAACGGCTACAAGACGCGGGCGTTCAGCCAGGTGGTCGACGAGGTGAACGGCTTCTTCGACGTGCACGAAGAGCTGGGCACCTGGCCCGGCGGGGTGCACATGGAGCTCACCGGCGACGACGTCACCGAGTGCGTCGGCGGCGTCGCGGACGCCCTGGCCGAGGCCGACCTCGCCAACCGGTACGAGACCGCGTGCGACCCACGGCTGAACCGAAACCAGTCGCTGGAGCTGGCGTTCCAGATCGCCGAGCGGCTGACCGACGGCCGGATCCGGCGCACCAACCCGGTGCAGGAGTTTCGGGCCGAGGACTTCTGAGTTCGGTCGCTGCGATTCTGAGATCTTGACACCAGTGCCGAGCTCGACCCGCGACACGCCGGGAAGGCCCCGCACCCTGGCGGGTCAATTCAGAACCCTCAGGCACTCGGCACCGCAGGGCGTGACTGCATAGGGTGGGGCCATGCAGCTCACCCACCTCGGACACTCCGCCGTTCTCGTAGAGGTCGCCGGCCGGCGCATTCTGATCGACCCGGGCAACTTCAGCACCGCCTGGCACGACGTCCGTGACCTGGACGCGATCCTGGTCACCCACCAGCATCCCGACCACGTGGACCCCGAGCACATCGCAGCGTTGCTCGCAGCCAACCCGCAGGCCGTGGTGTACGTCGAGCCGCAGGTGCTCGACGCGGTCGACCTGGGCGGACGTGGCGTGGGCATCGCCGCCGACACCGCCGTCGATCTCGGAGCGGTCACGATCAGTGCCGTCGGCGGCCTGCACGCCGTGATCCACCGTGACATTCCGCGCATCGGCAACGTGGGTCTGGTGGTGAGCGCCGAGGGCGAGCCGACGTTCTTCCACCCGGGTGACTCGCTGGCCAGTGCCCCCTCCGGCGTGGACGTCCTCGCGGTGCCCGCCTACGGCCCCTGGGCGGCGATGAAAGAGACCATCGACTTCGCCCGCGCCGTCAGCGCCCCGCAGGGCTTTCCGATCCATGACGGACTGCTGGCCGAGCGTGGGGTCCAGCTGATCTATGGACGGCTGAGCGCCATGACCGAAACCGAGATGCACGACCTGCGCGACGGTGCCGCCTGGACGCCGCCGGCCTGACACCCGGTGGGCCTCACCCCAACGCGCGGGCCTTGATCGTGGCGAACTCGTCGGCAGTGATGGCGCCGGAGTCGAGCAGGGTCTTGGCGTGCGCGATCTGCTGTACGGGGGTGGGTGCCTGAATCACCTGCACATCGCTCGGCTCGGCGGGCACTGCTCGCACCCCGCGCTGACGGGCCGACATGCCGCGGCCTCGCACGCCCAGATAGATCAGGGCGGTGATCGCCGGAAGGGCCAGCAGAGCCAGCACCCAGCCCGCCTTGGCCCAGCCTGACAACTCATCATCACGAAAGAGATCGATGACGACCTGCACCAACACGATCAGGTAGGCGATGAAGAAGAAGGCCCAGATCATCAGCCAGAAGAATCCCCAGAAATCCATGACAGTCCTTTCGTGACGCGTCGCGACCAGGCAGGCGAGCCCTCTGGCCGCCTGCCGCTGAAAAGCATGTCAGTCCCGGGGGGTGGTCGCCGCACGACCGGCCGGTCGAGGCCCCGGCAAGCACCGTCGGATGAGGTGTTGCGCTGAGTGTGCCGGGCGCCAGGTCTCGTCGGGCGGTGCTGAATGCCTGGCCGCCGCGCCCTGGTCATGGCCTGGCCGCCGCGCCCTGGTCATGGCCTGGCCGCCGCGCCCCGGTCACGGCCTGGCCGGCGCGCACCCTCGCCACCGCCCGGACGATGACCCGACCCGCCAGGATCGGCATAGTGGGCGGCATGCGATTCGAGATCGAGGCCATCCTGTTCGACATCGACGGCACGCTGGTGGACTCGACCGGTGCGGTCGAACGCAGCTGGCGGGCCTGGGCCCGGGACCGCGGTTTCGACGCCGACTCGATCATTGCCGTCTGCCACGGACGGCGCAGCGAGGACACCATCGCCGATCTCGTGCCCCAGGCTGACCAGGCCGCCGCGGTGGCCGATCTGGCCGCACGTGAGCTGGCCGACCTCGGCGACATCGTGGCCCTTCCCGGCGCCGCCGCCCTGCTCGAGGGATTGCCGGCCGGCCGGTGGGCAGCAGTGACCTCGGGTTCACAGAGCTTGATGCGGGCCCGGCTGGCCGCTGCCGGGCTACCGGTCCCGAAGGTGTTGATCAGCGCCGCGGACGTCCGCGCGGGCAAGCCCGACCCGGAGGGATACCTGAGGGCCGCGGCTGCGCTCGGCGTCGATCCGACCCGCTGCCTGGTGATCGAGGATGCGCCGGCCGGCCTCGAGGCCGGGCGAGCCGCCGGCGGTGCCGTGCTGGCGGTGGCCACGTCGCACCCTGCGGCGGGGCTGGGCCCCGCCGATGCGGTGATCCTCGACCTGACCGCCTGTCAGGTTCACCAACGCGGCGATCGGCTGGT